>Ga0194055_10000050_pt1 | contig 76334 bp, 56 predicted proteins | sample SepL449m_MetaG_FD_155482 | JGI IMG/M metagenome (GOLD analysis project Ga0194055, IMG submission 155482) | Anoxic zone freshwater microbial communities from boreal shield lake in IISD Experimental Lakes Area, Ontario, Canada - Sep2016-L442-9m | ecosystem: Environmental > Aquatic > Freshwater >... | reverse complement strand
GCACCATGCGGACGCACGCGATTGTAATCCTCTCTCCACGCTTCTGTCACGGCCCACGAATCCTGAAGCAGCAACTGATAGCCGCGATCTGCCAACTGCTGGATGTCTTCCGGTAACGCCCGATGGCGGTTCCAAAAGCGAGGGGTCGCTCGATGCTTCATCGATCAGTGCAGCGGCCCGCATCCATATCACCGAGGGCTTCCTCTACAAGCCAATCCAACTTCCCCGCAGGCTCATCACTGGCGATCTGGCGATCTCAAGCAGCCGCGTCGAATTCTGCGTACCAAGCACGAAACGTCTCCATCTCATTGGGCTTGAGCTGGCGAATCGCGTCTTCGATTTCTTCGACGGTGCTCATGTCAGCGAACATACCGCCCCATTGTGCTGCCCACAACGCCTATTTCTGAGGGCTAACGTTAAAGCTGATCAGCGGAAGACCATCGGCTCAACTACTCCGCTGGACGCGATCCGCCGTCTGATCCAGCGTCTGGTTCTCCCTCTTCACTAGACTCGCCTGGCGCTGGGATGCCAAGGTCGCGGCAGATCTTCTTGGCGAGGAAGTCGGGGATCTCCCGATGGCGTGGCACAGCGGACCGCTGTTTGAGGATCACATTTCCCCACCACGAGTGGTTTCCGTCTTCACGGACCAGTTCGCATCCGTGATCGACCATATGGCGAACAAGATCGCGACGCTTCACGGCTGTAGCGTCACTTCCTCAAAGTGCTCGCCAGCGGCCTTACGGGCATCTTCGCGATTCATTTCGATGGCTTCATTAAGGGCTTCACGCAGGTTGGAGAGAAGCGCCTCGCGCGTCTCGCCCTGCGAGTTGACGCCCGGCACCTCCTCTACCCAACCAATCCACCATTTGCCATCTCGCCGGATGACGGCCGTGTATGGAGTCGCGCTCATGTGAGGCATGCAGGGTGATGATGAGAAGGATTTTTAGACATAGGCGAGATCGTACCGCACGGAGAACGACCAAGCTCAGCAGATCGCGGCCAATCGATTCTCAACACCGCTGGACGTCATCGCGAGTCTGCTGCAAGGCTTGGTTCGCTGTTCCCCTGCTGAATTATTTTGCGAGCATCCTCTCGTACTCATCGTGATCGCCAATCCAATACCACACATAGGCATCGCCGTCTTGGATAGCAATCGCCAGGGCGATCGCACCATACGTCATTATCCGACAAGCACTTTGAGGAGGTAGTCATCGTCCCAGCCTGCGGTGAGGCGTTTGTTTTTGATCCCGACCTTGTTGGACGTTTCGTTCTTGAGCATGACCAAAGCGGTCTTTCGTAGGGCGCTGAAGTTGACATCCGCATGTCCTTTGCGGATTCGGGAATGATCCTCTCTGAACGTCACGTCCAGTTGCCAGTGGAGCTGGTTCTCGATCGCCCAGTGGCTTGCCACCACCTTGGAAAATCTCTTTGCCGAGAGCTTCTTGCTCAGGATGTAGTACCGAATGTCGGCGCACTCCTTGCCATCCCTTGTCGTGTTGCTGATCACCATGCCGATGGCCTTGAGGCCGGCCAACGTTCCCGGCCCGGAAGTGTTTTGGGGACCTCGCCGACGTAGCACCAACGCGACTCTTGCCTGCCGTGCGCCTTCCGCTTTTCATGGCACATCCGCACGGGCCGCTCCGACGGATTGTCGTCCACAAAATCGGCGAAGACTTGCTCGATTCCATCCCGCAGCGTCCGCTGGTTTCCTTTGACGTTGAGGACGTAGTCGCCACCTAGATCGATGATTTTTTGGGCGATTCCCGTTTGGCAGCCCATGGCATCAATGGTCACGATCGCTCCCTCGAGAGCCAGCATTTCCAGCAGTTTCGGGATGGCCGTAATTTCATTGCTCTTCGCGTCGGTGACAACCTGGCCGAGGCTGATCGAGTTCGCCATCTCCCACGGCCCCAGGCACTGACCATGTGAATCGCCGATTTGCTACTTGCCTTGTCGAAGCTGCCTCGCAGAGTCTTTCCGTCGATTGCGATCACTTGACCACCGGTCACTTCGTGAAGGGCCGTGATCCAGCTCAGCAAGCTGTCGCTCAAACTCCGCGGGCTTGATCGCAGCAAAAGATCGCATTGAACCGGTCGTGCGACGGAATGCCGTTCCTGAGATCAACGAGCTTGCGAAGCCACGAGCGTTTCGCCTTAACAAACTTCACGATTCCCACGAAGTCATCCGCGCCACAGATCACGGCGCAGATCGCGATCACGACGAAGGTCATGAGCGGATAGGTGACCTTTCGGGTTCTCGGATCAGACAGACTTGCAAAATGAATCTGGATACTCGACTTCGTAATAGTCACGGCCAGTCCTCCATGACAACGACACGCTGGCATGCTCCGAGAGCACGCATCAAAGCGGCCTTTGCCCAATCATGTCGGATGCCCCAGTATCGCGCAATCGCCCTGAGCAAGCGCCCGATAGCCTCCGCATACGCGGATCGACCAGACCTCGCCGCACTTCTTGAATCGCAATGATGGATGCCGTGGATTACGGTTCCACAATCGATACGCAGAACGTGCCCGCTCTTTGATTTCGCGAGGAAGCTTCCGATAAGCCACCCAAAAGTCACTCGTCGTCAATGACTTCATCAAGCGGCCTTGTTCTTCCCTCGGCGATCTCACGACGCACGTGATCCAGGACCCCCTGCATCCGCCCGCCAGGCTGGGAGTCGCGACCCATTTCTGCGTCCCACGCATCGTCTCGCTCCAACTCGAACTCAGCAAGCCAGGACAGAAACTCCTCACGCTCGCTCATCGGAAGCGACTTTACTTGCTCGGCAATCTGGTCAACGCGGGCGGTCATATCTTTATTGACGCAGCAACCCCAAATCCCGGCAAGAGTGGGCAGCAGGCGTTGGAATCCATTCTTTCAGCGAACAAGTATTCGTTTGCGCAACCTATCACTGGCAGCCGACTGACCTGCCCCCATAAATGACGTCAATTTTTGAGTTAGGGTTTTGCTCTCCAACAGACAAGCACTGTGCGTTGCGTTGGGCCAACGAATGAATGGCTGACGGCTAAAACAATGCAAGCCCGCAGCTAGTAAAAATCGCGCTAAGCGGCTAGTTCAGGCTGGGGTCGGGATCGGAATCTCTATCTGCACCTGACTCATCGTCAGGCTCGAAGAGATGTTCTGCGGGATCAAAACATCGGCCGGCTGAATCGACGCAGAACGTGAACACCATGTCGAACTCCTCTGAGCCGCACCCAAAGATCGGCTTCCTCACAATGCAATCGTCGCATTGAAAGACCGGCAGTTCGTAGTCGTCAATAGAGACCACTCCCTCGCACTTCGGGCAGTGGTAGGTGTCAATCATCTCTCATATTCCCTCTGCAATGAGTTTTGCCTCCACCATATCGGCCATTTCGTGGGCCTGTTCTTCGAGTTCCGCCAGCAATTCCAAGTTGTCATCGTCGCTAGCACGGCGAGCCAGAAAGAGAATGTAGTTCGCCTCGTTCCGCCACGCCTTCAGCCAGTCGGGCCGTGTCGCAACGGGCTTGTAGATGAGACTCTCAAGCCGCTCGAAGGTGTCGCCGGGTGCGCTCATATCCACCAGTCTCTCGTCTTTTTCGGACACAACCGCCGTTAGATTCTTACTCCGTCACATGCACGTCGTCTGCGCGCATCTTTTAGATGGCGGTCGCCAGGCCGTGATAGTGCAATCGCACGCAGGCCCGAGGACTGACTGGCCAGCGGTGGTGACCCGCCAGCGTCTCGTCCGCGGGACTTTCGCGACGAGGCCCCGCACATGAAGCCCCTTGAGGAGACGGCCCACGGCATGCGTCTGCCGTCGGTGCAGGATTGCATCCTGGACCGCCGGGAAGATGCGGCCGCGGATGTCGCCGTTACGAAAGCCACGGAGCAGGTTGTTGCCATCGAGCACGGCGGCGAACAGGCGGACGTCGTCGCGGCGGGCCGGATTGAATCCGGCGTATGAACGCCGGGCGACGACCTGTCGCTCGGCAAGCCGTTCCACCTTGCAGTAGGACGGTGCAGGGTCGTTGACGACCGAAAGGGCCTCGAGATACCGCTGGTTGGCCGCACGGGCCACCCGTTCCACATGATGCAGATTGGCAACGCTCTTGTTCATGGGACACCACACCATGCGGTGCTCCCCGTTCCGTTCCCGCTTGCGGCGGACGCGGAACTCGTACGGGTCGTTGATCACCGTCTCGACCCGATTGAATCCGGACATACATGAGCCCGAAGTCCCGGTCGAGGTAGTAGAAGTAGAGAACTCGTTGCGGCCGCCGTGCATGCACGAGCACCGGCCGCCCCTGGGCATGCACCAGCCGCACCGTCTTGCACGTCTCCTGTACGCAGAGCACGGCGACGAGATCGTTGCAATGCCGTTCCAGAAGCTTCAGAAAGTCCTTGCGACGGATCTTCAGCACGTGGTCCACGAAGCCGTTGAGCCGGGCCTCGTTCTGGAACGGAAGGTGGCCCTTGAAAATCACGCGGTCGAAGCACTCCAATGTGGAGGAGATCGAGCCCCCGAATTTCTCGATGAACGAATCCACGGAGCTCTCCTGGTTGTGGTTAGAGTGAAGTCCAACCATCATCCAGTGAGATCGCCGTTTTTTTATCAGCCCAGCGTGGCGAGCGGGAAATACGTCACACCGCAGTGACCTTCCCTCTTTGGTTGCGGCCGATAGGCCGCGTTAAGGATTTTCAATCGCATCGCTCTGGTCATCAAGACGACGGGCCTGCAGGGCGTAAATCGACTGTCGTTTTCCGGAGGCAGCAATTTCGACTGCGGATCGACTCACTGGAACCGGGTCGGGGCTTTGACCACGCGATCTGGTAGGCAGACCAGAACCCTGCGGAATCAATGCCGCCACTGATGCAGGTGGTGCCGGACAACCTTGCCGCACCCAATCGAGCCAGATGTGCTGTAGCTGTGGAATGCTGTCCACGCCGTAATACTTGTGCAAGGCGGCAGGCCAATTGTCGCTGGCCAAACCATCGCCCACGAAGGCCACATAAGCGTGACGACCACCCCGTTCGATCAGATACCTCGCCAGCGAGTAGCCCTGCGAATAAAGCGGTAACACATCGGGCGGATACTCTCGCATCTCAAACATGTTCGGGAAGGCGATGCCACGGCCTGTGCTGAGAAATTCAATGAGCAGACGATGCTGCCTCGCTCGCTCGACGGGATGCTCGACGGTTGTGCAAGCCCCCTCGTCAGCCCATCGCGGTAAAGGCTGGCGAAAATGACTGGCAAAGATCGTGTGTGTAATTTCATGCGGTAACACAGAGTCCAGAATCCGCTCCTCGCTGCCTTGAATCGTCATCGTCCAATTGAATACCTCGCCTGCGTCGAACACAAAGCTCGTCGCACCGCCTGCGCCTAGGTTGGGTGCTACTTGAGCCACAATCGGACACGGCCGACTCCAGCGAGGGAGGGGCTTGCCTGTCCATTCAACAGCCAGGTCGTGCCGATACTGCTCGGCTGCGTCGCCAATTTTACGAGCTAGGGCCTCAGTTGGGGCCTCAACGACAAAATTGGCTGTGCGATGCCCTGACGCCAACGACTCGAGAGCCAAAGCACAATTCCAGACGAGTGCTGCTATCACAATTCGTTGAAAAACATTTCTTCCAGCCACCATAGTCAATCCGCCTCCCTTGAAAGCCCGCCGAGCACGGCTCCGATTTCAGTGCAAAATCGGGCCCCAGAAGCAGCAACCCGGCACTCCATGCCAATCGTTTTTGCCTCGGCGGGCGGACAGTAGCGAACGGCCTCGCCTCGATGCCAGACCGTTTTGGCTATCGGCTTACCTGACAGAGAGAATCAGGACGCTTTGAAAGTTTGCGTCGAGTGTGACGAGAGATTGTCAGCGCTTTTAGAAGTCTGGGGCGAGAGGAGGCTGGAGAACGGGGCGATTTGGGTCGCTCCTTGAACCCCATCTGGCATTGAACTCAGCGCCGTAATGAATGCGGGCTCAAGCCGCCGTACCACCATAAAACCGGCACCCAGAATCAAGAGAATCCAAGCCGGCCAGTTCGGGCTCAACAGCAGCAACCACAACAGTCCGGCAAGAATAGTGCTCCAGGGACCAACCCATTCCCCATACAATCCTTTGGCCTCCACTGTTTCAGTGCGACGCCGTCGAACCACTCTCCAGAGCAGTCCACCGACGGCGAGAATCGTCAGCGTGGCGATGCCACGGGGGCCGACAGTGGGATCTTGCTGCCAGACGGCGCGAATCGTTATCCCACTGGCATCTCCATCGGCCACCATGGCAATGCTTGTTGAAATCGCCTCCGTCTTGGCCGCGCCACCAAAAGACATTAATTCCTCCCACTCACTTGGAACGTGCGGAATGTCGCCTTCTCGACGTGGTCGCAGCACTTCTTTGAGTCGGGCACGTTTTTCCGGGCCAGCCTCCGCGATTGCCCGATCAAAATCAGGGTCGAGTCGTTGCATCGCCATGCGGCGTTCATCGCTCAGCCTTTTTTGATCGACAACCCGCGCCGACTCCGCCACTCGCAGCGACATTCCCGCCGGTACATCAAGCGTCCAGAGTGCGCGGGCGCATGGCAAGCCAACCAGAGCGGGAGTTGTCAATTCAAGCGGGCCGCCATCAGCCAGTCGCGTGCCCAGTTGTCCAGCAAACATCACAAGCACCGATCGCGGCCAACTGATGTCGAGCAGTCGCACATCCCAGACATTCTCTCGCGACGGTATCGCTGGCAAAGAATCACCCCCGGCATGACTGGCGCTCACAGCATGGCCGTCAACGAGCACTTCAAAAAGACGCAGCCCAGCGGGAAGTTTTATGTGCAATCGCGATTCATCTGCGACGAGATCGAATCGCACAAGCCCCCACGCTCGACCACGATCGTCGATCACCAGATGCGTGTCGGTGAGTTCGACACGGGCCGACTGCTTCTGCCCCACAAGAGATGCCGCATCGGCCGCAATGATTTGTTCGGTCTCCGACAATTGTTGAACGGGTAGCGCGGTTGCGGCACTTTCGACTTGCGAAAGAGACGGCTCCAGGGCATAGCGTGGCGGGGGCTGGTTGAGAAGGAGTTCTACCGTGCGGCCTGCGGCACTCTCGTCGATCGCTGATGGGAGGTTATTTGTGTCAACGGCTGTAATCCCGGCGGCCAACAAACCGTTGCCGGCCCCCCATGTGATAATGACCGGGCCTCCAACCTCTGGATCAACTCGCATCACAGGCAGTGGCCCTACCATAGGTGGTCGCTGCGGTATTCTTGCGTCAACTGTGAGACGAAAGCGACCGGCGTACGGACGCTGCACGAAAGCCACAATGCGACCCGGACCGACACGCGACCAACGCAGATCTACTTCACTCGTTTCAGAGTGTGCAGGCAAGTTTTCATCATCCTCAAACAGACGGAGACGATCGATGACGGCTGACTCCGGAATCTCTAAGGGAATGCTGACGAGTGCCGTCGTGCTGGCATTGAGCCGCGCCTCTAACTCAAGACGCACATGATCTGGCACAAAAGTGACCGTCAAATCCTGCGAACCACGAATCTTTTGCAGTCGGCGTTTGACCGTGATGATCACTGGCTTTTCCCGGCTCACTTCATTCGGTGTGGCCGTCGCCGCAGTGGTCGCTTCGACTCGCCACGATTGTGTTTCCAGCGATGAATCGCTCTCGCGTGGCACCGCCGAGAGCACCCATTGGGGCAAATCGACTTTCACCGTCAGATCCTGCGACGGCACAAGGTGGGTTATGCGAGAATCACGCGAGACCCCTTCCAGCCAAACGCCCGGCACGACAAAAATACCAACCGGATCGGCTCCTCGCATTTCAAAGTAGGCCTTTATCAAAGCCCGACCCCGCGATGGAAATCGACGTGTGATTTGGTATCGGCTCTCGTCGATCTGATCGATTTGCAGGCCGCTTTCGGATCGAGCCCGCTGCTCAATCAGTCGCAGCCTTGGATCGGCCCTCACTACCACCGATCTTACGACACTTTCTCCGACATCAAGCTGATAGGTTGCCTCGAGGCGACACCTATCGACGTCCCAATCAATCTGGTTTTGGCTTTCGGCTGATGTGACATTCTCAACAAGACTCACTTGGGGATCAATCGACCTTGCAAGCCGCACCTGACCAGCCCGAGTAACATCGTAGACAACTCTCTCATTGCGATCCAACGTTCGCGGTGCCCGAGTGAACACGCTCCCCGCCACTTCACAGTCACACTGCTGGTAGCTGAGAGGGCCTTGGGCGGAAAAAAATTCGCCACCGGCCGCCGCGGTGTATTCCAGAAATGCGCTGGCAGCCACCGGGATGCACACCGTACGAGTCTCAACGGCAGCCGCACGAAAAATACTCGGTTCCATTAGAATCTCGATCCGCTGTCGACCAGAGCCGGGCGGATTCATCCGCACAATTCGCCCTCCTTCTTCGATTCGCACCGCCAATCCAGCACCATCGACTTTGGCCGAATCCGCAATCCATTTTGCACCGGAAAGACTTTGGTCCATGACGATCTCGCTGTCCCGTTCTCTCTGAAGGTCGACCACAAGCCGCCACTGTTCGGGTGCTAGGACAGCCACAGCCGATTCATTTTTTTCAAAACGATTGCCCGCCAACTGCTGGACAACGACACGACTCTCGATCACTCGCACGGCTGATACCTGACTCGCCGCCATCGCCCGGGAAAGCTGCCGGAAAAGCGGTTCTGGCACAAGCGCTGTCGCCCCGTTCTCGGTTGGGGTGATAAAGACGCGGAGCGATTCGTCCACCGGCTGTTGGGCCACCGCCTGGCAGTTTGTATCAGAGAAAATCCCACCTACAGCAATCATCACAGCGGCACCCATAACGCCCCGCTGGCTCCAAAAAATACCGTGTAAGGACATCAGCCAGACAGCCGCCAACGTACCCCACCACGCCGCGCGTGCCAGGGAATCGAGGGGCGACTCGGCCCACAACGCCACGGTCGCTGCCACCACACACAAAACGATTCCCCGTCCCCGTTGGCCGCGCGAGAGCAAAAGTGATCCGATCAATGCTGCGGCACCGGCCAGAATTGCCCCAGCCGAGAGAACCTGACTGCGGATCAATAGAATCTCGCCGCCCCCCCGCTTTCCATGACTGGGAATAAACAGTCGCTGCCGCAATGTCTCTCCAACCGATCTCCCTGCCATGATCTTGACATCGTGACGGCCAAACTCCGACGACCTAGCCAACGCATTCAAGGGGCTCTCGACAGCGACTCTCTGCTTGCGGGTCTGGGCAGAACGGAGCTGTGCGTCAAACAATCGCATCGTCCAATCGTGCCGCTCTTGATCGACTGCGCGATGGACGGATGACTCCATGAGGATATCTAGATCGGGAGGCAGCAAGACTCGCCACTGGCGATCGAGAGTCGGCACGTCGAGCACCGCACCCACTGAATCAATTCCCCACGGTCCATCACTTCCCCAAATACCCGTTCGTGAATGCTGTTGGACGAGGCTCGAGACAATGAGCTTGACGAAGCGGCGGCCCGTGGGCAGGGCGATTGATCCTCCACCGCCGTCTGCCCCTACGTCGGGCAAGGACACACGCACGCCGTCCAATAAAACTGACTGCAGTTGCTTTCCTGAAGGGATGCTTAAGACAATCGCATCACGACCCCGATTCTCAATTTCAAAAAGCGTCTCGTACTCCGTCGCGCCCGAGGCATGACACCAAGAGGATGTGATTTCACGCCAGACCCAGGCCTGGGATTGCATGAATGCATCGGGGGTGCCGGGAACGAGTTCGGCTACCGGCAGGCCATCACTCGACCGGGCGCTGGCGTCGGCAGTCGTAAAGACAAACTCTGCAAGAGTAAAGAGCGACTGATCGCTGCCCACCGGCTGCGGTGGAAGTTCCTGAAGCCGATGATTATAGACCGTGGGTTGCTTGCGGCCGGTATCGCGGACAATGACCGATCCAACTTGCTGCGCTGCCCCATCGACCCAAGCCAAGGGAAAGGGGGTTGGCCTGTTCAATGGCACAACGCGTGCGACTCGAAATGTAATTGGCTCACGCACTGGCGGCGAAAACTCGATGGCCCACGAATCTACCTGCTCCGTGCTCGGATTGCCGTCACTCAGGCGGCGATCGGCTAGCTCTACAATGCGTCGGGCTTGGAGAGAGCCTGTGGCTGGAGGCAGCAGCGACCACTCCACCAAATCGTCCATGGGCTCCGAAAAGTTTACGACGAGGGATTCGACTTCTGACTTTTCGGGGCTGCATTCAAATGTGAACGACTCCGTCAGAAAGTCATCCCGCACATTCAGTCGCACCTGCGTGCGAACGTCGAGCGGCGCGCGGCGACGCACAAGCCTTATTTCGCGTGAAAGAGCTTGGCTACCAGCACGGAGACGCCCTCGCACCTTGCCCTCCTCGGCTAACCGCTCGAGTCGCGGAGTGAGCACGAACGTTGGCGGAGCAGCGCCGTCTATCTCAATGCTGATCTCCGGGTTTGTCTTCAACTGCAAAATGGCTGAATGCTCCGACTCCCCCACAAAAGTTAACATGTCGAGCTCGGCCGAGTTGGTGGGGGCATTTATAGCGACTCCCGCCCGATGCCCCGTAATTGCTAGACGCAGACTGCTCGACGGAAGCACCGGCAGAGCCAGACCGATTCGTAGTCGATCCCCCTGCGGATCGCGAACAACCTTCCATTCAAGTGCATCGGCTGCCTGAGCCGTCTGGCGTTGCGGGATTGCGTCAACCCTGTCTGCTTGATCCATCCAACTGACTGCTTCCACTGAGTCAATCACCCAGCCCGGCGTCAGGCTGGCCGATAGATCGAAGGCTTCGCCGCGACTCACGCGAATGTCGCAGGCCGCTCGAGCAACAACGACGCGAGGAGAGACTTCGATCGTTGTGACCCGTGCCACATCGATTTCGACAACGCGAGGCTCGACTGACACATGGACAGTCGCATGGGGGCCTTGTTCTTCAATAGAGACACGCGCCGCACGCACACCTCGTAGTGATTCAACGGGCAGATTCAGTGGCATGCTGCTGTCGATTGGCCAGCCGCTTGACTGTTCGGGAGAAATGATAAGTCCCCCCTTACTTTCGACCCGCGACAACGACAGCGATTGATCTGCTTGCACGACAACTCCCCCGCCAGCCCACAGGGATACCGGGGCGTAGATTCGTGGCAAGGCCTCACCTTCCCGAATGCCCACCGGGGCGACAGCTCGAATAAAAAGTTTTGCTGACAGACCTAGGCAGTCTGTCGGAAGCTGCACACTCAGGGTGCGGTTGTCATCTGCTACCGACCAGACCACTGCCAAACCCGGAGCCACTGCCGGGTTTACGTTTGAATCAACAACAACATCGACGCCATTGATACTAACCTCGGCGTCCTTCTCGAGAGTAATGGCTTGGGTATTCCAAGGCGTGGCAGGCTCAACGACCGCGCCCAGCGTTGCCTGCCGGCCAGAGAGGATAATCTGGGTCCAAAGTTTCAGGGGCGAAGGTTCTGGATCGAGAGATAGAATTGATAGTCTGAGAGATTGGACCGGACCAACATCGATGCACCACTCGGTGCTGGATTGGCCAGAGTTTGCAGCCGTTGCCTCAAGCGATGCCAAAGCGGCCACCACGGGTCGCAAACCGGCCGGCAGACCGAGCGAAATCCGGGAACCAAGAGCGGGAAGCAATGGCAAGAAGAATGTGCGAGGACTGACCGTTTGGCTCGCTGGACGCAGGCGAAACTCACAGGAGTAAGTGCCGGCTTCAGGGGTGGCAAGCGCCATGCCGCCGCCTGGGTGGGCAAATATCAGAGCCTCGCCGGTTCCAGCGGCGGTCCGCACAGTGCCCCGCCGGACATCGAGCGACCCCAGCGGCATTTCGGAAAACAAACTGCACTCCCCCGGTCCCAGAACAAATTCCAACGTCCCCTCCAGCAGCCCGTCCGCCGAGAGAGTGGCCGTATACTGAACGGAAAACGGTACGGCCTGAATGGCCAAGGGCCGCTGATCCCGAGCGGCTACCGATGCTTCAGGCGGCAGTTGAACGACGGTCGTCGCTGGTTTTGCCAGCGACCATTTCGCGAGCGCTTGATCAAATTCCCGCAGCGTCATCGGCACATAGCGAGTCGAACCCAAGGGAATATCGTTGAGCATGCCGCGCGGCACATGGACTCGTGTAAATCGTAGTGCCCCTTCGGCAACAACTTCTTCTTGGGCGATCGATTCACCCCCAACCAAATCCTGTGCACAGGCAGTGGCATGGGTGATACCGCCAAAGCCCATCGTCGTCAGACTCAGAGCAGCGACGAACCAGACAGCCTTGATGAGCGAATTCATGAAGCAGATCGTCCCGTTGTGGCAACGCTCTCCTGCGAACGAATCGATGAGCGAGCAATGATCACCTGCCCAAGCGGTAGGGCTCGGGTGAGCGAACTCGACGGGAGAACGACAGCGGCAGGGCGGGCCGATACCGGTGCATGGCTCACAAACGCATGGAGGATGGCCGCCAGGAACGACAAGGCAAAGCCCGGCAGGGCCGCCTGTGCCAGCAGTGGCAAAAGATCACACCAGATGGCAGCTAAGACAGTGACACAACCGGCGATCGACAGCACTGCCGGAACCTGCCTCATCACCGGCACATAAATAAACGCCAGCCCAAGAGCTAAGACTGGTCCTGAGAGAACGAAGACCAGCAGCCATGTTTGCACGATCCAGATGCGTGCGATTCCCGGAACGCCCACGCTTGAGTAGACAGCCCTTCCCTCGGCCAGCGGCAGGTCGATGTCGCGTCGACTCCCATTGGGACTGCCTTTCGGTGCGCCCGGCACATTCATGGAGTCATTCCCACGGGCAGAACTCACCTCGAGGCCGCCGCCAAGGACTTTTATTGCGGAAGTGTCTGCCCGCACCCAGCCACTTAAAATATTTCGCGACACAATCGGTATCCGTTCCAGACCGAATCGATTCCATTGCCAAGCTTGCTGGGAAGACCAACGCGATGGTGGCACGAGAATATGCTCGTCGGGCTGCAGTCGGACCTCCCAGTAAAATCGCTGCATGTGGGTCCCTCCTGGAAAGATCGGGGCCTCGAGCTGCAAGGACCTCAGCCCGGTCGACAAAAATTCGTTGCCCCACACTGAGTCCACTCGCGGCCGCCTAGTCCGCACCTCAAGCAGCCACGCTTTCGCTTCTTTTCCAGGAGGCACATCGATCACGATCAATCCGTTTGTACGCGCTGCACCTCTGACGAGACGGCCGTCAATCGCAATTTCAATCGTCGGAGCGTCGAGGCTGCGATCGGGCGATGATTGCAATCCCTGCGGCAGCGTAAGCGTGATCTGGTCTGAAGTCGTCGTGATCGCATAGGCAAAGCTGTCTTCACGGACGTCAGACAACAGCCTTGTTTCTAACCACGCTGCCTCAATAAACGTCTCTCCCGAGAATGACTGCTGTCGAGCAGCAATGGCCAGGGGAATATTCTCCTGTGGCTTGGCGGCGATCCAGACTCGCGTGAGAACGGCTGTCGGCACACGAATATCACGCTTCCAAGAATCACCCCGCACATCGATAGACAATGACTCTTCAGCGATCATGGAAACCGTCTGCCGGCCAATCTTTGCTCCCATCGGTATGATCAAAGGGATATCTTCGGCCACCGTTGTTTCCGGTGGCACTGACGGCGTTAGTAATTGATAGCGAAGACTGAGGTCACCCGTCCCGAGAAGTGGCGTGGGAAGCATCGACCGCACACGCATCCCTTCAGCCGCTGAAGCTCGACCGGGCTCCAACCCATCGGCAAAAGGGACACTGGTTGGATTGAGTAATTGCCCATTTTGCCGCACTTCCAGTGTGCCTGACTGCACCACTGCATCGGGAACGAGCAACTCAACAAACTCCATCGGCACATGGGCAACAGTGAAGCGAATCGTTTGATCGACAACTGTTTCAGACTCATTGATATCTAGCTGAGTCGCCATTGTGGCCGCGATGCGGCGTGGCAAAAACCGCCGTGAGGCCTTGAAGACGGCGTTGGGGCTATCGGCTCGATAGGCGAGCGTGATCTTGTCAGCGTCCGAACGCTGCGATGCTGGAAAAACTTGTCGCACAAGCCCCCGCATGGCCTCGGAATCGGGGAGCACTTCGATGTCACTATCCGAGACAATGACAACAGAGGCTGGCCCAACCAGATCGGCCTGAGGCAACGGCACCTGCCATGCAATCCGATCGGCCGTGGATTCAATCGAGCGGCCGCAGCGGATTTCAAGCACAGCATCGCCGCTCAGTCCTTGTACCAATGGAATGACAAGTGTGCCTGCTTCACTCGTGATGGCAGCGGTATCGACGATGCTGGCGGGCCCAACTTCGTCAACCTCCCACCCTTCTATACCCATCACGATCCGTGAAATCGGGGCCCCCCGCACCGAAACCCGCAGACTGGCAGCGAGCGCAATCCGCGTGGCCCCAACCTCGTAGCGGTATTCAGGCTCGATCACCACACGGCTCCCTCGCGGCCGCACGCGCATCGGCAGGGAGGCTGGCTGCGAATCGTAGGCAAAGGCTGCGACAAATCCTGGACGACGAGCCACCAGCGGCGGATCGATTCGGCGATTGGTGCCAAGATTGTCCCACTCCACCTGCCACTCGCCCTCCACGATGACGCTCGCGCGTCCTGATTGCCGCCAGAGCGGAATGTCGGCGACAGCAAAGCCGAGAGTTTCAAACGGACTTTTGCCGTCCCGATCGACCACCCCCTCGCAATCAAGCTCCACCAAAGCCCGCCCATCGGCATTTCTGTCAATTCGTACAACTACCACCGGGGCATCGTCGGACCCGCTGCGTTCCACCATCACTGCCGGGGGACGCACGCTGCGGAGCTTCGCTCTCGGCGGCAACGAGATGCGTAACGTCGAGACCAGAGCCGGCAGATCCTCCAGACGCAGCACCGCTTCAGTGATCACTACTTTTCCGTCCACACGCACAATGCTTTCCACTGTCGCCTGCGGTAGCATCCCGACGCTCACGCTCTGCGACTGCCGTGTGCCGATCCGAATGTGCGTTGGCCCTGCGAGTCCTACGAGCGTGACGAGGCTGCCATCGCCACTGGATAACTTTTCAATGCGGGGCTCGAGCGATCGCGGGCGTACAGCCACAACGGGCTCTGTCCGTGACGTGCGCAGCTCCACCAGAGAGGCTGTGGCAATCGGCAGGTGGATGGCAATCGACTCATCTGTCGGCGACACACTCAATGGAATTTTACCTTCCAGAATGACTGTATGACGCACATCCACAGGGCTCGTCGAGGATTGGTCGGAGCCACTGTCGAACCAGGCTTGATACCCACGATTCGTTTGCGGCGTGGTACTCGCAGCAGGCGTCAGGAGAACTTTTCCCGGCCCTTCATGGCGGGGTAAGGTAGTCAGCAGCAGGCCAGAGAGTTCTACGGGAACACTCACCCAACCGGCGCTTGACTGCCGCACCACCAGTTCAATTTTGACCGAGCAGGTTGATTGCTCTTGGAGGGTATTGGTGCCGCTGATCTTAGCGTCGCTGGCATCGGGAAGCGTGGCTGTCAGAGTGATGCTTTCCAAAACGGCTGACGGTAGTTCTGGAAGCATTGGCAACCGGTCCTTCAATCGCATCATGTCGACAAAATCGCGGTAGCGAAATCCGGGCACTGGCACGAGACCGCCGGCATCATTTTTGAGATAAAAAAGTTCGGGGGCAATTTCCTTGATCGCCCGAACCTCTCCGGTCACTGGTTGGCCCAGCGGGTCATCGGCAGGTTGGCTGCGTGCGATGGCGGCACTCATGGCCACTGCGCACAATAAAACGCGCGAAAAGAGTAACCCGAGGCCGTTTAAAAAAGTGAAACGATGACTCATTTTCATCCAAGCGACCGAGCGGTGGTGCGACAGTCTACAGACGCCAAGCGACTGAGTGACCATACAACTCCATCCCCAAAAGTAGCTTGCAGAGTAGCCGGAAGCACGCTTTTTTGCCTGCGAAGGCCTGCGTTAAGGTTTTCCTAACCGTTCTCACCGGCCGTTTTGGGCTTAATTGATAGAAACCGAAGAATCGGATCAGCCGTCGGCTATCACCCGAAAGGGAACTCACCTGCTGGCTGCCACCCGTCCAGTGGCGGGTGCGATCGCGGGTTAGATCTGGCAGTAGTCGTTGACGGGCGACAGCGGAATAACTATCCAGATTGATCGTTGTCTAGCTTCATTAGATCGTTGTGCAAGGCCTTAGGAGTGATAATCTGCTGTAAAGCTCGTCGCAATTCTGGCGTACAGGCGGCCAAAAAGACCGGGTTATCGAGGCAGACTCGCCCCGACACGGTCGATTCTGCTTCGAACGATCCAATCGATCCGCCAGCCTCCTGAAAAATCAGCAGGCCAGCGGCTACATCCCAGCAGGCAATGCGACGCACCCAGAACGCGTCCAGCCGCCCGCAGGCCAAGTAAGCCAGATTGATCGCCGTTGAACCAGTGCGACGCACTGAATGAACGCGTGGCAAGACGGCGAGAAAATCGGCGACTGCTAGAGACTCAACTGAAACATGCGTCGGAAAACTGACCGCCACAAGCGCGTCGACAACTGCTGTTGTGCCAGCCACCTTGATCGGGTGTCCATTGAGAAATGCACCACCACCAACTCTCGCTGTGAAGCATTCATTTTGAACAGGATCAAAAATAGTTCCCACAAGGAGTTCGTCGCCCCGCGCGAGCGCCACAGAGACACAGTAGGCAGGAAAGCCGTGGACATAATTAGAAGTACCGTCAAGCGGATCAACCATCCAGCGCAAAGTCGCATGGGACTCCTGATGTAAACCGCTGGCGGCCGGCGAGGCGTCAAGCGATTCCTCACCGATGAAGCCGTGATCGGGATAGGAGCCGAGCAGGATGCGACGAATTTCCAGTTGCGAGGCGATGTCGGCCTGCGTCACCAGATCGCGGGGACCTTTATTGGAAACAGCAAATTTTCCGACCCACTCCTTGAGCACGCGTCCGCCCGCGCGGGCCGCCGTCTCGCAGATTTCCATCATCGCGATCAGATCCGGCTGGTCAGACTGGGAGCCTTGCATCTGAGCGGAAGGGGTCGGGAGTATCGGCATAGAAAAATCCTCCAAGTGGATGTGACTAAAATGATGATGACCCAAACCAGGGTCGAAGGTTTTTCTGGTCGCTCAGTATTGAACGTACTTGCACGACTCAAATCTACGATTCATAAAAGAGAATCATGGGAACGCTTATTTCTCCGCGAGTCTAGCGAACCTTGAGTCGATTCCACTCCGGCGAAGAAAAGCGAATAGACTCGGGTAGAACAATCCAACCGCTCCCACTGCTTACGAGGATTCGCCCATGCCGTTGCCCGCCGAAACGACTTCCCATGCGGGAGGAAGCCTGCTTGACTCAACTCCTGAGGTTGATGCTGGCTGGTCTGGCCACAATCACACGGTTTTCCACCGGCGTCATCGGTTGGTAGCAACCATCGACCTCGACAATCCGCTGCGGGGCATTGGCTATCAGAGGGACGAGGGGTGCCTTGGGCAGGATGCAGCTTCCGCGCGAGCCGGCGATCGACGTCATCAAGCAGCCGGTGATCACGCAGCCGACCGGCTGCTGGGCTTGGACATGCGATCGGAGTCTCGTCTCAGCGATCACTGGGTGCGGGGTCTCGATGCGATGGCTGTCTACGAGCCCCTCGATGCCCGCCGCTTGCGGGCAACAGCGATGTGGCGAGTGCTGCCTCCACTGGCTCACGAGACCGCATGGGAACTGGTGGTCTCGGCACAGACATCCCTCGAACAGAGCGATTCGAGCTTACGGGTGGTGGCCGATGTGAATGCCCAGACGCTTCTCTGGGGCAGGCAGATTGATGGAACCACGGCTTGGTCAAATCAATCGTCGGTCGATGCAACATGCGTGCTGATGCGATCAAACCAGCCAGTGGCCGAATTCGCCGCGGCCTTAAGCGTGCTGGTGGCTGTGCATCCGGCCGATCTCCGGCGGCTACGAGTCGAACACCGTGGCGATCGTGCTCTTGTTGAATGCTGGCTCTTTTCCAGCACCGTTGAAAAAGGCGTTTTGCTCCGCAGTCGCGTGCTGGCAGCCGTTGGCCCAAGTGTCGGCGACACCGACTGGGCCACACCCCTTGCCGACAGATTCGCCGCCTCAGCGCCAATCCTTTCGGCGTAGCCACGGTCGAGCACCCCACAGCGGCCCTTTACTCCACGAACAACGCGGTTCGAGCCCGTTTTTTTGCAATGGCCGTCATAGGCCGTTCGACGGTACAGTATCGTTCGAAGTTCGTGTTCTCACCCGCTGTGAATCGGCTTTCGATCTCCTGCTGGATCGTAGCACTTTCTCATTTGTGGGCTCACTCAAAAGGCGCTTGCCGTGGCTGATCTTGTCTTTGCATTCGATCCTGCTCTGGATCGTCCCATTCCTGTTCCTGAGGGTGCGCCTCCTCTCGTTGGCAAGGCCATTCTGGACGCTCCGATGGCGGCCTTGCGTACGGCGGTTCTAACCGCGAGGCAGTCGCAGGCCTCGGCTTTGGTGCTCTGCGGCCGCATTCTTGATCCCCTGAGGGCCAGTCCTGCCCAGGCACAAGCCCTCCGATTGATGATCACCGACCTCGCTGCAAACGCCTGCCGCACCGTCTGGATCACCGACACCACAACAGCCTGCGCAGAGATTTTCCGCATGCTCGGCGAACCATCGGGGCTGATCTTTGTCGCGCCATTGCGTCCCGTCACGCTCACGATTCGGGGTTTGAATGTCGAAATTGTTTTGGCCCGAACGCCTCCTGAGATGACGCCGCTTCCAACAGCCACCAATGGACAGCGTTCGCAAAGCCTGCCCCTTCAACGCCGCGTCGCCGTCGGCTGGGATTTAACGGCGTGCAATTTTGAACGCTGGGACTCATCCATCGCAGGCAGCGATCGACCCGCTCATGGCATGACGCGTGCGGCATCCCATTCTCTGTCGGAGGAGTCTGGCCGTCTTTCCTGCGTCTGGGGATCGCGTCACCATGAGTCACTGCCCCCTGAAGTTCACCCCCTACCTGCGCTCCAGGCGCGTTCGGCCCATGAAGGTTCCAGCGGCAGCTGTGCCACCCTGACCTTTATCGATCACGCGCACCCTCGAGATGAGACTGTGGTTGGCGGCTATGATCCCCACTCCGTTCATCTCGAATCGTCCGGCAACTGGAAAGATGTACCGACTTACCATGTTGCGTGGCGTTCGGTGTCGGTCGATTCGCCGTTAGGCGGGGATGAGGAACTGGCCTTGGCGATCTGGTCCGCCCTTGAAGGCCTTGATGTCGATCGTCACGCACGCCTACAAATTATTCGCTGCGTTGTGGGCTGCGGCACGAGCGTTGCCCGACGCTTACGGGTTGCCGAAATTGCGGCCGAGACACTCGCTCGCCTGCATAGAATGTGTAGTGCGGGCCCGTTTCAATCCTGGTGCCAGGAAATTTTGGCCGATCCCAATGAATCACTGCTTCCCCTCGGCCACTCTCGTTCCGGGGGCAAGCCAGGCAGCACAACATCGTTTTCAACAGCACTGGCCGACATTGTTTTAGCGATCGAACAGAGCCCCCACGCGACGATTTCTCCAAGCAGGGCGCGGGAGGCTGGGTGGATGGCGCTGGAACTTATTGAGTCAACATAAGCCCGCCACGATCGCCTGTATTCCATCTCACTAGGAAATTGTCATGCACATCAAGCGGATTGAAATCGAGCGTTTCGGGGCGCTTGCCAATGTCACCATCGACTCGCTGGGCCCGGGCTTGCAGGTGTTGCACGGCACCAATGAAACCGGCAAGACCTCGCTACTCGAATTTGTTCGAGCCGTATTTTTTGGATTTGAAGGTCTCTTTCGCCGCGGAGTGCTCGACCCTCAACTGCCCTGCGCCGGGAGGCTGGTTGTGCGGTCTGGTGCCCAAGGCCAGCAGGTCTCGATCGAGCGTCGTCACGAGGGACCCCACATTGGCTCGCTGACTCGCGCCAGCTACGAGGACGACATCATTGGTCTGGGAGGCGATCACGGTGATTTTGTGAACCTCGCCGATCTTGATCCGCAGCCCGATGGTCGCAATAAGACGCGGCTTTACTTGCAGGACATTGTAGGCGACATCGATGAAAAAACTTTTACCACTGTGATGGCCTTCGGACTGGATGAGCTGCATGAATTGCGGACGCTGGACCCGGAGGGGTGCGGCAGCCGACTCTACGAGTTGGCCAGTGGACTTGACCGATCTGGAGTGGCACGGGTGCTCACCCACCTGCGTGACGCGATCCTCAGGCTGGATTCTTCCGACCCAACCATCTCACCACTGGAAGCCCTACGACTGCGGCATCGCGACGCCATCGAACGACTCACAGCCCTCCAATCGCCAGCCCTCGCGGCCGGCGGAGTGAATGTCGAATTGATCCGATTGGACCACCAGATCACCGCCTTTGAAGGAGCCCTCGACAAGGCCCGTCACACCGAAGGCGTCGTCCGCGGCGTGCTACTGCTGGAACCGCTGTTTGCCCGTCGACAGGCCACCGCTCGCGAGCTCTCTGCTCTGCAAGATGCGCCGCTGGTTCACGGCGACCTAGACCAGTGGAAGCGGGCCCTGCGGATCCACAAGCGTTGCGTCGCCCATGCTCATAAACGCAAACGCACGCGTAGCAGACTGGCCCGTGAACTCAAGGCAATTCCAGCGGAATCGATGATCTGGGAAAAACGTGCGGCCATCACTGGTCTCTGCGATGAATTACCGAGGCTCGAACGATTGGTGGGAGAAGTCGCTCGGGCTGATTCCCACGCACTTCTAGCGTCGCGGCGATTTGGCGAACACATCGGTAGCGCCGGGCTCTCGCGACTGGTGCGGCTGGACCGAGAATCCGACGGCGAAAAGGCTCTGCAAAACGAATTGCTTCTGCCCGAGGGATTTACCCGTTCGTTTACCCCACTGCGTTCCCGAGCCCGCGACTGCGCTGCTGCCTCGCGCGAAGTAGCTCGCGCCGCCCAAGGGGTCAGTGATGCCCAGAGCGTTTTGGAAAATGCCCGTGGTCTTCCGACTCGGACTGGCGGCGAACCGGCCGGCGTCACGATTGCTGAAGCAATCGAGCAAGCCAGCGGCCGAGCAACACTGCTGCGCAATCGCCTAAGTGCCGGCGAACATCTCATCGAACTTGAGCATTCGATCACTAGGCTTGAAAGTGAATTAGGGGTTGAGCGAGCTGGACAACTGATTCCGATTGGCTGGCTGGTCGGCCTCGGAGCCGTTTTTATGATTGGTGCGGGAATGCTCTTGTCGGGACTGCTTCTCCCTGCCGAAATCACCGGCTCATTGGCCTATGCAATGGCTGCACTGGGGTTGGCTGGCACAGGTTTGGCCTCGGTGACGACATGGTCGCTTGACCGGACGGCTGCCACCAGGCTCGCGGCCATTGGCCGTCAATGCGACATGGTGCGCAAGCAGCGGGATGAGACTTTCTTACAGTGCGGCCAACTCGACAAACGGATTCCCGCCGATGCCACGGCCTCTCTTGAGCGACGCGTCGCCTTGGCTCTCGGTGAGGTTGATCGCCTTGAGCAACTCGCGGCTCGCGAGGGATCAGTGCACGGCTTGGCCGACAAAGTCACGCTTGCCGAACAGAATTTGAAGCGGGCTGTTGCCGTTCGTAAGGCTGCTCGCCTGCGTTGGAAAAAGGCCCTTCACTCCCGGGGCTTGCCTGTCTCACTCTCGCCAAATGATGTGCGGCAGATCGGCAACCACCGCCATACGCTGTTGACGCTCGACGACGATCGGCGACGCCTTTCCGAAGAAGCGCGGCAAAAGCGAGAGGAACTCTCCTCGTTCAGCCATCGCATAAATCAGATGATGGAGGAGTGCGACCTAGCACACGAGGCCACTCCGCTTGAACATCTGCGTCAACTGCGAGAATGCCTCGACACCCAAACGCTGGCTGTCCGCCGCCGTGAGCAGATTGCCCGACAGCTCGAGCGATCGCGACTGCGACATAGACAATCGCTGCGACTGCTCAAACATGCCGACAGGGGACTGCAGGCCTTTTTTACGCGATGGTCTGTCGCCAATGAAAAAGATTTCTTGGCCAAGGTGGATCGCCGGCCGCATTTTGCACAGGCCAAGGCCCACGCCGAGACAGCTGAGATCGCCTGGAACTCTGCGCGGCGCACGCTGACAGAGCCGACCGACCCGGAAGCTTGGCTGCTCCAAACGCATCTGCACACCCTTGAGGAACGCCTCGCCGATGCCTGTGCAACAACGCTTCAAGTTCAAGCGTCGCTGACCGCTGCGGTGAAGGAGCGAATTGAACTGCTCGCGAGAGTCGCTCACGCCTCAGGCGATCACTGCACAGAGGCTTTGCAAGCGGAACTTGCTGACATCGAATTGCAACGAGCCGGGCAACTCGACCGTCGGCGAATGCTGGAACGAGCCCACATCATTTTGGAGGAGACGCGGGCCATTGTGGCCCGCGACCACCAACCTCCAGTCCTGCGGGAAGCCTCCTACTGGCTGTCACGATTGACAGAAGGCCGCTACACATCGATCACAACGACGATCGAAGAGGCACGGCTGGAGGTGCACGAGTCCGACGGCCAAACATGGAGCCCCGAACGTCTCAGCCGAGGCACACGCGAGCAGGTCTTTCTGGCACTGCGGCTGGCGCTGGTCCGTGATCTTGAGCGCCATGGAATCCAACTGCCTATTGTGATGGACGACGCATTGGTGAACTTCGATGATCGTAGGGCGGCGGCGGCGGCTCGCGTGCTCTGCGAATTTCTGGCCGATAATCCCTCCGAGCGACAGATGCTGGTACTCACCTGCCACTCCCATGTGGCCGCGATTTTTGCCGCAGCCGGGGCTAACGTACGTTCCCTCAGCGATGCATTGCCAGCCTGGCTGCCGCAGCCATCGAGTTCCAAAGCAGCCGTAAAAAAACCTCCGCGTCGCAGCGGCAAATCGATTCCTGTTCTGAGCGCAGAGCCCGCTCCCGAGACACAGCCGGTGCAAAACATAAGGCCCGATTCTCTCCTCGAAGCGACCGCGACGGCTTCTCTGGCCCCGATCAATCAAGAAATGCCGCCAGAAGCGTGACATGAACCGGCGAGGTTTTAAGTCACATGCAAGGCCCTGACGGGCGTGGTTTGAGCGTCTTGGCTCTGCCAATCAGTCGGCCGGGCTAACTCTTTACACGCGAACGATTCCCGCTTGGATGTCGCGTTGGTAGCGGGCCCGCATGCCGGCCAGCAGCATACCCAAATACGCGTTGGCTCCCAGAGAGAGAAAGAGCGTGATCAGACTGCCTGTTAAAAGACCCCAAGGATGCAGCGGCTTCAACTGTGACGTTTCAAGGTCTGCCGCCCGCGAGACGCCGGTTACGACTGCGGCAACCCGTGGACGCTTGGCAGCCTCGACAAGCGACCGTTCCACCGACTGCGGCCACGCATCGGCCACAAAGATTTTAACACGCCGCACATTGCGAGCGTCAGCAGGTACATCGCTGGTGAGCGTGTAGGGTGTTGGATTTCGAACCAGCTCCGGCTCGACTCGCACCAGATAGTCTCCACCCCCGTCATCAGTCGGCACATAAACCGCCTCAATGCCCATCACGAAGAGACCTGCAGCCATTATAAGTAGTTCAAGCACCATGACATTTCTCCACAATGACACTTCGTCAATCAAACAGCGGCACCACTTCGTGCCGAACAATCATCACGAGCTAGGATTCTCAATCTTCGTCGATCCGTCTTCATCGCTATCGTCCCACGGAAGATTTCACTCTTTTTACACCCTTTTGTGCAACTCCCCTTGGAGCCGTCACTCGCCCAGAGCCATCACTTTCTAGCGTTGCTTTCGTCACTCACTGCCGGAGCATGGGCCGGAATGCCCGAAACCCCTGTCATCGCTAATCCGCCCGCGAGGCTGTCGAGTTCGATCTGCAGCATTGTTAGGGCTGCCTGCAAAAAAGCCACGGCAATCGGCCCCACGAAAATACCGATTGGGCCTAGTGCACCCACGCCCCCCAAAACGCTCAGCAAGGCGAGCAGCGGGTGGAGCTTCGACTGACCGTGGAGCACGATCGGCTTGATGATGTTGTCGACCGTCGAGACCACGCACAGCCCCCACACTCCAAGCCCTACAGCCGCCCATGTGCTCTTCACGAAAAACAGAAGATAGAGACTCGCCGCACCCCAGACAGCGGCCGCGCCGACAAACGGCACAAGTGCTCCAAAAAACGTAAGCAGCGTGAGTAGAAACACGCTCGGCATTCCGGCGATGTAAAAGCCAAAGCCTGCTAGCACAGCTTGAACAATCGCAGCCAACAGCGTCGAGCTGACAACAGCGCGGCTGACCTCTTCAAACTCCTCAAGCAACTGCCACTGATAGTGCTGGTCCAGCGGCACCAAGCGAGTGACAGCATTAAACATCCGCCGGCCATCGGCGAGAAAATAAAAGAGGCTGACAGTCATCACAATCAGACCGATGATGAGCTTGAGAATCACAATCGGTGCTCCGGTTGCGATCGGACCAATCCACTCCTCCGCGAGCTTTCGTAGTTCTGCATTGACGCTGTCGGCAGTCAGTGCAAAGCCCGTGGCATCGTTGACTGAAACAACGAGCTTATCCAGCACGGTTGGATCGAGTCTGAGTCCAGTGGGACTTCGCAGTACAGCGACCGCGTCGCGACCGGCTCGGGCCACAAGCAGCGAGAGCGGCACCAGCACGATCAGCAGCACAAACAGCGTCGTCAGCCCGGCCGCCACCCATTCAGGTGCTTGCAACCGGTCTCGCAGCCAGCGATGCAGCGGCCCAAAGATAACGACGAGCATTGCTGCCAATAACAGCGGCAATAAAAAACTCGACATCACCCGCAGTGACAATAATCCAAAGGTCGCTACTAAGCCGAGAATGACGCCCAGAGAAACCAGTCGTGTCATTGCTTGAGTATCCTTCTGCTATGCAAGTCGGTCGGGAACTTCATGCTGCTGTCATAGCAGCAACGAGAACCTTGGCTCAAAGCCGTTTGGGGAGTCGGGGTTTCTCGTGAGTCGCCGAGTCTATAGCCTGATGAGCGAATGCGCCATCTGCGATAAAGAATCCGGATGGTACGCGTCTTTTGCGTAGAGTATTCTTGATGTCTCGACGGGCACTTCGGCCCGCCGGCACCGGTTGGCCCACCTTTGTCAGGAATAGTCTGCTGCATGAGTGTTCCAGAGGCATCGCTCGTTGTACCGGTGCGCAATGAATCGGGCAACATCGCACCGCTGATCGAAGAAATCCGTGCCGCTCTCGACACTGCGGTGATTTCCTGGGAGCTCTTTATTGTTGACGATGGATCGAGCGATGATTCGTGGCTGGAAATCGTCGCGGCAGGCGAGGCCGATTCACGGGTGCGGGGCATCCGACTCACAATGGGCCAAGGCAAGTCGGCGGCACTTGTCGCTGGCTTTTCAGCCTGCCAAGCTCGCCAGATCGTCATGCTCGATGGCGACGGACAGGATGATCCTGCCGAGATTCCAAAAATGTTGGCTCGCCTAAAAAGCCCCGGCAGCGGACTCGATGCCAGAGGATCGAAAGGGGCCGACATGGTGAACGGCTGGAAGACCCCCCGACTCGATCCGTGGCATAAGACATTCCCTTCGCATGTTTTCAATCTGCTCGTCGGCTGGCTGACGGGTCTAAGACTTCACGACCACAACTGCGGCCTGAAAGTTTTTTGCTGCGAAGTTATTCGCTCTATCCAACTCACAACCGACATGCACCGCTTTTTACCGGTGCTGGCCGCTGCCCAAGGCTTTCGCGTGGTGGAGGTGCCGGTTCACCACCGACCGCGCATTCGGGGCATATCCAAGTATGGCCTCAGTCGATTTTTTCGTGGGCTCTTGGATCTAGCTCGGGTGGCGGTGATGGTGCGGGGCAAAGGCCGGGTTGGGGGCCCTCCACTGCGAGGCCAGTCGCGGGCCCGCCTGCGGCAAAGCGTTTATGCGATCTTGGCCACACTGGCGATGGGATCGCTTCTAGGCAGGATCGGCGCCGTGTCGAGCGTCGACACCATTGCTTTGGAGAAGCGCCTCATCAAAGAGGAGTTAGCCAAGGCAGCCCGCAGTGGAGATCCGTTTGATGCCGATACTATCAGCCAGAAAGTGATTCTAGAAAAACGACTCCAGCGACCGTTTCTCTCCGCCAACGATCGCAGTCGCTGGCTGACGATCCGCGCGATCGTCGAAAAGGGTACGTTTGCCATCGACGAGTTGGTGGCCGAGCCCGGGTGGGACACCATCGATGCCGTCGCCCATCCCGATGCCAGCGGCCGACTGCGACTTTATTCAAGCAAGCCTCCGCTCTTGTCGGTGATCTATGCCGGGCCCTACTGGTTGTTGGCCAAACTCAGCGGTTGGACGTTGAAGGATCATCCGTTTGAAATGGGTCGCCTTCTGATGGTGCTCTACGGCCTCCTACCGCTGGGGCTGACGATTTATTTTACCTGCCGGCTGATCGACTCCATCGGCACCAGTGACTTCAGCCGCATCTGGGCGGCAGCCTTGATCGCCTCTGGCACCCTGCTGACAACCTTTGCCGTCGTGCTCACCAATCATGTGCCTGCGGCGGCATGCGTAGCAGCGAGTGCTTGGCTGGTGCAGAGGATTCGATCTGATGGCCTGCGGGCCTGGTGGGCGTTTGCCGCCACGGGTTTTTTCGCTGGCTTAGCAGCGGCACTGGAACTGCCAGCCATGGCTTGGTGTGCGGCAAGTTTAGCAATTGTTGTGACCAGCGATGCTAAACGCGCGCTGACAGCCACGCTGCCGTCAGCACTCCTAGTAGCAGCGGCATTCTTGGGCACAAACTGGCTGGCCCACGGAACCATCTCACCGCCCTACGCCCATCGTGGCGCAAGTGGAAACACAGTCGAGATTGCTGGTGGACAGTGTTGCACTGTGCCCACGAAGGCCTCGCTTATGACTGGCACTCCAGCAACCAGTCAGCCGGCCGCGGACGGGAGCACTCTCAAGAAACCGATCGACTGCTGGAATCCTGACAACTGGTACGACTATTCTTTCACGCTCGCAACCGGCCGCGTTGTGACCAGCTATTGGCGCAGCCCAAAGGGCGTCGATCGCGGCGAACCATCCTCGGCCAAGTATGCGTGGCACGTGCTCGTCGGCCACCACGGCATTTTTTCACTGACTCCCGCCTGGCTGCTGCTCATCCCCGGCCTGGCGATACTTTTGTCAAAGCGTCGTCGTGAGAGCCGCGCAGGCGAAGCCGATCTGGCCTGGGCCATCGCTACAGTCTCGCTTGTCGTGATCGCCTTTTATCTGTCGCGGCCGACGCTTGACCGCAATTATGGCGGCATGACGAGCGGATTTCGCTGGGCTTTGTGGCTGGCCCCGCTGTGGGTGGCCGCCGCTGTGCCGGCCGCTGATAGCCTCGCCCGCAATCGCTTCGGACGGGGCTTGTGCCTGCTTCTGCTGGGAATGAGCGTTGTCTCAGTTGCTTATCCAACATGGAATCCGTGGACTGCCCCATGGATCGAGCAGTGGCTCGTGTCGGCCGGATGGATCACTGCCTTGTGAGATCACGTGCGAGCTTTGCACAGGAACCGTGGGCAAAAGCCGGCCACGAGGCTGGCAGTGGGGCTTCGATCACCACTCGCTGGCCGCTGTCGGGATCGTCGTAGGCAATTTTCCAGGCGTGGAGGGCAATCGGCAGAGTGCGAGCGTCGGCGGGCGGTTCGCCAGACAAAGCCGCTGCATACGGTTCCGGCTGACTGGCTCCGTAGAGCAAATCACCAACTATCGGTATTCCCCGGCAACCCGCTTGTAGTCGCAGTTGATGCATTCGCCCTGTCAGGGGTTGGAGCTCAAGAAAAAGTGCTGGTTGGCCAGTCTCGGAAAGCGACTGGTCGGGTAGTCGTCCACGCAACCAGACTCGCGTAATCGCCTCGCGAGCCAGAGCGCTCGTTGGCCCAGCGATGCGGGCCTGCGGCTGGTCGGGGATTTTTTCAATCTGGTCTCGCCACTCCACGCAGTCCTCGTTTTGAAAAAGATCAGCACGATCGCCCCTCACAATTGCCAGATATGTTTTCTGTATTTCCCGTCTCTCAAACTGTCGGGAAATTTTCCTGGCCGCACGAGGCGTGTTGCAAAAAAGGAGCACGCCCGACACCGCGCGATCAAGTCGGTGCGGCACGCCCAGATAGCCAGCGGCATTCCCCCCTTTTCTCTCTTGATACAGTCGCTGACTGAGCCACGATTCGGCAGAGGGGATACCGGCCGGCGCCTGCGTTGGCAGGCCCGCCGGCTTTTCGATCGCAATCACGCCAGACAATTCACAAAGCACTCGCGGGGAATTCATATCGCCGATTTTGTCCTATTCAAGGCTCCTCTGCACGGCCAGCCTCAAAGATCGCCTGTCAGACCATCAATCTGATGCATTAACCAGACTCAAGGACGGCGTTTGTAGATCGATCCCAGCGGGCCGACAAGCATGGCTGGCAGAAGCACCAAGTCGCCCATCAAGGCTGCCGCTAGCAATAGGCAGAGCATCCAGGCAAAGCGACTCGTGGGGACAAATGAGCTAGCCGCACAAACCAGAATCCCAAGGCCGCAGACGACCGCGCTTTGCGTCATCGCCGCTGCGCAGTGTTCAAAGGCCGCCAAAACCGCATCTTTCGGAGTGGCTCCTGTTTCGATCGCCCGCCGAAAAAACGTGAGAAAGTGAAGCGTGCCATCGATCGCCATGCCCAGCGCGATCGACGCGGTCATCACGCTGCCAATATCCAGCGGCGTACGCGTCCAACCCAAGAATCCAAAGAGGAGAATCATTGGGAAAACATTGCTGATCATGGCCACAAGACCTGCCGCAATGCCTCCTTCAACAACCATCATCACGAGCGACATCATCACGCAGGCCGAAAGAAAACTGGTAAAGAGATCGTGGAGCAACGCATTTTGAATCGCATGCACGAGCGTCATCGCGCCGGTGTAGGCGGTAGTGATGCCACGCGACTGGCCTCCGGCAGCAGCCACCAAGGGATCGATGGCATCTTGAGCGGTCTGTAAAAACTTCCCATAATCGATACCCTGAAGCGCTGAGGTGCGGGCCGTCACTCGCCATAGCTGGCTGCCTTCTATATTCCGGATGTATTTCATCTGTTCATCATCGACGAGGTTCTGCATTAGTTTTCTCGCTGCGATGGCCTTTCGGGCAATCGACCCCACTCCTCCAGCGGTCGTTGATTCAGGCATAAATGTTGCAGCTGACAGCACGGCACTCACCCCCTCTATCTGGGAAAGGCGGTGCTGGATCGCTTCGATGAGTTCGAGGCGTTGGACTGGCCTCACGTCGTGGCCGTCGGCAAAACGAAGAATGACTTCGATCGGTACCAGCGGCCCAATCTTTTTCTCGATCGACACATAGTCACGAATCACCCGGCTGCCGGGTTGAAAAAGCGTGTCGATTTGCACAGAGGTACGGATGCCGCTCACCCCAGCTCCCATTGCCCCCATCGCCAGAAACAGAATCACCACAATCGGCGTTGCAAAACGCATGACTCCCAGCGCCACTCGCTGGCCGCTGGCTTTTTGAATTGGCTCGTGCGGCGCTGCACTTGCGGCCATAGGCCAACGTTCAAAGAATCCCGGTACGACCAGAAACATACAAGAACATGTGGCCATCACGCCGATCGCAGCATGAAACCCAAACACTCGAATCGGCTCGAGTTCGCTGACAATCAGCGATCCCAGACCAATCGCCGTCGTGCCAGCAGAGAGAACGCAGGGCAGCCAGCCCAGTTGAATCGCCCGCGTCGCTACGCCGCGAGGGCCACCGTGGGCCAACGACTCTAAGAGATAATTGACCAGATGGATTCCGCCCGAGACGCCGAGCACGAGAACCAAAAGGGGCATCACGATCAACACAGGATTCATTCTGTCGCCGCACGCAGCGAGGGTTGCAAACGACAGGCCCACACACCACAGCGAGACAACGAAGATCAAGCAGGCATAGAAAAACGATCGCAGCGACCACCAGGTGAGCAGTAAAATCACAGCCGCCGCTGGCGGGGCAAAGGTCTTGAGCGAATTGGTACTGGCGAGATCGACGGCCGCATTATCGACGATGGGGCCTGCCATAACTATTTCAGCTGGATTGATGACCGCCGTCTGCATCACGAGTTTGCCAATCCATGCCATGGCCCGCTTGCGATCGGTCACGCCTTCGCGAGTGAAGGCGATCACCATGCAGGTCGTGCGGCCATCGGGGCCGACAAGGATTCCCTTCAAGCGATTCACCGCCGTCGTGCGGTCAAGCAAGAGGGGTTCGGCGGTGAGCGTGTCGATCACTCGCGAACCGCTTACAACGGCGTCAAACCAGAGTTGGCCCGCTGCGTTTCGCGGTGCCTGGGGGCCTGTTGTGGCATCGACTAGGCGATCCAGAGCAGGAGATCCAAGTTCGCAACCCGACCACGAAAGCACAACGACATCGCCGCTTTGAAATTGCTCGGCAAACGCCTCGTATACACGGCGAGGAGCAAAAGTTTTGGGAACCCATTCCATTGGCGTCGTGGGATCGACGACGAGCACAGAGATCGCGGCATACCCAATGAACGGCGTTGACAAGGCCATTCCCGCCAGAGTGGCGAAGCTCAGCCAAAGGCCCCACCGCGACCATCCTTGCGGGGTTTTTCCGGAATCTGACTGGATCGGCAAAGGGTCACAAGATGCGGTCATGGGCCGTAGAAACCGGAAGGACAACCAACGGCAACGTGTGACCCGCAGCACGCACGGCGAGAATCAATGGAGAGCAGGTTTATGGCTGGAGCATCGACTGCTCTAGCAAGAGTGGTTGGAAGCTAATCAAGCAGTTGCTGGAGAACGAACGGAAATGCCCCGTCCCGGACTCGAACCGGGAACCCTCTGATTAAGAGTCAGATGCTCTGACCAATTGAGCTAACGAGGCGGCGTCTAAGTTCTACTCGATAGAGACTTTTTTGAAAACTCCCTCTGCAAAAACACGCCCCCAAGTCACCACTATTTCTAGCCCCTCAAACACTCCGTCGGTCGCGGCAGGTGATGGGACGACTCTGCCCACAAAAGCAACAAAGATTGAGGGTTTTTCGGTTACCGGCTACAGTTGCCGCTGTCCGCAGTCCGGATACGACTTTCACTTGAGAAAAGATGAGGCTTTCAGATGGGTAGGTTTGCTGGCATGAAGGGGATCGTTCTGGGCGTGGCCAACGATCATTCGATCGCATGGGCTATTGCAAAAGAGATTCTGGCCGAGGGTGGGCAGATTGGTTTTTCCCACCTCCCCGATCGCCCTGACGATGAGCGGCAACGCAATCGCCGCCGTGTTTCCCAACTCACCGACCTTGAGCCAAACGCTAAGTTTCTTGTGCCCATGGATGTTTCCAGCGACGAACAGATTGCTGCTGTAATCGACCGGGCACGAGAGGAATTTGGCACGCTTGATTTTGTGGTGCATTCGATTGCCTACGCGCCACTGGAAGACCTCAAAGGCGAGACCACCAATTGCAGTCGCGAGGGCTTTCGCGTCGCCATGGAGACCAGCGCCTACAGCTTGCTTGCTGTCGGGCGTTACGCCCGCAAGATTCTGAATCCCAACGCTTCAATTCTCACGCTCACCTACTTCGGTGGTGAAAAAGTCGTGCCCGGCTACAACATCATGGGCGTCTGTAAGGCAACGCTCGATGCGTGCGTCAAATACATGGCCTACGACCTTGGGCTGATGGGTGTCCGCGTCAATGCCATCAGCGCCGGCCCACTGCGCACACTTGCCGGTCGCGGTGCAGGTGTTGATGAAATGCTCGGCCTCTACGAACGGATGGCTCCCTTGGCTCGCAACATCTCACAGGAAGAGGTCGGCAAGGCCGGCGCGTGGCTCTTGTCGCGAGAGTCGCTAGGCATTACGGGCGAGATTTTGCACGTCGATGCCGGGTACAACATCATGGGATCGCCCGGACGGTTGCTGGAATTGGTGTCACAACCGGAGTGATGCCGTCGCGATTTCCATCACTTGGTCCCTCAAGTCTCTAAAACTCGACCGCTGTCTTTTGCCCGATGTGACCCGCTCGATGTGACAAGTCAATTTAAGGCGGGTCGTAACCACCTCGATGCCAGGGATGGCAGCGGCCGATGCGCTGAATGCCGCGAAGACTACCTCGCAAAGCACCATATTTTTCTACCGCCTCGCGAAAATAGCTGCTGCAGGTTGGCTGAAAGCGGCAGTGTCGACCTAAAAGCGGACTGAGCGTGATTTTATAAAATAGAACAAGACCCACCAGCAGAAGCGATAGAGCTCGATCGCAACTGCTGGCCACTCCGCGACAAAGATCATTGAGCAAGGCCACGTTTATTTCCTCCGCTTGGGCTTGGGCAGACGGGCTTTGGCAGAAGCGTGCGGGGGGGCAAGGGGGTTTCGTTCTGATTCCGGCTGGGCCCCGAGCGACACTCTTCTGGCTGCCTCAGTTTTTGCCGCTTCTGCATAACCCACCCGTGCCGTCACGCGATTGGCAAGCGCGACAATCATGTCTTCAACCTGCCGGGCTCCTGCCGCCCCGGAAGGGACCCTGCCAGCCCGCACAACAACCACAAAATCGTTACCGGCCGGTAGCCTGCTCCACGCCATGCGAAAGGCCTCCCGCAGCCGCCGCTTCCAGCGATTTCGCACAACCGCATTGCCGATTCGCCTCGATGCTGAGATCCCGATTCGCACCGGTGATTCGGCGTCTATGGTGCCGCTAGAGCGAAGCATCCGAGGACAGGCGTAGAGCACAAGAGGTCCGCCCGACGCACTTCGATGGAACTCAAAGACGCGGGCGAACTCAGACGGTCGATTGAGCCGCGCGCTCGATGGAAACCGCTGGCTTGTAACCATTACCACCGCAGCTGTGCACGAGGACCAGCGGCCCCCGCGTCACCGGCCGCTCCTGTTTGAACGATCGCCTCGGCTGCCTTGGCGGCGGCTAGAAGCCGCTGCATCAAATCGCTATCGGCCCCCTCGGGCAGCATGACTTGCACTTCGGCGATCAGGTCGCCTTTGGTCCCATTGGCATGCCGCACGCCCATCCCTGCAGCCCGTAATTTTCGGCCACTGGACGTGAGCGGTGGAATCCGCAGGCTGATTGTGCCCCACGGCGTCGGCACATCGACTTTCGCCCCCTCGATGGCCTCCGACAGACTCACCGGTAGCGTCACTTCAAGCGTGTCGCCACTGCGGTGAAAAAAAGCATGTGACGCAATCTGCACTTCCAGCAGCAGATCTCCCGCCGCCGCACCGCCAGAACCTGGCAAACCCTGACCACGCAGTCGGATTCGGCCGCCGTCTATGAGACCTTGCGGAATCGTCACGCTGATCGTTTCGGTTTTACCATCTCGATCGAGTCGCACATCTGTTTTGCCACCGTCAATTGCTACACGAAAAGGAATCTCAATTTTTGCAGTCACATCCTCGCCTGGCACGGCGGCACTTCGTCGCTTGCCGCGAGAGGCTTTGGCTCCCCCGCCAAACAAATCGCCAAACCCGCCACCGCCAAACAGACTCTCGAGATCGATTTGACCTCCTGGAAAACCACCGCCCCCTGGGAAAGGATTGCTGCGGCCACCACTCGCGCCACCAGCCCCGACTCCTTCAAATGAACTGCCGTAGCGGTCGTACATCTCCCGCTTACTCTGATCGTTGAGGACATCAAACGCGGTTTGTACCTGTTTAAACTTTTCCTTGGCCGAGGCGTCGTCGGGATGCAGATCGGGGTGATACTTCCTGGCCAGATCGCGGTAGACCTTGCGGATGTCTTCTGCCGACGCCGTACGCGGCACACCGAGCGTCTGGTAGTAGTCATCAGGCATCACGATTGCTCAACTGCTTTCTGGGGATGTCGCTTAAATCCGCACTCAGCGGTCTGCTGTAATTCTAGAGAGTGCCCAAGCCGCTTCAAGGAGTCGTGCCATGGCTCGCCCAGCAAATGCCGTTTCTCACTTGGGCCTCACGCCTCCAACCAGAATGGCTGGCCAATCGCTCTGGGCCTGCGTCTGCTATCAACCACTGCCGCCAGCATCACTGCCACTGGCAATCGCCACATCTGCCCCCTCTGTCTGGTTCAGAAAATCGGCTTGGCAGCGGCGGGGCGTCTCCCCTGGACTCGGCTTCAGCAGTTGAAAATCGCCCTGCGGATTGAGCAGGCGGGCGCGGGTATTATCTGCCAGATAAACCGGGATAATTTCTTTGAGTATCCGTGTGACCAAGTCTGGGGCCAAGATGGGAAACATCACCTCGACACGGCGAAGAAAGTTGCGCGGCATCCAGTCAGCACTCGAAAGAAAGACTTTCGCATTCTCATCGGGCCCAAACACATAAATCCGACTGTGCTCCAAAAATCGATCCACAACGCTGCGCACTTGGATCGTTTCGCTTAAGCCTGGCAGACCCGGTTGCAGCGAACAAATGCCGCGGGCAATGATGTCGATCGGCACCCCCGCTTGGCTGGCGCGATAGAGCGCTTGGATCACCTGATGATCCACCAGCGAATTAAGCTTGGCAAAAATCCGCGATGGCTTACCCTCCCGCGCACGAGTCGCTTGCTCCTCGATCAACTCCAGTGTGCGACGATGCAGGTCGTTGGGAGCGGTGACCAATCTTCTCCACGCATGGCCCTGAGAATACCCTGTCAGCAGATTAAACAGCGCCGAAGCATCCTCCGCAATTTCTTCGTTTGCGGTGAACATGCCCAGATCGGTGTAGAGCAGGGCCGTTGTCGGGTTGTAATTGCCGGTGCCAAGGTGCACGTAGCGACGCAATCCCTGTCCCTCCTGCCGCACGACAAGCGACACCTTGCAGTGCGTTTTGAGATCGAGAAACCCAAACACAACATGCACCCCCGCCCGCTCCATCTGCCTTGCCCAATTCACATTATTAGCTTCGTCAAAACGAGCCTTGAGTTCCACCAAAGCCGTCACATGCTTGCCCGACTCTGCCGCTGCCATGAGCGCTCGGGAAATTGGCGAGTCGCCGCTGGTGCGGTAAAGCGTTTGTTTAATGGCCAGCACGCGGGGATCGTTGGCGGCGCTAGCCACAAACTCGATCACTGGGTCGAACGAGTCATAGGGATGGTGCAACAAAATATCGCGCTGGGCAATCGACGCGAAGATGTCCTGGCCGCGGTGGCCCATGCCGCGCGGCGTGCGGGGCGTAAAGGGAGCATCGTGAAACTGATCGAAGCCGGGGAGTTTGTAGAGTTCCCAAAGACCTGTCAGATCGAGGGGGCCATCGATTCGATAGACCTCGCTGTAGCCGTCGCCCGTGCCATCGTGCAGTTCCTCGTCGTCGATAATCATGCGGGCCAGCGACGGATCGGCCTTGTGGGCGATCTCGATACGCACTGCCTGCCCGCGTTGTCTCGCCTTGAGTCGCTCCTCGATCAAACGCAGCATGTCATCGGACTCCTGTTCGAGAAGTTCCAAGTCACTGTCGCGCGTGATACGAAATGTGGTCCATGAACGGACGTCGAACCCGCCAAAGAGTTCGGGAAGATGGGCCGCCACAACATCCTCTAAAAGGACAAACTGCGTTCGACCAGCAACGCCTCCCGGCACCGCAATAATTCGCGGCAACACCTGCGGCACCTGCACCACGGCAAACATCTGCTTGGGGCCAAGCCCCTCTCTGTGTTGGAGCATTGCGCCAAGATAGAGACCGCGATTGTGGTACCGTGGCGAGGGGTGCGCTGGATCGACGGCCATCGGCGTCAGGATCGGCAGGGCCCGCTCGCGAAAAAATCGCTCCAGGTGCTCGAGTTGTTCAGCCTCAAGATTCTCATACCGCAAAAGTTCAAAGCCCTCGGCTGCCATCGCCGGGCCAAGGCTCTCTCTTAAACAGCGGTATTGACGGGCAACTAATTCTTGGGTGCGAATGGCAATCGTTTTAAGTTGCTCGATAGCCCGCATGCCATCCGGTGCGAAATCCTGAGGGGCGCTTTCGCCAAAGGCTTGCTCGCGAACACCCGCCACCCGCACCATAAAAAACTCGTCAAGATTCGAACTGAAGATCGCCAAAAACTTGAGCCGCTCCATCAGCGGATTCTCGGCGTTCTCCGCCTCCTCGAGCACGCGTAGATTAAATCCCAACCAACTCAACTCCCGATTGATAAAGGCTTCTGGACCAGCCTTTATTTCCGCAACTTCTCTGGAAGGCTGAGAATCATCACTGCTTTTTTCCGTTGTGGCTGCAAAGTCAGGCATCAGATGGCTCGCGGGTGGATTAGGATCTAAGTGGACTGACTCAAAACTATTTCACTCCCATGCACTCCCTGAGCGAAAAGTCTATCCAAGTCTACTAATGGGTGCCTGGGCCGATACCCCTGCAGACGAAAGCAACCACTATTCACACAATAGTCCCACCGATGCTCGATCCAACTGCCGAGTTCGTGGCCTTCTGTCGACGCATTCCAGCGTCCTGCCCGCCGTGGGGCCGTGGCTGGTGCGCGGCAGTGGCCTGCATGTTGGAAGCCTCCGCTCCCAAGCCGGGCAATGTCTATCCGGGCGCAGATTTTCACGATCTCTCTTGTGCCGAATTGTTTGCTGCTGGCCTAGCGATCTCGCCGGTTCTTGAGCGGGCGGCAGCACTGCCTCTGGGCCGCGTCATTCTTCAGGCTGTGCAGGCCTCGCGGAACGTGACGCGATCGAATGCCAATCTTGGCATCGTCTTAGTCATCGCACCGCTGGCGGCAGTGAGCGATGCTCCGCTGGCCGAGCACGATCGAGTCGGCTTTGGGAATTCTCAGTCTTTATCGCCGGAGCGTGCGGCGGCTGTTTTGGCTCGACTTAGGCCCACCGACGCGGCCGATGTCTGGCAGGCAATCGCCTGCGCCAGGCCCGGAGGCATGGGGTCAGCCAAGAGCCACGATCTGACTGGTCCCCCTCCTGGCGAACTGCTGGAGGCAATGCATCTGGCTGCTTCCCACGATCAGATCGCCAAGCTTTGGAGCCATGGCTATCACGATCTCTTTACTGGTCCTGTCAACGATCTTGCGGGTGAAATCGAATTGAGAGCCGACTCACTGCTTGCTGACTCCGCCCCACTGGCCGCTTTATCAGAGGCGATTGTGCGCTGTTATCTGCGGCAACTGGCGAGACAGCCTGACTCACTCATTGCCCGCAAGCACGGCGACCTAGTCGCAACAGAGGTTTCACTGCGGGCGGCACGACTCGGAGCGATCGCCGAGCAACATTCTTTTCAAAGTCCGGCGTTTGTGGTGGGGATGACCGACTTCGACACGTATCTCCGCTCGCCGCTGAGGCTCAACCCGGGCACCACTGCCGACTTGATCGCCGCGAGCCTATACATTCTGCTGAGAGGTGGCCAGTTGCGGCCGCTGCTTTCACCCCTTTTCACGTGACCCTTAACTTCCTAGACACTTTGCTGCTGATTGAAGAGTTAGGTGACACAGAAGCTTCCTGCTAAACACACCGAGGACCGATGAGCGAACATTTTCAAGTCCGCATGCACAAAGCCGTGCATGTCTTTTCGGCAGGCCACTTTATCACGCTTCGCAATGATCTTTGCGAGGCCGTTCACGGCCATAATTGGACCGTCGCTGCCAAGGTTGTAGGCGAACCCGATGCTCACGGCATGGTAATAGACTTTATACTGTTGCGCGACCTGCTTTCGAAGATCACAGCGCGACTGGACCATCGCATGCTGCTGCCGACACAAAACCGTTTTCTGACGGTCACGACGCAACTGATGCTAATGCCAACTGGCGAATGTAAACATCCCTCAACACATCCAGATAGCTCCCCTGCCGCCGAGATTGAGGTACGGTTTGCTGATCGCCGCTGGGTCTTTCCGGCCGACGAATGCGTCCTCTTACCGATTGAGAATACGACGGCCGAATGGCTGGCTCGCTGGATCGGCCGCGAACTCTTCATCGCGATGACGGACGCCGGTAGCCCGCTGCGGGGCACTCTAGGCATCGAGGTCGACGAGTGTCTGGGTCAAGCGGCCGTCTGGGAGCATCACCCGGATGCGCGAGAGTAGCAAAACAAATACCACCTTCGACAGTCTCCAGCCCGTTTGATGGCATGAGTTGCCCAGTCATTTGAGCGGGGCGATGGGCTTACAGCTCATACAATTGTGCGGCCTGGGCTTGAGACAGTCCATCGACTAGACGGGCTTTCACACGGATGCAACGCTCAGTTTTTTGGCAGCCTCAATCGCCAGCGTGAGCACTCGATTGCTGAGGCGGATCCGCATCAAACCAGAGCCGTCGGGGTTGCGATCGACCTCCCCACTGGCTCCTAGCACAAGCCCCAGATCGGTGAGGTATCGCAAAAAATCAGCCGACTGGTCGAGCACTCGCGTCAGCTTAAAACTTGTCCCTGTCGCACATTCAGCGAGCGAGTGGGCCGGCGTTTCGACCGGCGACTGGAGCGAATCACCCTCGGCACGAGGGATCGGATCGCCGTGCGGATCGACATCGGGATAGCTGAGGAACGTATCGATTCGATCCACGAGCAAATCGCTGACGGCGTGCTCCATATGCTCTGCCTCATCGTGAACTTCATCCCAACTCATATCGAGAGTGCGCAGCAAAAACAGCTCAATCAGTCGGTGCCTTCTCAGCATGCGAAGGGCCAAAAGCGTGCCGGCGCGAGTCAGAGCCACACCTTCATAGGGTCGGTGGGTGGCTAGTCGTGCCGCGTCTAAAGTTTTGAGCATGCTGGTGACGGTCCCGGGCGAGACATTGAGCGTTGTGGCGATTTGGCCCGTGCTCGCTGGCCGGCCCTGCTGGGCAGCCACGATCTGATAGATCGTCTTCACATAATTTTCCACAGTCAGGCTTGGCACGGTTCGATTTCCTCCAACAAGTGGTGAGCAGACTCTGTCGACAAGGAGGCTCTAGGCTCGATTCTCTTCCCGGCGGGCCGTACCAAAAGGTGCGGCAGAAAAAAGGACGACTGACTTTGATCGCAGACTGGTTGACGAGCGCAACGCCTTGTCATTGCCGATCGATCGAGACTGCCGCATTATGGCGTGCTCAACCCGATCATTCGACCCGATTTTTTGGGACCTCCTTTCCTATGCAACTCAATCAGCAAGCCTGGGCTATCGCCGAAACACTCATTGCCGACGCCCAGAGCATGGGCGTTCAATGTCACACCAACGACAGCGGCGTGAGGATCGTTGATTGTGGTGTCAAACAAACCGGCAGCATCGCAGCCGGCCTGCAACTAACGCAAGCAGCAATGGCGGGGCTGGGTCAGGCGTGGATCGAGCCGGCTGAACAAGCCGCCGACAGCTTTCAAGCCGTCTGGCCAGCCTGCCGCTGGCCGCTGGTCGCAGTTCAAAGCAATCAACCGCTGGCGGCGTGCTTGGCCAGTCAGTACGCCGGCTGGAAGGTGAGCGTTCGGGACTACTTTGCCATGGCCAGCGGCCCGATCCGTGCCGCCATTGGACGTGAAGATCTCTATGACTCTGAGGCCCTGGGTCTGGGCAGCATGCGCGAGCGGGCTGGCTGTGCCGTGGGTCTGCTTGAGTCGGCAAAAATTCCTCCCATCGAAGTTTGCCTGTTGCTGGCAGCCGATGCGGGCGTGCCACCGTCCTCACTGATTCTGCTTGTGGCTCGCACGGCCAGCATAGCCGGCACGCTGCAAGTGATTGCTCGATCACTGGAGACGGCGCTCCATCAATTGCACGAACTGCATTTTGACCTGCGACGTATTCGCTGCGGCACCGGTCGCGCTCCTCTGGCTCCTGTGCCGAGCAAGGATCTGGTGGCCATCGGTCGCACAAACGATGCAATTCTCTACGGCAGCCATGTGGTCTTGGAGGTTAGCGGTGATGACGAAAGCCTTCTAGAAATCGGTCCTCGCATGGTGAGCTCTGCGTCGGCCGACTACGGCGAGCCGTTTGCCAACCTCTTTAAGAAGGCGGGCGGGGATTTCTATGCCATCGATCCTTCTCTCTTTGCACCGGCTTTGGTCGATCTTGTCAATACTGACACTGGCAGGCGGCATCGCTTTGGCGGCATCGCTCCTGATATCGTTGAGAGATCCTTTACGACGGGGGACTGATGCCGATCCGCGTGGTTGTGCTGGGCGATCCGAGGGGCTGGCATGTGGGACGGCTGCTGGCTGCTCTTTGTTCACAAGGTCACCAAGCAACGGCTGTCTGCTGGAGTGAACTGTCTTGTGAGGTGGCGGGAAAACGTGCTGAGATGTTTTTCCCACCTGCCATTGCCGAGGCCCAGATTGTTGTGGTGCGAGGGATGCCCGGAGGGCGGCTGGAGGATGTGATCTTCCGCATGGATCTTTTAGGAAGGCTTGAGTCACAGGGCACGCGGATCGTCAACTCACCACGGGCACTTGAAGGGGCGATCGATAAATATTTATCCTTAACACGACTCGCTGCTGCGGGCGTGGCTGTGCCTCGCACCATCGTGGCACAGGATGCCGACGCAATTCAGCAGGCCTGGCAGTCGCTGGGAGGGGATTGCGTTTTAAAACCCCTGTTTGGATCGGGAGGTCGCGGGATCCAGCGGCTCATGAATCGCCAGGCAATCGAGCCCCTCTTAGAAACTGCCCGGCAATCCCAGCCAGCAGGCGCCGTGGCCTATCTTCAAGAATTCGTCCCGCACAACGGCTGGGATGTCCGGATCCTGCTCGTGGGCGAACGGGTCTTTTCCATTCGCAGGGTTTCTGAGAACGGCGACTGGCGCACCAACATTGCCTTGGGAGCCCGGCCCGAGGCGTTCTCACCTCCTGAAACTTGGATCGATGTCGCCCGCCAAGCCGCTCGAGAACTAAAAATAGAAATCGCTGGCGTCGACCTGCTGCCAGCTTCTGACGGCCGGCTGTTCGTGTTGGAAATCAATGCCGTACCCGGCTGGCGCGGCCTCGAGACCGCGACTAACACCAATATTGGCAGAGAAGTCGTCCGCTATCTGGAAGCCCTGCAATCAGCCGGCTGCTAGGGAAAAACGAGATTTTTTAGTCCAATCCAGCCGGACACTTAGGCAAATGAGAACCGGAGGGGCTGCCTCGTTTCTGCGCAGCAGGGCGAGTGCCTGCAAAACAAGCACGTCTGCACAAAAACAAGTCGGCTTCGCTGTAATTGACTTAAGTCGTGCTTTTTAAGGGGCTTAGGACATTCACTTGACTGCAGTGCCAGCATGGATTCGTGAGCGGACAAATGTTTGGCCGCTGAGAGTGACAATCTGAGGCCGCAACCTCGTAGAAGACCCACGGAAGGGCGATTGACCAATGCTGACCGAGACCACCCCCAGTTCTAGAGCTTCCAATGAAAAACCCGGCTCCCTTGCCCAGCACGCTGCTGAACCGCATGAAAATACCCTGCTCCCACGCGAGCCCGAAGTAGTCGGCCACCACGCCGCAACAGCAGTGCTCCAGGTGGCGGAGCGGCTTTATGCCATGCAGCCGGAATGGGTCGTCTTTTTTCATGAGGTTCTCGGTGTGAATGGCATTGTGAGGCGGACATTTTCTGATCCTGCATCGCTGGTTCGGTTTGAGTGCTCTCCGCAGTATGCCCGGATCCGTGAGCTCATCGATGCACTTCGCAACCGCCAGCGGAGTGAGACCCAAGACGAAAATTCGCCTCGAATTTCACAGCGGATTGTTACCGTTCGTATGCCCAAAGAGGTCCATGAAACCCTCAAAGCTGAGGCCAGCCAAATGCGAGTCAGCGTCAACACACTCTGTATTTCGAAGCTGATCAACCTGCTCGATGGCAAAAAACGGGCTGAGCTTTCGACTCGCAGTCGTGGCGAAAACAACAGCGAAACCGAGGACACAGCGGCGGATCCATTCAGCTCCAACGCACTTCCTCGTCAGCGAATTCGCAAGAAAAAATAGAACAAAAAAGGACTGGAGCGAACCGGTAAGCCGGGTTTTGTCTCCCAGTGGTCCCAAGGGCCCGCTGGGCGATGACCATTTCTCTAGGACGCCGGTTGCCCGACGCCTCCAGCAGCCGACCCGGAAGTTGGATGCGAAACGAACCGCTTCGCGCGGCCCCCGAAAGGGCAAACTTCTTCCTGCTTGGCCTTGCTCCCAATGGGGTTTACCGAGCCAGACCGGTCGCCCGGCCTGCTGGTGAGCTCTTACCTCACCGTTTCACCCTTACCAACAGGGAAAACCCTGTTGGCGGTTTGCTTTCTGTGGCACTTTCCCTAGCCTTGCGGCCGGTGGGGGTTACCCACCATTGCGTTCTACGGAGCCCGGACTTTCCTCCCGCCAAAATCTCTGCGCTGCCTTTCGGCACCCATCGATCATGGCCAGCGATCATCTGGTCCGCTCCAGTCCATATATTCTATTTTCAAAGCCCTCGAACTTTTTTTTGAACCCCGAAGTTTACAACAAAAGCATACGCCCTTAAACTTAAAACGGAATGCCGGGTCTCAGAATAACGAGAGTTCAGGGGTGGCAGACTATAATGCATCCATCAACCAACCGGAATCAAAGCGGGTAAAGACTATGTTTGGTGAACTCCAACCAGTTGGCGGTGGCGATCCAATACCGCTTTTGAAAACACTCCTCGTCGTAGGCCGGCGGGAGAGTGCCGACATTGTTCTGCGGTTTCCGAATGTTTCCGGGTCTCACTGCGAACTCTCGGTTGTCGAGGGCTATTGGATCGTGAGGGATCTCGGCAGCAGCAACGGCACCAAGGTGAATGGCATTCGTGTCAGTGAGCAGCGGGTCGATCCGGGCGATAAACTATCGGTCGGCAAACATGAGTTTGAGCTTTTTTACGAGCCGACAAAGCTCGGAGCAACCTCCGCTCCCGCTGAAAAAACAGTTTCCAAAGACCCCTTTAGCCGTTCGTTGCTCGAAACAGCCGGGCTCGAAGCCCGGCATCTGACCGAAGCGAAGACGGCCCCTAGCCGCAAACATCGCTAAGCAGCCTTTTACGTCGACCTGAGCTCACACGCACATCGACTCGTTGGATTGGTACACTTACGCGCATGGCGAAGTCGCGAAAGTTTCGAGTCCAACTGCGAAAGAATCGCTCCACACGAAAGCGCAGCGGTAATTTAACCCGCGCTGTTGCCTCCGATGCCGAACACACCGCCGATGCCGCCACATCGGAAAGAATCTCGGGCAAAGGTGATCTCACCCGCAAGCGGATGATGAGCATGCCCCTACCGGTCGGAGGAGACTCGCTTGCCGGCCCTGTCCAGCCACTAGACGGCACATGGCGTGGACAGGTGCTGCTCGTCCACGGACTGGAGAGCTTTGTTCGCGATGGCACAGGCACAATTGTCCGTTGCACAACCAGCCGCCTGCTCCGCACTGTCTTCACCGAGCAGCGGCACCCGGTGGCTGCTGGCGACTGGGCCTGCGTGCTCGGCGAACCGGGCGATGGAGCTGCTCGCGGCACGATTGTGTCGGTCGAGTCGCGGCGCAATTCGCTCTGCCGCTGGAGTCGCGGTCGCCGCCACGTGATCGTGGCCAATGTCGATCAAACGCTGATTGTGGGTAGCGCCGCCATGCCTGATTTGAAGCCGGCCCTGATCGACCGCTTTATCGTAGCTGCGGAGTCTAGCGGCATCCGCCCGATCATCTGCATCAATAAAGTTGATCTCGTCGACCCGGCGCGGCTCGTGCCGTTGGCCGGCGTGTTTGCCCGGATGGGGTATCCGGTCGTGCTTTGCTCAACAGTTTCGGGTGTTGGCTTGGAGCGACTTAAAACCGAGCTCACCAATCGAGTGACGGCCATTGTTGGCCAGAGCGGTGTTGGAAAATCATCAATATTAAATGCCCTCGATCCTGTGCTCGACCTCCCGGTTGCAGAAGTCAGCCGCGACAACGAGAAGGGCCGCCACACCACAACCACAGCGCGACTCATTCCCCATGCTCGCGGTGGATCGTTTGTCGATACGCCAGGAATTCGCCAATTTCAACTCTGGGAAATTATTGCTGCCGAGGTGCCTGCGGCCTTTCGAGATTTGCGGCCTTTGGCAAATCGCTGCCGGTTTCCTGACTGTAGCCACACCCACGAGTCGGGCTGCGCTGTCAAAGATGCCGTTGCCGATGGCCTGCTCGATACGAGACGATGGGAGAGTTGCTGCCACCTCGCCGCCCATGCCGAAAACCAACCGGAAGAATCTGACGAATGAAAGATCGTACTCGAACCAACAGCGTCCAGAGTGAACGGGCGGTGCTTGTTGGCGTGTTGCTGGATGTGCCTGTAGATCCAGAGCATCCGCTGGCAGAACTGGGTGGCCTCGCCGCCACTGCGGGCGCGCGAGTCGTTGCCGAACTGACGCAGCGACGGGAACGGCCTGACCAAAAAACATATCTCGGCAAGGGGAAGGTTTGCGAGTTGGTTGGTTTGGTCGCGGCCCACGATGCCGATGTGGTCATTTTTGACAACGATCTTTCTGCCGCCCAAACCCGCACGCTGGAAGAGGAATTGAAGGTCAAGGTGCTCGATCGCTCGGAGGTAATCCTCGATATTTTTGCCGCCCGGGCCCGCACCTACGAATCGCGACTGGCTGTTGAACTGGCGCAACTGGAGTATGCCCTGCCCCGGCTGAAGCGGATGTGGACCCATCTCTCGCGCTTAAAAATGGGGATTGGCATGCGCGGCCCGGGTGAGAAACAACTCGAAGTGGACCGTCGCCTCGTGGAGAAAAGAATTTATGATCTCAAGCAAGAATTGCTTGGCGTTCACGGCCGTAAGGAGCGGCAGGTGGCCGCACGCCACGAATCAATGACCGTCTCTTTGGTCGGTTATACCAATGCTGGCAAGAGCACTCTTTTAAACAAACTCACTGGCGCTGATGTATTTGTCGAAGATAAACTCTTTGCCACACTCGATACCCGTACGCGTCGCTGGCGACTGCCTGGTTTTGGGCCTGTGCTCTTGAGCGACACCGTTGGATTTATCCGCGACCTACCGCATCGGCTGATTGCCAGTTTCAAAGCCACACTGGAAGAGACTCGCCAAGCCGACCTGCTCTTGCACGTTGCCGACGCATCGAGCCCATTGGTGGATGCGCACATCGCAGCGGTGCGAGGCGTGCTGGCCGAAATAAAAGCTGCCGAGAAAGAAACGCTGCTGGTTTTGAATAAGATTGACGCCATTTCTGATAGCGTTGTCCGTAATAATCTCATCGCTCGTTATCCACAGGCAATCTGTGTTTCGGCCCACTCAGGCTTTGGTCTCGGCACACTCCTGCGGGCTACGGGCGAGGCCCTCGGCAGTGGTTTTCGCGATGTCGACATTGAAACCGACCCGGGCAACGGGCGCTTGCTGGCGTGGCTGGGTGCCCATGGAGAAGTGCTCTCCCGACACTTTAGCAATCACCGTATGACAGTCCACTGCCGAATTCCATCGGCCTTGCTGGGACGCATCGCTCGTGAAGAAGCCGTCGTGCGCCCGCACAACTCGGCCACAGAACAACTCGCACATCACTCGTCGCCTGCCACTGGGTTTACATCCACACCAGAAAGTTCTGATTTCGAGCCATCCGAGCCATGAGCACGAACCCCCTTCTACCGCTACACAATCATGGGTCAGGGAATTGGCCCAGCGGCAGTGTTACCTCGGGAAGGGAACAACCCAAACCTCGCTGGCGACGCACGCTCTCGGGTAAGCGATGTGTGGTGACGGGAGCTTCCTCGGGCGTGGGCCGGGCTGTCGCTATCGAGCTCTCGCGCCGTGGTGCGATTGTGCTGGCCACTGCCCGCCGCGAACCACTCCTGGTGGGCTTGGCTGCCGAACAGATTGAAATTGGTATGAGCCAGCCGATTCTCTACACCGCAGGCGACATCACGTCCAATCTTTTCCGCCAGCAACTCATCCACACGGCGATCGAGCAGATGGGGGGCATCGACATTCTGGTTGCGGCAGCCGGCAGCGGCGCGATCGGAGCCTTTTCGCACGCGTCTCCTCAGACGCTCCAAGACATTATGGACGTCGATTTTTTCGCGCCGGCCGAGCTTGTACGACAAAGCCTGCCCGCACTTGCCTGCGGTCGCGATTCTGTCGCAGTCCTTATCGGCTCCATTCTCGGTTACCACGCTCTCCCGCTGCACGCAGAATACTGTGCCGCAAAAAGCGCCCTGCGATCCCTGGTCAATGCTCTGCGACTGGAAATAGCTCCGGCTGGAATCCAGATTTTGCTGGCGAGCCTTGGGCCAACCGAAACAGAGTTTTGGGACCACCTGCTCACAGGCACTCGCCCGCGTTGGTCGCGAGGGTATCAATGGTCAGCCAAAAAAACAGCCGCCAGCATCGTGACAGCCATCGAACATCGTCGCCGCGAGATTGTGCCGGGTTTTGGTGCCAAGGCGTTTGTGCTTGGATCGCGGCTCTTTCCTAGCCTTATCAACGCGATCCTCAAGCGACGCTTCCAACGGGACGCTCGTGCATTGCACAATCAACCACGATGACCCTTCAATTTTCCCCCTTCCGAGTCGAGATCAATATCCCCGCCGGGGAGCTGATGGCAGTGGCCTGTCCTTTCTGCCATGCAGCCTTGGGCGTGGCTAGCGATCTCTTTGGAAAACCCGCAGCATGCCCGCTTTGCGAAAAACGATTTCTGATACCACTACCGACTGTTGCCCCGCTTGCTCCCGTTCCAGATCTAGCCCCGCCAGTCGCTGTTGCGACGGCGGCACCCGTCGCACCTGTCAGTGATCTTTGGTCTGGAGTGACGACAGACGCAGAGGTTTCTTTGCAGACATCTCTTACCCCTCGTGAGCCAGCAGCGACTGGAGAGGGTGAGCTTGATTTTAAAGAGCCCATCAGGACTGTTGGGCATGGCGATAAGGCCATTGAACTTCACTGTCTCACACCGGAAGAAAAGACCGCGCGGCGATCCCGTCGCAGCATAATTACGCTTCTGTTAGGCGTCTCAATCCTCATGACAATCGTGCTTCTCTTGGGCACGAAGCGAAAATAAGAGCTGGCGATCTTTGTGCCGTAGCCCGACTTCAAAGCTGTCGGCCAATGGCAAGCAACTCCTCGGCGTCAAGGACGGCGGTGTTGGATTCAAAAAGCTGTTCGATCGCCCGACGATGAATCTTCATCTTGAGTTTGCCAATACTGAGAGCCCCGTAGAGGACCGCATCGCCAGCCTGCTTGCCTTTGTCGGTTGACATAATGCCCTCAATGCCTGCCGGTGGCACTGCGTTGAGATCGATCAACACCTTGGCTTGGCGGGCAAGGGCAAACCCGGCAGCATCGAGCAGTAAAGCTCCGGCAGCGCCGGCGGCCACGATCAGATCGGCTTGAGCAATCGCCTGTTCAAAGGCACTGCCTCTCTCAACGAAACTGCCGCCCTCTACGGGCAAGAGCACCGCTTGAGGCACTGCCAAGCGAATGTGCTGGCAAACTTCACTTGCCCGCGCTAGGCTTCGTGACGCCACGGCGACTCCGATTCCTTTCCGGGCCAGAAGCCTGGCCACACGCTGGCCGACCGGCCCGGTGCCGCCGAGGATGAGTGCCCGACACGATTTTTGTGCCAGTGGATCAGAAGGTAAGTGACGGGTTGCCGCAACGACAGCAGCGGACGCCGTCGAGTTAGCGCCGGAAGGATCCACTAGCAGACTCACTCGCAGCGGCCCCAAAAAAGTCTGCTGCACTTTTTGCGCCACTGCCTCCGCAGTAGCGCAGTCGGAACCTCCAATAAAAATCGCAGTTGCTGCAAGATCGCTCACTCCGCGGGTAAAGATCGCGCCGTGCACAAGCGATACAACCGAGTTGGGGGTCACGCTGCCGTGCCTGAGTAAGATCTCTACGCCCGCATCGATCGCCACGATTGCATCGAAGGTGCTGGGCTGCGGGTCGCAGTCCAACTGCAAAAGCACTCGCGGCAACGGCATTAGTTTTCCTCCGAGCGATGGGGTGGCGCACAACAGGTGCCGGCCAGCAGTTCCCTGTTAAAAAGTGAGCCGCACTGGACGTTTTCCAGTGCGGCCCACTTCTCTCGTGCTTTAGAAGCCGCGGTACGGATGGGCGGCCTTATCCTTGCCGGCTAGCATCTCGGCAACCGACGGCTTGCCCTGCATAGCGCTAGCGATGGCCTCTTTCGTAGCGGCGTAATTGTAGTCGTAGATCTTCTTGTCATCGGCGGCCAGCCAATGAATAAAGACACCACAGACAATCACCAGATTTTCAGCATCACTCTTGGGGATCACGCCCGCTTCAACGCTGTCGGCCACGGCCTTGGCCACAGCAGCCTGCGCTGGGCCAAACATCTGTACGGCCTGCTTGGCCCCCTTGATTGTCACCTTGGTGATCATCACAGTGGCTGGCTTGATTGCGAGATTTGGCGCCAGCACGGCGAGCAGATTGGAATGCCCTTCGCTCTGGCGGGCCAAGGCATTGGCAAAGGCATTTCCAACAGGACCATCCTTGCTGCCGATCAACAAATCAATATGAGCAATCTCGTTACCGTCGCCGTGAAGTGCTTCGCCAATGAACATCGACATGGTCCGTATCTCCTGAAGAAAGTGAGAGCAGGATCGCGGTTACGAATCCTACCGAATATTCCAGTCGCACCGTGCACGACTCTGCCCAAGAGACTACCATGTCGAGCGTGCGCGACAAGCCGTCTGAAAGGCAGTACGAGATGACATTCGCACGGCCACCACTCATCCTCGTGGGAGCAAGCGTTCGCAGTCTGGCACAATCTGCTCAGAAAGCAGGTTGGAGCGTCTACGCAGCTGATCTTTTTGGCGATCACGATTTGCTTGCATCGACTGTTCGATCAGAGCGCATTGGAGATGTCCTCGGCCCAGATCGAGCCTTCAGCACCTATCCGACGGGCTTGGCTTGTGCTGCAAAACTTTTCCCTTGCGGGCCATGGTGCTATACCGGCGCTCTGGAAAACTACCCTGACTTGATCGATTCCATCGCAGCCAACCGACCTCTGGCGGGCAACTCTGGATCAACTGTTACACGCGTTCGAGATTCAACGCAATTGGCCCGAGCGATCCAAGATGCAGGTCTTCTTTTTCCACAAACCCACACATCCCCGTCTGCCGTTTCAACCGATGGCTCATTTCTCATAAAGCCGATCGCCAGTGCTGGTGGACGTGGTATCAAGCGTTGGACGGTGCAGGCGGCGACCGACTACGCCCTGCGATACAGTTCAGATTTGGAATCCTTAAGCGACTCCCCGCACCCAAGGCATGTCTGGCAGCAATGGATTGAAGGCGATTCATACTCTGCGGCCTTTGCCTGCAGTCGGGGCACAGCGAGACTGTTCGCCGTCAGCCAACAATTGACAGGTCTGGAATGGTGCGCCGCTGCAACCCATGCTTACTGCGGATCAGTCGCCCTGCCGCTAGCAGACGTGCCGATTCAGATACAGCGACAACTCAACGAGCTCGGATCTCTTTTGGCAGGTCGCTTTGATCTCATCGGACTCGTGGGCGTCGACTGCGTCATCAATTCCAAACAAGAACTTGTCATCATCGAGATCAATCCTCGTCCCACCGCGTCAATGGAGCTTTGGGAACGCTCAACCGGCGGGTCACTGGCCACCACCCACCTCAGGGCTTGCGGTTTTTCGACGCCGCCACCTGCGGCCATGTCAGAAGGATTGAGACAAAGGGCAGCTACTATGCCGCAAATATGGAGCAAATCAATCCTCTTTGCTCGCCACGACTGTGAGATCACCGTCGGTTTATTCGACCGACTGCTGCGCTTGGGCCAGCAGTGGGCTGATGGCGATTGGCCGCCACTGGCCGATCTCCCTCGGCCTGCGCAAGTCATTCCTGCCGGGGCTCCGCTGTTGACGCTGTTTGCCCGCGAAGACTCGTGCACAGCTGCAATTGAAACGCTTACCGCCCGCACCCAACTCCTAGAAGAAGTATTTGGAAACGCGGATGGCCGTGTCAACCAGCCATTCTCCTTGCCCCAGCCGGATGCTTTTCCTCTGCCTGCCAAGAACACTGCATGAGATAGGCATCTTCGGTCGTGTCTTGATAAAAGTCTTTGAGCACCGATATCGCTCGAAACCCCTGTTCCCGGAAAAAGAGCTGAGCCTGCAAATTGCGCTCCCGCACCTCAAGCAGAATCCGACTGCGGCGTTCCTGACTCAGCTTTCCAGTCAGCTTTGCCAGCATTTGCGTGCCAATGCCAAGGCGTCTGTGCGAACGGGCAACAGCAAAATTAAGCACATGCAGTTTGGCACGATGTAATTCGTAAATCATAAACGCGACGACCGAGTCGGCCATCTCCGCCACCATTCCGATACAGTTGCGTTGCCTCAGACACCGCGTAAAGTCTTCGTCGGACCAGGGGAATTCAAATGCCTCCTGCTCGATCCGAAGGACTTCTGGCATATCCCTACGGATCATCCAACGGACGTGAATCTGCAGTAAATCCTGCTCTGCTTGCGTCACGGTTCAAAACTCCGAGTGTGCTGCCACGCGTGCTGTTTGGGAAACGATTGAGGGCAATCCTCTTTGCGTTGCCTTCGGGTCGAAGACTGCGGGCCGGAACACTAGCAGGGGAATGCCCAACTGCCAAGAGGTTTTTTAGATCCTGATTGTCAGCCGTCGAGGCGATTAAAAGCACCTGTTTTATTGAAACCAATGGGCTCAAATCTGGCTTGACGCTTTGCCAAAACACTCCTAGTCTCTGCAGTCATCCAAGTCTTTTTTTCTCAGTTGTTCAAGGTCGTCGACCGCTCCTTTCGACTGCTTCACAGCGAGCTTACTTATGCACTCAGATGCACTTAGAGAACTTTCCGTTTCTCCCTCAACTCCCCTCGCCCCTAACGCGACGGGAGCGGGGGTGTTGCTCATGAAGATCGTCGCTGTCATGGCTCTCGAAGCCATTGGCTGTGCGGGGTCGGCTATCCGCAGTCAAAGCCCAGAGATCGAAGCGCTTGTGAACCTTGAGGCCGACACAAAACTTGTCGGCGACTACGCCGGCCCGTGGGGCTTAAACACGCAACACATTGAACGAGCGGCACTCATTACAGGATTAGCCGGAACCGGTAGCGATCCGCCCCCCAACGCTCAACGGCAAAAGCTGATGGCAGACATGCAGGCCAGAGGTGTCGTCGAGCCAAATAATTTATTAGCATCGACTTCCACGTCGCTGGTCTGGATCCACGGCTACCTCCCTCCTGGCGTTCGCAAGGGAGACCGCTTCGATGTCCGCGTCGAGGTGCCTATCGACAGCGAGACGACGAGTATCGCCGGTGGCTATCTGATGGAAACACGTCTCTCAGAAATGGCCGTGCTGGGCAATCGCGTTCGTGATGGCCATGTCTTGGGACTAGCAGAAGGACCACTTCTAGTCGATCCTGTTTCCAGCGGAACCCTCGACTCAGTGGCAAAACTGCGTGCCAATGTTCCAGGCGGCGGTGTCTCCCTAGCATCGCGTCCAATTGGGCTGATTCTCGGCTCCGATCACCGCTCCATTGCCCTCTCTAAAAGAATTGGCGACTGCATCAATAGACGCTTTCATGCCCTGACGCGTGGTTCCAAGCGGGGTGTTGCCACACCAAAAACTGACCGCTTTATCGAACTTGAGATTCCCGAAATCTATGCCCTCAATCTCAACCGTTATGTCCGTGTGGTCCGCTGCATTGCCGTAATCGAACCACCTGGCGGCCGCCACTTACGGCTAGAGTTACTTGCTCGCCAACTCGCAGATCCTGTGACAGCCCCCGCGGCGGCACTGCGACTCGAGGCGATCGGCAAAGATGCGATCTCAACGCTGCGAAAGGGTTTAGAGTCAAAAGATCCTGAGGTACAATTTGCTTCTGCCGAGGCACTGGCTTATCTCGGCGAATCGATCGCTGCACCGGCCTTGGCTCGAGCTGCAACTACGCTCCGCAGCGCCCGACCGGCAGCCCTGGCAGCCCTTGGCGTGCTCGACGATGCCAATGGCATTGATGCACTCCAAGGACTCCTTGCGAGCGTCAGCGCTGAAACCCGCTATGGCGCTTTTCGCTCTCTCTGGAATATGAACCATGCCTCGCCACTGGTCCGAGGTCAACAACTTGGCGATGCCTGCAACTTGCATGTACTTGATGTCGAAGGCCCACCGCTTGTGCATGTGACCCGCAGCCACCGTCCGGAAATTGTTCTGTTTGGCGTGGAACATCCGATCGCCGATGGATTGAAAGCGGAGGCAGGGTCATCGATTGTGGTTGTTGTTGAGGACTCCATCGCAACGGTCAGTTGCTTCGCCGTCGGCCAAAGTGATCAGCAAATGGATGTGCCTGCCGAGGTCGACCAGATCATTCGCGCCATTATGAAGCTTGGCGGAAGCTACCCAGATGTCGTGCAATTTTTGCAACAGGCGAGCGCCTGCCACTCTCTTGAGAGCCGCTTGGCTTTCGACGCCCTCCGCGCCGATACTGATGGTCGCATGGGCATCCACGAAGAAGCAGCTTTAAAGGATCGGGAGATTTCTATCGAGTCTGACGATGCGTTAGATACCACCGACGACACCGCGGGCGGGGCATCCCACCTGGACGAATCATCATGATCCGGCTCAAAGCGCTCGAGCTGTTCGGCTTCAAAAGCTTTGCTGATCGCACTCGCTTTGAGTTTCCTGCCGGCATCACTGTTGTGGTCGGCCCCAATGGCGCCGGAAAATCAAATGTCGTTGATGCGATCAAGTGGGTGCTGGGCGAGCAATCCCCCCGCAGCCTTCGCAGTCACGAGATGACCGATGTGATCTTCGCTGGCTCTAGTGGCAGGAAGCCGCTGAACGCCGCGGAAGTTTCTCTCGTTTTCGATAATTCGTCCCGTCTTTTGCCAACCGACACTGACGATGTGCAGATCATGCGGAGGGTCTACCGCAGCGGCGAGAGTGAATACCTGGTCAACGGAGAGCCATCCCGACTGCGTGATATCCGTGAACTTTTTTCCGGAACTGGTGCTGCGACCGAAGCGTACAGCGTGATCGAACAAGGCCGAGTCGACGCCCTGCTCGTGGCATCGGGCCGCGATCGCCGTGCGATCTTCGAAGAAGCCGCTGGCATCACCCGCTTTCGGACGCGACGCACTGAGTCACTGCGACGACTGGAGCGAGCGGAGCAAAATCGACAGCGTCTTGCCGACATTGTTGGTGAAGTGTCAAGTCGCTTAGAGACGGTACGCCATCAGGCAGCGCGTGCGCGACGGTGGCGGCAGATGACCGATCGTCTGCGTCAACTACGATTGGCAGCGGCCGCCGCCGATCTCGCCGGCGTCGATGCCGATGTGGCAAGCATCGATCAATTGCTGGAAGCAGCCCGTCGTGAGCTTTCGTGCATTGAAGAAGACGCCCGTCGAACCGCCAGCCGCATGGAAGAAATAGACGCTCTTCAACAGGAAATTCTCCCACAACTGTCCGAGATACAAGCGGTCATGACGGCAGATAAACAGCGTGCTGCTGCTGCCGAAGCGACCCTGTCTTTGCTGCGCACCCACCGTATCGAGGTTTCTCTCGCCGCCACGCAGAGCGAAACAGCGCTGTCTGCTCATACAACAAGCGGGTGGGAAGCCGTTGGGGCCGTCGGTAGGGCTATCGCCGAAACGCAGTCGCTTGAAACAGAATTAAAACGCATCTCTGAGCGATTAAAGACATGTGTTGAAGCCGCCGAGGGAACCCACACCAACGCTACCGACGCCAAGCAGCGGCACGCTGCCCATGCCAACACTTTGGATGAACTGCAACGCAGCCGCTTACGACTTGAAACGCAATACGAGCAGTCGATGACTCGCGTTGATGACTCACGGAAGGAGATGCAGGAGCGTCGTACTAAAATCGATTCAACGCGACTCAATCGCGCTGGCCTACTCGAATCACAAGCTCATTGGGAAGGGAATCTTGATGCGCTTTGCAAGCGGCTTGAGTTTCTCGTCAGTGAGTTAGAATCGCTGGAAATCACCGAGCACCATCGCTCGCAGTCGCTTGAGAGAGGCTGGAGCGATCTGGCTGGCTGGAAAGCAAAAAGTGAGGCCTGTCGCGAACGGCAGACGGTGCTTCAGGAAATAATTCATCGGCAAGAAGGCCTGTCGGATACCGCTAAGAAGCTACTCTCTCACGAGCCCGGATCGGCTGGCGTTCCAGGTCTCCAAGGAGTGCTGGCTGACTTGGTAATCGCCAGTGTCGAATGGGCGCCCTTAGTTGACATCGCGCTGGGTGTATTATCGCAAAGCCTTGTTGTCGAGTCGCTTGACGATGTTGTCGACTGGCACGCTGAATGGTCGTCGTCAGAAGCTGGGCAAGCTATCGTGGCCGCTGGTGGACGCGTCACTTTTTTGGCGGCCACGGCCCTGCCAGATCCACTTCCACTTGAAAACGAACCCTCTCTCGATCAGGGCTCTACCTCACGTCTGACTGTCATTGCAGCACACCCTGACCCCGCTTGCGGCATCATCGGTCGTCTCGACAGGCTGATGAGTGCCGACCGCCTTGAAAATAATCTCTCAGACTGTTCGCAGGACTTGATGCGGCGTCTGCTCGGGCGGGTCTGGATCGTTGAATGCCTTGAGCACGCACGCATCCTGGCTCGCAACTCCCCGCCTGGAACGCTCTATCTCACCAGACAAGGAGAATGCTGCTCTGCGGATGGCTTTCTCGAAATTGGTACCACCGCCAACGCAACCGGTCTGATTGCCCGCCGGAGTGAACTGCGATCGCTTGCCCAGCGAGAGCACGAACTTGCCGAAACCGTCGTCGCTGCAACCACGGCCGTTGGACAACTCCAGGCTGATCTTGCCTCGATTCGCCAAGACATTCGGCAGTCCCACGAACGACGACAGCGAGCTGCCGAAACGATTGCCGCCGCCCGAGCCGACCTAGATCAGTCGCGCCGTGAAGTGATCGCCTCAGACAACGCGATTCTTGCTGCAGAGGCTGCTTTGCTCGATACCCAACGGCAGTCGACTGAAAGAACGGCGATTCGCGACGCTGCGATGCTGGCGATTGAAGTGCATGACAACAACATTCAAGAAGCAATTGGCCGGCTTGCGTGTTCGTACAGCGACATCCAAGCAATCGACAGAGATCGTGGCGAAGTGATTGATGAGATCAACAGGCTCCGCATTGAGCAAGCAACATGCGTAGAACGGCTCGCACGCAGTCACGAAGCAGTCATCGCCAGAAAAGCTGAATTGGCTCTGCGTCGCGATGAACGAGAGGCTGCTAGCAGACGTTTTAAGGAGGCCGAGCGAAAGGCAACTGCCATTGACCTCGACATCCTTGGAGCAACCAGTCTTTTGGCTGAGGCGACGGTCGCTGCAGAAGCATCGACCACCGTGTTGACTCACCTGACACAATCGCGCGACGCTCTTGATACCGATAAACATTCCGTGGCGGCGCTCAACGCAGCCGCTCGTGTGGCAATGGTCACACTCAGTGAAACAGTCCACACCCAGCAGCTTCACGCGAGCGAGTCACAGCACCGCCGAGCACGGATCATTGAACGCATTCGTGATGACTATGCAATCGATATCGATGCTGAAAAAAACCAGCTTCATCCTGCGGAGGTACTCGCCACTGACATCCCAGAAAACCGCGACGATATCGATCGTGATATCGAAGAACTACGACGGAAACTGTCAGCCATGACAACCGTCAACCTAGAAGCTCTTGCTGAATCAGAGTCTCTGACAGAACGACTCGCGAGCCTAGAAACGCAGCTGGCCGATGTTACGGAAGCCAAACAAACGATCGAACAGCTGATAGCTCGGATCGATGAGGATAGCCGCCGGATTCTCAGCGAAACAATCGAGACCGTACGATGTCATTTTCGAGAGCTCTTTGAACGACTGTTCGGCGGTGGCCAAGCCGATATTGTGCTCGATCCCGATATGGACTTGCTCGACACATCGGTGGAAATCGTGGCCCGCCCTCCAGGCAAAGAGCCTCGTAGCATTTCCCTTCTCTCCGGTGGCGAAAAGACGATGACCTGCGTGGCTCTCCTGCTCGCAATCTTTCGCTCTCATCCGAGTCCGTTTTGCGTACTCGACGAAGTGGATGCCGCGCTTGATGAAGCCAATGTTGATCGCTTCGTGGGTGTGCTCCGCGACTTCCTATCCTCAACGCAGTTTATCGTTGTCACCCACTCCAAAAAGACAATGGCGACTGCCACAACGCTCTACGGTGTCACAATGGAGGAGTCGGGGGTATCAAAACGCATCTCGGTGCGGTTTGAATCAGCAGCGGCCGTCACGGCACATGCCAGCCATAAAGCCGCTTAAAAGCGATGCAAACCGACCGGATTAGGGCCCTCTATCCTGTCCGACACAAGTGGCTCACATGCTGCCACCCATTTTTTCGTGAAGAACGGCTCAAGTCTTACGACACGATCTTTCGATCTAACCTGTGTACGGCCATGCCGCGAACGTGTCTGGGTGAAAACCCACAACACGTTTGACGGGATGAAGCAGGGGGGGACACCTGCGAGTCACAGACTGAGCCTCGAGCAACCTTTAAGGGAGCTTCGAATCTCAGATGACTCTCACGCCCCTCCCTCGCTTTGAAAGCCGGCAGTATGGGGCACGGTGACGCGGGCGTCCCCATGTTGTTTTTCTGCGTCAAAGGGGGGCTGTGTTCCGTCACTTGCAAAGGTGCGGGGAATGGCCAAGAAACGTGTCCGAACACAAAAGATCGAAATGGAGTCCATGTGATGAAGGTTTTCACGACAGGCCAAGTCGCCAAGATTTGTAAAGTCGCTCCCCGTACGGTGAGCAAATGGTTTGACTCGGGTCGCCTTAAGGGCTACCGAATCCCCGGTTCGCAGGACCGCCGTATTCCGCGGGAGTACCTGATCCGGTTCTTGAAAGAGCACGGAATGCCACTCGGTGACCTCGAAGATGAGGCAATGGCAAAGGTACTTCTGGTTGGTCAGGATCAAGTTCTGATCGAAAATCTCAAGAAGCAATTACCGCTCGAGCGTTCCTTTAAGATTCAGATTGCCGCAAGTGGCTTTGAGGCTGGCATTCAAGCCGAGAGCTTTCACCCCGATTGCATCGTGGTTGATTACTCGATTGGCCGGATCGATGCCCAGCAAATCTGCCAGAACCTGCGACGCAACACGGAATATGCCGACACGATCGTCATTGCCCTGCTGCCTGATGATGGTTCGCAGATCACGATTGACCGGGCTCATGTCAACGAGAGTTTCAAGAAGCCATTTGATGTAGCCCTTCTGGCCGAGCGTCTTCGCACGCTGATCGGTGCCCGCAAGGAACTGGTCTAAAAGCCAAAGACCCTGATCGACTCCAGACACGTGGGCTGGTGTGCTGAAGAGCGCACCAGCCCACTGTTTTTTCTGGCTTCGTGAGTATGATGAACGACTGTGGTTTAGCTTTTGTACTTTTTCTTGACCGCTCACCAAGTGGCTCTTCGACCGGAAAGTTACCCATGACTTCGAGCATGAATCCTGCACCTGCTCCCCACGGCATTCGCATGATTGATGTCGGTTCGAAGCCAATCAGCCTGCGAACTGCTCGTGCTTCGGCCCACCTCCGAGCCAATCCAGGAACGATTCAACGCATTGTATCTGGGACACTCGAAAAGGGAGATGCGTGCGCAGCGGCCCGCTTGGCTGGCATCATGGCCGCCAAGCGGACGAGTGAAATTGTGCCGCTGTGCCATCCGCTGCCGCTGGACAACGTCGAAGTCTCGCTTGACTTTACCGATCCCAAGCGCGTTTTGATCGAGGCCGTGGTTCGCGCTACCGCCCGCACCGGCGTGGAAATGGAGGCTCTCCTCGCCGTAACCGCTGCGGCTTTGACCCTCTACGACATGGCCAAATCGATTGACCCAGGCATGTCGATTGAATCGGTGCAATTGGAGGAAAAGCACGGTGGCGCTCGCGGCGACTACGTCCGCAGCATCGACTAACGCATCAACATAACGCGTCGCTTCAACTCGCTCTAAGCCACGGGACGGTTGGCTTCAGCCAAAATTGGTTCGAGTTCCTCGAAAAACTCTCTCACATCTTTGAATTCGCGGTAGACGCTGGCGAATCGAACAAAGGCCACTTGATCAAGCGATCGCAGGAGTTCCATCAGTCGCTCGCCAATCACGCGACTAGGCACCTCAGACTCGTAGGTACCGTAAAGTTCTGATTCAAAGGCAGATACCACGGCTTCCATCTCCTCTTCACTCACCGGTCGCTTCCAACACGCCCTGGCCAAACCTCGTTTTATTTTGTCACGGTTAAACGGCTCGTGGTCTCCCCCCTTCTTGACAACAGCTAAAAGCTGTCGCTCGATCCGCTCATAAGTGGTGTATCGTCGGCGGCATCCTAAGCACTCTCTGCGCCGCCTGATGGAATGGCCGTCGTCACCAGCGCGAGAATCGATGACACGGTCGTTATCGATTCGGCAAAAAGGGCAAAGCATGGCTAGTTCTCTTTGTGTCGCGTTCTCTCTCTTTGGAGAACGCAGCGCGTATCCTAAAAAGACTGAACCCAAACAGACAAGTCGGCGTGAAAAGATATTTTCTTTGCCATCGAGAGATGGACTGTTTCGAATCTGTGAGAGCTCTGGCGTGACAGCAATGCGCGGCATTACGAATCTAACACATGAGGCCTCTGCATGAAGGCCGAGGCCAGCGGGTCACGGCCGTAGAAACGCTGTCACACCGTCGGCAGAAGCCTCGGACTGGTCGTGCACCGCGCCGCTACTTTCATGATTGACTGCATGGCTGTCATTCAGCTGGCCATTTACCACGTGGCCGTTCACAACGTGGGCAAGCGGCGGACCATCTTCGCCTAGCTCCACATCTTTGTCGCCTAGCTTGAGGTTCAAGCCTCTGTCTGGAACACCCTTGGGCTCGCTGGCAAGCTTCCAATCACGACGCTGCCGGGAACTCTGGATCTTCATAGACTTACGGTATTTTGTCACCGTGCGACGGGCCACAGTGATGCCAGCCTCTGCGAGTTTGAGCACCAAATCGTCATCGCTGTAGGGGGCATTTTTGGGTTCGCCTTGAATGATTTCCTGGAGCTTCAGACGCACCGTGTCCCAAGCTACTTCGTCGCCATCGGCACTGACAGTGCCTCCCACAAAAAATCTGCGCAGTGCATAAAGGCCACGAGGCGTCTGCAACCATTTGTCGTCAACCGCTCGGCTCACAGTAGTCACATGCATACCGATGCGATCAGCAATCTGTTGCATCTTGAGCGGTTCGATCGCCTCTGGACCTTCCAAAAGAAACCGAATTTGATGGTCTACAATCGCCTGCGTTGTCTTGAGGAGCGTGCTGCGTCGCTGCTCGATCGACTCAATCAGCCATTGGGCAGCATTTATTTTTCGCTTGATGTATTCCCGCGTGGCCGGATCTGTGTCTGGGGAGAGCAGCATCTGCCTATAGGTGGGGCTGATCCGTAGGTTTGGTAGATGAACCTCCTCAAGCCGCACCTCCCAAAGACCGCTAGGGGTTTGCTCGACATACGCATCGGGCTTGACGGTTGGCACAAACGGCAAAGCAAACATTGCACCTGGCTTGGGTTGCAGGCTGTGCAGTTGCTCACGTAAGGATTCGATTTCGGCAATCGAATAGCCGGTTTTTTTCTCGATCAACGGCAGGCGATTGGCAGCTAGGTCTTCGAGATGATCGCTGACCAACCGGCGAATTTTCTCTGCCTGCGGCATGCCCGCATGAATCTGCAGCAAGAGGCATTCTCGTAAGTCGCGGGCGCCCACGCCGATGGGCTCCATCCCTTGCACCACTGTAAGAGCCTCTCGCAATTGATCGAGTTGGTTTTGTGGCCCGTCTGAATCGAGGATCTCTTCTAACGGAATCGGCAAGTAGCCATTGGCGTCTAGGTTGTAGATCACCTTGTCGGCAGCCAGCCTCTGGGCATCACTGAGATCGTAATTAGAGAGCTGATCGTGCAGGTGATTGCAGAGCGTTTCTGGACGCTCCTGCATGTTGGCCATGGCATCAAGATAGCGGTCGGAAGCCTCGTCAACTCGCGAGGCAGACGGCCTATCCTCATCGGAATCCGGGTAGTCGTTTGACCAGTCGTACGACCGCTCAAAGTCGGCCTGATTGTCATGCTCTTGATCAACGACGAGTGGCCGTTCTTCGGCGGTTCTATCAGCAGCAGCCTGCTGTGCCTCGCTGACAGGTTTGAGTAACTCCGTTGTTCCGATCTCTTGCTCGGCCTCCTCTACTTCCAGCGTCTCGTTATTTTGAATCTCCTGCTCGATGCGTTCTTCCAGCGCCATCATGGGAAGTTGCAGAATCTCCATCGACTGGATCATGCGCGGCGCAAGCATTTGCTTTTGCGCCATCCGCATCTCCTGCCCGAACGACATTCGCATGAAAAATACCCTCGCGATTGCCGTGCTACGCATGCACAGCCCTGACCACTCAAACCGCCAACGAACCTCTGTAGAATACCCCTTTTTTGTCCACCATGCAGAACTGGCGATCGGGATACGACCGGGATCACATCTTTTGCCGGCCGGCGAGGGCATCGGCCAGTATTTCCTGGTTCGCGTGCTCCAGCGACGCCCCAACCGTGAGGCCCCTGGCAAGTCTTGTAAACTCGATCGGCAAACCCTCCAAACGCTGCATGATCAGCACGGCCGTGGCATCCCCCTCAAGCGTTGGATTTGTGGCAAAAATGACTTCGCGAACGCCGCCACTACCAACCCGCTCCACAAGCGCATCGATGGTGAGTTTCTCCGGGCCGTTCCCGTCTAGCGGTGAAATTCTGCCCTGCAGAACATGGTAGAGACCACGGTAGCGGCCCGCCTGCTCTAAGGCCAACAGATCTCGAACCTGCTCGACCACGCAGACGATTGTCCGATCCCGTTGTGGATCGCGACAAATGTCGCAGGCCTCCGCTTCAGCAAGGTGAAAACAGGTCTTGCAGGGCCGCAATTTTTCCTTGACAGCGCGAATCGCCTCGGCAAACGCCACCGCCTCCGGAGCTGGCATCCGCAGGACATGATAGGCCAACCGCTCGGCACTCTTGCGACCGATGCCGGGCAGATCAGCAAAAAAGTCGATGAGCCTTACGATGGCCCCGCGTGATTCAGCCATCCCTGTCTCCTTGGAAATTGTCTGCTTGGCGATCCGCCTCATGATTCTGCTTATCGGCATCGGCGTCGAAAGCTTCGGCAGTGGCCGAGGCGATCACGTCGCTGCTTGCACGAGCAGTTGCTGCGATTGCGGCAGGCCGCATCCGAGGCGGTTCCACCTTACGAACAGCAGCATCAAATACCTTTTGAACATGAATCACGAGTGGATGTTCAAGTGCCTCGCGCAGGAGAACTTTTTGTGAGACGGCGACTACCACCGGCTCAATTCCTTTGGCCGTCTCGGCAGGGACGCTGGAGAATTGATCGCGAACTTCGGGGCTTATCTCTCGGGGAGCACAAATCCTATCCTTCTGGCCCGCTGCCACAGGCACAGTAACGGACACAGGGGCATCAACAAGAATCGACTGCCGCACCTCGCGGCCCGTCATCTCACTCAGTGCCTTGGTGAGGCCGGCGGCAATCTCTGGCCGCGTCAAAAACGAAAGCGCCGTCGTCGCCTCGGCCGGTAATACCACTTCCAAGATACTGCCCTGCCACGAAATACGGCTGGCTGTAGCGGCAAAGTCGGCAGTCATGCCACCCATCGATTTGCTGCTTTTCTGCCAAGCATCGCTCGCTAGAATGAGATCGAACAATGACGGATTTACGGTCGCCGAAAGTGCGGCCTCAGCGGACTGAGGCTCTGTGTCAGACACATTCTTGGATTGAGTCGCACGAACTTCCGGAACTCCATTCGACGATGGGTCAATGCTCGAATCAGTCACGCTGCGGGAAGCGGTGGCTATTGGGTGGACTCTCGTTTTTTTTTCGCGCCGGCCCGGCGGAATCGCCGAATCGGCAGTCGTTACTCGCTCAACTGCACTCGCCACACTTTCCAGATTTTCAAGCGTAGCTAGCCGCACAATCGCAATCTCGGCCAAGACTGCCGCATGACCGCTCAACCGCATTCGGGCCAGTGAGTGATCAATGATCTGAAGCATTGCCAGGAGCGTCTCTGTGCCGAGATTTTTGCCCATCGCCGCCAGATCCACGCCGAGTTCTGGTCCCTGCTGCATCACGCTCGCCCCACATCCCACGCTCGCCAGTAAGCTGTCGCGGAGGGCTGCAATCAGCTGCTCCAACACACCTCCGGGATCGGCTCCACCAGCCAGTGCTACGTCAAACGCCTCGATCGCCATCTGCGGATCCCGGGCAGCCAGGGCTTCGATCAAACGACCAATTTTTTCCTCGCGGCCAGTGCCAATGATCGCGTGAACTTCATCGACACCGATTGTGCCCTCGGCTGCTCCTAGCAATTGCTCTAAGAGCGACTGGCTGTCTCGCATGCTACCGGCAGCGCGGCGGGCAATCAGATCGAGTGCGGCCGGTGCGGCGGTCGCCCCTTCTGCCTCGACGATCTGTGCCAATCTGCGGGCAATCGCCGGCGTGTCAACGGTGACAAAATCAAATCGCTGACAGCGGGAGAGGATCGTAATCGGCAGCTTTTCTGGCTCAGTCGTACACAATACAAATTTGACATGGGCCGGCGGTTCTTCGAGCGTCTTGAGCAAGGCGTTAAAGGCCTCGCGTGTGAGCATGTGCACTTCGTCGATGATATAGGTCTTGTAGCGCCCGCGAGCCGGTCGGACGGAAACATTTTGCCGCAGCTGACGGATCTCATCGACGCCGCGGTTGCTGGCGGCATCAACTTCGACAACATCCACATCTTGGCCAGCGGAGATCGCCGCGCACTGATCACAAGCATTACATGGTTCGGCAGCCGGACCAGTGGCACAGGCAAGCGCCTTGGCAAAAATTCTTGCGGCACTGGTTTTTCCTACGCCACGAGCGCCTGTGAAGAGATAGGCATGGCCGATTCGGCCCGATTCAATCGCCCCGGAGAGTCCCTTGGCAACATGTTCTTGCCCGACTAATTCGTCAAACCGCTGTGGGCGGTAACGACGGGCTACAACTTTGTAGGATTCATTACCAGCGTCTTCGGCTCGCGTGGCAACGGATGCTGGTGTGCTGACCATGAATATGTTTCGCACGCGGCGGCGTGGCTGTTTGAGTGGCCGGACGACGTTTGCTTCAAAAACGGCCGGGGGCCGATGAGAGGCCCACCGCACAAAGGGACGACTGCTTATGGCTGCTGCTGTTAGGCCCTGACCAGATTCACAGATCCCCATCGCAGGGGCCTCTCATCGGCACCCGTGTCGATGCTCACCGCTGCATTTGTACGCCCCGTGCCGCGCAGCGTCAAAGGCTGGTACATTTTCCCGCCATGGCGTCTCCAATGATGCAGCAGTTCGAGGCGGCGAAGGCTCGTTGCCCCGGCGCGCTTGTACTGTTTCGGATGGGGGACTTTTATGAACTCTTTGGTGACGACGCTCGCGAGGCTGCCGATCTTCTGGATCTCACAGTCACCAGCCGTGAGAAGGGCCCCGACCCCATGCCGATGGCGGGCTTTCCGCACCATCAGCTCGATCTTCAATTAATCAAGCTTGTGGCCGTGGGTCGCCGGGTTGCGATCTGTGAACAGATTGACGATCCCAAAACAACCAAAGGTCTGCTTCGCCGCGAAGTGACGCGAATCATCACGCCAGGCATCGCCTCGGATGAATCGCTCCTTGATCCAACGCGCAGCAATTATCTCGTTGCGATTCTGCCCCGCGCAATTGCCGCCCGTGGAATCGATGGCGTGCTTGTTGGACTGGCATGGATCGATGTGGCAGCCGGTCGGTTTGAAGCGGCCGTGGTGCCCCGCGAGGATGTTGTCGAACTGCTACTGCGACTCGATCCCGCTGAGTGTCTGTGCGCGGAAAAGGATCGCGAGGCCGTCCACGAGATCGTGCGGCCCTGGGGAGCCTCACGCGCCATCACCAGTCGCCCCGACTGGTGGTTCGAAGATGCAACGGCACAGATCGCCATTGCTCAAGCCTTGGGGCATAGCCGACTGGAGGGCCTTGGGTTTGAGCTGCCCGCTGAGCTTGCGGGAGTTGCGGCTGCCGGCGGCATCCTGACCTATCTCGCTGAGAATGAGCCGACGGCGATCAAGCGGATTGAAACGCTGACCGCTTGGCGGCCGGGCCACCGCATGGAAATCGACGAAGCCTCCCGACGGAGCCTCGAACTTGTGCGGTCCGCCGCAACCAATCAGCGGGATGGCTCGCTGGCCGGTGTGCTCGATCAGACACAGTCGCCGATGGGCGCCCGACTCTTGGTGGAGTGGCTCTTAACGCCACTCATCCAGAAGCCTGCGATTGACCAGCGGCTCGACGCTGTGGCGATGCTCATCGGCAATCAGTCGCTGACCAATCGTCTCATCGAGAAGCTGACCGGCATCGGCGACTTAGAACGGCTGACAAGCCGCGTGATCTCGGGCCGGTCCGGTCCCCGTGACCTCGAACGCATTGGCCGAGCAACTGCGATCCTGCCTGATGTAATCGCGCTGTTTACTGGAGCGAGCGGCTGGCTGGCTTTCCTCCGCGATCACCTTGATCCCTGCGAAGATCTTTCGAGCCGCATCGGTGCGACCCTCCGCGACGGCTGTCCGGTCGCCTCCCGCGACGGCAGCTTTATTCGCCCTGGTTTTGATTCCCGATACGACGAACTGGTGGAGCTGGCCTCGGGAGGCAAGGCGTGGATCACTCAGTACCAGGCCCTGCAGATTGAGCGCACCGGCATTGCCTCGCTGAAGGTTGGATTCAATCGAGTGTTTGGATTTTTTCTCGAAGTCAGCCGGACGCACGCTGCGAAAGTGCCCGCTGATTTTATTCGCAAGCAGACGGTCAAAAATGCAGAACGCTACACCACGCCCGAGCTCGACCAGCGGCAAAGGGATGTGCTCGGCGCAGAGGAAGAGTCGCTGGGCCGCGAACTAGAATTGCTAGAAGAACTGCGGGCCTTCGTGGCAGAACACCGCACCCGGCTCGATCATGTCGCCAAGACACTCGCCACGCTCGACGTGCTCGCCTCTCTTGCACAAGTCGCACGGTCGCGGGAGTGGGTGCGGCCCGAGATCACGACAACAGGCGAACTCATTATCGAGGCTGGTCGCCATCCGGTACTGGAGGACCTTCTGCCTGCGGGCACGGTGGTGGCCAATGACCTTCGCTTACAATCGCGATCGAGAGATGAATCTTTCGACGCTGAAACTTTTACAGTGGCAAATGGCTTCGGCTCGTGCGATAGTCCGGCGGTCCTACTTCTTACCGGCCCAAATATGGGTGGCAAGAGCACCTTTATTCGACAGGCAGCGCTCTTGGCAGTGATGGCACAGGCTGGCAGTTTTGTGCCGGCCAAACGAGCTCGCATCGGCATCGTCGATCGACTGTTCGCTAGGATCGGTGCCGGCGATGATTTGGCAAAGGGTGCCAGCACTTTTTTAGTTGAGATGGCGCAGACAGCGAAAATTCTCAACCGGGCAACGCCTCAGAGCCTTGTGATCTTAGATGAGGTTGGCCGTGGCACCAGCACATTCGATGGCTTGGCGATTGCACAGGCCGTCGTCGAACATCTGCAGGGCACGACGGGTTGCCGCACATTATTTGCCACCCACTATCTCCAACTCGCCTCGCTGGATCGACTTTCGGGCGTGGCTAACGCACAGGTGCTCGTGAAGCAGCATGGCGACTCTCTTGTCTTTCTGCACCAAGTGGTGCCAGGGGCCGCCGACAAAAGCTGGGGCGTGCATGTAGCAAAGTTGGCTGGGGTGCCGGACGTCGTGATCCAACGGGCTCACGAACTGCTTGTGCAACTAGAAACAGGCACCGTTTCCCCGCCTCCAACACCTCCCACAAAAGAAACGCCCACCGCCTCACGCAATCGCCCAAAACCCATCAGCGACGGCCAACTCCCCCTTTTCTAAAAAAACGGTGCCTGGCACCGAATCTGGGCAAGATAGGTAAGCTGCCTGCGCAGGTACTCCATGTTTGGTGCCAGGCACCGTTTCTCCGTTTCCCTAGCAGGCCTTCATCGTGTCTCGCGGCGTACCGGCAGCGACGCTCGCCGGCGAAAGTTTGGCAAGCGTCACGGCCCCCATATCGCGGGCAATCGTGACGGGAATGCTTTTGTATGCCGGCGTCCGCGAAAGCGGATCAGCTGACTTAGGCACGAGGATATTGCTCTCTGGGTAATACATCGCCACGCTGCCGGGCCGAATCTGATCAAACGCCGAAACAATCTGTCCACGCATCTCGCCGACGCTACTGGCAATCCGGCACATACCGCCAGCCTCAAGCCCAAACCTCGCGATGTCATCAGGATGAATCAGCACGATGTCACGGCGGGTTTGATTGCGGTAGATGTCCTCCTCCTCATAGACCACCGTATTAAACTGGCCCTCGCTGCGGATCGTCATCAGTTGCAGGCCGGTCGGCGGCGCTGGCAACTCGTGTACAAAGAGCGTGGCCTTGCCGTCGGAAGTCGGGAAAACAGGCTTGTCGATGGCCCGGTCCGGAATTGAAAACTCCTTTTTTGTCTTGTCGATGTCAGCTATTTGTTCCAGTCCCGGCACGACCTTGGCGATCGCCTCGCGGATCGTGGTGGTGTGGGCCATGGCTCGCCAGTCGATCGGATTGTGCCGCGATCGATCGGCGTTTCCCAGCACCCGCACGGCCAGATCGGAAATGATTGCCACTTCGCTGCGAGGCCCGCTCTCCTCGCTAGCAAAATGCCGCGGCTTGCCGCCGTCCGACAGCCGCACATAGCTAAACATGCTCTCTTGCGTCGAGGGCTCGGGTTCCTCGTCCCTAGCAAGCACCGGCAGAATAATTGTTTCTTCAGCGCCGATGCCCCACGCATGGCCCGTATTAAGCGATGTGCTCATGGAGACAATCATGTCGATCTTCGCCATCGCCCGCTTGGCAAATGTCGCGTCGGGACTGGCACCATAAAGATTGCCCCCTAGCAAAAAAGCAAAACGCATGCGCCCCTCGTCGGCTGCGTCCAAACATGCCAGCGTGTCGTAGCCTTTGGTCGTTGGCAGGCCGATACCATAGTGATTTTGTAACCTGTGAAAGAGGGCATCTTTGAGCTTGGGCGTCACACCCACCGTGCCCATGCCTTGAATGTTGGAATGCCCCCGAATCGGCTGAAGACCAGCGCCCGGCCTACCCACCATACCGCGGGCCAAAGCCAACGCTGCAATCGCCTGCACTGTCGCCGCCCCATGCAAGTGGTGCGTCACACCCATCGTCCAAGCAAAAATCACGCGTTTGGCACCTGCGTATTGAATTGCCACATCATCGATCTGGGCCTTTGAAACCCCCGACTTTTCGATAATTTCTTCCCACGACAGCCCATCCAGTCGCGCCGCTAGTTCAGGCCAGCCGTGCGTGTGGTTGGCAAGGTATTCAGCATCGATCACGCCTGGATTGAGCACATTCATTTCTCGAATGCGTTTGAGAAGTCCATACATGAGCGCCAGATCACCCCCCACATGCGGCTGCACATAGGTGCTTGCTATCTCAGAGCCAAAGAACAGGCTCCACGGGTCACTCGGCACCGAGAAATTCACCATCCCCGTCTCCACGATCGGGTTGACGACAATCACCTTCCCGCCCCGACGACGCACCATCATTAGCGATCGCATCATGCGAGGATGATTGCTGGCCGGATTGCCACCGATCAAAAAAACTAGGTCAGCCTCCTCCATATCATCAAGCTTGACTGTGCCGGCGCCTGTGCCAAGCACGCTCGACAGCCCGACGCCGCTGGCTTGATGGCAGTAATAACTACAGTTGTTGACATGATTGGTGCCGTAGATCCTTGCGAAAAGCTGGAGCACAAACCCTGCTTCGTTGCTGGAGCGACCGCTGAAATACCAAAATGTCTCATCCGGAATTGAGCGCAACAGTTTGGTCGCAATCCGTTCCATGGCTTCGGCCCACGGGATCGGTCGAAAGTGTTGCGAGCCCTTTTCCAAAACCACCGGCTGCACGAGCCTGCCGGAATGCTCGAGCTGGTAAGGAGTAAATGACTGCAATTGCGGAACGGAATAGGTTGCAAAGAATTCCGGTTTTACCGCTCCCTGCATGTCGGCAACCATCGCCTGAAACGACTTTTTACAGACCTCGGGAAACCGACCGGCCTCATTGACCATGCCTCCCTGCTGGCCACCCATGCCCAGGGCGCAGGTCTTGCATGCGTTTTTGGAACGCATCGCCTTCCAAAGTTTCCACAACCCACCCACCTGGTGCGCCTTTTGAAATGTATAGCGGACCGCCCGCCAGCCACCGCCCGTTGTCACTTTTCCCATCAGCGTTTACTCCAGACTCACGGTTACTGTTTTTGTTTCTAGGTATGGGTCGAGGCCACGTTCGCCCAGTTCGCGGCCGAAGCCCGATTGCTTAAATCCCCCAAAAGGAGCCGCTGCGTCGAGCACATCGTAGCAATTGACCCACACAGTTCCGGCCCGAAGTCGGCGGGCCACATCGTGCGCTCGGGCGATGTCGCGAGTCCAGATCGCCGCAGCCAAACCAAAGTGAGTGGCATTGGCCCGGCGCACTAATTCGTCAGTATCGGAAAACTTTAACACCGAAAGCACCGGCCCAAATATTTCTTCGCGAGCGATTGCCATCGAATCTTCGACGCTCGTGAAAACAGTCGGCTCGATGAAGAAGCCTTTTGACCCGACCCTCTTGCCACCCGTCGCGCAGGTCGCCCCTTCTTTTTTTCCAAGTTCGATATAGTCCATGATTTTGTCAAACTGCGTTTTGTCGATCTGAGGCCCCTGCTGAGTAGTCGGATCAAAAGGATCGCCTACTTTTCGCTGGCGGCTGGTTTGCACAACGCTCTCTACAAATTGATCGTGAATCGAATCTTCAACAAAGAGCCGCGAACCGGCACAGCAGCACTGGCCCTGATTGAGATAAATGGCGACTTGCGCTCCGATCGCTGCGGCTGTTAAGTTGGCGTCAGCAAAAACAATGTTTGGGCTTTTGCCGCCGAGTTCAAAGGTCAGGCGTTTGAGCGAGTGGGCCGCCTGTCGCATGATGACCTGCGCCGTTTCACCAGAACCTGTAAAAGCCACCTTATCGATACCGGGATGCTGGACGATTGCAGCGCCAGCAGTTGGGCCAAAGCCTGGCACGACATTGATCACTCCGTCGGGAATGCCGGCCTTTTGCGCGAGCCTGGCCAACCGTAGGCAAGTCAGCGGTGTCTGCTCGGCGGGCTTCATTACAATCGTGCAGCCACTGGCGAGTGCCGGCCCCCACTTCCACGAGACCATCATCATCGGAAAGTTCCAGGGGATGATCTGGCCAACCACGCCGACGGGCTCGCGGCGGGTGTAGGTGAAAAAATTACCATTCACCGGAATCGTTTGGCCATGAATCTTGTCGGCCCAACCGGCATAATAACGCAAGGCGTCAACCGCCAGAGGAATGTCAACCCAACGCGCATCGGAAAAAGGCTTGCCGTTGTCGAGAGATTCGAGGGCTGCCAATTCATCGATTTCGTCTTCGATCAAATCGCACAGTTTGTACATTAGTTTGCCGCGTTGGCGAGCGTCCATTCGCGACCACGGCCCGGAGTCAAACGCCTTGCGGGCTGCCTGCACAGCTGCATCGACATCGGCCGCATCCCCTTGTGCAACTTGAGCATTCACTTCCTCGGTGGAGGGATTAAGCGTCTCAAATGTTTTTCCGCTTTGGGCGGGCCGCCACTGACCACCAATAAAAAGCTGCGTCTGGCGAATCTGTGGCACGGCGGGTTTAGCCGGGCTTTGAGCAATCATTGAAGGAAGGCCTTTGTGAGCGGGCGATGAGAAACCTCAGGATGAGTGGGCGACTCTGTTGCGAATCCAATCGTACCCGCAGTAGGATTTGAGCTGCAAGCAGAGGGCTGTAAGCTGACGGCGGTGGTGCGTCGCATGCACCGGGCTATCATGCATGACAGATAGACTTATGTTTCTGTTACGCAGGATTGCCGACCGTACGATTTTGAAGCCTGACGATTTTCTACATGTTTTGTTGGAAACTTTCTTTTTGAAGGAGCTTTATTGATGCAAAAAACTTATTTTAGTCGAGTATTAGCCGTCTTTTTCGCTTTAGTTATAGTGCTTTCGGCGATCACAGTCTCAGCTGAAGTGACCAGTGGTCCGCAGGTGGGCGATTCGGTCGGGGCCTTTACGGTCACAAAGGTCGCGGGCAATCCCGACGACGGCTTTGCGGTTGGCAAGTCTGGCTGCTATCGCTGCAAGACTGGCTCAAAGCCGGTGGTCATGGTGTTTGCTCGCACGGGTAATGAGTCGCTGGCCAAGTTGCTCAAGAAGATCGACGAGGAGGTCGAGGAGCATCAGGCCGAAAAACTGACCAGCTTTGTCAATATGCTCGGCACCGATGCCGAGACCGTCAAGAAGGCGACCGAGGAGTTTGTCAAGAAGAATGGCATCACTCGAATTGCGTTTGTTGTGCCGGAAGATTTGAAGGACGGCCCGCCCGACTTCAACATCGCGAAAGATGCCGATGTGACGGTGGTGTGCTACAAGAGTGGCACAGTGACGGCCAACCACGCCTTTGCTGCAGGCCAACTCTCCGACGAGAAGATTGACGCGGTTGTGGCAGCCTCCTGCAAATTAGTCGAATAGTTTCTCGCTAGAGTCTGTAGTCCTTTGATCACGTTTGATCATTTAAGCGACTATAAAATTGTGGCTTGGAACAAAAGAGTGGCCCGAGAATCGGTTCAATGAATCGATTCCGGGCCGCTTTTTTTTGAACCAACGGCCTCTACGAGCCCCCGTTGGATGCTAGGGGTGCAAAGGGTATAGTGCTGCGGTTATTCCGGCAGGCTGTGTCGGCGGGGCAATAGTCCTTGGCGGTCTGCAAAAGGGCAGCGTAGCTCAGTTGGTTAGAGCACCGGCTTCATAAGCCGGGTGTCGGCGGTTCAAGTCCGCCCGCTGCTACTTCGATTTTTGCGCGCAATACTTGTTTTATGGGAGCTTTGTGTCGCCAACACTTCTTTGCGTTTTCGTTGGCTTTGGAACAAAAAGTGACACGTTTTGACAGGTGTGGCCGTGAGTGCAACATCTAGTGCAACGCCGCACGCATCGTAAGTCGAGTCGGCCCGTGACGACATTTTAACTGGCAAGTCGGCCGCAGGCAGTGGCATCTAATCGTGCTTGCCGAGCCACTATTCGAAAATGCGCTGGACCGTACCATCCTCCCGCATCTTCAGGATTGCGGTGTTGAGTTGCTCGCGGAGCGGGCTCCCGCTTGGCAGGCCGAATCCATAGTCAAACGTCTCGAAGATTGGCCCTACGAGCCGCAAGCGCTGACGCCCGGGCTGGCTTAAGAGCACCATCATCTGCTGGTTCTCTCCCACCACCGCGTCCACCGCCCCCAACCCAAGCGCGTCGAGCGCTTGAGTGAGCAGGAGAAACTCCTGCGGGATGCCGCCACGCTGACGGACAGACTTCACTGTCACCCCTGCCTCCTGGCAACCGACAGTGCGGCCGGCGAGTTCTTTCGGTCCGTGGATCGTTCCTGTCACCTGCTCTACCGTCAGCGTCGCGGTGAGCACGCTCGTCGATGCTGCCAGCAGAACGATCCCACCGATCATCCACGCGAACGCGATCGTGCGGCCGAGGCCGCTGGCCACGTGCTTGTTGTCGCAGCCGCCGGCGACGACCGTGGAGGCGATCCACCAAATAGCCTCCACCATGCCCCAAGGATACTGTGGAGGAAACGACTGCGGATTGTCGCGGCATTCAAACCACCAGAGCAGATGCCCGGAGGCGAGTGCCAGCATTAAGACCACCCCGAGAGCCTGCAGCAGATCCCACGACAACAGCGATCGTACCGCCTGCAGAAAGCCTGCTGACTCTCGATGTCGCACGGCGATCCGCAGGCCGGAGTGAGCGATTGGATGCGTGAGATCCATAAACCGTTCCCGTTCTTCCGTGATCGCGATCGGCCCCAGCGCCACGTCTGCCTCGCCGCCTGGAAGGCAATCGAGAACCTGCTTGAACGTGCCCATGCGGACGAATTCGTAGTCCACGCCGATTCTCTGGGCCAGAGCAGTCCAGAGTTCGATCGCGACGCCGGTGGGCTGGTCACCTTTCCACTCAACCGCTGCGGCGATCGGGAACACGGCCACCCGCAGCCGCTGCGGCACGAGATCGGTTTGGGCCACCGTCGGCTCGGCGGCTACGGCGACTGATCCTAGTAGGCCAGCGACTGCCACGATGCCCTTCAGCCCGGCCGCCACCATCAAGCTAGTAAACGTCCACGAGGGACAGAGGGATTTTTCTCGAATCATTGCGACCATTTTTTGAGCGAGGCTGCGTGGCTCCCTAGACACACGTGTGCCCCGGATCGGCCAAAGAATAGTCCGATGCTCGTTAACTCCGCAAGCGCTCGGTCTGCTTTTGAGCGGTCAGTCAACTCACTTTATCTCCGAACGGCCCCGCTTTTTGATCAGCGAATTGTGCGAAGGAGCTTTTTCTACAAACCTTCTATAAGACCTAGACGACAAACAGGAACCGCTGCTCGCCACACTGAAAGCGGCAGATATTTGTCAGTTGGATGGCACTGATCTGAACCCAGATGCCGTTTTTGGTCGATCTCGATTCAATCCGCCATTCGCCTGACAAATCTCGAGTGATCTGCGCGTGGTGCTGGGCAATCAGAGGATCGTCAAGCTCGATGTCGTTCCCACATCCCGGACGCCCCACCGAGAGGTTTGGCCCACGCAAGACAATCTCGGCAGACTGTCCGAGGTTCACTGATTCAACAAGTGACGGCCAGAGATGTGTAGCGACATCTTCTGTGTCCATCTGCAAGGTGCTGGAGTGTTGAGGCGACGATGCGTCGGATGCAACAGTAGTTGCCAAGAGTGGCAGACGAAAACGAAATCGACGTGAGCCCAAAATCAAAAGTCGATCAGGGCAGAGTATCGTTTTTGAGCAGCAGACAAACGTGCCGTTGGAACTTCCCAAATCTCGCAGCGACCACAGATACGGGGGACCGCTGCCCTCGCGCACAACTTCTGCGTGCATGGCGGATACCTGTGGGTCATGCGGCAAACGGATTGCTCCAGTGTTGCGGCCAATCGCCGTTGTACGCTCTCTGAGCCGAACGATTTCTCCCACCGTCAACTCACCATCATCGAGGATCGTCAGCCGCGGTACCGACGGTCGCACGATAGGTCTAAAAACATCCTCGCCCCCCTTCGCCTCGCCAGTATGGACGCCTTCAGGAGCATGCACGACTCGTGACGACCGGAGTGCCGGCAGTGGTTCCTGCGCCGTAGCCGGCCGAGGCTCTGCAAGCGTGCTGGATTCACGTTCTCCAGACTCGGCCAGCAAGCCATCAATGCGTTCAAGAACCGTTCCGCTGTCACCAGATTTTCGGCCATCGTCACTTGCAACGCTCATGAAAAGACCTGCTGGCTTTAAAGGAAGAACTGAGAGCTGTCTTCTCTCGACAGTGGATTCAAGAGTAGTATAGCTCTGCGGGCCGATGGCCCTGGTTTCCCTTTAAATGGGCCCAAAAAGTCTTCGGCCGATGAGCTTCAGAATCGCCATGCAAAAGTCTTGGACTATCGGAGCAAACGACGCCTGTGACATCCGCGTCAACAGGCCATATGTCTCCGGCAAGCACTGCCGTCTGGAGTTTGATGGAATGAATTGGTGCCTCGAAGATTTTGGCAGCACCAACGGCACTTTTATCAACGGGGTCCAGCTCAAGGGCAAGGCCCTCGTGCAAACAACAGACCGAATCACGCTGGGAAAAACGCAGCCGATGCCGTGGCCTGCTCCACTTCCTCGAGCAGAAGACGGCCCTCTCAAAAGCGTCGCTCTTCCCGGATTGGGGAAAACAATCGTGCTTGGTCGTGATCACAGTTGTGATCTCACCGTTGATTTCCCCATGATCTCCAGCCGCCACGCCTCGATTGAAAAAACGACCGAAGGCTGGCTCGTGCGTGACTTAAGAAGCACCAACGGCACTTTTGTGCGCGGCCGCCGGATCACCGAAGCAGTGCCTGTTAATCCGGGAGAAGTGATCGGCCTAGGCAGTCATCGGCTGACGCTCTCGGCCGACGGCGTTCAGCTCACCGAATTACCTCCGCGAGGCAAGGCTGTGCTGGAGGCCAACAGGGTTTCTGTAAAAATTGCCGAACAGCTTTTGATTGCTGAAATCTCGCTTGTCGTACAGTCGGGAGAGTTGATTGGAATCATGGGGCCCAGCGGCGCGGGAAAGTCGACATTACTGGCAACACTCGTGGGCTATCAACAGCCACAGCAAGGGAGTGTGACCATTTGCGGAGCCGATCTGTATGCACGATTTGATGAGTTTCGCGGTCAGATCGGCTACGTTCCCCAAGACGACATCATGCACACAGATCTCACCGTTAAGCAGGCGTTGTGGTATTCGGCCCGCTTACGTTTGCCTGGCGACTTCACGGATCAGGAAATTCATACACGCATTGCCGCCGTCATCGCACAACTCGGACTGTCTGGGCTGGAGCAGAGTCGGATCGGATCGGCCGAGCGCCGTGGCATTAGTGGCGGACAGCGCAAGCGAGTCAATGTGGCGATGGAGTTGTTGACGGACCCGCCAATTCTCGTTCTCGACGAACCGACCTCGGGGCTGTCGAGCGTCGATGCCCTGTCGCTGATGCAATTGCTCCGCCGCCTTGCCGATGCTGGCAAAACGATTGTGCTCACCATTCATCAGCCGAGTCTTGATGTTTTCAAACTTATGAACGGCTTGGCCGTGATTGCCAAAGATCAGTCCAGCCAAAATGCCGGCCAACTTGTCTGGTATGGGCCAGCCTATCCGGACTCGCTCTCATTCTTTGAGTCAGGGACTCAAAAAGAAACCTCCCATCGGGCAGAGTCGGTGCTGCAATCGCTGAGTCGCCAAACTGTTGCCCAGTGGGTGCAGGCATATCGTGGGTCGGTCATTTTTGAGCCCTGGGTGACAAGCCGGCAATCGCCCACCGTGTCTCCTACAGCTACCCAGCCCCGCAACCGCCGAACATTCCTCGTTGGCCTGGAGCAGTGGTGGGTGCTGGTCAAACGCATGCTGGCGGTCAAGATCGCAGACGTCTGGGGAACGGCTATTTTGTTGCTGCAGGCCCCCGTCGTGGCTCTTCTCATCGCCGGCGTCTTCGGGAGTAAGACAACCGCTGAAGTGAATGCCGGTAACTGGCTGGAGGTCTCCACTGCATCAGCCACCACAATGTTTTTATTGTCACTAGCGGCGATTTGGTTTGGCTGCTCCAACGCGGCCCGCGAGATCGTCTCTGAGCGGGTGATTTATCGCCGAGAGCGGATGGCTGGGCTGAGCACCGCGGCCTATCTGGCTTCAAAAGTTTCAGTCCTAGGACTGCTCTGCCTGATTCAGTGCGCTGTGCTCTTGTGGATTGTAGGTTGGGGTTGCGGATTGGTCGGAGAGGTGCTGCCGATGTTTCGCGTATTATTTCTGGCAGCCATTGTTGGCGTTTTGATTGGGCTGATGATCTCGGCCTTGGCCCGCTCGGCGGAAGCGGCGGCGGGGATTTTGCCCTTGGTCATTTTGCCTATGGTGATTTTGGGTGGAATTCTCATGCCCTTAAATGAACTCCCTAGGGCGGCTGAATGGGCAAGCGATCTGATTCCATCCCGCTGGGCCTTCGAGAGCCTACTCGTGCAAGAGTCATCGCATCGACCGCTGATGGAAGTGACAGCCATGGCCGACCAATGGTTTCCCATTAGTACAACTACACAGCCGGGCTGGAGGCACTCAGCCATGACGCCGAGCCTTGTCCTGTTGGCCATGGGGATGGCAGGGATTTTATCGGTACACGCCCTTTTGATCTGGAAAGAGTCGCACCGCTAGCCGGCGATCAAGAGAAGATTGCCGCTCGCTCCGCACATTTATCATACTACTCAATTACGGTGTTCCACCTTGTATCTGATTTGAAAGCCACTCATGGAACTTGGATTTGTGTCTGCACTTTTTCCTGAACTGTCGTTCACGGAAGTTCTGACTCTGGCTGCGCAAGAAGGCTTTACCGCAGTTGAGGTGATGTGCTGGCCGGTCGGCGTAGCCGAACGGAAATATGCCGGCGTGACTCACATCGATGTCACCCAACTCACACAGACAAAGGCCGAAGACATTCTGGCCGAGTGTCAGGAGAATAGAGTTTGTATCAGCGGCCTCGGCTACTACCCCAACATGCTCGATCCGTCCCCTGCCGTCTCCAACGCAGCGATTGCACACTTTAAAAAGATCATCGCCGCAGCGCCGCTTCTCGGTGTGCAAACGGTCAATGGCTTCGTGGGACGCGACTGGACTAAAACGGTGGACGATAACTGGCCGACATTTTTGCACACATGGCAGCCACTGGTGAGATTTGCCGAAGAGC
>Ga0194055_10000049_pt1 | contig 76901 bp, 72 predicted proteins | sample SepL449m_MetaG_FD_155482 | JGI IMG/M metagenome (GOLD analysis project Ga0194055, IMG submission 155482) | Anoxic zone freshwater microbial communities from boreal shield lake in IISD Experimental Lakes Area, Ontario, Canada - Sep2016-L442-9m | ecosystem: Environmental > Aquatic > Freshwater >... | reverse complement strand
CTATCAAGGTCGACCCCAACTAAATATCGTCCATTAATGATTGGCGTTCCAGCAAAGCAAATTCCGATACCATCAAACCTAGGGTTGGCTTTTAGTATTTGATCTGCTTCTTTAAGGGTTACAAAATCAGCAGGATTGTTCCAGTCAAACGCTTTTAACGTACTAGGGTTTATCGCCTGCTTGCGCCGTTTGGTTTTACCCGGCTCCGGCGCTATTAGCACATAGGGCACGTAGGCTCTAAGATTATGCATAGACGCTGGCATTTGATCATAGGATGGTTTTTGAGGTTGTGCGGCTCCTCTTGCCGTTTGTGAATTAATCATTCAATCAGTCCTTCAAAACACTTGAAGTCGTTTAGATCGACAAAAGTTTTGCTTTTCTGATTACGCCGTAGATCCCATCTCTACCCATAGTCTTTGCGACAGCGTTTTGGTTTGAATTGCCAAGCCTAATAGAGCACCCGCCCTACCGCACTTGTTTGTCTGCTTGACACACGTTATCCGCGTCTAAATCGCGGCGCCTATACTACCGGCTAGCCACATGTCGGGTTCGTTACGTTCCGCCATCAGCTATGATTTTTAGTTCTGGTGACAAGCACCAAGGCCTTAGCCCCTAAACGCTCAACGCAGCGTTGTACCTCTACAACCATTATCCAAGATTTATTCGTTACATGCTTAGCCATGGTGTTAAGGATTAGATGAATACCCTCCTTACTATAATAATACGCATTAAACGCGGTTTCCGCCCTACTTTAATCTAATTTTTTTAGTCTTAACCTCATTCCAACCCGGCGGGTTATCAAAACCTTCCGCGTAATCGTCCAACCCAACACGCTCTTTGCCGTTGTCGTTAAAGTGCACAACTAAGCTGCGTTTTGAAAAGTCAAGATCAACTCGATGAATCATCTGACGTAATACATTGTTAGTAACACTATTTCTATTACCAACAATTATTTGTTTTGTTGATTTAAAAAGTCTAGCACTCAAGGGCGAACGGCTTTCTTTTAACTCTTTCAACTTCCTCTGTGCCAGATCATATTCATTTAAGGCTTCTGAATACTGTTTCTTGCCAATCACGGACTTAAAATCAAGGTGAAAGTCTATCTTGCCACTCAAATTTTGGGCGCGATCCTCCAAAACCTTTATCTCTTTAAGAGAGTCACCTTGTGCATCACTATATTCATGCTGCTCAATGGCCCTCACAACTGAAGAAACCACACCTTCATAAGGCATAGATTGGTACTTGCACTCTTGATCGGACTCCATAGACTGTGCGCAGACTGCGTAGCGCCACGTGGTCTTTGTCCCATCAGCTCTGAGCTTCCCCTGTTTGCTAACGTGATGAGCGGTACCGCCGCACTTTGCGCAGTGCATAAGGCCAGCAAGAGGATGAATACCCTTCACACTAGATTTTGGGCTTCTGACTGCCTTGCTTGATTTGGAGACGTTGTTAACCTTCTTAAACAGCGCCTCCGATATTGCTACTGGGAAGTAGTTAGGATGCTCCACCTGATCACCGGTTACCAACGTACCAATGACAGATTGGCTTTGTAATAGCTTCTTAATCGTACCTGCGCTCCAATATTTAGCACGCCCCGTTGCAGTCTCAATACATTCCGAATTCAACTTTTTCGCTATAGCAGTTGCGCCATTACCTTTCCCAGCCATGTTGAATATCTTCTTGATTATGGGTAGCTTGTGACGGTTTAGTTTCTTGTGATTATCTGGATCAATCCAGAATGGCAAACGGCGGGTCAACATAACACCCTCATCCACCTTCTTCATTTTTTGGCTCCAAGCCTGCTTGACCCTCAACCCTTTTGACTTCGATTCATCATGACTTTTAATCATCTGCATCAAACTCATCATCAAGCTCATGCCCCCATCAGCCAATATGCTTTCTTTGCTGTATTCCTTCCCATCATTTAAAGTCACAATGATGATGTCTTCTTGCAGTAGTGCATTGAACTGAGTCAAGGCTTTCATTGGCTCCTGTCTCGAAAGCCTATCGAACTGTTCAACCAATAAATAGCTTCCGGGCTCTATGTGCCCTGACATCACTAAACCCAAGAATCTAGAAAATGCGCCACTCTTAACATGCTTACCAGTAAACGCGCTAACTCCTTGGTCGGAGAACTGAAATGCGGGATCAGTATTTAACTCCAGTTCTGGGTGTTGAAGTAAGTACTTCTCCACCATTTCGTTCTGTCGGCGAATGGAGTCACCCTTACCCTGTGGTTCGGACGAATATCTGGAATAAGCGTAGGCGACTGGCATGACAATAGTATACCAAATCATTGGTGTCAACGCAACTTAATTCCCATATAAATGCCCACAGCAGTCACTTCGGCAATGCCCACCACAACCCAATAGGTCCAATAACCCCAGCCGACCATATAGCCTGCCAATGGACTTACATAACTATTCGCATAGGCCGCAAATGAGCCCGCTACAGGTTCGTGCACCGCCATTTCACCCAGAGCACGCAGCACAATGAAGGCAACGATCCCTGCTAACAAATAACCCAAGAGAATGGATGGTCCAGCAAGTTTGATTGCACTTGCTGACCCTAGAAATAACCCAACCCCAATCGTTGAGCCTAAAGCCATCAAGCGAATGTGTCTTACTTTAAGATGACGTTTTAAGCCAGTGTGTTCAGTCTGCAAAAGAGACCTCCTTTCGGTTTGTCGTTGGCCCATTTACCAACGAGGCAAAGTCTAGGGAGTGCTGGGCAGATCTACTAGGGGATAAAAATACCTAAAGTGATTAAAGATATAAAAAGTAGATCATCTGAAAATGAAATGTCTTTTAAATCAAGGCCGTTGTGATCTCAAAAATATTCCTGACTGCAAAAGAATCAGAAACTTCCTACAGGGAATTCCCTTAAGGATTTATTGCCAACAAAGCAAAAATTAGGTTTGTGCCGCGATCAGATTAAGAATCTCAGCAGCAGCGGCAAGACCACAGGCCGCAGTGACCATGACTGTAGAGCCATAACCAGTGCAAGCCAGACCACCACTGGCTGTACCAGCACGAGGTTCGTGAGAATAAATAGCGCGAATCCCAATTTTTTTCTTGAGATTTCTGGAAAAGCCGTGATCTTGTCTTAGTCCTTGGCGTACCTTTGCTAATAAGGCATCTTGCTCGGTACGAGAGAGATCATCACAACGCACAGAAGTAGGATCTGCTTTACCACCTGCTGCACCACACATCACTAGCGCGCGATTATTTGTAGTTGCCCATACTGATAGAGCAATTTTGGTTTGTACCGAATCCGTAGCATCCAATACCAAAGCGTCTTTTGGTATGAGTAAGTCTAAATTTTCTGGTGTTAGAAATTCATCATAGGGTGTTAATTTGATCTCGGGATTAATTTGCAAAATACGCTGTGTCATAGCCTCCACTTTGGCTTTACCATACTGCCCTTCCAAAGCATGGAGCTGGCGATTGGTGTTGCTCTCTGCAATGTGATCAAAGTCAACTAAGACGAGATGCCCAATACCGGTTCGGGCTAATGCCTCGGCAGCCCAAGAGCCGACCCCACCCAAGCCTGCAACCACGACTGTGGCATTGCGAAAGCGCTCGCGCAGATCTGGTCCATAGAGTCTAGAGACCCCGCCAAAACGACGATCTTCGCTGCTTTCTGCTACCTTGTCTTCTGCCATAGCTTCTCTTTATACTGAATAAATGGACTCCATTGCTCAACTACGCAAAAACTATACCTTTGGCCAGCTTTCGGAAACCGATGTTCCGGGTAACCCTTTGCCTCTGTTTAAGCTCTGGTTTGACCAGGCCGTAAGAGCGGAGTGCCCCGAACCCAATTCCATGACTTTAGCTACTGCCGATAAAGCCGGAAATCCATCTGCTCGTATTGTCTTACTAAAAGGTGCCGATCAAGACGGCTTTACCTTTTTCACTAACTACGAAAGCCAAAAAGGCAAGGATTTAGAAGTCCGCCCGCAAGCAGCCCTGCTCTTTCATTGGCATGAGCTAGAGCGCCAGGTCCGCATTCAGGGGCTTGTAGAAAGAGTGAGTGTCGCTGAAAGCGATGAATACTTCCACTCTCGTCCTGCTGCATCACGAATTGGTGCTTGGGCTTCACCACAAAGTTCAGCTATTCCTAATCGTGAATTTTTGGAAGAAGCTGAGAAACGGTACAAAGCGGAACTCGGAGATGCGCCGCCGCGTCCTGAGCATTGGGGTGGTTACCGCCTTCACCCTACTGAAATCGAATTCTGGCAAGGCCGCCCCTCTAGACTTCATGATCGCATCCATTACAAGTTAGATGAATCAACTTGGCATGTAAACCGTCTTGCTCCCTAAGAGTAATGCGGTGCTATGAGCGATTTAAATTTCGCTCTGAACTTTGCTAATTTAGGCGCAACTACTGCTCTGCAATACCCTTCATTAGGATGTTGCACAAAGTAATTCTGGTGATAGTCCTCAGCTGGGAAAATCATTGGTGCCGCATCAATTTGAGTCACTAATGGGCTGGAATAAATCCTTGACTCTTCAAGCTCCCTAACAACTTCATGGGCAATCTTATTTTGCTCATCGCTATGCGTAAAAATAACGGATCGATATTGTGTGCCGTGGTCATTGCCTTGATAGTTCAATGTGGTGGGATCATGAATCACGAAGAAAATTTCTAACAGCTCTCTAAATGAAATCGCCTCTGGATCAAACAGGATGTCCACAATTTCAGCATGGCCGGTAACCCCAGTGCAAACTGCTTCATAAGTAGGATTGGGCCGGGGGCCACCGGCATATCCAGAAACAACCGATTTAACCCCGGAAATTTGCTGGTACACAGCCTCAAGACACCAAAAACATCCACCGCCCAAGGTGGCTTGTCCTAGTGGGGACTGATTTTTATCAAGGGTTTCGTTCATGCCTTTATCCTAATGCTTTATTTCTATCTTTGCCAACTATTAAAAACTATGAATCGATTCACCATCCAGCTTGATGAAATCAAGGCAGCCTATGCGGCTGATCCCAACCCTACTTTTGAAGTGAGATTAGAGCGCATTGGACGAATCAAAAAGATGATTAAAGCCAATGAGGGAAAAATCTGCAAAGTGTTGGCAGCAGATTTTGGCGTACGCCATCCGATTGAAACCCGCCTTGCAGAATTTCAAATGGTATATCAGGCCTGTCAGTACACCGCCAAACATCTTAAGGAATGGATGAAGCCTGTGCAGATGGAAACCCCCTCATATATGGGGTCGTCAGAAGCCTGGATTGAAAATCAATCGATTGGAGTTGTTGGCATCATGAGCCCCTGGAATTACCCAATTCAATTAGCGCTTGTTCCCGCAATTGCTGCTCTAGCTGCTGGCAATCGCGTTTGGCTAAAGCCTTCTGATCGGTGCTCTCGTACCTCCGGGTTTTTAGCAAGCTTGATTCAAGAGTATTTTCACTCCAGCGAATTTTGTGTGAGTACTGGCGACATTGAAGTTGCAGAACAGTTTGCTGCATTGCCATTTAATCATCTCCTTTTCAGTGGATCAGAAGCTGTCGGCAAAAAGGTAATGCGTGCTGCTGCTGAAAATCTGACTCCTGTGACGCTGGAGCTTGGTGGTAAAACACCAGCCATGATTGATTCGACGGCTAAACTACAGGAAGCTGCTGCTGCCATTATTTATGGCAAATTACTGAATGGCGGTCAAACCTGCATTTCCCCAGATTACGTTCTGATTGAACCAGGTAATCAAGATGCTTTTGTTCAAGAACTTAAAGCTGCTGCTCAATCCCAATTTAGTAACCCCGAAGAACTCACTGGCCCGATTGATGATGATCAGTTGCAATACTGGCAGCATCTAGTAAGCGATGCTGTAGACCGTGGCGCAAAAGTTATTCCTTTGCTAAATAATCCATCTGCTGGCGCAAGAAGGTTTGAACCTGTTGCGCTGATTGATGTATCACCTCAGGCTCGTGTTCTGCATGAAGAAATCTTTGGGCCTATTCTGCCAATAGTGACAATTGCAGATACTGCTGCAGCCATTGCTTATGTCAATAACAGGCCTAATCCATTAGCGCTTTACTGGTTTGGTAAAGACAAAAAGAATAGGCAACGTGTTTTAGAAGAGACCCGCTCTGGTGGCTTGACTATCAATGACACCTTATTACATGCTGCAGTCCAATCCCTGCCATTTGGTGGAATTGGTGCTAGTGGTATTGGCGCTTATCATGGCAAGAAAGGCTTTGAAACCTTTAGCCATCAGAAATCAATCCTGGAAGTACGTGGATTGCTCGGTAGCAATATTCTGAAAGGTACTCAACCTGCTCGTCCACCCTACGGGAAGAGAACAGAGCGCCTTATCCGTCGCCTAAAGTAATTAATTCGGGAAAACCCTTGTAATACCCCTCTCAAACTGTCATAATAAGAGGCTTTTTTAAGCAATTTGATTCATCGCCCCCCAGCTATATTTCAGCGTATCGTTTAGAAGTTATAAACACCAAAGATAAAAAAACGCGCTGCCGCCTGTCTGATGGTCGATGCCTTTGACCATCGCACCCTATAAAACCATGGGTGCAACATACGGAGACATCCCTTTGAGGGGATGTGTAATTGCATGACTTTTTCTAAAGAAACTAAACCCGAGTCGAAAGACTCAAAGCCCCCTGGAATGACATTCCAGTCCTTCGCCTTAGCAGCGCCACTTCTTAAAAACGTTGCTGAGTTGGGTTTTACCCAACCCACTGATGTACAAGCTCAGGTTATTCCTGCTGCTTTAGCTGGTGGCGACTTATTGGTCAGCAGCCAAACCGGAAGCGGTAAAACTGCAGCCTTTTTATTGCCTTTGATTAATCAACTGATCGATGCTAACCCAAACAATTCGCCTGTACCAGGCCGTGCACAACCTAAAGTGTTGGTGCTCTGCCCTACCCGTGAATTAGCGCAACAGGTTACCGCTGATGCTGTGAACTTAGTTCGTGGCATGAAAGGTATCCGCATTGCAACCGTTATGGGCGGCATGCCTTATGGCAAGCAAATCCAAGCTCTGAAAGGTGCCCTGTTAGTTGTTGCAACTCCAGGTCGTTTGCTCGACTTGTGTGACAGCAAAGCAATTCGTCTAGATGATGTTAAGCAACTCGTTATTGATGAAGCTGATCGCATGCTCGACATGGGATTTGCGGATGATCTCGAGGCCATTGACAAGCGTTGTTCTGGCCGCAATCAGACTTTAATGTTCTCTGCAACTTTTGCACCCAAGATTATGTCTTTAGCTAATGCTTTAACTACTGATGCTAAGCGTATTGAACTTGCTCATGCAGGTGAAAAGCACGCCAATATTGAACAGAAGCTACATTGGGCTGACAGCATGTCACACAAGCATAAGTTACTTGAGCACATTTTGGCTGATGCCACTTTAGATCAAGCGGTTGTGTTTGCTAGCACTCAAGTTGAAAGTGAAAAAATTGCTGACACATTGCGTGCCAATGGTTACGAAGCAACTGCCCTTCACGGTGCAATGCCTCAAGCTGTGCGTATGCGTCGCCTAGAGTCCTTGCGTAAGGGTCACACCAAGATTTTGGTGGCGACTGATGTAGCGGCTCGCGGTATTGATGTACCCCGCATTAGTCACGTGATTAACTTTGGTTTGCCAATGAAACCAGAAGACTATACGCACCGCATTGGTCGTACTGGTCGTGCTGGTCGTAACGGCGTAGCTATCACCTTGGTTGAACATCGTGATCGCGCTAAGATTCGCAATATCGAGCGCTTTACGCAGCAAGATATCGTGGCATCGGTAATTGCCGGCCTTGAGCCACAAGCCAAGCCTAGCTTTGGTGGTGGCGGTGGTCGCGCTGGTGGTGGTGGCGGTCGCTCAGGTGGCGGTGGTGGTAACCGTTCTGGCGGTGGTGGTGGTCGTTATGGTTCAGGCGCACGTTCGGAATCGCGCTTTGGTGGTGGTGGTTCTGGTGGTGGTAATCGTTCAGGCAATCATTTCGAAGCACGTTCAACTGGTTCTACTGACTCACGTCCTGTGCGCTCTGCTGACTCACGTCCTGCGCGTTCTGCTGATTCACGTCCAACTGATTCACGCCCCGCGCGCTCTGCTGACTCACGTCCTGCAGGTCCACGTTTTGCTAAACCAAAGTCTGGCGGTCAACGTCGGAACTTTAGCGGTAGTTAAGAATGATTCGCCGTAATCGTCTCCGTTCTGCATGGAATCGAGTCGGTTCCGGTGAAATTCATCGGGCGCCACGAAAGTGGCAGCCTTGGCTTAGCGATACTGGGTCACTTACCCAAAAAATTGAGAACGCAATTGGGCAAAAACTAGAAGTGCGAGTTTTGCGCGATTGCCCTCAGTCACTCAATAGCGACGAAAGTCGCTATTTCCATTTCAAGATTAGGCGCTGCAGAGTGCGTGAAGTACTTTTGTGCGCAAACAATATTCCCGTAGTGATGGCTCATAGCGTTATTCCTACCTTAAGTTCCAGTGGCAGTAACCATGCTGTTCTTCGTCTTGGAACAAAGCCTTTAGGTGCTGTGCTATTTGCAAAAATACGGAAGCACTCCAAAGCAAAACCACCGCGAGATATTGCGCGCTTAGATAAAAGTAGCACTTTGTGGAAGCGATGCTCCAAGAATTACATTGGATTGAGTTCGCCCTTGTGGGCTCGACGCACTCTTTATCAATTGAAGGGTCACCCAATATTGGTTAATGAAATTTTCCTACCCGCTCTACTAAGCTTCTTAAAAACTGAGATCGCTTAGATCATTAGCCAGGCTAGGCTAGCCTTAATTAAAGCCTCGTCACCAGCCTCAGTAGTAAAAACTTCACCGAAACCAATCGCCTTTGCTGCATTGGCAATATTGTGGTGTGAACATAAGGCGCTGGCGCTTTGAAGGCCTTGTGGAAATTGATCCTTCACTATTTGACCTAAATAACGCACCGCTTCAGAAGAGGTGAGTAGCCAAAGTGATTTTGAAATGTCCATCTCACGAATTACATGCCAAGCTGGGTTATCAAGATCTAAGGGCACGCGAGTATATATAGATATCGCATCTACTGTCGCCCCTGCTTTTATTAAAGTGTCGGCCAGCCATTCTCGGCCACCTTCACCTTTGAAAATAACGATCTTCTTACTTTGCCAATCCCAACCAAGGCCTTGCAGCTCTTGCCATAGCCCCTCTGAATCCCATTGCTCATTATTCTTGGGGATCAATACCGGGGTAGGACTTTTTTCCTGACCGATACCATGGTTTTGTAATGCCAGCTTGCTGCTGCCACCGATGACCCCAATCGGAATAATCTTCTTTGAAAATTCTTGCCAGTCTCGCTCTAGTAAACGCATGACGCATTCAATGGCATTCGGGCTAACAAAAATGGCGAGGTCTGCGTCTTTTAAAGTCGTGGCAATGTGATCTGCTAGTTGATCATCTGTTTTGGGCACAATTGTCAGCAGAGGAAGTGAAACTATTTCTGGAAGGCTACGCTTAGCAACCCCACTTTGTTCAATGCTACTAGTCAGCATCTCTATCAGCTGACGAGCCTGGCCGCTCGGTCTAGTAACAACGATGGTTTTAGTACTCATCGCTACTATGATTTCTATTTAGAGATTTTAGGAATTAAATCTGCTGCACCCTGTGCCAATAAATCTTTTGCAACGGCAAGCCCTAGCGCCTCTGCATCTTCAATCGACTGCACTCTGGCATTGCCGTTTGCAATACAAATCGCTTTGCCATCTACACTTGCTACAAAAGAACGAATTTGCATCTGGCTTTGGTCCCATACGGCATGGGCTGCCAAGGGTACTTCACAGGAGCCGCCAAGCTGACGAGATACCATCCGCTCTGCAGAAACAGCAAATAAAGTTGGCAAGTCATTGAGGGGTGCAAGCCATTGTTTGATATTGGGATGTTTGCTTAAAGTCTCAATACCTAAAGCACCTTGACCAGCAGCTGGTGTGTATGGGTCATAGGGAAGATATGCCCGAATACGACTTTCTAGACCTAAGCGTTTTAATCCTGCTGCAGCCAAAATGATGGCTTGATATTCACCACGATCTAATTTACCCATGCGGGTATCCAAATTACCACGCAGTGGATGAATTTCTAGATGCGGGAGCTTTGCTCGTAGTACTGACTCACGACGCAAACTCGAAGTTCCTACGATCGCTCCTTTAGGTAAGTCTTCGAGAGTGGCATAGTCATTCGAAACAAATGCATCACGTGCATCTTCTCTAGCCATGACACAAGCAAGATCAAATCCCTCTGGCATCACCATCGGAACATCCTTGAGAGAGTGCACCGCCAAATCAGCGCGCCCATCCTCTAGAGCGGTTTCGAGTTCTTTGACAAAAAGACCTTTACCACCCACTTTGGAGAGGGCTTTATCCAAAATCTGGTCCCCACGGGTAGTCATACCCAAAATCTGGACATCACACTCTGGATAGAGCTTTTTGAGGCAATCTCGCACGTGTTCTGCCTGCCACATGGCTAGGCGGCTTTCACGGGAGGCAATAACTAGGCGCTTGGGGGCTGTCAAAGAGGGAGAATTTAAGGTTTGGGACATAACATTTAAAATAATAAAAGACGTACAACAATATACTGTGTTTATGAGCTCACCCAAAAATTCCTTAGACAATAAAGCCAATGCTTGGTCGGCCCGTTTTAACGAACCGGTGGACGAACTCGTTCAGCGTTATACAGCCTCTATCGGCTTTGATCAACGCTTTGCGATGGTTGATATCGCTGGCTCCCTGGCCCATGCCCAAATGTTGGCTGCCCAAAAGATCATCGGCGCTCAAGATTTAGCCGATATCCAGAAGGGAATGGCTCAAATTAAGAGTGAGATTGAAGCTGGCCAATTTGAATGGCAATTGGCATTAGAAGATGTACACCTCAATATTGAAGCCCGCTTAACTGCCCTAGTGGGTGATGCTGGAAAACGTTTGCATACTGGTCGTTCCCGTAATGATCAGGTAGCGACTGATTTACGTCTGTGGTTGCGTGGTAGTGTTGATGAAATTGCTGCCACTCTGAAGACTCTGCGCAGTACGCTACTAGATTTAGCAGAAAAGCATGCTGGCACGATCATGCCTGGTCATACTCATCTGCAGGTTGCACAACCGATTACCTTTGGTCATCACTTGATGGCTTACTTTGAAATGTTTAGTCGCGATGCCAGTCGCTTGACTGATTTGCGTGCGCGCTTTAATCGCCTCCCTTTGGGTGCCGCTGCTTTGGCAGGCACTAGCTACCCAATTGATCGCGAACAGGTTGCTAAAACTTTAGGTTTTGATGGTCTTTGTAACAACTCTTTAGATGCCGTATCAGATCGCGACTTTGCGATTGAGTTCTGCGCCTTTGCATCTATCTTGATGATGCACGTTTCACGCCTCTCAGAAGAGCTTGTGCTCTGGCTTAGTCCACGCTTTGGCTTTATTGATCTACCAGATCGTTTCTGTACTGGTAGCTCAATCATGCCGCAAAAGAAGAACCCTGATATTCCTGAATTAGCACGGGGTAAGACTGGTCGCGTCTATGGCGATCTCATGTCTTTGTTAACACTGATGAAGAGCCAACCACTTGCCTACAACAAGGATAACCAAGAAGACAAAGAGCCGTTATTTGATGCAGTAGATACCGTTCAAGATACGCTGCGCATCTTTGCCGACATGATTCCTCATATTGAAGTCAAAGCAGATGTAATGAAAGCTGCTGCTAAAGAAGGTTTTTCAACGGCAACTGACTTAGCTGACTACTTGGTTAAAAAAGGCCTCGCTTTCCGTGATGCCCATGAGGCTGTCGCTCATGCCGTGAAAGCGTGTGTTGGTAGAAACTGCATGCTCACCGACTTGAGTATTTCAGAGCTGCGCTTTGCTTGTGGTCTTGATAATCGCCCCGAACTCATCGGCGATGATGTCTTTGTCCTCCTAACGGTTGATGGCTCTGTGCAATCACGTCAACATGCTGGTGGGACCGCACCTTCTCAAGTTCTAGCTGCCGTCAAACGGGGTCGTGCAGATCTCTAGATGGCATGGAGTTTTGGTCCAAGCTTTCTGCGGGTATTGATCGTATAAACCAACTGCTTGGCAAGGCTGCCGGCATCATGATTCTCCTGTCCTGCATAGTATCGGCAGTTAATGCCTTACTGCGCTATGGCTTAGACATTAGTAACAACTGGCCCCTAGAACTGCAATGGTATTTATTTAGTGCAGCAGTGATGCTGGGCGCAGCCTATACCCTGAAACGGAATGAGCATGTCCGCGTGGATTTAATCTATTCACATCTTTCTGATCGCGGTCGTATTTGGGTAGATTTATTTGGCTTAGTGTTGTTCCTGATGCCAGCATGTATTTTGTTTACATGGCTCTCATGGACTACCCTCTTCTATCCATCTTGGTTGATCTTGGAACATTCACTCAACTCTGGTGGATTAGCACGTTACCCCATTAAATTTGTAGTGCCGTTTGGCTTCTTTATGCTCAGCTTGCAGGGCGTTTCAGAAATCATCAAACGCATTGGCGCACTCAAAGGTGAAATTATCCTGCCCGCCGAAGATCTTGACTACGAAAAGCCAATGCAATGATTCCATTAGAGTGGATGCCACCTCTCATGTTCGGTGGCCTCATCGTCTTTATGTTGATTGGCTTCCCAGTCGCATTCTCCTTGATGGCTGCTGGCCTCTTCTTTTCAGTTATTGCGATTAGTGAAGGCTTTTTTGGCATGCCATTTTTGCAAGCCATCCCACAGCGTATCTTTGGTGGCGTGCTTGCGAATGATCTTCTTCTGGCTATTCCATTCTTTACTTTTATGGGGGCCATTCTGGAGCGCTGTGGTCTTGCCGAAGAAATGCTGGACTCGATGGGTCAACTCTTTGGAAAAATTCGCGGAGGTCTAGGTTACTCGGTCATCATTGTGGGATTTATTCTAGGAGCTATCACGGGCACTGTAGCCGCCCAGGTCATAGCCATGGCGATGATCTCTTTACCAGTGATGATGCGTTATGGCTACAACATGCGCTACGCCACAGGCGTTCTAGCAGCTTCTGGAACGATTACCCAATTAGTGCCGCCATCCTTGGTTCTGATAGTTTTAGCTGATCAACTGAAGACTCAAAGTGGCAGTGCTGATGTCGGTAGCATGTATCTTGGCGCATGGGGGCCTTCCTTACTGCAAATTACTCTCTTTGCACTTTATACCTTCATCCTCTCCCGTATTCGTCCAGACTATTTACCGGCAGTGCCAGAAACTGATCTGACTCTCAAGGGTTGGGAGCTCTGGAAAAAATGTCTCATGGGAATCATCCCATCGGCAGTATTAATCTTTTTAGTTCTCGGCACTATCATGACCGGCATTGCAACCCCAACGGAATCTGGCGCAATGGGTGCGATGGGTGCTTTGCTATTGGCTTGGCTTCGCAGAGCTAGCATTCCAAATCTTAAAGGTTTAATACAGCAGGCTTACCAAAACACCATGCGTATTACTGCGATGGTGGTCTTTATTCTGATTGGCTCGACTTGTTTTTCAGTAGTCTTCCAAGGGGTAGATGGTGGGCATTGGGTTGAGAATCTATTCTCAGGGCTGCCTGGTGGCTGGATTGGCTTTCTCGTTGTCGTCAATCTCTTTGTCTTTTTCTTAGCATTCTTCTTAGACTTTTTTGAGATTGCTTTCATCATCGTTCCCATGCTTGCACCAGTAGCAGTCAAACTTCTTTCTCCGGTTCTGCTAGATTCTATGAATGGTAATCCCCAGGCTGCTGCTAGCGCTGCGCTTGTCTGGTTTGGGGTCATGCTGTGCGTCAATATGCAAACCTCATTTATGCATCCTCCATTTGGTTTTGCGCTCTTCTACCTCAGAGGGGTTGCGCCAAAAGAAGTAAAGAGTAGCGATATCTATTGGGGTGCGCTGCCCTGGGTTGGATTGCAACTCATTATGGTGGCAGCAGTTGTTGCCTTCCCTGCTCTGGTCACTACGCTCCTAGATAAGCCTGCGGCAGTAGTCCAAAGCCAGGATTACAACTTCACTAGTGGTGAAGACTCAAAATCAGAGTCATCTTCAAGCAAGGTTGATGAAGATGCTCCGGTAACATTTCAACTAGATAAGCCGGTTAAATAGCTACCAATCTTATAAAGGCTTCTTCTGCTTATAATTAAGATATTGCGCAATAGAAATTTTAAGATGTAGTGCATTAGCGGGTGATTTCAATAGGTGCATCGTTTCTTTCATGCTGGCATACACATTCTTCGATGTTAAGACAGCGCTCGACAAAACTTCTGATGTATTTTTCTTACTCATTGAAATCTCTTACTTTAAAAATAATTACGTAAGATACAGGAGCGCATTTAGATCGGCAAATAAAAAAATACCCTGAAATTTTCAGGGTATTTGATAAAACAACGAAGGTGCTTAAAGCGTGATATCGCGCTCTTGCCGCACACAGTCCACATAGTATTCACTATGTCCATCTAGGTCTGCCTTCACTAGGCCGTGAATATCAGTCTCAAAGCCAGGGAACTTTTCGTTAAAGTCTCTTGCGAAGTACAGATAATCCACAATCCGTTTATTAAAGCGCTCACCTGGAATCAAGAGTGGAATACCTGGTGGGTATGGCGTTACTAGCATAGCCGTTACGCGCCCCTCTAACTGATCAAGCGGCACACGGTCGACTTCTTTATGCGCCATCTTGGCCCAAGCTTCAGAAGGCATCATCGCAGGCACCATGTCTGAGGTATACATCTCAGTTGTCATACGAGCTACATCACGGCCCTTATAGAACTCATGAATCTGCTGGCAAATGTCTTTGAGTCCAACGCGCTCATAGCGTGGGTGCTTAGCGACAAACTCAGGAAGTACTTTCCATAAAGGCGCATTCTTATCGAAGTGATCCTTGAACTGCTGCAATTCTGTTACTAGAGTATTCCAGCGACCTTTAGTAATACCAATGGTAAACATAATGAAGAAGGAATACAGGCCACACTTTTCAACGATCACACCATGTTCAGCGAGATACTTGGTGACAATACTGGCGGGGATACCCATGGAACCAAAACTACCTTCGATATCTAATCCTGGCGTGACTACTGTTGCCTTGATTGGATCGAGCATATTGAAGTCTTTAGCCAACTTACCAAAGTCATGCCAGCTTGCATTGGGCTCTAGCACCCAATCGGAACGCTCACCAATACCTTCTTCTGCTAAGTGATCTGGTCCCCAAACCTTAAACCACCAATCTGCGCCAAACTTTTCATCTACCTCACGCATCGCACGACGGAAGTCCATTGCTTCAGCAATGGATTCTTCTACTAAGGTAGTACCACCAGGTGACTCCATCATGGCAGCAGAAACATCACAAGAAGCAATAATGGCGTACTGTGGGCTAGTAGAGGTGTGCATGAGATAGGCTTCATTGAAGCAATCACGATCAAGCTTAGTCTCTTCTGCATCCTGAACCAATACTTGCGAAGCTTGTGACAAACCAGCCAATAGCTTATGAGTAGATTGAGTTGCAAACATCAAACTTTTCTTAGTGCGTTTGCGATCAGATCCAATCGCATGCATATCTTTATAAAAAGGATGGAAGGTGGCATGCGGCAACCAGGCTTCGTCAAAGTGCAAAGAGTCAACCTTGCCATCAAGCATCTCTTTGATCATTTCGACGTTATAAATAATGCCATCGTAGGTACTCTGGGTCAGAGTCATGACGCGCGGCACAACATTCTTATTCTTGATGAAGGGGTTAGCATCAATTTTCTTCTTGATGTTGGACCATTCAAACTCTTCTTTCGGAATTGCTCCAATAATGCCAAGGTGATTACGGGTGGGCATTAAGAAAATAGGAATCGCGCCCATCATGGTGATGGAATGAATCACAGACTTATGGCAATTACGGTCTACCAGCACTACATCACCAGGGGCTACGGTGGAGTGCCAAACAATTTTGTTTGATGTGGAGGTGCCATTAGTTACAAAGAACAAATGGTCTGCACTAAAGATACGGGCAGCATTGCGTTCACTTTGAAGCACTGGGCCAGTATGGTCTAACAGTTGGCCCAACTCTTCCACAGCATTACAAACGTCAGCGCGCAACATGTTCTCACCAAAGAATTGATGAAACATGCGACCTACTGGACTCTTTAAGAAAGCAACACCACCAGAGTGTCCTGGGCAATGCCAAGAATAAGAGCCTTCAGAAGCGTAATTAGTCAGGGCACGGAAGAATGGGGGCGCTAATGAATCTAGATAAACCTTGGCTTCTCGAATAATATGACGCGCTACGAACTCTGGCGTATCTTCATTCATATGAATGAAACCATGCAATTCACGCAAGATGTCATTGGGCATGTGACGCGAAGTACGAGTTTCGCCATATAAGAAGATTGGAATATCCTCGTTACGCTTGCGTACTTCTGTAATGAAGGCGCGTAAATTATTCAAAGCAGGAAGATCGTGATCCTCGGAATCAGAATCAAATTCTTCATCATCAATCGAGACGATAAAAGAGGAGGCGCGGGAAGCTTGTTGTGCAAAAGAGGTGAGGTCACCATAGCTAGTTAAGCCAATAACCTCCATGCCCTCTTGCTCAATGGCTTCGGCCAGATCGCGAATACCTGAACCCGAAATATTTTCGGAGCGAAAGTCCTCATCAATAATGATGATTGGGAAACGAAATTTCATGGCTGCCCTTTAGGTTCGCGAACTAAAATTTGAGTAAAGGAAAAATTAAGTCTTAGGCAGGGTCACACCCTGCTGACCTTGATACTTACCACCACGATCTTTGTAAGATGTGCCACAAATCTCATCACTCTCAAAAAAGAGAACTTGCGCGCATCCCTCACCGGCATAAATCTTTGCAGGTAATGGTGTGGTGTTAGAAAATTCTAAAGTGACATAGCCTTCCCACTCAGGTTCAAATGGGGTGACATTCACAATGATGCCGCAACGGGCATAGGTACTTTTGCCAACGCAAATAGTTAATACACTGCGCGGAATCTTGAAATACTCAACGGTTCTTGCTAAAGCAAATGAATTCGGTGGAATGATGCAAACGTCACCCCTAAAATCCACAAAAGATTGTTCATCAAAATTCTTCGGATCAACAATGGTGCTGTTGATGTTCGTGAAGATCTTGAACTCGTCTGCACAACGAATATCGTAGCCATAGCTTGAGGTGCCGTAGCTCACGATTTTGTTGCCAGCAATATCTTGGCGAATTTGTCCAGGTTCGAACGGGCTGATCATGCCTTGTTCACCCATGCGGCGGATCCAGTGGTCAGATTTAATAGTCATGGCCGAATTGTAAAACCTTCGCAGCCCTAACCCACCATTTATCGGGTTCTGAGCACTAAAAATTAGCTGTTTTTAGTAAAAATCACTCGCTCAGGCGCGTTATAGATCTCAAAGTGTTTCCCCGAACAGCGAGATAGGATGGTGAGATTGGTTTTGCGGGCCAGCTCTAGACCCATGAGAGTCACTCCCGAGCGGGTTAGAAGGAAAGGGACACCCATCTGAGCCCCCTTAATTACCATCTCTGAAGTGAGGCGTCCGGTAGTGAAGAAGATCAAATCTTTACCGGTTTTATTGGCTAACCACATCAAGCCAGAAATTGAATCCACTGCGTTATGACGTCCCACATCCTCAATAAAGTGGAGAAGCTTCACCCCATCTTCCCCCACTCTTTCAAATACAGCGCAGGCATGAACTGAGCCAGATCTCTTGTAAATTGAATCATGAACGCGTATGGCATCAATTAAGGCGACGATTGCCTCTTGAGAAAGTTTGGGCCCATCCGGAAGAGCGATTGCAGCTATCTCCTCCATCAAGCCGCCAAACATAGTGCCCTGACCGCAACCAGTGGTGACAACCCGCTTGCTCGTCAAAGCATCAATATCTACAGTACTGCGGCGAGTTTTCACTGCAGCAGAATCGGTCTCCCAATCGACCTGAATGCTCTCAATATCGTATGGAGACTCCACTAAACGCTGATTACGCAAATAGCCAAGCACTAAGGCTTCAGGAGCGCTACCTAGGGTCATTAAAGTAACAACCTCGCGCTTATCCAAATAAATGGTTAATGAGCGCTCCCCGGGGATATGGGTTAACTTTTTCCTGCCTGCCTCATCCAATACCTCGACCTCATGCACCAAAGGCACGGAGGCGCTAGACATCTGAATATTGGGCTTTACGGCCATGAAATACTTTCTGAATCAAGGAAAAATGGAAGACTTCGCGGTGTTTACTTTAACCGCAGACTAAAATCACTGCACAAGCTTGCATAATTACGTATTACCCCTAATTTAACCTTCTTATTTAAGTCCGCATTGCATGAGTAGCTCCCAGCGTCGTCTTCTTGTCACCTCAGCCTTACCGTATGCCAATGGTCAGATCCATATTGGCCATTTGGTGGAATATGTGCAGACCGATATTTGGGTGCGCTTTCAACGGATGCGCGGCCATGAGGTTCATTACGTTGGCGCCGATGATACCCATGGCACCCCAATCATGTTGCGCGCAGAAAAAGAAGGTATCACTCCAAAGGAGTTAATCGCCAATGTTTGGAAAGAGCATAAGCGTGACTTTGATCACTTTCTGATTTCATTTGATAACTACTACACCACCGATAGTCCTGAGAATGAAAAGCTCTCACAAAGTATTTATCTCAAACTACGAGATGCAGGACTGATTGAAAAGCGTGCAATCGAACAAGCTTACGACCCGGTCAAAGAAATGTTCTTACCCGACCGCTTCATTAAAGGCGAGTGTCCTAAATGCAGCGCCAAAGATCAATATGGTGACAACTGTGAAAAATGCGGTGCTACCTATTCGCCTACTGACCTGAAGAATCCTGTTTCAGTAGTGAGTGGTGCCACACCGACCAAAAAAATCTCTGATCATTACTTCTTTAAGTTGTCTGATCCTCGCTGCGAAACGTTCTTACGCGAGTGGACCCAAGTGAAAACGCCATTGCAGCCCGAAGCACGCAATAAGATGAAGGAGTGGGTTGGACAACCAGGCGAAAGTAAGCTGAGCGACTGGGATATTTCCCGTGACGCCCCCTATTTTGGCTTTGAGATCCCTGATGCGCCAGGCAAGTACTTCTACGTCTGGCTTGATGCCCCAATTGGTTACTATGCCAGCTTCCTCAATTACTGCCAGGCTAAAGGCTTAAACTTTGATGAGTGGGTCAAACCCGATACCACTACTGAGCAATACCATTTCATTGGTAAAGATATTTTATATTTCCATACCCTATTCTGGCCTGCCACCCTAAAATTTGCAGGTTACAGAACACCAACCAATGTATTTGCTCATGGCTTCTTAACAGTTGATGGCGAGAAAATGAGTAAGTCCCGCGGCACTTTGATCTCTGCTAATAGCGTGATTGAATGTGGCTTTAATCCCGAATGGTTCCGCTATTACTTCGCAACCAAGCTCAATGACAGTATGGAAGATTTAGATTTAAATCTACAAGACTTTGTCGCGCGCGTGAATAGTGATTTATTAGGAAAGTACATCAATATTGCGAGTCGTAGCGCAGGGTTTTTAGTAAAGCGTTTTGGTGGCGTTGTGTCTGATGAGGCAATGAATCATCCATTACTCAAAGAGATTGCTAGTGCTAGTGAAAAAATTGCAGCGCTTTATGAGGCACGCGAATATGCAAAAGCCTTGCGTACCATCATGGATCTGGCTGATAAGGTCAATGGCTTTGTTGATGAAAACAAGCCTTGGGAAATTGCCAAAGACCCCGCTCGTGAGGCAGACTTACAGCGTATTTGTAGTATTACTTTGGAAGCTTTCCGTATGCTCAGCCTTTATCTCAAGCCGGTCATTCCCCAAGTTGCTAAAGGTGTAGAAGAGTTTCTCTCCATACCTGCTCAATCCTGGAACGATATCAACTCACCACTTTCTAGTAAGCATCCAATCCAGGCTTACAAGCATCTGATGGCTCGTGTAGAAGCCCCTCAAATTGAGGCTTTACTAGCTGCAAACTTGTAAAAATAGCCCTAAAAAAACACCTATAATGGCGGGTGTAGTCCCCAGATGACTTTTGTAGTTAAATAAGATAAGTAATTGAATTTATTGAGTATTTTAGGAAATACCATGGCAAGATATCAGTCTGAAATCACCCAGTTCTTAAATGAACTCAAGTCCGAGCAACCACAACTCGAGGCAGACCAACAAGCTGGTCGCGCTCTCTTATGGGACAAAGAACCACTGACCGTTGAAGATCAGCGCCGCGCAAAAGCTGCCAAATTAAAACAACGCGCTTACGTTTATTCGAATGACTAATTCAGGCAATGGATCAGGCGCTGAGCCAAGTACTCGGCCGGCATCCGATTTACTAGATAGCACCCCATCGGTCACCGATGGGATGTCGGAAGCATTTGCCAAATTGTATGGCGAGCCATTATTTAAATTACCTACTGATCTTTATATTCCACCAGATGCACTAGAAGTGTTTCTTGAAGCATTTGAAGGCCCACTAGATCTTTTGCTTTACCTCATTCGTAAACAAAATTTCAACGTACTCGATATTCCAATGGCACAGGTTACGCAACAATACCTGAGCTATATCGATCAAATTCGCCATACGAACCTTGAGCTTGCTGCTGATTACTTATTGATGGCAGCAATGTTGATTGAAATTAAATCTCGCATGCTATTGCCGATGAAGAAGGCCGATAGCGAAGAAGAAGTGGATGATCCACGTGCAGAATTGGTTCGTCGTCTCTTGGAGTACGAACGTATGAAGCTTGCCGCTCAAGAGCTTGACCAAATTCCACAGCAAGGGCGTGACTTCCAAATAGCACATGGCTTTGTAGACACTACTGTTGCCATTACCTGGCCGGAAGTGAACTTAGATGATTTACAAATGGCTTGGCGTGACGTTCTGTATCGCGCCAAACTTACTCAGCATCACACCATTACTCGAGAACAATTATCTGTCCGTGACTTCATGACTCGGATTTTGCGTCGCTTACAAAGTACCCGTTTCATCGAGTTTGGTGAACTATTTGAAGATGCGATTAAATCTGGTGAAGGCATCCCAGTAGTGATTGTTAATTTCATTGCAATGCTTGAGCTTTCACGTGAAGCTTTGATAGAGATTACACAGGCAGAACCGTACGCACCCATTTACGTGCGCCTAGCCTATACTCCTGTTGCATGAAAATTATTAGTGATATTGGGGAGTTACGTGACCACTTGCGCGGTCAAACTCGTGCCTCATTTGTGCCAACCATGGGTAACTTGCATGAGGGTCATTTATCACTTATGCGTCTGGCAAGACAGCATGGTGACCCTGTAGTTGCTAGTATCTTCGTCAATCGCCTACAATTTGGTCCCAATGAAGACTTTGATACCTATCCACGCACTATGCAAGCAGATATCGAGAAGCTTGAAAAAGAAGGTGTGTATATCTTGTTTGCGCCAACTGAGCGAGATCTTTATCCTCAGCCACAAGAATACCGTGTAGATCCGCCACAGCAACTTGGCGATATCCTTGAAGGTGAATTCCGCCCCGGCTTCTTCAAAGGTGTTTGCACAGTTGTATTAAAACTCTTTTCTTGTGTTCAGCCCAAGGTTGCCGTATTCGGAAAAAAAGATTACCAACAATTGATGATCATTCGTCAAATGGCCAAACAGTTTGCATTGCCAGTCGAGATTATTCCCGGTGAAACTATTCGGGCTGATGATGGCTTGGCATTGTCATCCCGCAATATTTTCCTCTCGGCAGAAGAGCGTGCAGAAGCTCCTGAATTACAAAGAGTATTAAAAGAAGTTCGCGAGCAAGTTCTGCAACTGGGTTCGCGTAACACCAATAACTTATCTGAAATTGAAAAAGTAGCTGTTGCGAAGTTAGTTGGGAGTGGTTGGGAACCAGACTACATCGCCATTCGACAGCAAGGTGATTTAGCGCCAGCAACAAATGAAAGCTTACAGGCTGGAGAGCCACTGGTGATTCTCACAGCTGCCAAGCTTGGTAAAACGCGTTTGATTGATAACCTAGAGATTTAATCCTAGGGGTGCCTTTACGATCTGCCCGCCACTCTACTTGAGAGAGGTAAGCTCAATTTAATATCTTAACAGCGCTATAGATGAAAAAGCTTATTTGCCCATTCTCTTGCAAATAGAGCCTGAAATCGTCAGTAAGAAATATGAAGCCATACCAAGAACAAAGGTGACATACTCACCACTGTTAAAAAATTGCAGCAAGCCTACTATTGTTATACCAAGGGCAATGACGCTGAGTATTGTTCTAGCAAACATATTGATTCCCCAAAAAAATGATTTGTAATATTAAGTTATCTTAAGACAAAAAGTGATGATTCTCAGTAAAGGTATTTTGTAGAAGCACTAAAGTGCGAAGAACTGCCCCACCTCTAAGTTCAATTCTTTAGCCAAATCAGCGCCACTCACTTTCCCTGCTGCACCCTTAGCCTTGAGGACTTCAATCTGTCCACCATGACAAGTCACGAAGAATGAATCCAAAGTGATTTGCGTGATTTCACCTGGCTTACCTTTAACAGCGCTAAAGGTAGCCGCAACATGTTTATGGCAATCATAGATCTGCACCTTTTGCTCACCAAACTTGCTCCAAGCGCCAGGAGCTGGATTGGATGCACGAATGAGGTTATAGATTTGGCTAATATGTGTTGCCCAATGAATCTGCGCAGCGTCAACACCAAACCAACCTTCGTAGTTTGCTTGTGATTCATCTTGAACGAGTTCTTGATGCTTGCCAGCAACTACTAAGTCCGCAGCCTCCATGAGGGCTTTCACGCCAATCGGGAAAAGATGATCAAAGTAGACCCTGCCCAAGGTGTCATTTGGTCCAATCACTACTTCTTTTTGCAAAATCACTGCGCCTTCATCTAGGCCATCTGATGGGCGGAAGATTGTTAAGCCTGTTTTTTCCTCCCCTAATGCAATCGCCCAGTTAATCGCACTTGGGCCGCGATATTTTGGTAGGAGTGATGGGTGATACTGAATTGTGCCGTGCTTAGGGATCTTGCAGAGCTCTTGCGGAACAAATTGCAGCACATAGGCCATCACACAAATATCAGCATGACTATCAATCATGGCCTGAGCAGCCTCGGGACCCTTCAAAGATGCAAACTGTAAAGGGCTTAGGCCTCTTGCAAGGGCTGCTTCTTTCAGTACTTCAGGTTTACTTGACTTGGGATTGTCCGGTGGACAGAAAACAGCAACAACTTCGTCACCGCGATCTAAAAAAGCCTCTAAAGCAGCTTTACCAAAATCTGCACTCCCAATCAACGCAACTCGCATCTTAGATTACCTTATCGTGACGAAGAGTAATCAGCTCATCATTGGAATAACCCAATTCATGAAGAATTTCATCGGTGTGTTCACCGAGTAGTGGTGAGCGCGTCACATCAGTCGGGCTATCGGACATCTTAATTGGATTACCTACAGTTAGGTACTTGCCACGAATTGGATGATCTACCTCAACTACCGTCCCCGTAGCACGTAGCGCAGGTTCTTCAGCGATTTCTTTCATAGACAGAATCGGGCCACATGGGACATCGTACTTATTTAAGATATCCATGACCTCGAACTTACTCTTTGTCATCGTCCATTTTTCAATCTCGCCAAAGATCTCCATCAAATGGGGTAAGCGTGCCATTGGCGATGCAAAACGAATATCAGAAATCCAATCTTCACGGCCAATGACTTTACAAATGGCTTCCCATACAGGGGCCTGAACTACTACGTAAATATAGGAGTTTGGATCGGTTTCCCAGCCTTTGCATTTCACAATCCAACCTGGCTGACCACCACCAGATGCATTGCCGGCACGAGGCACAGAGTCACCGAACTCACCATTCGGATACTGTGGATACTCTTGCATGATGCCAACGCGCTCAAGACGCTGCTGATCACGCAACTTCACCCGGCACAAGTTCAATACTGCATCTTGCATGGCTGCCAAGACTTTTTGACCGCGGCCAGAATGAGTGCGCTGATAGAGTGCAGTCACAATCCCGAGAGCTAAATGCAAGCCAGTGCCACTGTCACCAATTTGTGCACCAGTCACCATGGGAGGGCCATCATCAAAACCAGTGGTCGATGCAGATCCGCCAGCGCATTGCGCTACGTTCTCATACACTTTGCAATCTTCATAAGGACCAGGACCAAAACCTTTAACAGAAGCCATAATCATCATTGGATTGAGTTCTTGAATGCGTTCCCAAGAAAATCCCATACGATCGAGTGCGCCCGGTGCAAAGTTTTCAACTAACACATCACACTCTTTAATCAAGCGCTCCAGAATTTCTTTACCCTTCGGGGTTTTAGTATTGACAGTGATTGAACGCTTATTGTGGTTAAGCATCGTAAAATACAAACTATCTGCATCTGGAATATCGCGTAGTTGACCACGCGTTGCATCACCCTCGCCAGATTTTTCTACTTTAATCACATCTGCGCCAAACCAAGCGAGCAACTGCGTGCAGGTTGGTCCAGATTGAACATGAGTAAAGTCAAGGATTTTCACCCCGTCTAGTGCTTTTGCCATGGTTTAAGTCCTAATAAGAATGAGAATTTTTGAATTGGAATAATTTTACCAGCGGGGAATAAAGATCAATAGAGCATGCCCAATTTTTGGGCATAGACCCCTGCTTAAGCTGAATTAGCGCTTCCTGAGTGCTATATGAGGCTAAGAGTGGGGGGTTTCTAGATCAGCGATGCGCTGTTTGAGGGCCTTTTCCTGTGTATAGCGCTCAGTCTCATCCCGAATCAGCGCCACGATGCCATTCACTTTGTGATTCTCATCAAACAGCATACCTACTGTAAAGGCTATGGAAAGCATGCTGCCACTCTTATGCAGAGCCGGCACCTTTAATAATGATGAACCATAGCGAGTGATCCCCGTTTCCATGGACTTACGACATCCTTCGTTATGCCGATGACGTTGGCGCTCTGGAACAATCAAATCTAAAGTATTACCTAAAGCCTCTTCTTCCGAGTAGCCAAATATGCGAGTAGCAGCTGGATTCCACAGCACAATTTTTTCATGGGCATCGACAACGATAATCGCGTCTCCGATGCACTCTATTAATTGGCTTAAATCAACATTGGCATTCATAGGCTCAGTCTATAGTATTTTTCATGGGTCATTTTCTTTTCTGCCTGAGAATTAAAAAAGGCGCCCACAAGGAGCGCCTTCCAAATATCAACGATGAATAGTCGCTATTAAACTGCTTTAGCTGTATGCAACTTAGCGATGTCATCAGCGCTGTAGCCAAGGTCAGCCAACACTTCATCAGTGTGCTCACCCAATACAGGAGATGGTTTCACTTCGATTTCCAAATCAGAAAACTTGATTGGGCTTCCGATAGTCAAGTACTTACCACGTACTTTGTGATCAACTTCAACGATTGAGCCGCTCTTACGCAGATCAGGCGAGTTAGCCAATTCTTTCATAGAGAGAACTGGAGCACATGGAATATCAAACTTACGGAGGATATCCACAGCTTCATACTTAGTCTTGTCTTTGAGCCAATCTTCAATGACTGCGAAGATATCAAAAATCTTATCTTGACGAGCTTCAGCAGTCATATACGCTGGATCAGTTGCCCACTCTGGTTTGCCCAAAGCCTTAGTAATTGGCTCCCACGCATGACCTTGAATCGTGAAATAGATGTAAGCGTTTGGATCAGTTTCCCAGCCCTTACACTTCAACACCCAACCTGGCTGGCCGCCGCCACCAGCGTTACCGCCGCGTGGAACTACGTCAGTGAATGAACCATGAGGGTATTGTGGATACTCTTCCAGGTAACCAATTTTGTCCAAACGTTGTTGATCGCGCAACTTCACACGGCACAAGTTCAATACTGCATCTTGCATTGAGCAAGAAACCTTTTGACCTTTTCCAGTTTTTTGACGTTGCATCAAGGCAGTCAAAATACCGATTGCTAAATGCATACCAGTATTGGAGTCACCCAAAGCTGCTGCAGAAACTGTAGGAGGACCATCCCAGAAACCAGTGGTAGAGGCTGCTCCACCGGCACACTGAGCAACGTTCTCATACACTTTTAAGTCTTCATATGAGTGGCCATCGCTAAAACCTTTTACTGATGCCAAAATCATTTTTGGATTGAGTTCTTGAATACGCTGCCAAGAGAAACCCATACGATCTAAAGCGCCAGGACCAAAGTTCTCAACCATGACATCGGAAACTTTAATCATCTTTTCTAATACTTCTTTACCTTCTTGGGTCTTAGTGTCGAGCGTCAAAGAACGTTTGTTACCGTTTAGCATAGTGAAGTACAAAGCATCTGCACCTGGGATATCACGTAATTGACTACGAGTAACGTCGCCAGAACCTGGACGCTCAACCTTAATCACGTCAGCGCCATAAAATCCCAATAATTGAGTACATGCAGGGCCTGCTTGTACGTGGGTGAAGTCAATAATACGAATGCCGTCTAATGGTTTAGTCATGTTTGTTTCTCCTTGAGTGTTTCTTAGTGCTTATTTCTTAGCAGCTGCAGTAGATGGGTTTAAGTTCGTCAAACGTCCACTTTCAGTGCCTGCGGCTTCATCAATAACAGCATTGATAAGGGCTGGTTTACGGGCAGCAATCGCTTCTGTTAAAGCTGCTTCTAATTCTGCTGGAGTAGTAACGTAATAACCTACCCCACCAAATGCTTCAATCATTTTGTCGTAACGCGCATTTTTTACGAAAACGGTTGGCGCCACATCTGCACCACCAGTAGGATTCGTATCAGTGCCACGGTATACGCCGTTGTTATTAAAAACAACTGTAGTAATTGGCAAGTTGTAACGACAAATAGTTTCTAACTCCATGCCGCTAAAGCCAAATGCGCTATCACCCTCGACTGCAACAGTTGGCAGGTCACTGATAACTGAAGCACCAATCGCATAGCCCATACCAATACCCATAATCCCCCAAGTACCGGAGTCAAAGCGCTTACGGGGTTTATACATGTTCACAATCGCACGGCAGAAGTCAAGCGTGTTTGCACCCTCGTTTACTAAGTTCACATCAGGATTCTTCTTGATCACATCGCGAATCGCGCGTAATGCGCCATGAAAGTTCATTGGGCTTACTTCTTTGGCAAGTGTTTCTGCCATCTTCGCCATATTCTTATCTTTTTTCTCAGCAATCGCTGCAAGCCATTCAGTGCTTGGCTTAGGAACAGCAGCAATACCCTTCAAGAGTTCACCAACGCATGAACCAATATCACCAATCAATGGTGCGGCAATTTGTACGTTGCTATCCACCTCATTTGCCTGAATATCGATCTGAATAAATTTCTTAGGATTTTTACCCCAGGTCTTGCCTTTACCATGAGCCAATAACCAGTTCAAACGAGCACCAATTAATAAGACTGTGTCAGACTCTGCCAAAACAAATGAGCGGGCTGGGGATGCTGTTTGCGGGTGATCATCCGGCAATAAACCTTTTGCCATTGACATTGGTAGGTAAGGAATGCCGGACTTCTCGATCAAGTCGCGTATCTCTTTATCCGCTTGTGCATAAGCAGCGCCCTTACCCAACAGAATCAATGGGCGTTTAGCGCCTTTCAGAACATCTAATGCACGGGCTACTGCATCAGGAGCTGGAATCTGACGTGGCACAGGATCGATTACTTTGAAAATCGATTTCTTAGCTTCCTCTACTGGCATGGTTTGGGCCAATAACTGAGCTGGCAAGTCTAGATAAACTCCGCCTGGGCGACCAGAAACTGCTGCACGAATTGCGCGAGCAAAACCAATACCAATGTCTTCAATATGATTAATGCGGTATGCAGCTTTGCAATATGGTTTAGCTGCGTTGAGCTGATCCATCTCTTCGTAGTCACCCTGCTGCAAGTCGACAATCTCACGCTCACTTGAGCCAGAAATCAGAATCATTGGGAAACAGTTCACAGTGGCGTTAGCTAATGCTGTTAAGCCGTTCAAGAAACCTGGAGCAGAAACAGTCATACAAATACCAGGTTGTTGAGTCATGTAACCAGCAATTGCAGCCGCGTTACCGGCGTGTTGCTCATGACGAAAACCAATAAAGCGAATACCTTCTGCCTGTGCCAAACGACATAAGTCGGTAATTGGAATGCCAACCAGACCGAAAATGGTGTTGAGGTCATTTGCTTTTAAGGCATCAATGACGAGGTGAAAGCCATCGGTTAATTGTGTATTTTGCGTATCTGTTGTCATAGAATTTGATATCAATTGCAGGCCGCCACTTGGTGATAGGGTTGCAATTTAGCTTTCGCTAGCTTCTCCAATAAAGTTATGAATCGCACTGCGGGTACTAGACCCGCTTAGGCAGAGATGAATATTAGGCTCGAGGCGGGTGTTCATCATTGACTTCGGTCAATTTCCCCCTAAATCAAGCAGCCCAAAGGGGGCACAAACCCATAAAACCTATATAAAAAGCTCTTTGTGCTTTGTTTTAAGGCGACTCAAGGTCTCCGGAGAGAGGTTGAGATAGGAAGCTAGCTCCTTTTTAGGAAGTAGCTCAAATAAGTCTTCGTATTTACGCAGGAAACGCTCTACCCGCCCTGGGGCATCAAGCATATGCAAAGTAATCGTGTGAGCCATGATCTCACTCATGAGGCGCATGACCTCAAACTCAAAGCTTTCCTTAAGGGGCTTATGTTCCTCTAAGAATTCGGCCCATTTTTTGAGAGGCATCCTAGCCACACGGGCTTTGGTGACTGCAGCGATGCTATAGGGAGCCGCTGTCTTTAGGCGCCAAGCGGCATAGCTAGTCTCGATATCTTTTTCAATCGCAAAACGCAGAATCATTTCTTTAGCGTCAGCACTGGACACAATGCGCTTTAAGATTCCATCTAAAACAAAGTATTGTTCCATTTGGTGATCGCCTTGATGCAGCACAATTTCTGATTTTCTGAGATCCGAGATCTCTAAATGGCGCTCCAAATCGGCCATCGCATCCTGATCTAAGCTTTTTAAGACTGAGTTTTGACTCAACTGAAGGCGAATCAGGTTTTTTTCGGGGTGCTTGTCTAATGCTGTCATGAACCATTAATCCTAAGCTATCTATTGTAGGCTTTTTTGCCCTAAAAACTAGATAAAAACCCCAGCCCAGTATGTGCTTAGGCTAGAATGGATGTGTCGTGGTGCTTTATTGCAGTGCAATAAAGTTAAACGGGAAACACTAAACGTGTGCTGCCCCCGCAACGGTAAGTAAATGCACCTTTTATCAAAAGGGTGTCAGGAATCTGACAAAGCCACTGTGCGTGTCAATCGCATGGGAAGGCCAGATTCTGAGATTTACTAGCCCGGATACCGGCCAAGACAGGTGGAATTTCGCGGACGGGGACCTTCGCGCGCCGATGACAGCGTCTGGTCCTGCGATCTTGCGCCCAATTGACGCTCGAACTCCTGCACGTGCAATTCTGTTCGACCCAGCTTACGGGGAAGTGAGCTGGGCAATCGACAACAGAAAGCATTTCATGAAGCAGCAGTTTAGTAAGAAAAAAATCGCCCTACTTTGTGGCTTGGCAATATTTATTTGCCCCAGCGCATTTGCGCAAAACAATGTTTCTGTGAGCGCTCCACAGACCCCGCTCAATCCCATCATTGTGACTGCTACAAGAACGCCAACAAAAGCAGAAGATGTTTTAGCTGACTTTGTGTATATCGGCCCAGAAGAAATTGCGCAAGCCGCCCAAACTAGCTTGGCAGACTTACTACAACAACAAAGAGGTATTCAAATATCTGGTTATGGTGGCAGTGGAAACTTAACGAACGTAAATCTACGCGGCACTAGTAATGGTCAAAGCCTACTGTTGATTGACGGTGTCAGAATTGACTCCTCAGCCGCAGGTGGCCCAATTCTTAATCAAATTCCATTAGCATTAATTGACCATATTGAAATAGTCTTCGGGGCACAAAGTACTCTCTATGGAGCGAATGCAATTGGCGGTGTAATTCAAATATTTACCAAAAACGGTGGTGGTCCAACTCAATTTACGGCATCCTCAGGGTATGGGTCTTATGGAACAAGTATTAACAATGCCTCAATCCTTGGCTCCTTAGGCGACGTCAATAAAACTAAATATTCTATTGGCTTAAGCCAAGAGCATTCAGCTGGTTTTAATACTGTTGCCAGCAATAACCCCTGTACCACTCAAAATCCAAATAATTATGGTTGCGTTTTTCCAAGCGGGGCGACGAGCTATACGCGTCTTGGAACAACAGCACAGTTTTCACAAGAATGGCAACCTGGTCAAGAGATAGGTTTGAAAGTGTTTGCTACATCAAATAGCTACCAATATCCGAACAGCACTTCTCAGTCTACATATCAGATGAATGTTGGCGATAACTATGAGCCTTTTTACGGTCAGCAGATAAATCGCTTTTCAACCTTTACCGGTTACAGTAAAAATAAAATCAATGAAATTTGGGAAAGTAACTTTCAAGTAAGTGCAGTATCGAATTCTCAACAATTACTTTGGTCTGGTGTGGGGTCAAACTCCGCTAATGACGTAATTAATATGCCTGAATACGATTTTTTATGGCAAAACACGTTTAAAGTCGGGTCTGACACGCTTCAATTACTTGCAGAACGTCGCAACCAATACGTATACGTAAATAACTCAGATAACGTAACTGGTTGCCTCTCTTATTACGGCACAAATTGTACCGTTGATCAAAAGAGATACACCAACTCTATAGCTGGATCATATGATATGAAACGGGGCAAGCATTTAGCTACCTTCTCAGTTCGTAACGACACCATTACGAGTTTTAATTCGAAGACTACTGGTGGTGCGGCTTATGGTTACTTTATTACTCCTCAATGGCGCACTAACGTGAACTACAATACTGGTTATCGCGTCCCAACCTTTAACGATATGTATTACCCAGGACAAGCTAATCCCAACTTAGTTCCTGAGACAAGTCAAAATATGGAAGTGGGATTGACATACGAAAATAAAATTTCCAGCAATAAATTGGTTGCGTACCAAAATAAAATTTCAAACTACATCGAGCCCACTTTAAGTAACCCTGCTAATCCTTGTAGTTTTGTATCCTGCATGCCACTTAACCTTGGATCAGTCATGATTAAGGGCTTATCTGGTGGATCAACTACATATGTAGGAAATTTTTTACTGAAAGGCTCAGTTGATTATTTACATGCAATTGATCAAAATACTAACTACTATTTGCCAAGGCGCGCTAAGCTAACATCAAACATTGCAATTGAGTATCGCCAAGGAAAAGTAAATTTAGGCACCAATGTAACCTATACAGGTCAAACATTTGATACGCTTAATAACTCAACTGCCTATACCAATGCCTCATATACCTTGCTTGGCCTTTATGGAAGTTATGAAATTAATCAAAATTGGAAAGCATTTGCCCGTTGGAATAACGTTACCAATGTTCAATACCAAACTGTGTATGGATACAACAATATGGGCTCTAATATCTTTGCCGGGGCAAGTTATTCCTATCGATAAGGAAAATGGGGGTGGTATTGAAATTTGGTGGGCTGTCTTGAAGCTATGAAGAGCCAGGGACCAGAAAATCAATCCCAGCCCTTAGCATTAGGCCTAACTCAAGGCTACAATGCCAATATGAACGAGCAAATACCTTTCTCCCCTGATCTGGCCGATACAGAAATCGAGTCCATCAGTGCGTCCGTAAAACGTTTAACTGATAAAGTCCAAGTCATTACTGAGAGAGTTAAAAACTTAACGCTAAACCGGGCTCAACTTGAGGGCAAAATTGAGGTTGCGCAAAAGCGTATTCAACATATTTTGAGCCGCTTACCAGAACAAAGTGATGGACGCCAAATGAACTTACTCGGCGAGGCTATTCCACCTACCAACGCAGAGGGCGATAGTGAGCCAACAACGCATTGAAGTAACCATAGCTGGGCAAAAGATTACGCTTGCTACAAGCTTAGAGCACGAACCCTTACTGCGTGCAGCATGCGTATTAGTTGATGAGCAAATTCAACTGGCTATCAGTGGTGGTAATCGCAGTATTGAGCGCGCCAGCATGATGGCTGCACTCAAAATTGCTGGTGACCTAATTAAACTCCAAAAACAATCGCAACAAAGCCCCTCTTCTAGCGTGAACTCTGATGAGATAGCAAAACTTCAAGCAGAGATTCACACTCTTGAAGATCAAGTTGATGCTTTGATGCAAACCCTTTCCCTGCCTGGCTCGCCAAGGCCAATAGTTCCTTGAACCGATGCGCAAGCATCCGGAACGATCTTTACCTTGTGGGCGTGAGCGTTTTGCAGATTCACAGTGCCAACTCAGACTTGCTTACTCCCTGAACCTCTTAATGCACCCGAAACAGAGTAGCCGTTCCACCTTGAACCTTAGGGTTCAGGATGACGGCCTAGCGGCTAAGGCGGGGAATTCATGCTACTAAGCGATATTTTGATGCTCATGTTGTGCGGGGGTATCTCTGGATTTTTAGCAGGACTTCTTGGTATTGGTGGTGGCATGATTCTCGTGCCATTCATGATCTTGGTTTTTAACAACTTAGGACTTAGCCAAGAAGTAATTGTGCATATGGCCATTGCAACTGGCATGGCCACTATTTTATTTACAAGCACCTCTGCAATTTGGGCGCACCATAAACATGGCTCAATTGATTGGAAGTTGGTTGTCTCACTTAGCCCGGGAATGATTTTTGGCGGCCTCATCGGTGGCAGTGAATTATTTGAAGCATTAAACACCTCTTGGCTCTCACTCTTTTTTGCCATTTTTATTGTGTACTCATCGATTCAGATGCTGATCAATAAGAAACCCAAAGCCGGCAGAGAATTACCAGCTCCCTTTGGACTCTTTGGCTTTGGCACTTTTGCTGGTGCGCTCTCTAGTCTTTTGGGCGCAGGTGGTGCGTTTATCACTGTACCTTTCATGCTCTGGTGTAATGTGAAGCCACATGTAGCAATGGCTAGCTCATCTGGCCTAGGATTTCCGATTGCAGCTGCGGCAACGATTGGCTATATGTATGGCAGTTGGGGCCATCCCAACCTTCCATCTGGCTCTTTAGGCTTTGTTTATGTTCCGGCAGTAGCCTACATTGTTGCAGTGAGTATCTTCACCGCTCCGCTAGGGGCTAAGATGGCCAGAAAACTGAATGTCGCTCAACTCAAAAGAGTTTTTGGCATCATGCTGTTTTTCCTTGCAGCCTTCATGTTTAATGAAAGCCGCAAGGCATTCGGATTTTAACTAGCTCGTGTATTGCTGACGCAAGATATTCTTCTGCACTTTACCCATTGCATTGCGAGGTAAGTCAGTAACAATTTCTAAGCGCTTTGGAATCTTAAAGTTCGCAATTTGCGTTTTTAAGCTGGCAATCATTGCCTCAGCATTTAACTTCGCCCCAGCTTTTGCGACTACAACCGCCATAACAGCCTCACCAAAGTCTGGATGTGGAATCCCGATCACTGCACTTTCATCTACGCCATCCATATCGTCAATAAAGCCTTCGATCTCTTTTGGATACACGTTGTAACCACCAGAAATAATCAAGTCTTTACTACGACCAACGATACACAAGTAATCTTTTGGAGCTTTGCCGCCATTGGCATCACCACCCCAACGTCCAACGTCGCCGGTCTTAAACCAACCGTCCTTAGTAAATTCTTCTGCGGTCTTCTCAGGCATACGCCAGTACCCTTTAAATACATTTGGGCCCTTAACTTGAATGCTGCCAATTTCATTAACGCCGCATGGCTTACTCTTTTCATTCACCACGCGCACTTTGACGCCAGGTAACGGCAAGCCAACAGAGCCACCAACTCGAGCCCCTTTATATGGGTTAGAAACTAACATGACGGTTTCACTCATACCATAGCGCTCCAGAATTGGCTGGCCAATCACTTGTTTGAAAGTATTAAATGTCTCTGTGAGTAATGGTGCTGATCCAGAAATAAACAAGCGCATATTGCGCGCTACTTTCTTAGTAAAACCTTTATCCGCTAACAAACGTACATAGAAAGTCGGTACACCCATCATGACTGTGGATTTTGGCATGTGATGAATCAATTGCGCTGTATCTAAACGCGGCAACCAAATCATCTTACTACCATTAATTAATGCACCATGTGCCGCAACGAATAAGCCATGTACATGGAAAATAGGCAAAGCATGCAAGAGCACATCCCCGTTTTTCCAACCCCAGAATTTCTGTAAAACCTGGGCGTTACTTCCCAGGTTTTTATGGGTAAGTATCGCGCCCTTGCTTCGGCCAGTAGTGCCTGAGGTGTACAGAATGGCTGCGAGATCATCATCTTTAGTGGCCACAGTTTTAAATTGATCACTCAAGTTACCAGCGCGCTCTAGCAAAGTACCAGTCCGATTTTCATCGAGAGTTAAAACATGCTTTGTGCCTGCTTTAGCCGCCACATTAGATACCCAGGAGAAATTCTTGCTGCTGCAAACAACTACAGCGGGCTCAGCATTCTCTAGAAAATATTGAATCTCAGCAGACTGATAGGCTGTATTAAGCGGCAAATAGACATAGCCCGCACGAATCGTCGCCAAATATAAGAAGAGGGCCTCAGGGGATTTCTCAACCTGCACAGCAACCCGTGCACCAGCAGGAAGCTTAAGGCTCTTGAGTAAGTTTGCCATCTTGGCAGATGCACCCTCAAGGTCAGCCCAAGAGTAATAAAGCCCATCATGCGTTTCTAATGCACATGCTTTTTTGTCTTTTGGAAATCCTCTTTCCAATAGTGAATATAAATTCATGAAACCCTCAAATCCAACTAGTAATACTGATTAGCAATCAAAACGATTAATCCAATTTAGCGCCAGAAGCTTTAGCTACCGCAGCCCAACGCTTAATATCGGCATTCAAAAACTTAGCAAATGCTTCACCAGAAAGATTTGGAGTATCAGAACCATTATTAGTCCAAATAGTTTTAAGCTCTGGTGTATTAATCGCTTTTTGCACTTCAACAATCATTCTGTCGATGATTGGCTGAGGAGTTCCCTTAGGCGCAAATAAACCATACCAAGTAGAAACTTCGTAACCCACTAAGCCAGCCTCTGCAGCTGTTGGCACGTTCGGAAATCCAGGCGCGCGTTTTTGAGATGCTACTGCTAAGGCAACAATAGCGCCATTCTTAATTTGGGGGGCCGAAGAACCGAGACCATCAAATTCAATATCGACTTGACCGGCAATTAAATCTTGCATTGCTGGGCCAGCGCCACGATATGGAATATGAGTAATAAATGTCTTAGTAAGCATTTTGAACTGCTCACCAGCCAAATGATGTGAGGAGCCATTACCTGCACTAGCGTAGTTAAATTTGCCGGGATTCTTCTTCAAAAGCGCAATGAACTCTTTCAAATCTTTGACTTGTACATTTTTAGGATTAACAACAATCACTTGGGGTGGATTGGCTACCATAGCTACCGGAATAAAACTCTTCTCAATGTCGTAATCCAAATTTGGATACATTGAAGGAGCAATCGCATGGTGCGCAGCGCCCATAAAGAAGGTGTAGCCATCTGGTGCAGCTTTAGCTGCAATAGAAGCACCTAACGTTCCGCCAGCGCCACCACGGTTATCAATAATGATCTGCTTGCCTAATTGTTTGGTCAGTTGCGCAGACAAAGGTCTTGCAAAGGCATCAGTTCCTCCACCAGCTGGGAAAGGTACGATAAAAGTAATTGGCTTATTGGGCCACTCTTGCGCCATCACCAGCAAAGGTGCAGCGCAAACCAAAAAAATAATCTGCTTTATCAGACTCACAAATCTTAATTGCTTCAACATTTTTTGTCTCCTCTACTTGCCATTTTGATTGGCTATATATGTAACATTCAAACCTTCATAATACTTGCTGGGTTGCTGCGTCGTGCTTCCAAGCTTACTCCGTCAGAACCTTCGGCGAATACTCTATGAATTCTGCCTTTAGCTCATCTCCTCCCAAATTCCCAACTAGGGCACCATTAAACGGCCTACCGCCCTTGAATAATCAATCTCACCTTGGGTAAACCGCTCATGATTCTCCTCAACTGAAGAAAGATCGTATAAATAATTGACCATTAATGCTGCTGATTCACGCAAACCCTTCCGCGAGAGATCGGCTGACCAATTAATTTGATGTAGCCTTGCACCATTACCCAAGTGAAACTTAGCTACAGGATTGCCATTGCGTCCAGCCGAGCCGAGTCCTAAGTAGATGCTGGCAAGACATAGCAATGCAGATTTTTCTTTTGGAGTCGCATTATCAGGATGCCATCCAGAACTTAAGCGCTCAGTCCAAGAACGTTTTGCCAAACCCAGAGTCTCTAATGCTTGCTCGCGCGCTGTTCGAACCACTGGCTTGAGTTGCGCACTGGATTTTTCTCCACCAATATCAGCGCCAGCAGCAATCCAATCTATAAACCCAGGAATAGGCGATAAGGTCACAAACGTTTTGAGGCTCGGAAACTCTTCATGTAATTGTTCGGCAACACGCTTAATCAAGAAGTTACCCATAGAAACACCGCGCAAACCAGGCTCACAGTTACTGATGGAATAAAAGGCTGCGACTTTGTAATTGGAGGTTTGATGCACTGTCTCAGCCTTTTTATCCACTAGCGGCATGATCACCGCAGGGATTTCCGGCAGGAGGGCAACTTCAACAAAGATCAGTGGCTCACTGGGTAACTGAGGGTGAAAGAAGGCAAAACATCTGCGATCAGGCTGGAGGCGACGACGCAGATCATCCCAACCGTCAATCGCGTGGACCGCTTCATGCTGAATGAGCTTTTCTAAAATCTCAGCAGGAGATTTCCAATCGACGCGATGCATCTTTAAGAAGCCAGGATTGAACCAGGAAGATAGAAGATGGCGCAAATCAAAATCAACAGCAGTTAATTCTGGCTGCTTATCGAGCACTTGCAAAAGATCGCGACGCATTCCTACCAATACAGCAGTACCATTAGTGGCACGATTTAAGCGGCGGAATAATTCTTGTCTTGGCGGCTCAGTAACACGTTGTAATTTAATATAATTTCGGGCATTGGCTTCAGCAGAAAAATTTTGCGCAGCAGACATCACTGCTACAGGGTCAGGATTGAGTTTCTGAAATAAGAAAGTAAAGAACTTTGCATGCTGATCTTTAGACAGCTTGCGATAGTTATGAATAACATCATCAGCCATGCTGACAGCATTGGACTCGCCACGCTCAGAGATGAGTCGATTCACCGCACCAGTCAGGCGCGAAAAATAACGGGCTTTTGCTAACTTTTCAAGCATCTAGGTCTCTTCAGAAATACCAATGACAAAAAACGATGAACCAATGTATTCCTGGAGGTGTATGAAATCAATTAAGTTAAATGAATAATCATTAACCTTAAGTTAACAGAATTGATTAAAAGATGTGCGGACTTAATTATTTTTGCGATGCAACATGCGGGCTTCAGCTGCTAAGGCCAAAATATTAGGGTTTGATTCATTAGCCTGCAGGTATAAAAGGCCAATGCGCTGAATCACCCGATATTTAGGCATGAGAGGGGTAAATTCAATGGTATTTCCCATTAAGGCCTTGACCCTACCCGGCAATAAAGATCTGCCTAGATCTCCGGAGACCATATTCATGAGGGAAAATATATCACCTACCTTCATCACGACATTGGGCTTAAACCCTGCCAGCTGAAAAGCGTCATAAAAACCAGAGGTAGTAGCAAAGCCGTCTCGCAAGGTCAAAAACTTCTCTTCCCGATATTGCGATAAATCAACGCTGGCTTCGCTTGGCTTGTTTTTCTTCGAGGATGCTAAAAATAAATCATCTTCAAATAGAGGCACAACCTGTACCCCATCTGGAAGATTTGTTGAGGGAACTGCAATCACAACCGCATCGACACTTCCCTCAGATAACTTATTCATGAGATCTTCATTGGAGCCAAGATACAAATCAATATCCAAGTCAGGTCTTCGAATCTTAGTACCCATAATGATTCTGGGGATAATATTCGCAGTCAAAGAATACATGGAGCCCAAGCGAATTTGACCGGTCTCAACACCTGCTTTAGATCTTGTCTTTTTCAGAATGCGGTCGATATCACTGAGCAAGTCCATGCTCGCTTCTGCAAGATAAATAGCAGCAGGTAAAGCCTTTAATTGGCGGCCTTCTTTAACAAATAAAGGACAACCAATACCGGTCTCTAAAGAGTGAAGCGCCTTATGAATGCTCACTGAACTAAGGTGCAATGCTTCGGCAGTTTTCACCAGGCTTCCCGTCCTGATGAAGGAACATAGAATTTCTAATTTACGAAGGGTGACTTCTTCGTTCAACATTTTTTATTAGGCTGATTTTGATTTAAATGCCGTCATGAGATGGATGCCAAAGATGATCATCGGCACGCATAACCACTGTCCCATCGATAAACCCAAACCTAAGAGCCCTAAGAATGTGTCTGGTTCACGTGCATATTCAGCTAAGAATCGGCAAACACCGTAACCCAATAAGAATAATCCTGAAACCTGACCTATGCGATGTTGCTTACTGGAATACATCCACAACACTACTCCAAGCAAAACACCCTCACCCAGCAATTGATAGATCTGAGATGGGTGGCGTGGGATGCTATCAACCATCGGAAACACAATAGACCAAGGAAGATCAGTAGGTCTACCCCACAACTCGCCATTAATGAAATTACCTAGACGCCCAAACGCCAAACCAAAAGGTACTAAGGGAGCTACTAAATCACTCACAACAAAAAAAGTAGTCTTGCGTTTTTTTGCAAACCAATATAAAGCAAGCAGCACACCCAAAAGACCGCCATGGAAGGACATGCCGCCTTCCCAGATCTTCAAAATATCCAAAGGATGAGTAAGGTAATAGCCAGGCATATAAAACAGGGTATAGCCCAAGCGACCGCCAAGAACAACGCCCAAGACACCTGCGAATAGTAAATCTTCGAGATCTTTATAGGTCCACCCCATTGCCTGATAGCGCGGGGCGCGAATACGCAAGCGACCTAACAATAAAAATTGTGCAAAGGCCATGAGGTACATTAATCCATACCAATGAATTGCAAATGATCCAATGCGAATCGCAGCTGGATCAAACTGTGGATGAATCAACATGGAGTATTAACTCTTAGATTGGTCAAAGTTGTGCAACTCATGACCTAAATCGCGGTAAGCCTTGTAACGCTCGCGCCCTGCTAAGCGTTCCGTTTCATCAACTGTAACTACCTCAACAATTCGTGGAAAGCGTGCGACTAAAGCAGCCACATCTTGTGGCATCCGCATCCCCAAGTGAATCATGACATCTGCATGTGGCAGGCTTGATAAGACCGGAGAAGCAAAGTCATCACTTAAAATAATAGGGGTTTCTATTGCGGCTTCATCATCAATAAAGCAATGGGGTAAAAAATCAGTACTACTAAAAGTCCAAAGTAATTCATCTAGCTTTTTTAAATCAGCCTTCTCACCAACCATCACAATATTACGGACTGGCTGACCCTCAGGAGTGCCGCTCCAAATTTTACGCGTGAGGCGACAAGCATATTCCAGCTTATCAGCGACATTGCTATGAAAATCGATTAGAGCCATATAGCAGGGAAGACCTACTTCTGCTCAAGCAAGAAGTTCACTAGCAAAGGCACTGGACGTCCGGTAGAGCCTTTTGCAGTGCCACTCTTCCAGGCAGTGCCGGCAATATCTAAGTGAGCCCACTTGTACTTTTCAGTAAAGCGCGATAAGAAGCAAGCAGCAGTAACGCTGCCTGCTGGACGACCGCCAATATTAGCAACGTCAGCAAAGTTGGATTTGAGCTGCTCGTGATAGGCGGCATCTAATGGTAGGCGCCACACAGTATCTAAGGAGGTTTTACCTGCCTTAGTCAAAGCATTGACCAAATCTTCGTCTTCTGAAAATAGGCCACTATGCACATGACCCAATGCAATGACACATGCGCCTGTTAAGGTCGCGATATCAATTACTGCCTTAGGCTTAAAGCGCTCGACATAAGTTAGAGCATCACACAGGATTAAACGACCTTCAGCATCAGTATTTAGAATCTCGATTGTTTGGCCAGACATACTCTTCACAATATCGCCCGGGCGAGTCGCTTGGCCTGACGGCATGTTTTCGCATGTGGGGATCACACCAATGACATTCTGATTGAGCTTCATCAAGCCAGTGGCATACAGCGTACCAATCACTGAAGCAGCGCCACACATGTCGTACTTCATCTCATCCATGGCTTCACCAGGTTTCAAAGAAATACCACCGGTATCAAAGGTAATTCCCTTACCCACCAAGACAACCGGCGCCTCAGTAGTTTTGCCACCTTGATGACGCATGACAATAAATTGGGGTGGCGTTTCAGAACCCTGGGCAACAGATAAGAAGGAGCCCATACCCAAGGCTTCAATTTGCTTACGGCCCAGCACCTCCACCTTCAAGCCAACCTTTTTACTCAAGCCTTGAGCAGTCTTGGCTAAGTAAGTAGGTGTACAAATGTTTGGAGGAAGATTACCCAAGTCTTTTGCTAAATGCATGCCTTCAACCATGGCAAGGCCTTGCTCCACAGCAAGCTTTAACTCTTTAGCGCAAGCATTGTTGCCAGCAAAAACTAAATGCTTAAAAGTATCTGCCTTATCTTTTACTTTAAATTTCATGGCTGGTTGACGTACACCAAAACGATAGGCTTGGTCGCCAGCATATTGGATGGTTAATCGCACTTCTTGAGCAATCAACTCTGATTTCTGTACAAAGCTTGGCACGAACCAAAGCGCATTTTCAATCGAGCCTCCACTTAAGGCTTTCAGTCCCACACGCACTACTTTAGAAAAACTGGTCAGACTGCGTTCACTCTCCAGATGTAAATCACCCAAACCTAGCAATAGAACACGTTTTGCCTTTACACCATTTGTAGCCCAAGATTTTTCAGCACGCAAGATGCAGATAGATGATTGCTTGTCATCAAGATCACCAAGCGAGTTGGCATGGCTAACTGAGCCACCAAGCAAGCGGTCAAGCTCAGCCAAAAATCCAGCTTTACTCTTCGTCGCTTTTGCACCACCAAAATTATCAATATCAGCTTTGGAATAGCCTAAAACTAAACAGTCCGAACTGTGAGCCAGGAGGCTTTTTAGACTGGAATTAAGAACTTTTGCGCTGTGGAGGTCAGCTTGAGGGAAAATCTTGGTACTAAATTGAATTGTCATAATCTATTACAGTATGTTTAAGTCGAATGAAGGGGTAGGAAATTACTAAAACGGGTCTTTTATCCATTATCCTCCGACATGAGATGAACTTCTTTTATCTGCACCAATATAAGCCATTTAAACCCCACTAATAACCCCAGAATCCAGATAAACAGTTTCAGATGATTTTTAAACAAGCCCTCCGCCGCGAACTCAGTTTTACAACTGGCGGGGTCTTTTTGGTCTTGGTGACCATTATGGTTACCACCTTGGTCATTCGAATTTTGGGTTTTGCCGCAAATGGCGCTGTCAACCCAGAAGATGCCCTGGTTCTAATTGCACTAGCTACTCTTGGCTACATGGCAGTCTTACTCACCGTCTCCTTATTTGTAGCGACGCTCATCGTTTTAGTGCGCTGGTATAAAGATTCAGAAATGATTGTGTGGTTTGCAAGTGGCTTAAGTATCACCAATTTAATTCGCCCCATTTTGCAGTTTGCAACACCACTAATTATTATCATCGCCCTACTAGCGCTCTTTGTATGGCCTTGGGCAAATCGCGAATCTACGATTATTAGTCAACGCTTCCAACAGCGTGATGACGTTTCCATGGTAAGTGCTGGGCAATTCAGAGAATCCGCTAAAGCAGAGCGGGTATTCTTCATTGAGGAAATCGATGTTGATAAGAGTGAAGTAAAAAATATTTTTGTCGCTGACTCTAAGAACGGCAAGATGAGTGTTGCTGTGTCCTCAAGTGGCTTTATTCAAAACTCTGAAGGCGGGGAAAAATCTATCGTGCTTCACAATGGTCGACGTTATGAGGGTCAACCCACGCAGTCCGACTTCAGAATTCTAGAATTTGATGAGTACAGCACCAAAATTCGCAGCAAAGAGAGCTTAACTCCACCGCCACGTGATCGAGAAAAGACAGTTGCTGAGTTACTCGCTGATACTAATCCCATTGCCATCAACCCAAATCGCGCCGAATTACTTTGGCGTATTGGCCTACCACTGATGGCTCTTGGATTAGTTCTGATTGCAATCCCACTTGCTTACGTCAATCCGCGTCTTGGTAATTACACCGCCATGTTCTATGCGGTCTTGATCTATTTAATTTATAGCAATTTACTGAACCTGACACAGAACTTTGTTTCTCAAGGCAAGGTGAGTATGTTTGTTGGTATTTGGCCAATCCATGTGTTGGCGTTTTTAATTGCTTTTGCCCTCATCCGAAATCGCATCAACCCCTCTTTAAAATGGTGGCGCCGCCAATTGCCTGCTGGATTTACGAATAAGTGAAACAGTTCTTTCCCTACATTTATGAACGCTACCTAGCCAAGCAAATTTATGCGGCATTTGGCTTTATTTTGTTCGCACTTGTCGCCTTATTCTTATTCTTCGATATACTGAGTGAGCTGGGATCTATCCAGGGTGGCTATACGCTGCCCCTTGCCTTATTACATGTTCTCCTAAAAGCACCAAGCCGAATTTCAGAAATTATCCCAATTGCAGGACTGATTGGCAGTATTTACGTCTTTGCCATGCTCGCCAGCCAATCTGAATTTACGATCCTTCGTGTTGCTGGATTAGATGTAAAACGTGCGCTGATCACTCTCACCAAAATTTCACTCCCACTAATAGCGCTCACACTCATCATGAGCGAATGGCTTGGCCCATATACAGAAAATAAATCAGAGCAACTTCGTATGAAAGCCTTGGGCTCTGCTTACTCATCCCAATTTAGAACTGGAGTTTGGGTAAAAGACCGATTGCGTGATGAAGATGGTAGTGGTCCAGTGAGGCCTGGCGTACGTTATGTCAACGTCGGGAAGATCGATAAGGATAATGAAATCAGCAATATCCGAATGTATGAGTTTGATGATGCCTATCACCTGTTATCTATTAGAAGCGCTACATCAGGCCTGTTTGATGAGACTGGCATTTGGGTGCTGAACGATGTTACAGAAACACGCTTCAAAGAAACCAAGCAAGCCGACCCATTGAATGCGGCATTTTCCGTAAAGACATTTAGACTCCCCATATTGACACTGGAGTCAGAAGTGACACCCCAGATTTTGAGCGTCTTACTCGTTAGCCCTGAAAAAATGTCTATCGTTAGTTTGGGCCGCTTCATTTCTCATCTTCTTGATAACAAGCAAGATACACAACGCCATTCCATTGCCTTCTGGAAGAAAGTGATTTATCCCTTTACGATTTTTGTAATGCTAACTTTAGCCTTGCCTTTTGCTTATTTAAAAGTGCGTGCTGGCAGTGTTGGCATTAAAGTTTTCGGTGGAATCATGCTGGGTATGAGCTTCCAACTCTTTAATTCCTTATTCTCAAACGTTGGCCTATTAGGATCTTGGCCTGCCTTATTGACGGCTTTAACGCCACCCCTTCTCTACCTCCTTCTAGCGCTAGTAGGATTGCGCTGGGTGTCTAGAGCTTAATACCCAGAATTCATTTAGAATTTGATTTCTATATCTTTTTTGATATATAGATAGGAATTCTTATGAATCTTCACCAATTTCGCTTTGTGCGCGAAGCGGTTAGACAAAACTTTAATCTGACAACGGCTGCCAAGGCCCTCTTCACATCTCAGCCTGGAGTATCTAAAGCCATTATCGAACTCGAAGATGAGTTGGGTGTCGAGATCTTTCGCCGCCACGGCAAACGCATTCGCTCACTCACCGAACCAGGCAAAAGAATCTTAGCCTCTATTGAGCGCATCTTAGATGAAGTCGAAACCTTAAAACGCGTTGGCAAAGATTTTGCGAGTCAAGACCAAGGCAGTTTGGTTATTGCGACAACGCATACGCAAGCTCGCTATGCGCTTCCTAAAGTTCTCATGGAATTTACCAAGCGCTTCCCAAAAGTACGCGTCAGTATTCAGCAGGGTAATCCTGGGCAAATTGCCGAGCTACTAACCCATGATCGGGCGGATATCGCGATTGCCACTGAAGGCATTGCCAATACGCCTGGAGTCCTAGCGCTACCCGGTTATCAATGGCAGCATGTTGTCATGGTGCCATTAAGCCACCCACTGCTCAATCAAGCCACAGTGACTTTAGAGGAAATTGCAAAGTATCCGATCATTACCTATGACAAAGCCTTTGCAGGTCGTAGCAAAATTGACGCTGCTTTTGCACAAAGAAATATTACGCCCGACATTATTTTGGAAGCGATTGATGCCGACGTCATTAAAACTTATGTAGAAGCTGGTATGGGCATTGGTATCGTCGCAGGCCATGCTTATGACCCAGAACGAGATCGTAATCTAAAAGTAATTCAAGCAACTCATTTATTTGGGAATAACGTGACCCATCTTGGTGTCAAACAAGGCGCCTATCTGCGTTCCTTTGTTTATACCTTTATTGAGCTCTTCTCGCCGACCTTGACAAAGAAAATTGTTGAGCAAGCTATGAATAACGAGTCAGACTCGTATGAGATTTAAATCTTTGAAATTACCCAAAGACTAAGTCATCATTTGATTGGTGCCTCGGGGCGGACTCGAACCGCCACGCCTTGCGGCACCGGATTTTGAGTCCGGCACGTCTACCAATTCCATCACCGAGGCAGGTGTTTGCAGTGGAAATTCTGCTAACTTTGATGCTTTGTTGCTGCTAAGACATGAGAGTGTAACAAAAAATGACTAGTAAGCCTCTACCTTTGGCCTAGAACACCTTAAAATGAACACTTCTAGCCAAATTATTAAAAGGAATTGCCCGTATGGCCGGCCACTCGAAATGGGCCAATATTCAGCACCGCAAAGGTCGTCAAGACGAAAAGCGCGGCAAGATTTGGACAAAACTCATTAAAGAAATTACTGTCGCTGCCAAATTAGGTGGCGGCGATATTGCTACCAATCCTCGCTTACGTTTAGCGATTGATAAAGCGAAAGACTCCAATATGCCTAACGACAATGTGCAAAGAGCCATTGCGCGTGGCACTGGCTCGCTTGAGGGCGTGAACTACGAAGAGATTCGTTATGAAGGTTATGGCATGAATGGCGCCGCAATCATTGTAGATTGCTTGACTGATAATCGGACCCGTACAGTTGCAGAAGTTCGCCATGCTTTCAATAAAAATGGTGGCAATATGGGTGCCGAAGGATCGGTTGCCTTTCTCTTCAAACATTGTGGCCAAATGTTGTTTGCACCAGGTACCAATGAAGATCAGTTGATGGAGGTTGCTCTTGATGCTGGCGCAGAAGATGTGATTACGCATGATGATGGCTCGTTTGAAGTACTTTCCCTTATGCCTGACTTCACTAAAGTTCAAGATGCTATTAGTAAAGCTGGTCTTAAATCTGAATTGGCTACCGTAGCGATGCGCCCTGAAAATGAGATTGCCTTAGAAGGTGATCAAGCAGAAAGTATGCAAAAACTACTAGATGCCCTTGAAAATCTAGATGATGTTCAAGAAGTATTTACAAACGCAGCTCTTTAAATAAATAGTTACTGACTATGAAAATTCTTCTCATTGGATCCGGTGGACGCGAGCATGCCCTAGCTTGGAAACTCGCCCAATCGCCTCAAGTACAAACCGTCTATGTAGCTCCGGGCAATGGTGGCACTGCTACCGCCAAGCAAGGTGCAGCAGGTATCGAGAACTTACCGATCACCGACTTACAAGAACTAGCAGATTTTGCTAAACGTGAAAAGATTCATCTCACCGTAGTTGGACCAGAGGCTCCTTTGGCCGCCGGCATTGTGGATATCTTCCGTAATCAGGGTTTACGTATTTTTGGCCCAACGCAATTAGCGGCGCAACTAGAATCCTCTAAAGATTTTTCCAAAGCATTTATGAAGCGTCATGGCATTCCAACTGCTGATTACCAAACATTTAGCAACATTCTTGAAGCGCATGCATACATTGATGCCAAAGGTGCGCCGATTGTGATTAAGGCTGATGGCCTTGCTGCTGGTAAAGGTGTTGTGGTTGCCATGAGCTTAGAGGAAGCGCATGCCGCCGTGGACATGATGCTCGCTGATAATAAATTAGGTAATGCTGGCGCACGGGTTGTGATCGAAGAGTTTTTGACTGGTGAAGAAGCGAGTTTTATTGTGCTTGTTGATGGTAAAAATGTCCTAGCATTAGCAACTAGCCAAGATCACAAACGCTTACTAGATGCTGACCAAGGTCCCAATACTGGCGGCATGGGTGCCTACTCCCCTGCCCCTGTTGTGACACCTGAAATCCATGCGCGCGCACTGCGTGAAGTCATCATGCCAACGGTTAAAGGGATGGAATCGGATGGCATTCCGTATACAGGCTTCTTATATGCTGGCCTAATGATCAGCCCTGATGGCAAGATCAAAACTCTAGAGTTCAACTGCCGCATGGGCGATCCAGAAACACAACCGATCATGGCACGCCTGCGGAGTGATCTAGTCAATGCTTTAGATCATGCTGTCGATGGCAAGCTTAATGAAGTTGATCTGGATTGGGATCGTCGCACAGCCTTAGGGGTAGTGCTGGCAGCCCATAACTATCCAGATACTCCGCGTAATGGGGATACGATTAGTGGCATTCCTGCTGATACTGAAGATCAAATTACTTTCCACGCAGGCACTCAGCTGCAAGATGGCAAAATACTGACTTCGGGTGGTCGAGTGATGTGTGTAGTAGGCCTTGCAGATACCGTGCGGGGCGCACAACAAAAAGCCTATGATGCAATTAATCAGATTCAGTTTGATGGCATGCAATATCGCAAAGATATTGGTTATCGCGCAATCAAATAAATAGGTAAGCTCACTTGACAACATCACAGACACAAATTGACATTACAGCCCTGAGAGATTATTTCTTAGGCTTGCAAGATCGCATTACTAGCGCAATGAGTGCGCTTGATGGTAAAGCTTTCATTGCTGACGAATGGCATAAACCCGAAGATAGCAAACTCAAGGGCTATGGTCGCACCTGTACTTTGGATGGTGGCAACATTTTAGAAAAAGGTGGTGTTGGCTTCTCGCACGTCCGCGGTGATCAAATGCCACCCTCCGCTTCCCACCACCGCCCTGAAATGGCTGGCCGTAGCTTTGAGGCGCTAGGCATGTCATTGGTATTTCATCCGCATAATCCCAAAGTTCCCACTACTCATATGAATGTGCGCTGCTTTATTGCGCAAGCTCCGGACAAAGAACCGGTTTGGTGGTTTGGTGGTGGCTTTGACCTCACGCCTTATTACGGTGTTGATGAAGACTGCAAACACTTTCATCAAACCGCTAAGGATGCTTTAGATCCCTTTGGTGAAGAACTTTATCCCCGCTTTAAAAAATGGTGTGATGAATATTTTTATTTAAAGCATCGTGATGAACCTCGCGGGATTGGAGGTGTTTTCTTCGATGACTTCAATGAACTTGGCTTTGAGAAGAGTTTTGCGATGACCCGTGCAGTGGGTGATGCCTTTATCAACGCCTATTTACCAATCGTACAACGCCGCTACCAAGATACATTCACGCCTGAAGAAAAATCGTTCCAAGAATATCGTCGTGGTCGCTATGTGGAATACAATCTGATCTTTGATCGAGGCACTATCTTTGGGCTTCATTCTGGTGGACGAACTGAGTCTATTTTGATGTCGATGCCCCCAGTAGTGCAGTGGTGGTACAACTATCAGCCCAAGCCTGGAACTCCTGAGGCTAAGCTTTACGATTACTATCTCAAACCACGCGATTGGTTAGCTTGAACGCTCTAAAGAAAATTGGCGTCCTCGGGGGAACTTTTGATCCACCCCACATTGGTCACTTAAAGCTGGCTAGTCACTTTGCAAAAGTATTGTGTTTAGATGAGTTGCTTCTTATTCCGAGCGGTGAGCCATGGCAGAAAGGTTTAGAAATCACGCCTGCCAAAATACGTCTTCAACTCACCGAAGCTGCTGGCATCGATTTAGCTAGAGCATTTTTATATCTTCAGATCCCTACTCAAATTGGGATTGATCGAATTGAGATGGATCGTGCTGGGCCTAGTTACACCATTGATACTGCGCAAGCGCTACGCGAGCGCTTTGGCCCAGAGAGTAGTTTGACTTGGTTAATGGGTGCAGATTCTCTGATTCAGCTACCGACCTGGAATTCTTGGAAAGACTTATTGAGTTATATGAACTTCGCAGTAGCCAGTCGCCCTCATTTTGATTTGGCTACGCAGATGAGTCCTGAAATTGAGGAATTACTAGAGGCACATCAAATAAATGATCCAGCTGCTCTTGAAAATAGCCCAGCTGGCCTCATCTATATTGATGAAAGCCTATCAGTAAATCTTTCGTCTACTGAGTTGCGGAATTACTTAAAAACTTCCTCTCGTGGCCAGATTGCTTCTGAGCAAATCCCTGCTCACACCTTAGAAATCATCACAAAGCTAGGCTTGTATCAGTAATCAAGCTAAGATCATCCTAATTACTAGAAAATATCATTGAGAAACTATGGACTTACGTAAATTACAACGCGTCATTATTGATGCCTTAGAAGATGTTAAAGCGCAAGATATTCGCGTTTATGACACCACCAAACTCAGTGAGTTATTTGATCGTGTGATCATTGCTACAGGCTCAAGTAATCGTCAAACGCGATCACTAGCAATGTCAGTCAAAGAAGATGTCAATACTCAAGGTGGTGAAGTCATCTCCATCGAAGGCTTAGAGACTGGTGAATGGGTCTTGGTTGATTGTGGTGATATTGTTGTTCACATCTTGCAACCGATGTTGCGCTCTTACTACCAGCTAGAAGGTATGTGGGGTGCAAAACCTGTACGTGTGAAGTTGGCCGGTAGCAAGGGACTTGTAAAGGCCAGTGAGCTTGAAGACGACGAGTAAGTTCGTCTCATTTTATTTTCTGCCTGATTCTTAGTCTTAGTCATGCGCCTAACCATTGTTTCTGTTGGACACAAAATGCCTGATTGGGTCGCTATGGCAACCCACGACTACGTCAAACGCATGCCAGCAGATTGCAGTATTGACATTAAAGAGATTAAACCCGATCTCACGCCAGCAAAAGAAGCAATCAAGATCGCCGCCGCTATTCCTAAAGGCTCAAGAGTGATCGCCTTAGATGAGCGTGGCAAGGATCAAACAACTCAAAACCTAGCAACTCAACTGGCTTCGTGGCGGCAAGAAGGTTTTGATATTACCTTTTTAATTGGCGGGGCTGATGGTCTAGACCCCAGCCTGAAATCAAATGCGCAAGAGATATGGCGGCTTTCTAGCTTAACCTTGCCACACGCCATGGCTAGAGTACTACTCGTTGAACAACTATACCGTGCCTGGACCATCTTGCAGGGGCACCCTTATCATCGTGAGTAATTCTTTGTATTCTTTTATCTACCTCGCTTCGCAAAGTCCACGACGCCAAGAGTTATTAAAACAAATGGGTGTGCGCTATGAGATGTTGGCGCCCAGCCCGGGTGAAGATAGTGAAAGCCTTGAAACTCCTTTTCCTCATGAAAAGGCTCACGCCTATGTTGAGCGTGTTACCTTGTCTAAGAGCTCTGCTGCTTTAGCACGCTGGCAAAAGAGCGGTCTTCCCTGGGCACCGATCTTATGCGCTGATACCACCGTTAGCATGCCAAATCATGATGAAGGCGAAATTTTAGGAAAACCAATTGATGCAACTGATGCTGCGCGTATCTTAAATATGCTCAGCGGCAAAGTTCACGAAGTTTTGACAGCCCTTGCCATCACTATCGATCCCAGTAAAAAACCACTTTGCTTAGTGCAGGTATCAAGAGTGCACTTTGCCCAACTGTCCCCAGAGCAGATAGCCGCTTATATTGCCAGCAGCGAGCCTTTTGGAAAAGCTGGCGCCTATGGCATTCAAGGGCTAGGGGGTGCGTTTATCCCTTCGATTGAAGGCAGCTATAGCGGTATCATGGGATTACCCATTTATGAAACTGCACAACTTCTAGAGCGCGCTCAAGTAACACGCATATGAACGAAGAAATCCTCATTAATATCACTCCGCAAGAAACGCGAGTTGCTTTGATCCAGCAAGGCGCAGTTCAAGAATTACAAATTGAGCGTACACGTCAGCGCGGCATTGTTGGCAACATTTATCTTGCTAAAGTCGTACGTGTACTTCCAGGTATGCAATCTGCCTTCATTGAGATTGGTCTTGAGCGCACTGCTTTTATGCATGTAGCTGACATTGTCCAAAATAATCCGCAAGCCCAAATTGAAAAACTCTTGTTCGAAGGTCAAACAATCTTGGTACAAGTGCTGAAGGATCCCCTGGGGACTAAGGGTGCTCGTTTGACCGCACAACTCAGCATTGCTGGCCGTAACTTGGTTTACTTGCCACCAGCAGGCAGCGATCCTGCCACCGAAAAATATATCGGCGTATCTCAACGCATTGATCAAGTAGAAGAACGTGAAGCAATTAAAACTCGACTTGCCGGACTAATACCTGCTGATGAAAAAGGCGGCATTATTGTGCGCACCAGCGCCCAAGACGCTTCCGATACAGAACTGTTGCATGACATGCATTACCTGAGCACTACCTGGGAAAACATTCAAGAGGCAAAGAAGCATAAGGCGGCCCCAAGCGTGCTGTATCAGGATCTCAGTCTTGCTGAACGAGTTTTGCGAGATGTCGCTAGTGAAGAAACGACGCAAATTCGGGTGGACTCTGCTGAGAACTTTGAAAAACTCAAGGCATTTACAAATCTGTATATGCCTAACCTATTGGGCAAACTGACCTTGCATCGTGGTGAACGTGCCCTGTTTGACTTATTTGATGTCGATGCCGAGATCAATAAAGCCTTAGGTCGCAGAGTAGATTTGAAGTCTGGTGGCTATCTCATGATTGACCAGACAGAATCTATGACCACAATTGATGTGAACACGGGTAGTTATGTCGGTGCACGCAATCTAGATGACACTGTCTTTAAAACCAATCTAGAAGCTGCTCAAGCCATTGCCCGTCAACTGCGTTTACGCAACCTTGGCGGCATCATCATTATTGATTTCATTGACATGCTAGGTAAAGATCATCAAGAATCCGTGCTCTTTGAACTCAAGCGCAATCTTGGGCGCGACCATGCTCGTACCTCAGTCAGTGAGTTTTCCGCACTAGGCTTGGTAGAAATGACTCGCAAACGAACGCGTGAGTCCTTAGCTCATATCACCTGCGAACCATGTGCTACGTGTATGGGCAAGGGTGAGGTAAAAACTGCTCAAACGATTTGCTATGAAATTTTTCGTGAAATTGTCCGTGAGCATCGTCAATTTAATCCACGCGAATTTAGAATCGTTGCAGCCCCCGATGTGATCGATTTATTTCTAGAAGAAGAAAATCAATTTTTAGCACAATTGGGCGACTTCATTGGTAAACCAATCACCCTTCAAGCAGAGGGCAACTTCCGCCAAGAGCAATACGACATCGTACTAAGTTAGGTAGTGAATAGCTTTAATTAAGCGTTTGAGAATTGAATGCGGTGTAGGTTGGCATAAAGACCATCATTTTTGATTAAGTCTTGATGTGGGCCATTTTCAACAATTTGACCATGGTCTAGCACCACAATCCGGTCCGCATGTTCAATTGTAGATAGGCGATGCGCAATCACTAAGGTCGTTCTATTGGCCATCAGCCGCTCTAGGGCATCTTGTACTTGGCGCTCTGACTCAGAATCCAAAGCAGAAGTTGCTTCATCCAAAATTAAGATTGGGGCATTTTTATAAATAGCCCGAGCAATTGCAAGTCGCTGGCGCTGACCGCCAGATAAACGATTGCCGTTATCGCCAATCAGCGAATCAATCCCTTCAGGCAATTCCTGAATAAGAGCACCCAGATTAGCCGCCTCTAAAGCCTCCATAACCCGTCCCCGATCTATACCCTCTTGACCAGTAGCACCGTAAGCTACGTTTGCAGCAATCGTGTCATTAAACAGAATGACGTCTTGACTCACAAAGGCGATTTGTTTTCTAACGTCAGCTAAGACGATATCTTCTAAGGGAATATCATCCAAGAAAATATGCCCGCTAGTTGGCTTAAAGAAACGGGGCAATAAATTCACTAAGGTAGATTTACCGCCGCCAGAAGGTCCGACAAAAGCGACTACTTCACCAGGCTTAATGCTGAGATTAATTCCGCGTAGAGCATCTTCTCGGCCCACTTCTTGTTGGTATGAGAATCCAACATCTTCAAAACGAATACTGCCCTTCGCTTTATCCAAGGACTTCATATTCGGTTTGCGATCTTCAGCCTCTTCCAATGGCTCATCCATGAGTCCAAAAATCATTTCTGCTGCTGTGAGACCACGTTGCAATGGTTGATTAATGTCGGCTAAGTGCTTCAATGGAGAAATTACTAGCATCATTGCGGTAACAAACGCCGCAAATCCTCCAACAGTAGTGCCCTCAGTGGCCGACTGCATCAAGGCAATCACCAATACCACTGACAAGGCCATCGAGGCGATCAGCTGTGTTATCGGCTGGTTCAGGCCGCCTGCCACAGCTGACTTTAGAGCAAACTGGCGCAGGCGCTCGGCCTTTTCAAGAAAACGATTCATTTCATATTGTTCAGCGCCATAAACTTTAACAATCCTATAACCCGCAGATGCTTCTTCAACAATGTAGGCGAGATCACTTGTGAGTGTTTGCTGTTTGCGATTCAGAGATCTGAGGCGACGATTGATCTTACTCATGATGTAAGCAATGACTGGGAAAATGATTAATACAACCAAGGTCAATTGCCAATTTAGATAAAGCAGGTAACCCATTAAACCTATGACCGTAAGTGAATCACGCACCAGACTAATTAACATCCCACCCATAATGGTTAGAACGTTGTTCACTTCAAACACCACCGCATTAATTAAATTAGATGCAGAATTTTTCTGAAAGAAGGTAGTTCTAGCATGTAGCAATGTTTGAAACATTTGCTCTCGTAACTTGAGCAAGACAGAATTAATGACTCTAGTTAGCAAATAGTTTGATAAGAACTGCGCCATACTGCGTACTAGGGCTAAACCAACCAAGAAAACGGGTATCTGCCAAAGCTTATTATTGAGCTCACCTGTAAAGCCGCGGTCAAGTAATGGCTTCATCAAGGCAGGAATCGAGGTCTCGGCTCCTGCGACAAAGGCCATGGCTACCAAAGACCCAATAATCATGCTGATATGGGGTTTAAGGTAGGTAATTAAGCGATTTAGGGCGGTACGGTCTTGAGCATTCATATAATGAATTATGCCCACCTTATCAGTCATACTCATCACCCGCAATGAAGAGGCCAATTTGGACGATTGTCTGACCTCCCTAGAGGGCATTGCCCAGCAAATTGTTGTGGTTGATACGGCCAGCTCTGACCGCACCCTAGAAATCGCTCAAAACTATGGGGCTAAGATTGCCAGCCCGCCTGATTGGCCTGGTTTTGGCCCCCAAAAGAACCGCGCCCTAGATCTGGCTACAGGCGAATGGGTGCTATCTCTCGATGCGGATGAAAGACTAACTCCTACCCTTCGAACGGAAATTCTGACTGCTATTGCGCGTAGCACCCAGGTGGACTGCTTTGCCATTCCCCGCCTCTCTTGGTATTGCGGACGCTTTATCCGTCATTCTGGGTGGAGCCCTGACTATGTGGACCGCCTCTTTAAACGTGGTACTGCTCGCTTCTCTGATGACTTAGTGCATGAGCGATTGATTCCACAGGGGCAAGTGGCCAAACTCAAAAACCCGATGCTGCATTACAGCTTTATAAATAAGCTTCAAGTTAAGGAAAAGATGGAAAGGTACTCAACTGATTCAGCAAAACAAGCATTTTTGAGAGGGCAAAAAGGATCTCCAATTAAAGCCATTACCCATGGTGCTTGGGCCTTTCTCCGAACCTACATATTCCGCCTGGGCTTCCTAGATGGGCCTCAAGGCCTCTCATTAGCTTTCGCAAATGCGCAGGGCTCTTTTTACAGGTATATAAAATTATGGTATCTCAACAAGAATTCTAAGTAGCCCAATAGTTGCCAAATACTAACTTTAAAATTTCCGTCATAGTAGCAACATATAACTGGCCTGAAGCGCTAGATATGTGCTTGCAATCCCTCACTCAACAGACTGATGATAATTTTGAGATCATTGTTGCTGATGATGGCTCGGGACCCCCAACCAAAAAAATTACTGATGAGTTCATAGCTAAATCTCCAGTAACTATCAAGCACATATGGCAAGAAGATGATGGTTGTAGAAAAACACTCATCGCCAATCGAGGTATTGAGGTAGCAGAAGGTAGTTACCTTATTTTTATTGATGGTGACTGTCTCGCTCAGCCTGACTTTATTTACCAGCACCGAAAACTTGCTCAAGAAAATTATTTAATTACTGGGAGTAGAGTTCTCCTCAGCGAAAAGCTAACAAAAAAATTATTAGGACTCAATCGGTGGAGTTTTACCCAGTTTAAAAGTCATCTGCTTAAATACAGAATTCAAGGAGACATCAACAAATTATTGCAGTTACTGATAAAAAGGCCAGATGGTCAATGGCGGGACTTTAAGCGTTTTCTGTGGAGGCGAATTAAGGGTTGCAATATGGCATGCTGGAAAACTGATGCTCTTGCAATCAATGGTTTTGATGAATCTCTTGTAGGGTGGGCACATGAGGATGCGGATTTTGTATTCAGACTTGAGCACTATGGTGTGCAGCGTAAAAGTGGTGCATGGGCTACCGAGGTTATTCATTTATATCATCGAGTAAGAGACCAGTCCCTTAACACTGCAAGCATCGAACGCCTTAATAAAAAAATTAAACAAATGCAAGATCAACATAACTAAACTTGGCTATGAGCACATCTTTGCTAACTGATCCCAAAAAAGTATTATTTATCGCTACTCGGCAAATTGGCGATGTGCTCGTCACTACCCCACTGATTAGCAAGGCTAGAGAACTCTGGCCAGATGCAGAATTTCACTTTCTGGGCTATCGCGGCAAGCTCGATATCCTTTACGGTAACCCAGATATTAGTGAGATTATTGAAACTTCAGATCGCCCTGGTTTTGGAGAATATCTTTCTCTCTTTAATCGACTATTTCAGCGCTATGACTTAGCCATCATTACGCAGCCTAGTGACCGAGCCTATCTTTACGGCTTAATTTCTGCTTTGAGAAGAGTTGGTGTTTTGGGTGGGCATCCCCAAGGCAAAGATGTGGAAGATAAATCCAAAAGAAACAAAACCGAAAAACAAAACGCTTGGAAGAAATTCATCTGTATGCATACCGTGAACGTAGATTACTTTAATCAACACGTGATTGCAGAGAAACTGCGCTTACTCGAAGTCTTTTTCAAAAACCCAGCGGACTTATTTAGCAAACCGATTACCGTTACTCCGCCCGATGGTGAAGCCCTTACCCCAGGAATTACAAATGCGCTAGTACAGCCTTACGTAGTAGTTCATCCAGGCCCCCTGACTGCTTATAAGCGTTGGCCTCTGGCACATTGGCAACATCTCATTACCTACTTAGTAAAAAAAGGTTTTCAGGTGGTGTTAAGCGCCTCCCCTGCCAAACAAGATTTGCAACTAAACCACGACATCATCTCTCTTTTAGATAATGAAACTGCTACAAAAGTGATTAACGCTGCAGGCAAGCTATCGATTCCACAAGCAGGCACATTATTGCGTGGTGCCGCTTTTTATATTGGTGTGGATACCTCCATCACTCACTTAGCAGCAGCGTGCAATACCCCTACGATTACTTTATTTGGCGCTACTCCACCAACCAACTTTGGCCCCTGGCCCAATGGCTTCATTGGCGAACAACCTTATGAGCTTCGGTCCCGGACCCAAACTGTAGGGAATGTCACTATCTTGCAAGGTCCTGGCGAATGCGTACCCTGCCGCAAAGCGGGCTGTCTTGATCGTGCTGACAGTAATAGTGAGTGCTTAGATTTACTAGAGCCCGCTCAAGTGATTACAGCAATTGAGAAATTGATAAAACCAGCTTAGTGGTACTGAACCTGAACAGGATCTTTTTGTTTCGAGGTTAGCAATTGATTAAGACTATGCAGACAAGCGTCATCAGGGTAAATGCGCAACTCTTCTGGAAATTGCATTAAGCAAGCGCCACCACTAGTAGTGACAGCAGCGGTGAGCATCAAACCTTTCACACCATCATTAGAGCCTGGCATTGCTGGAGGAGGCGCGCCCTTCTTTGGATCTCTAACGCGATTGGCCATTAAGTAAGGCCCAATTTGACTACGCAGCATCTTTAAGTCAATTGCTGAATCAATGCAGACATGTACGTTGCGGGCAAAACGCATACGCGCACCAGTAATATCCATCACTGCTTCAGAGACAACCCGCATGCCACCCGAGAATTTATCAGGTGTGACGTTGACCTTAGCAATCAGCATCTCATCTTCTTTGAGCCAGGAGCGATTGGGTTCATATACTTCGCTATAAAGGGTCACCTCAATAGCAGCACTACCATCATCAATCGTTGCAATCATCATACGGCCCCGTTGGCCAGTGAGCATCCGTGCTGAAGTAATAATGCCGGCGATCAACTGGTCCTTGCCTTCAGCTACTTTAGCTAGAGGCTGGCGGATGAAATGAGCCGTCTCATCACGATAAGCGTCAAACATGTGACCGGTAAGGCAAAGTCCTAAAGCAGTCTTTTCTTCTTGCAGGCGTTTTTTCTCAGACCACACTGGCTCACGAACTAGCTCTGGCAGATGTCGATCTTCTTCGCCAGCGGCCTCAAACAAACTCACTTGATGAATGGAAGCCTCAGCCTGCTCTGCAGCTTCAATTGCTCTTGCCAAAGAAGCTAGTAGAGTAGAACGAATGTCGTAGAGATTACCACCCGCAGGAACAGAACCACGATAGAGACTATCAAATGCCCCAGCGCGCATCAGCGCTTCAATGGCACGGCGATTAACTTGTCTACGATCAACGCGTGCACAAAAATCGAATAAGTCTTTAAATGGCCCGCCCGTCTCGCGCGCCTTGACAATAGCTTCAATCGCAGCCTCGCCGGTCCCTCTGACAGCACCCAAGCCATAGCGGATATTGACAATTGGCGCATCCGCTGCCGCATCAGGAGCACGCAAGGGTGTGAAATCGTGTACGCCTGTATTGATATCCGGTGAGAACACCCGAATCTGATTTGCCAAGCAATCGTCATACAAAATCTTCACCTTATCGGTGTCATCCATGGCAAGTGATAAGTTGGCCGCCATGAATTCTGCTGGGTAATAGGCTTTAAGCCAAGCAGTTTGATAAGCTAAGAGTGCATAAGCAGCAGCATGAGATTTATTAAATCCATAGCCCGCAAAACGCTCCATTAAGTCATAAATCTCGTTTGCTTTACCTTCACTAATACCACCCGCTTTTGCACCATCACTAAAGATCTTGCGATGCTGCGCCATCTCTTCTGGCTTTTTCTTGCCCATTGCACGGCGCAACATATCAGCACCACCCAATGAGTAACCACCAATCATCTGAGCCATCTGCATTACCTGCTCTTGATAAACCATGATGCCGTAGGTCTCGCGGAGCACTGATTCAATCCGCGGATCTGGATACTCTACTTTTTGACGGCCATGCTTACGCTCAATAAACTCCGGAATAAGATCCATTGGGCCTGGGCGATATAAAGCCACGAGTGCAATGATGTCTTCAAAACGATCTGGTTTAGCTTCCCGAAGCAAGCTTTGCATTCCGCGGCTCTCTAACTGGAACACTGCAACGGTATTGGCTTTCTTGAGAACCTCAAACGCTTTTTCATCATCAAGTGCCATATAGCTGATAGTCCAATCCTTACGATCGGCATGAAGCGTCTTAATCCAGCGCTCTGCTGCAGCCAAAATAGTCAGCGTGGTCAAGCCTAGGAAGTCGAACTTCACTAGGCCAATAGCTTCCACATCATCTTTATCAAACTGACTAATCACGGAGCTACTATCTTGATCCTTAGTCTCTTGTGTATAGAGCGGGCAAAAATCAGTTAGGCGCCCAGGGGCAATTAATACGCCACCAGCATGCATACCGACGTTGCGCGTCATGCCCTCTAATTGCTGTGCAAGAGAAAGGAGTTGGCGTACCTCATCTTCATTCTTCTCGCGCTCAGCTAATTGCTTCTCTTCTTTCTTGGCCATCTCAATAGTCATGTATTGACCTGGCTTATTCGGAATCAGCTTAGCAATTCCATCAACGAAGTTATAGCCCTGCTCCAACACGCGGCCCACATCCCGAATCGCCGCGCGCGCTGCCATCGTTCCAAAGGTAGCAATCTGACTCACTGCATCCTTGCCGTATTTATCTTTTACGTACTGAATCACTCGGTCACGGCCGTGCTGGCAAAAGTCGATATCAAAGTCAGGCATTGATACCCGCTCTGGATTTAAGAAGCGCTCAAAGAGCAAGTTGTAACGCAGTGGATCAAGGTCTGTAATACCTAAGGAATACGCGACTAAGGAGCCTGCCCCAGAGCCACGGCCAGGGCCTACCGGTACGCCATTATTTTTTGCCCAGTTAATAAAGTCCGCCACGATGAGGAAGTAACCCGGAAATCCCATTTGAGAAATTGTCTTGACTTCGAATACCAAACGCTCGTGATAACGGGGTACCTCTTTAGCGCGCTCCTCTGCATCTGGGAAGTTGCGCTCCATGTGGCGCTCTAATCCCACTTCGGAGAGTGCCAAGAGATATTCATCGAGCGTAATTCCGGGAGGAGTCGGAAAATCAGGTAAGCGTGGTTGCCCTAGTACAAGTGACAAGTTACAACGCTTCGCAATTTCAACAGAGTTCGCTAATGCAGCCGGCAAATCAGCAAACCGCTTTTCCATTTCCACTTGCGTTAAGAAGTATTGCTCATCATTAAACTTCTTAGTACGGCGTGGGTTACCTAATAACTCACCCTCAGCAATACAGACTCTTGCTTCATGGGCTATGAAATCACTCTTTTTCATGAACTGCACTGGGTGGGTTGCCACCACTGGCAGATTGAGCTCTGCAGCCAAATGGCAGGCTAGCTGGAGCTGCTTCTCATCCTGTTGATGTCCCCCGCGCTGAACCTCGATGTAAAAAGATTTAGGGAACAGTTTTTCATAGCCTTTTGCAGTTGTTTTAGCTTGATCTTCTTGGCCTGCTAATAAAGCATTGCCTACTTCACCTTGGCGTGCACCCGATAGGGCAATTAATCCATAAGTTAATGTTCTTTTAGCGCTCTTATCTTCAGCTTTAGCAGCAGGCTCACTAAACCATACGGAGTCAACTTCAGCGCGACCACGCGATTGGTTCTCTAAAGAAGCTCTACTGAGTAATTCACAAAGATTGAGATAACCAGAATGGTTTTGTACTAAGAGCAATAAACGATGGGGTTGATCTGGGTCTTGAGGATTACTCACCCAAACATCAGCACCAGTAATGGGTTTAATACCAGCGGCACGTGCTGCTGTATAAAAACGTACTAATCCAAATAGATTACTCAGATCAGTCAGAGCTAAGGCGCCCATTTCGTCTTTGACAGCAGCAGCGACTGCATCGTCAATACGAACGATCCCATCCGTAATTGAAAACTCGGAATGGAGGCGAAGATGTACGAAATGGGGTGAAGCCATGAGATGATTTTAGCTGTGTCTATATTGAAAAACCCCTCATCCCCAGCCGACGGCTACCGCGGGCGATTTGCCCCCTCTCCCACTGGTCCACTCCATGCAGGATCCTTGCTTGCTGCCCTGGGAAGCTGGTTAGATGCCCGCAAAAATGGGGGTAAATGGCTGCTCAGAATCGAGGATTTAGATACCCCTAGATGCATACCTGGGGCAGAACAGCAAATTCAAGCTCAACTCCTTGCCTGCGGCCTTGCTTGGGATGAAGAGCTCACCTACCAATCTGGTCGCCAAGATCTCTACCAAGCCGCTTTAGAACGCCTGGGTGGGCTAAATCTGCTCTACCCCTGTACCTGTTCTCGGCAAACCATTGCAAATGCCCTAGCTGAACTAGGTGTATTTACCCCACGCAATCAGGAGATGGTCTATCCAGGGACTTGCAGGCCAAACCTCTTAGAGGCTCATTTACCAAAATTATTCAATACGCCTAAAGTTGCTTGGCGACTCGCCCTTCCCCAAAATTGCCAAATTGAATTTGAGGATTTGGCACTGGGTCATCAAAGCCAAGACCTCAATCAAGAAGTGGGTGATTTTGTTCTACGCAGAAAAGATGAAGTATTTACCTATCAACTTGCAGTGGTAACAGATGATGCACAGCAAGGCATTACACATATTGTGCGTGGTGAAGATTTACTCAGCAATACTGCACGGCAAATACATCTGCAGAAGGTATTGGGTTATGACACACCACAATACCGGCACCTACCTCTGATACTGGATGAACATGGCGAGAAATTGAGTAAACAAACCTTGGCAACCCAGATTAATACCGAAGATGAAAAGCACTCTCTTGCAGAATTACGCAAGGCAGCACAGCATTTAGGATTAAGAGATTTACCTGATGGTGAAAATATCACCATTGCAGAGTGGCTCTTAGCTGCCACTCGTGCTTGGGGAAGTTAATGAACTACTTTACTTCTTTTTGAAGCCACCCAGCAAAGCACCTACAGTAGGCTTAGCCGCCACGATGCCTACTTTTTTTTCTGCTGGCTGCGCGCCTTCTGCAGATGGTGGAACAGCAGTAGGTTGATAAGGCTGATAGAAAAATGGATCAGACATTTTTGCTGGTGCGGTGTTAGATGAAGATCTGCTAGATGAAGTACTGCCAGTTCTACTTGATGCAGTACTACTTGAAGGAGCTCTACTTTGTGAAGGATTGCCTTCTGGCAAAGGCTTAATATCAAGCTTACGCTTCATCAATTTTTCGATGTCATCGAGTAGGCGCTTTTCACTAGCATCCACTAGAGCAATTGCATCACCAGTGCTACCAGCACGACCAGTGCGGCCAATACGGTGAATAAAATCTTCAGCGCTGTAAGGTAACTCATGGTTAATCACGCAGGGCATATCCGGAATATCCAAACCACGGGCTGCAACATCAGTTGCGACTAAAGCTTCAATGGTGCCTGATTTAAATGCATCTAATGTGAGGGTGCGTTCACCTTGACTCTTGTCGCCATGAATCGCGCCCGCTTTGATGCCATCACGCTCAAGTGCACGAGATAACCTGGCGCATCCCAAACGACTGTTGGTAAAGATGATGCATTGACGGGATAAACCTTGGCGCGTTCGCTCTTCCAGCACTCTGACAATAGCGCGCTGCTTATCAGCAGAGGCAACCATATGTACTACTTGCTTAACGGTATCTGCAGCAGCATTCTGACGTGCTACCTCAACTGTGACAGGAGTACGCAAATAGCTTTGCGCCAGTTTTTTAATTTCTGGCGAGAAGGTTGCGGAGAATAGTAGAGTTTGTCTTTGTGCTGGAATCAAATTAATGATGCGCTGTAGATCTGGCAAGAAGCCCATATCGAGCATACGATCAGCTTCATCCAGAACCAGAATTTCTACTTGGGATAAGTTTGCTACTTTTGAGCCAATGTGATCAAGTAAACGTCCTGGTGTCGCAATCAAGATCTCTACACCGTTACGCAAAATGGCAACTTGCTCTTTCATATCCACGCCACCGTAGACCACGGCAGCACGTAAATCAGTATGTTTGGAATAACTTGCGGCATTCTCAGCCACCTGCACTGCCAACTCCCTAGTGGGCGTCAGTACTAAGGCGCGTATTGGATGGCGCGCAGGTGAAGCACTATTACTAGCGTGGCGCAAAATCTGTTGGATGATTGGCAATACAAAGGCAGCTGTTTTACCAGTGCCTGTTTGTGCCGCGCCCATTAAGTCTCTACCCGCTAAAATATGTGGAATAGCTTGCGCCTGAATCGGCGTTGGAATGGTATAGCCTTGGTCAGATACCGCCTTTTGAATCTTCGGGTCTAAACCAAAATCAGCAAAAGTGATTGTTGCCGGGGTAGCGGCAGGGGCGACTGTCTCGTCAAGCCCTGTAGAAGAAGTTATTTCAGTATCAGTATTTATCAAAAGAAAATTTATAGGATGGCCGCGATGCCAGCCTTAGCAGTGGCAGCATCCTCGGTCGATTTAACGCCGGAAACGCCGACTGCGCCGATGGTGAATCCATTTACATCGATATTGACCCCACCCTCTAACATGCCCGAAAGATGTGGAGCAGACAAAAAGGATATACGGCCGTTATTAATAATTTCTTCATAAACACGGCTCTCGCGTTTACCCATTGCTGCAGTACGTGCCTTCTCTTGCGCAATATATGAAGAAACAGGAGCACAACCATCGCGACGAATTAAACCCAATAAATGGCCACCGTCATCACAAACAGCAATCGTCACCGCAAAATTATTTTGGGCGGCATATTTATCAGCTGCGTCCAAAATCTTTTGGGCATCAGCTTGAGTTAAGTAAGGTTTAGTAGCTAACATGTTTGTCTTTCTGTCTCGAATATGGTGTATCTAATCAATGCACTTCTATATAAGTACTGGAATTATAAGGGGTGCAGCCTGATTCACCCTGAGGAATCAAGGCCCACCAACCCTAAATGGCCTAGCTTAGCCTCAGCACTACTTATTTCAGAAACTCCTGGGCTGCGACTACGCCGCTTGCCTTGGGTTTGTAGCCCATCGAACCTAAGCTCATTTCTACCCCGCTTAAGGCAGCCATCAGGTTGAGTTCATTACAGTCGCCCAAATGGCCAATCCGAAATGCCTTACCTTTGATTTTGCCAAGGCCAGTACCTAAAGAGAGGTTGAACTTCTCTAAAGCATGTTTACGCAGCACATCTGCATCCATACCTTCAGGTGTAGCAATACAAGTGAGTACCGGTGAATAGCAATCCTTATCTTGACACTGAATTTCTAAACCCCAAGCATTCACCGCTTCACGACAAGCTGCAGCTAAACGTTGATGGCGGGCAAAAATGGTATCGAGACCCTCAGCCATCATCATATCCATTGCCTCATGCAATCCATACATCAGGTTGGTGCTTGGTGTAGTCGGCCAGAAACCATTTTTATTGGATTCGAGGATTTCATCCCAAGCCCAATAGGCCTTATGCATTTTGTTGCTTTTACTCACCTCAATTGCCTTTGCTGATAAAGCATTAAAGCCAATACCCGGTGGCAACATCAAGCCTTTTTGTGACCCAGAGATCGTTACGTCAGCACCCCACTTATCATGCTCGTAGTCTGCTGAACCTATGCCAGATACGCTATCAACCAATAACAAAGCGGGATGCTTTAAGGAATCAATTGCTTTACGTACATTGGCAATATTGGAGGTAACGCCAGTAGAGGTTTCGTTATGTACAACACAAACTGCTTTGATCTCATGCCCAGTATCTTTGCGTAAACGCTCTTCAATCACTGCCGCATCTACACCCCAACGCCAAGAATCTTGTCCAGCTTTACCAACCACTTCAACATCCAGACCCAGACGCTTACCTAGCGCACGCCATAAATTGGCAAACTGGCCAGTTTCATAAAAGAGTACTTTGTCGCCAGGGCTGAGAACGTTAACTAACGCGCCTTCCCATGCACCAGTACCGGAAGCTGAATAAATAATGACGGGTTGATTGGTCTTAAAAATCTTTTTAATACCATCCAAAACCTTTAAACCAAACTGACCAAACTCAGGACCACGATGGTCGATGGTTTGATAGCTAATCGCACGCAATACGCGTGGCGGGACTGGACTTGGGCCAGGAATATGTAAGAAATGGCGTCCAGATGCATGGTTATCAAGTTTGAGCATGTTTTGTCTCGCTGGTTTTGGGTTAGGTAATCCCCCTAGTGTAAGACAATTTTTGCCAATTTTCTATTTTGTATACAAATTATTTATAGAAAACCTTAAAATAAACCCTCTATTTAGCATTTAAAGCTGATATTTATGCTTTATGATGGCTTATTAATATTTTTTGTATACAAATTTAGGGTGCATTTATCTCAAGCATGGGAGCTAAAGTATGGCGGCGTTAGAACAGCCTAATTCTCAGAACCTACATGAGGCCATCTTCCAAAAGCTCAGACTGCTTTTGGTGGAAGGCAAGATTGCCCCTGGTAGCAAACTCAATGAGCGGGAACTGGCTGAGAGTTTGAATGTTTCTCGCACCCCGATTCGGGAAGCGATTCGTCGCTTAGCAGCCGATGGCCTAGTAGAGCTGATTGCTAACCGTGGTGCGATTGCTGTGCAACTTAGCCTTGAGGATGTGATTCATACCTTTAATGTGATTGCAGACCTAGAAGGTTTCTCTGGTGAGTTGGCTGCAAACAATGTTAGTGATACCACTCTCTCTGAATTAGAAGCCCTCCAATATGAAATGATGGCCTCATATGCGCGCCGTGATTTGTCTTCCTATTACAAACTGAACTTACGGATTCATCATCTGATTAATCAGGCAGCCAATAATCCCGTACTTACTCAACTCTTCTCTCAAGTGAACGCCCGCATTGAAGCCCTGCGCTTTCGATCAAATCAAGACGGTGTCAAATGGGAAAAAGCGGTTGAAGAACATCAAGAAATGCTCGATGCTCTGAAAGCACGCGATAGTGCCCGTATGCGCAGAATCATGATCAAGCACGTACAGAACAAACGTGATGTTGTTGTGCAGTTACTCAAAGCTGAAGCGCAGCTAGTAGAGACAGTTAAATGAACAAACCTCTCGATCTCAAAGAGCTGATGGTAGATCAAGCGCAATTAGCCAAACGCTTGCGTCAAGAGACTTCTGGTGAGGTGATGACTGATAGCGCTAGTCGCGGTCGTTACGCTACCGACGCATCTATTTATCAAGCGATGCCAGTAGCAGTGTTTGTGCCGAAGACTGCGCAAGATATTGCAAGTAGCATTCAGATTGCAGCAGAACTTGGAGTACCAGTGCTCCCTCGTGGTGGTGGCACTAGTCAGTGCGGTCAAACTACTGGCGCAGCACTAGTGATTGATAACAGCAAATACTTCAGAAATGCTCTTGATATCAATATTGATCAGGGCTATGCGGAAGTTGAGCCCGGCATGGTACTTGACCACCTCAATAGCTCACTCAAGCAACATGGCCTTTGGTATCCAGTAGACGTTTCTACTGGAGGGCAAGCAACGATTGGCGGCATGGCAGGCAATAACTCTTGTGGAAGCCGCTCTATTGCCTACGGCAATATGGTGCATAACGTTCTAGGTATTAATGCTTGGCTGGCCGATGGCAGAGTCGGTGAATTTACTAACTATGCAACTAGCTCTGGAGTGGCAAAGGAATTAGGCGACTTTGTGAAAGGCTTGGCCAATACCTTACAGCCCGAGATTGAGGCGCGCTTTCCGAAAGTTCTGCGACGGGTTGCGGGATATAACTTGGATATCTTCAACCCCCAAAGTGAATTACCTTATACCCAAGACGGTAGTGTTAACTTAGCACACCTCTTAGTTGGTAGTGAAGGGACCTTAGCCTACTTCAAATCACTCAAACTCAAATTAGCGCCCTTGCCACAACACAAAGTACTGGGTATTGTGAACTTTGCCAGTTTCTATAAGGCAATGGATAGCGCCCAGCATATTGTGAAGTTGGGCCCTACTGCAGTTGAGTTAGTAGATCGCACCATGATTGATTTAGCGCGTAGTAATCCTAGCTTTCAGAAAACAATTGAGACAGCACTCATTGATCACACTGCTCAAACGCCAGAAGCAATTCTGTTGGTGGAGTTTTCTGGTGAAGCTCATGCACCACTCCTAGACAAACTCAAAGCCCTGCAAGAACTCATGAGTGACTTAGGTCTGCCAGGTTCAGTAGTGCCAATGCCGGATGCATCTTTACAAAAGAATCTCTGGGAGGTTCGTAAAGCAGGTCTGAACATCATGATGAGCCTGAAAGGTGATGGCAAACCAGTGAGTTTTATTGAAGACTGTGCTGTGCCACTAGAGAGCTTGGCCGATTACACCCAAGCATTAACCGAAGTATTCTCTAAATATGGATCAAGAGGCACTTGGTATGCGCACGCCTCGGTTGGTACTTTGCATGTACGCCCTATTTTGGATATGCGTAGAGATGGCGCCCAAAAGATGCGTGCTGTTGCAGAAGAAGCTTCAGAGTTAGTCAGAAAGTACAAAGGCGCTTATAGCGGAGAGCATGGTGATGGTCTATGTCGTGGCGAATGGATCTCGTGGCAATTTGGACCCAAAATCACGGAAGCCCTCTCAGAAATCAAATATGCTTTTGATCCTAAAGGATTATTTAATCCAGGCAAGATTGTTAATCCACCCAAGATGGATGATGCAAACAACTTTAGATTTGCGCCCAATTACAAAGTCATTGCCTTACAGCCAGTATTAGATTGGTCTGCTTGGAATGTCCAGAATGATCCCGTTACAGAAGAAACGAGCGCACCAGGGACTGGTGGCGATCCAGCCATGGGTTTAGCTAAAGCAGTCGATATGTGCAATAACAATGGTCACTGCCGTAAGTTTGATGCTGAAGTCATGTGTCCAAGTTATCGCGTCACTCGGGATGAAAAACATCTCACCAGAGGCAGAGCCAATACCTTACGTCTAGCTCTATCGAATCAACTAGATATCAAAGATAATTCTATTTCACCACTAGCAAGTGATGCCATTAAAGAAGTGATGGAGCTTTGCGTGAGTTGCAAGGCCTGCCGTCGTGAGTGTCCTACTGGTGTTGATATGGCTAAGATGAAGATTGAGTTCTTATCAGCCTATAAGAAAAGGGTTGGCCACTCCTTACGGGACTTAGCAGTAGCCTATCTACCTAAATACGCAGCCACAATTAGCAATATTCCGCTCTTACCAGCGCTACTGAACCTGCGTAATCACATCGCGCCTATCGCCAAGTTACAAGAGTGGATGATGGGCATCTCTGCACAAAGAAGTTTGCCAATCTGGAAAGGTCAAACTTTCTGGAACCAGAAAGTAGCTCAAAGTTATCAATTCACACCAGAGCAATTAGCGCAGGATGCTAATAGTAAAGGTGTGGTCTTGTTGGCTGATACCTTTAATGCCTATTTTGAAAATGAAAATCTCATTGCTGCGCTCAAGGTGCTCAAAGCTGCAGGCTATCGTGTGCATATTCCAAATAAGAGTGGAATTAAAAAAGAAAAGCAATCAGCAAAAACGCAAAACGCTTGTTCTAAAGAGTTTTGCTGTGGCAGAACCTATCTTGCTGCTGGCATGGTAGATAAAGCCAAAGAAACACTTGGAGAATTGGTTGATCACCTCGCACCCTATGCGCAAAAGAACATTCCCATTATTGGTTTAGAGCCTTCATGCCTATTCACTCTGAAAGATGAAGCCTTAGTGATGGGATTTGGTGAGCGTGCTATCGCTATTTCTAAACAGGCACAACTCTTAGAAGAGTTTTTAGCGAGCGAAGCCAAAGCAGGAACACTCAAACTCCATCTTAAAGAAGCAAGTAAGCCAGTACTCTTTCATGGTCACTGTCATCAGAAGGCTTTTGCAGCAGTAACTCCTGCGATGGAATTATTAAAGCTCATTCCTAAAGCAGAGCCTAAGCTGATTGAATCTTCTTGCTGCGGTATGGCTGGTAGCTTTGGTTATGAAGCAGAGCACATTGAAGTTTCTAAACAAATGGCTGAACTCAGTCTGTTGCCTAGCATTCGTAAGTCACCAGATAGTTGGGTAGTAGCCGATGGCACCAGTTGCCGCCATCAAATCGCTGATGGCGCACAAAGAGAAGCGGTGCATATCGCCAGAATTTTGGCGGCGCACCTCTAAACTTGTTTTAAAAAGTTAGCGCGTAACTTAACGTATAACGCCGTAACCCACCATGAGCAGGGTTCCTGTCAGTAAGGCTGGAACCAATCGCTTAGTGGGTTTTGAAATCATGACGCCAATAGCTAGGGCGCAAACCAGAATTCGAACCCACAAAGGCACTGTTGCCATCAAGCCGAGAGGCATCACGATGAGACGGATTGTTAGTGCAGCAACCATCGCATAAGTGACCGCAGCTAACCAACGAAAGATTTCGCTATCTTGATTAATACTGTTGGAGAGAAGTACACCAATCGCACGACAGAAGTAAGTACCTAGACAGGCGCCCACCAATGCAATCCACAAACCCCAACCAGAAAGTGCGTTAGCCATGGTATCTATCGTATTCATCAACCGATGACTCCAGCTTTTTTACGCAAGAACTGACGATCAATAAAGTAAGCCAACGTTCCAGCCACAAGACCTGATGTTAGTAAGCTAGTATCACGATCCACGAGAAAGAAAATGGGTCCAAAGATACAACCCAATATCAGTGCAATGCGGTTAATCCAAGGCTTTACTTCAGTAAAGGTTAACAAGAAGAACAGTGGGTTAATAAAAACGAGACCTAAGGTGACAGCTGGTGGCACCATGCCGGCTAAGTAGAAACCTAAGATCGTTCCAGGAATAGAAATCAGCCAACACAGTAAGCCTAGGCCAACAAAATATGCTAAGCGGTGCTTAGTTTCTATCGCATGAAACTCGCGCATCGAGATTGCCCATGCGGTCATAGCCAATAAATGAACTGAGGCGTACAAACTCCGATTGCGATCTTTTTGATGAAACTGCGGAAAGAGTGTCACCGTCATAGTAATAAAACGGGTCGCAGTTAATGTCACCGCTAAAGCAATTGCGATAGCCGATGAACCGGTAATCGCCATTTCAAGTAAGACCACCTGTCCTGGTAGCGCGAACATGAAGAATGAAGTAAAGGTAGTAAACCAAACATCAAAGCCGTTGGTCTTACCCATCGCCCCAAAACCCACCATTCCTGCAAAGAGCACCATGGCTGGGGCGCCAGCTGCATCACGTATGCCAGTCCAAAATGCATCATTAGGGTTTTTAAAACGCTCGGCTGCTGAACCCTCTAGCGCGATTTCGCTAGGATCAATATAAGGCTGGTCTGCTGATGACATGACTCAATTGTAAGCCTTTAGAGCCCATTCAATATGTTCAGCTACTAACAAGTCAGCAGCGGGCAAACTTTCGCTCAAAGCTTGATGCATCTGCGCCTTATCTGTTTTTGAAACGGTAGTACTCGCTAATGCATTGCCCATCGCTACTGCCAGATTACGGCGCCATCGGCTATAACCAATTCTCCGAATCGCACTACCTTCATGGCGTTGCTCAAACTCTGATTCAGTCCAAGACCAAAGATGTAGTAGGCTAGCTTGGCCTAAACCATGACGCTGCGCAAAGTCTGGTAATTGCGTGCGCTTGGCAAACTTATTCCAAGGGCAGATTAATTGGCAATCATCACAACCATATACCCGATTCCCCATCGCGCTTCTGAACTCGACTGGAATTGCTGCGGGGCTTTCAATGGTGAGATAGGAGATACAACGACGAGCATCTAATTGGTAGGGAGCAGTAATCGCTTGTGTCGGGCATACCTCAATACAGGACTGGCAAGTACCGCAATGATCTTCCTGCTCCTCGTCCAGAGGTAATGGCACATCTACCAAAATCTCGCCTAAGAAAAAAGTGGAGCCAGATTCTCGATTAAGTAAGAGCGTGTGTTTGCCACGCCAACCTAATCCTGCTTTACGCGCAAGCTCTACTTCCATCAATGGTGCTGAATCTGTAAAGACCCGATAACCAAAGGCCCCAATTTTTTCTTCAATCGCTTTGGCAAATTCTTGTAAACGATTGCGCAGTACTTTGTGATAGTCGCGCCCACGGGCGTACATTGAGATGACTGCTTGTGAAGGATCCTCTAAGCGCTGCCATTCGGTATCGAAGTCACTTTCAGGCGGTAGGTAGTTCATTGAGACACAAATGACTCTCACGGTACCTGGCATCAATAGCTGAGGATTAGAGCGTAAGTCTGCATGGCGCTGCATGTATTCCATATGGCCATGGCGTCCTTCCGCAAGCCATTCTTGTAAGCGCTCACTGGCAAGGCCGAGATGGGTATCAGTAATCCGCAAACCATCAAAACCTAAGCTCTCAGCCTGCTCCCCCAGCCAAGCTCGAAGCTTTGGCTCATCTAGAGAATTAGCGCTATTAGGTGAAGGGGTAGATAAAGACATAGGCAATACAGAATGTAGCTCAATAATTGAATAAACTAGGGCAATGACCGCAAATCAGACGCCTTTGGCATCTCCAACAGCATCCCTCAAGCAATATTGTAGGCAGGAAGCAGAAACTGCATCCCTAGCCAAGCATCTTGCCGCCGCTATTCAGGTGTTCATCGGGCATACCCCAGAGGCGCACCTCAATATCTCCCTTGAAGGTGATTTAGGTGCAGGCAAAACGACCTTTGCCCGGCATTTGATCCAAAGCCTGGGCCACGAGGGGAAAGTGAAGAGCCCTACCTACACCTTGTGCGAGCCCTATCTATTACAAAGTAATCAAGGCGCCTTTACTGTTCATCACTTCGATCTCTACAGAATGCGTGATCCTCTGGAGTGGCAAGAGGCAGGATTTGCAGAATATTTTGATGTGCCCGGTTTTTGCTTAATCGAATGGCCAGAAAAGGCAAAAGGTACTCTGCCTGCATTTGATATTCAGATTGCTCTGACAACTGGTACAGGTGAGAATGAACGCGCCATTGAACTAAATGCATTTTCTGAGCCGGGCAGAAAAGTAGTTGAGAGCATCCAAGCGACACCCAAGCCAATACATGGGTAGTAAAAAAGTGAATCACTCTAGAAGACGGCACCTCAAGACTTCAGCTAAGTTCTTAAGTTTTGCGCTACTACTCACTGAGATCGATATTGCTTGGGGCGCTAAGATAATGGGTGTGCGTATTTGGCCATCAGAGGATTACACCCGCATTACTTTAGAGTCTGATACACCACTTCCTATTACACAACAGATCCTCACCAACCCAGATCGCTTGGTGGTTGATGTGCAAGGTCTAGAGCTAAACCCGACCTTGAAAGACCTGGTTGCCAAAGTAAAGCCGAATGATCCTTATGTATCGCAAATTCGGGTGGGACAATTTCAGCCAGGGATTGTGCGTTTGGTGTTTGACTTAAAAGAACCGATCAAACCACAACTCTTTACGCTTGATCCCGTTGGTGAATATAAATACCGTATGGTATTTGATCTATACCCCACTACGCCACCTGATCCACTCATGGAGTTAGTAAAAAGTAGCGCTCGTAAAGAAAGTGCTCTTGCAAAATCAAATGAAGAAATTGATTTGATTGCTCAGTTTGCAACTAAGAAAGAAAAAGAAGTAGTAAAAGTACCAGCGAATCCAGTAGCCCAAGCTATTCCAGAAAATAAACCACTTCCTGCACCGGCTAAATACAACCGCCTTATCACGATTGCGATTGATCCTGGTCATGGCGGTGAAGATCCCGGCGCTATTGGCGCAGCAGGATCAAGGGAAAAGAATGTGGTGCTCTCGATTGCCAAACGACTCAAAGATAAAATTGAGGGTGAAGCCTATATGCGCCCTTACCTCACCAGAGATGGTGATTATTTTGTGCCACTGCATGTCAGGGTTCAAAAAGCCAGGCGCGTCGAGGCAGATTTATTTATCTCGATTCATGCGGATGCGTTTATTGAGCCAAGAGCTAAAGGCGCCTCAGTATTTGCCCTCTCCCAAATGGGTGCAAGTAGCTCAATGGCACGCTGGATGGCCAACAAAGAAAATGCTTCAGACCTTATTGGCGGCATCAATATTAAGACGCAAGATCGACAAGTTGCTAACTTACTCCTAGATATGTCAACGACTGCTCAAATTAAAGACTCGATGCAGGTGGGCCAATCTATTCTCAAGCAAATTGGTGGCTTTGCACCTTTGCACAAAGGAAAGGTAGAGCAAGCCAGCTTTGCTGTTTTAAAGGCTCCAGACATCCCTTCTATCCTCGTAGAAACTGCTTTTATCAGTAACCCTCAAGAAGAAGCCAGATTGAATGATGATGGCTACCAAGACCAGATTGCTGAGGCTATTTTGAGAGGAATTAAGGAGTATTTTTCTAAAAACCCACCGGTGGCAAGACGAGTTAACTCATAACGTACTTGTAAGTACAAGGACTTACGGGCAGCCCCCAAAGACCAAGGGGAAGCTAGCAACTTCTTGCTATAATTTCCGTTTTACCGGGTCGGTAGCTCAGTCGGTAGAGCAGCGGACTTTTAATCCGTTGGTCGCGAGTTCGAATCTCGCCCGACCCACCATATTAAGTAGTGGCGCGTGATTAGCGTCGACAAATACTCATCAACAGTCCGTTGGTATTGAATTTGGAGAACTAATCATGAACACAAGTAATACTGTAGAAAGCCCCTTGACTCGGGGCGAATCCTTCACCTTATCAGCCTTGGCTGATTCCTATATGGCCTGCTATCAGGGTCGAGATCCCTCATTTGGCAATAGATTGTCTTTTATCGTCCAGCAACTGGGCCATAAAGTCGCATCAGATATTGACGCTGATGATGTAGATGACTTTTTAGAAGCCCTACAAAAACGTGGCAAACTTTTTAACCGAGGCGGTAATAAAAGAGGTGGAGAAATCATTGCCACCCACAAACCACTAGCTGATGCCACCATCAATCGCTATCGGTGCTCATTGCAATCCGTGCTTTCTTGGGCGCGCCGTAAACGACTTATGCCCAAGTCCTGGACCAACCCCGTCGCCGAGACACAGCGCCTTCCGGAAGACAACGTACGTACTCGCTATCTTAGTGAAGCCGAATATCAGAGACTACTTAAAACCTCACGCGTTTCTTCTTGGCCAAAACTTACCTTACTGATTATGCTTGCCGTCACCACAGGGGCAAGGCGTGGCACCTTAATGAACTTGCAGTGGAAGGATGTTAATTTAGAAGAAGGCAGAGCTTTTTGTGCCAGGACTAAAAATGGTGAACCCTTTGTTTTAGTTCTCATGCCAGATGTATTACAAGAATTAAAGCGGTTTTCTAGCAAATCAAAGCCAGAAGATTTAGTATTTTGCGGAAAGTACCCAACTAAACCTATGAACTTTAATAAGACCTGGGAGATCGCCTTGGCGGACGCACAAATTGATGGCGTAGTCTTTCATACGCTGAGACACACCCATGCCTCATGGCTCGCAAGACGTGGCGCACCGCTATTGGCAATCGCCGATAGCTTGGGTCATAAATCACTGGCTATGACTAAACGCTATTCGCATCTATGTGTCGACTCACGGGCTGAGATGCTCAATAAAATTTTTAGTCAACCTAGGAGCGAATTATGAACAATCCCACGAAAAAGACAGGCACCAAAATTCAAATTGAGATACCTAAAGATGATCCCGCCTCGAAACGCAAGTTCATATCGATGATTGTTAAATCTCATAATCTATCAGAGGAATCTAGAATTAATTTATTAGGCGGGTTAGTTGCCACGCATGATGAAGGTGTGGCTCTTAAAATTTTTAATGATGATAGAAAATTTACACTCAGCACCTCTGGAGGAGATGGAAAAGCAAGGAGCTTTGAAGTAATGGATGAATTTGCTAGGCATGAATATTTTGCATGTCGAGATTCCCATCCGCGCTGGTCAAATGCACAATTCGCCCAGCACTTAATTGCGGTACATGGAGCAAAAAAGGTTGGATCGCTAGATCCTTTGCGAAAAAAGATTGGGCGTTGGAAAAAGAAATTAAATAATTGGGTGGATGCTGAGTAAATGCCTAATTAAATCAATAGGTTACCTTTATTTACAAGTGAATTCTTGAAAGAATGAGAACTGCCGCGCTAGTCACGCGTCATTACTTAATTTTTCAAGGAATTTCATGTCATACACAACTGAAGCAACAAAGAATTTAGAGTCATTCAAAGACTTTCTAGATTCCACGGAAGGTCACCGATTATTTAAAAATAAATATTCCGGAGACTGGTTTATACGAACCCATTCGAAAGAATTAATCGAAGCAGGTGTACTCGTCAAACTGCTTGGGAAATTTCACATAGTCCAACCGGACTTTGTTCCTACGCTGATTCAACTTCTACAAGAAAAAACTCGCCGCGCATCGAGCAATCGATTGCATGGGGTTAGATCTTGTGCATTAACAACATCAAATTAAAGAAAGTAATTATGAATACAACCCTCAACACAGAATTAAAAAATGGGAATCCATCATGGCTAGACCAATTGCGTCTCCCTGATAACTACACAAATACTATTGGCGGCGTAAAGCTCCCAACAAAACCATCATTTGGGAAATTAAATAAACACCGCTTCTCAAGGGTGCACCCAGATCCAAGCTATCAAGTACCTGTACTGATAGTCGAGGATAAAGACAGTGGTGAGACCTACATTGCAACGCATGCCGTGGCAGGTTACTTAGGTAAAGCCGCCATCCCTAAGTTACTTCGATTGGCAGTGGATAACGCAGGCGTACCAAAAATTGTTGCCCAACCGATTCCGGACCTCAGTGGACGGCCGAACTTGTGGAACGTGACGTGCATTCAGGCAATTCAGATCGCTGAGACTGAGTGGGTGCGTATCGAGTCCGATATGAACGCCCAGCAATACACAATCATTAAGGCAGCAAACAATCTTGGAGAACCGCAATGGCCCAATCAAGCAATGCCAGAGCTCATTCAGGCAGTCTTTTTAAATAATGTCATCTCCAGCCCAGATCACCCCTACATCAAGCAATTAGAAGGTAGGGTTTGATATGGGTCTCGATTATTTAACTGGGTATGAATTCATCCTCATCGATTTTGAATTCAGACAAACGGGTGGCAAAGAAGGTAATCCCATTGAAGTAATTTGTATGGTTTCCTATAACACCAGTACGGGTGAATATAAGCGTATCTGGGCTGATGAGTTGTACGCAATGGACGATCACCCTTTCAAGGAAAATCCAAAGGCAATTTTGGTGGCTTTTTATGCCAGTGCCGAAATGGGTTGTTACGACGCATTGGGTTGGTCTTGGCCTGATTACATTCTTGACCTGTACGCCGAGTTTAGAAACATCACCAATGGCACCACCCTCCCATTTGGCCGCTCACTATTGGGCGCACTACAGTTTTTTGGGCTTCCTGTCATTGAAAGTGGTCACAAAACAGAGATGCGCGATCTTGCGCTAAGAGGCAGTCCATTTACAGAGACTGAAAAGCAAGAGCTTATTGAATACTGCCAAAGCGACGTAGATTCTTTAAAACATCTTTTAGATGCCATGGCGCCGCTGTTAGACCTACCAAGGGCGCTATTACGCGGACGGTACAGCATTGCATTAGCGATCATGGAATCAACTGGTGTGCCAATTGATTTTGAGCTTTATCAAGACCTATGTGTTCACTGGGATGCAATCAAAGCCAAGTTAATTGAAGATATTGACCAAGATTACGGTGTGTACGTAAATGGCAGCTTCAAAGAATCATTATTTGAAGAATATTTAAAGGTGCAGAACATCCGCTGGCCTAGATTAGCAAGTGGAAGACTGGCCCTGGACGATGAAACATTCAAAACCATGGCTAAGGCCTTTCCTATCTTGGCATCGCTTCGTAACTTGCGCGATAGCCTTGGGAAGATGCGACTCAATGCATTGCAAGTTGGACTAGATGGTCGCAATCGCTGTCTACTATCGCCCTTTAGCTCCATTACTGGACGTAACCAGCCCTCGACCACAAAATTTGTGTTTGGATTAAGCAAATGGGCGCGTGGATTAATCCAGCCAAAACCAGGGCTGCCCATTGCTTACATAGATTGGTCTCAACAAGAATTTGGCATCGCTGCAGCGTTATCAAATGATGAGAATATGAAAGCTGCTTACATGAGTGGTGACCCCTATCTCGCCTTTGCAAAGCAAGCAGGAGCAGTGCCTCGGGATGCCACTAAGAAAACCCATGCTTCTGAGCGCGAACAATATAAGCAATGCGTTTTAGCAACCCAATATGGTATGGGTGCAGATGCCTTAGCTTTACGCATCAAGCAACCCAAGGTACGCGCTAGACAATTGCTCGAGATTCACAGACGTGTCTACAGTAAGTTTTGGGATTGGTCTGATAACTTTTATAACCATACAGTAAGTGCTAATAGAGTAACCACCCTTTACGGCTGGAATCTAAATATTCAATCAGATTTAAACCCACGCAGTCTACGCAACTTCCCTATGCAGGCCAATGCTTCTGAGTTATTGCGAATTGCTTGTATTTTAATGGTCGAAAACGATATCACTTTGTGTGCGCCCGTGCACGATGCAGTTCTCATTCAAGCCCCAGATGAGCTGATTGAAGAGCATGTAGCTATTGCACAAACCTGCATGAGTTTAGCTAGTCAAAAAATGCTTTCTGGATTTTCGCTATCAAGTGACGCGGCAATCTTGCGCTATCCCCAGCGATTTTTGGAAGACGGAGCGACCGAGTTTTGGGAGAAGGTAATGGCAATCCTTCAAATCGTCCAGCGCAAGAAGTTATCAAGTTAACACACACCTGTTAATTAACTTAACACCCGTCCAATCTATTTATCTTTTATTTAATACTATATATGCAAACAAAATTACACTTATTCACAAAAGGTCCCATACCTTATTGGTGGAGTTATAGGGCAAATCAACTTGGCACCGCAACTGGTGTCATTGCCCAATCACTCTGGTTCTATGTTGGAATTAACGGTTCATATACCGTTAAGTTAGATCACAACATTGATCTCCTCTCAGGAATATCCAGGCAATCAAGGCAGAAATGCTTAAAGCGCTTGCATGATGCAGGACTAATTAAATTAGCCCTACTAAGGGGCGCCTACCCCATTGTTACCGTTCTGGATGTGGGCAATGCAGGTAGGCGCAACCAAGTACCAGCACCCACAGCATTAGAAACTAAAACATTTGACGCTTTAGCCAAAGCAGGCACGGGGCCAAATTTTCGCAAGACCAACTTTCAAAAACAGGGGTATTCCCATGAAAAACAAACAACATTTAACTTCAGTTAAC
>Ga0194055_10000048_pt1 | contig 78108 bp, 63 predicted proteins | sample SepL449m_MetaG_FD_155482 | JGI IMG/M metagenome (GOLD analysis project Ga0194055, IMG submission 155482) | Anoxic zone freshwater microbial communities from boreal shield lake in IISD Experimental Lakes Area, Ontario, Canada - Sep2016-L442-9m | ecosystem: Environmental > Aquatic > Freshwater >... | reverse complement strand
ATTGAAGGCCGCTAAAAGTCTTATCTTTGCGTGGTCCAGAGAGGCCTACAATTGCATAGTTTCCTGAAAAAGCCATGCCGCGAAGATAACCTGGGCAGAAAGTGATGGGTTCAAAAACACCTTTTTTACGATCTACCTTTCCAAAATACCCCGTGCCCGAGTTATGTACATAAAGTTCGCCCCGATAAACTCTGGGGGAATGTGGCATAGAAAGACCTGAAACAATTGTTTCACCACTTGGAACTTCTAACACACATCCGCCATCATGCCTCCGATTCCTCCATCCATCCACCACATCCGATTTACTGACCACTGTAACATATTTGTATTTTCCATCTTCCAAAGCTAAGCCATTAAGATGGCATCGGTCTTCTGGAGTGATCTTACTCAGGAAGGAAGGTTTCCACAGGGGGGTAAAACTGTGTTGATGGCTGAAAGTAGCAAGGCATCCGAACATGGTGTTTACAAAAACAACCCGTCCAGAATCTTCGACCACGATGTCGTGTACATCAAGATCGCCTGTTGTGTACCCAACCCGAGGTATGTAGAGTTTGTCATGATCATTATGCATTTGGCCAGGCAGCAAAGCGTTTTCAAAACGCCATACTTGATAGGTGGAACTAAGCCAAAAGCCATTATCGGTAGAACAAAGCCCCATGCATCGCTGTAACGTTCGTTCGAATACAGAGATTTGCCCATCTTGTTTTCTTCCAAGAAGAAAAACTTTTCCTGCCTGATAGGTGGAAAATGCAAGGCTAATTTTTTCACTGGCAAGCCAGTTGCTAAAATTACGCGATGATATTACTTCTAGCCAAGGTTCTTCGTTCGTTGTCATTGGAGTGGTTATTGCATTGCTCATTTAATAAATCTTAGATTTCATAATCTAGCACTGTAGTATTTGGTTCTTCGGGGAATATCGTGGCTCTTGCCGGTCGTTTTCAAGGCGGCTGTGGCGTAGATTGCCTGGATGGACACACTTTCCACCCACTATGCCCGACTTCTGGGCCTGGACGACTCCTGGCGAGTCGATGGTGTTGACCTTCGGCTTGACGAGCGGCGAGTCGAAATCCGCCTGGTGCACGTCGGCTCGGGCGTTTTCTGCCCGGAATGCGGGCAGTCTTGCGGCTTGGCCGATCACGCGGAAGAGCGGCGCTGGCGTCACCTCGACACGATGCAGTTCACGACGGAGCTTGTCGCCCGACTGCCGCGGAGCCGCTGCCCTGAGCACGGGGTGAAGACGATCGTGCCGCCGTGGGCCGGAAAGCACAGCCGTTTCACCCTGTTCTTCGAAGCCTTTGCCATCGAAGTCCTGCAGGCGGCCCGCTCGGTCAAGGCCGCCGCCTCCCTCCTCGGGCTCTCCTGGGACGCGGCCCAGACGATCATGGATCGAGCCGTCGAACGGGGGCTTGAGCGACGTGAAGTGACGCCCATTCGCCACATTGGTATCGACGAGAAGAGCTTCGGCAGAGGCCACGACTACATCACCGTCCTCACCGACATCGATGGCTCCCGCGTTCTGGATGTGGCCCCGGAGCGAACTCAGGCTGCAGCGGAGGCGGTCCTGCAGACGCTGACGGTTGAGCAGCGGCAGGAGGTTGTGGCCGTGGCTGCCGACATGCTCCCTGCCTATGCCAACGCGGTCGCGAACCAGACCCCAAACGCGAAGTTGGTGCACGACAAGTTCCATGTCGCCAAGCACCTCGGAGAAGCCGTCGATCAGGTGCGGCGAGCCGAGAACAAGGCCCTTCAATCCGAAGACGATGATCGGCTCAAGGGAACACGGCAGCTCTGGCTCTTCAACAACGCCAATCTCTCGCCAGCACAGCGACGCCGGTTCACGGCCATCCGGCAGAACGGCCTGAGGACCGCCCGAGCCTGGGCAATCAAGGAGGAGTTCCGCTGGTTCTGGCGTCATGTGTATTCGACGAGTTCTGAACAGTTCTTCAAACGGTGGTACGCATGGGGAGCTAGGTGCCGTCTCCGGCCTGTGATCAAGGTCGCCAAGATGCTCAAGCGTCACCTGCCGAATCTCCTGAGCTACTTCCTCTATCGAATCACGAATGCGACGAGTGAGGGCTTCAACAGCGTCATCCAGGCACTCAAGTATGCGGCCCGAGGCTTCCGCTCATTCCGGAACTACCGAACGCGAATCTTGTTCTTCTGCGGAAAGCTCGACCTCAGGCCACGGCTACGCTGCCACTAAAATCCCGGAAGAACCCAAAGATTTTCATCCGCTTGCTCCTTCTCCCTTTACTTGAATTGCACAGTCAGGACATGATTCCTCATGACAGCCCCTGTTGCCATTGCCCACCTCGCTGACGCATATTCGGTGCCAGGCACCGTTTTTAATAAATGTAGTCTGCGATCAGGGTCTCGAGTTCCTGGATCAACGGGTCGTCAAGCATCTGCTGGCTCCAGCGTTGCAGATAGTCGAAGTCGAGCCGCCTAGCCTGTATGTGGAGAATCCCCTTGATGTCCTGCACATCTTTATGGCGGTGGAACGCCATCTTGAGCAGGATCAGATCCTCGGCCGTTGTCACGATGATGTGGCCGTCGCCGAAGGGCTGCGGGGTCGCTCGTCGCAAGATTTCGTGCTGGAGCGTTACAAGGGGGACGAAGAGCTCCACAAGTGTCGAACGCCACGAGAGCGTCATGTAGCCGCGTACGGCTACCTGTTTTCGCAAGGCCTCGACGGTCACAGGCTCCTCTCCCTGTTCGGCAACAGTAAATCCCTCATTGTTTAAGGTATCGGCCAACCGTTGGTAGGCCAATGCCGGCACTGCCACCAGACAGTCGGCGTCCTGGGTGGTGCGGGGAATGCCCCAGAAACTTACAGCGAGTGCGCCCCCAAAGGCGTAGGGAATGCCGAGCCGTTCGAGCAATTCGGCCAATCGCACAACGAGATCGGCTAGTGTGGGATTATCGGGTGAAGTCGTCATCGGATGGCCAGCAGGAACGCCGTAGGTTTGTCCACCACGGCGTCGGAAGAGGATCGAGCAATCTGGCGGCGTCTCTTCGCCGTATTCGCTCTGCGGACGGAAGGTGGGCGAGCACTGCCTCGAGGGTCTGTTCGAGGCCGATAAATACCGCAGCACGCTCGGCGGCCGGCATGCCGAGCACATGTCGGGCATCGGTCGCGATCGTATCCCTTTGAGTCGGCGTTGAATATGGGAGCGGCTGCATGTATCGATTGGGTTTTTTAGGGCCCTGAGTCTCGCGGTCAATTCACGATTCCATTGTACGCAAAGCGACTATCCCGCAAGCCGAGATCGTGCCATTGCTGGGGACAACGGCTTTTTTTGCTGGACCTTAAATCGAGATCGGGTAGGATTTTAGCCGAGCCGCGTTGTTCCCGATGACAGGCACGCAAAGCGATCCAGTGATCCCGCGTTTGGAAATCCACCGTTTGGGACTCAATTCGATGCACCACCGATCTTTAAAGATGTGGATGTGTTTGCCCCCGGCCATCACGAGCCTGATTGTGATACTGGGCCTTTCAGTAGCAGCGGCCGCTAATGGCAAACCAGACCCTGCGACCAAGGCCAACCAAGCAAGACAAACAGCTGGGAATAAACCTCCCTCGCAGGCGCTTGGCAAACTTCCCGCGGCCGTCTTGAAAGAGCCCAAGGGATCGGTCATGCAGGTGGCCACAATTGACCGCTCGACTCGCAAAGAAGTTGCCGCTACCGCCGCTCAGATCGACACGCTCCTGGAGAAACATTGGCAGGAGCATTCCGCCACACCGAGCGAACCGCTTGCCGACCCTCAATTTGTTCGCCGCATCTTTCTGGAACTGGCTGGCAGGATTCCAACATTCGATGAAACGACTGCCTTTCTCGACGCCAAGTCGCCGGTCAAGAGAGCCGACCTGATCGACTCGCTGCTGCAGAGCCCCGATTATGTCAGCCACACATACAACTTCTGGGCCGACATTCTCCGCCTCAGCGAGCGGCCGCAGAAGGATCTCTTCTTCGAGCCCTATCTCGACTGGGTGAAGCATTCGATTGCAAAAAACAAACCGTATGACGTGTGGGTGCGGGAGATGCTCACTGCCGACGGCAAGGTCTGGGATAATCCGGCCGTCGGATTTCAACTCCGCGACAAGGGCATGCCGCTACCCTATGTCGACAATACGGTGCGTGTTTTTCTCGGCACCCAAATTGGCTGCGCCCAGTGCCACGACCATCCCTTTGACGACTGGACTCAGCACCAGTTTTACGAACTGGCCGCTTTTACAACCGGCACACGCATGCGGGTAGCGGGTGGACGCCCGAAGGATAGCGTCCTTTCAAAAGAGGAGACCCGCGAGGCGACCAAGGAGGTTCGCCAGTCGAACGCTGAGGCTTTGCGTCAAATCCGCGAAATTACGCAGGAGGCCAACCAGCGGGTTCGCGATCGCAAAGTCGATAACGGCATTCGCTTTTTTATCAACGCTAATCTCACGAGCGTCAGCTACAACTCAACCAAGCTCCTCCTGCCTCACGACTATCAATACCAAGACGATAAGCCACTGTCGCCAGTGTCGCCCCAAGTGCTCTGGGGCGAAGTACCGCCTCTGGCTGTCACAAAAGACCGTCGCAGGCAATTTGCCGAGTGGCTCACATCCGGCGAGAATCGACAGTTTGCTCGCACCATCGCCAACCGCATTTGGCGAAAGGTAATGGGCGTTGGCTTGGTCGAGCCCGTCGACGATTTCTCAACGGCCAATCCAGCCTCCTCTCCAGAACTGCTCGAACACCTCACCGACGAGATGCTCCGGCTCAAATTCGACCTGCGAGAATTTGTGCGCATGATCGTCTCGACCAAAACCTACCAGCGTCGCGCAGTGCTTCACGACCCGACCGCCGCGACCCCCTTTCGGTTCACCGGGCCGTCGCTCAAGCGCATGACGGCCGAACAGCTCTGGGACTCCATCCTGGCTTTGGTGGCCCACAACGAATGGGCCTTTCAGCGGCCGACCGTCAAGGAATATGCAAAGCTCGTCGATTTCAATCTGACTGCGGCCGGTACTCGCTACGCCGATGTCGAGAAAGCATTCGACACATTCAACGATGCCTATGGTGCCAAAGGCTACCGCGCGCAGCTGCAAAAACAGTTCGGCTACAAGGGGCAGGTGTTGGTGCGAGCCAGCGAACTCCCCACACCCCTGCCACTTGGCCACTTCCTCCGGCAGTTTGGTCAGAGCGATCGAGAGACGATTGAAGGGGGTCGCACTGTCGCCACCGTGCCGCAAATTTTGGCGATGTTCAACGGCCCGATCACGCACAGCATGCTGGAACCAGGCTCTGTGATCTACGATGAAGTCCTCGCCCGAGGCCCAACAAAGGCGATCGATGTAATCTTCATAGCCCTGCTCTCGCATCGTCCATCGGCCGAGGATCGTGGCTTTGCAACCCAGGAAATCAGTTCTGCAAATAACCCGGAAACAGGCTTCGGCAATCTGATCTGGGCCCTGCTCAACACGCGAGAATTTATCTTCATTCAGTAGTGGCGTTTTACCTGTATCGTGGAATCAAAACAGATGACACCCAAACAAGATTGGCTGAATCATCCCCTGGCACGCCGCGAGGCGTTTGCGAGGGTGGCTCAGGCAGCGCTGGGAGTAAGCCTTCTTTCCAGCGCATCACGCCAGGTCGAAGCCGCCGCGTCCAACGGCACGCCGGTCGAAAATGTCATCTTCCTTTTTATGCAAGGGGCGATGAGCCATATCGACACGTTTGACCCCAAGCCCGGCCGCGAGGAACAGGGGGAAACAAAACCGATCAAAACAAAAACACCGGGGATTGTCTTTGGTCAGAGCCTAGAAAAACTTGCCTCTCTCTCCGATCGCTTGGCCGTGGTGCGGTCGCTCTCCACAGCGACTGGCGCTCACGAGCAGGGCGTCTACCTCATGCGCACCTCCTATCAAATGATCAACAGCATCCGCCATCCATCGTTTGGCTCGTGGGCCTTGCAAAACATGGGCCGGATCAGCAAAGACCTGCCAGGATTTGTTTTGATCGGCAACGGTAACGACCATCCTGCCGCCGGCTTTCTGGATCCAAAGCTCACCCCTGTGCCGATCGCTGACCCCACCAAGGGGCTGGAGAATATCAAGCGGCCGGTCTATCTCACGGAGCAAAATTTTGACCGTCGACTGGCGTTGGCCGATCGCATCGACAGCGATTTTAAACAGCGTTATGCCGGACCGCAGATCAATGCCTACAACCAACTCTATAAAGACGCCGTTCGCCTGATGGGCAGTGCCGATCTTCAGGCCTTCGATATCTCGCAGGAAAAACTGGCGATCCGCGAACGGTACGGCGACTCAAAGCTGGGGCTGGGCTGTCTTTTAGCGAGGCGATTGGTGGAATCGGGTGTACGATTTGTGGAGGTGGAGTTTGGTGGCTGGGACATGCACCGCGATTTGTTTGACGAGATGCAGGAGAAGGGCTCTCAGCTTGACCGTGCGATGGGCACGCTCATTGAAGATCTAGAACAACGGGGCCTGCTCGCCTCGACCCTTGTGGTGCTGGCAACTGAGTTTGGCCGTTCGCCGCGGATCAACGAGAACGCCGGCCGTGATCATCATCCGGGCGTATTTTCCTGCGTGCTGGCCGGGGCGGGAGTGAAGGGGGGCGTGGTACACGGCTCCTCCGACCAACGCGGCCATAGCCCTGATAAGGACCCCGTCTCAGTCAATGATTTTAATACAACAATTGCTGCAGCCTGTGGTCTTCCGTACGACAAGGAGTTTCACGCTCCCAACGGTCGGCCCTTCAAAATCGGCGGGGGAGGCAAACCGATTGAGGCCGTGCTGGCCTAACGACTACCGCAACCGCTCAACGCTCTGCCTGTGGATCGGCTTAGAACCAACGTGAGTTCTAAGCGATCCTCGCTACGGTTTTGTTTTGGTCTTGCCGTTCTTGCGATAGTCCCACGGGGGTGTGGGATTTTTCTGCGACCATAGCCCGATCTGCTGGGCCTGTGCCTGCGATTGCAGTGTCGAAAGCGACCCGTCCTTCGAATAGGCCGCGTAGTGCCAGGCATTGCCGGTGGCTACCATTTGCCGGTTGGCATCCTGCCCGTTGACAACTAAGTGCCCGATCCATCGACCGTAACGATCCTTGCCATCGTCGACCACTTCGATGGTCTTACCAAATACCATCTCGGCCAGTGCGTCACGAGAGACTTTTCCAAAATCTTGGCCGAGTTCTGGTGCGTCAATTTCTGCCAATCGCACTTTTTGCTGCTGGTTGGCGTCGTCCAAGCACGTGACCGTGTCGCCGTCGTGCACGCCAACCACCCGCCAACGATGAGAGTTGGCCGGACGGTTGGCGGTCTGCTGCGTTGCTGCACTGCTAACAGGCTGAGCCACAAGCGGCGGCGAGCCTTGCGCAGCGGCAGCTGATCCAGCCACGGTGGCTGATGAAGCTGCTACTCCCGATCCTGCTGAAAAGGCTTGGCCCGGAGAAGTCTGGGCATCGGCTGGCGCTGGAACCCACTGCGTCGGCGGCGGCGGCAGAGCGGCAGCGGGACTCGCATAGGGACTTCGCAACTCCGCTGGTACGGCGGGTGCCGCTGGCATCTGCGGCGGTTTCAGCGGTGTGCCTCCCAAGGCCGCTGCGCCAGCCGGAAATTGGTAGGGGCTTGGCTGATAGCGAGTCACTGTCGCTGGCATTGTGGCCTGCGGCAAAACATAGGCCGACGGCAGTGCGCCCTGCGATTGATAATAAAAACCTTGTGGGGTAACGCCCGGACGGCCATAGGCCTGACGACGATTCACCTGCGAGGCCCGCTGTACTGCCGGAGCGGCCGCAACCGGCGGTCCAATGGGATAGGTAAACACGTAAGTGGGAGCGTAGTGCATTGTGACCGGCCGCCCATCTGGGCCGACGGCTTGATAGGGCACAGCCTGCGGCGTCCAGCCTTGTGGAATCGCGTTACCGTGAACGACCGTGCCAGGCATCGCTTGCGCTTGATGCACTTGGACCTGGGCTTGGCCCACCTGGACTTGCGCTTGGCCCACCTGGACTTGCGCTTGGCCCACAGGGACTTGCGCCACCTGCACGGCACTGGCATTAGGGCTACTCTTCGCGCCCGTGCTGGGATCTGACGCATTTAGAATGAGCGGCGCCACAAACGCAGCCATGCCCAGGAGACAGGCTCGATAAGCCCACGCCCAGTTCCGCATAAATTGTTGGCATCCTTGCCGCACGCTTACGCCCTCCTTGGCGAACCGACTCTCACTCTACCCCATTCCCTCCCCTTTCTACGATCGGACTTTAAGCCGACCATTGTCGAACGAGGACGTGCGAGGCCTTACGACTGGGCGCCCTCGTGCCGGCTGGGTGATCTGGGCAGAGTGGTCGATCAAAAACTTCTCGCCGCAGAGTCAGGCCAGTTTCTCCTATTCAATCCCTGATTTTTTAAGCGGCAATGCCCTGGCAGGCCCAGACAAATCGGTATGATGTTGGCGATGAACGCTTCCTCACTTTGGCGGGCCGGCACACTCTTGGCGATGCTCGCGGCCTGCGACCTGTCGGTTGCGGCTGATCAACTGGCGGTTGCACCGCTGGTGGCCACTGCCAAACGCGCCGGCCTTCGCGTGCTTTCCGGCAATCACCTCGCACTGGCCACCGATCGCCCCGTCCGTGATGGGGATGGCGTTAGCGATCTGCCGCGTCTTTTTGACGAAGCCTTTGAGGCGTGGAGCAAACACTTTGGTCTCGATCCAGCGGCCCATTCCCAATGGCAGGCATTTGGCTGCCTCGTTGTCGATCGCGAACGCTTTCGCGCCGCTGGCCTGCTGCCCGAATCCATCCCCGACTTCACCAATGGTTTTTGTGATCGCAACCGCTTCTGGATGGTCGACCAATCGAATCCGGCCTACCGCCGCCACTTGCTTTTACATGAGGGCGTCCACGCTTTCACACTCACGCTATGTAGCCTTGAAACGCCGCCATGGTACACCGAAGGCATCGCCGAATATTTGGCGACCCATCGCCTTGAGGTGAACACGGACGGACAAGGCAGCTCATTTGTGCCCACGCCGATTCCAGCCCGCGCTGCTGATGTCGAACAATTAGGCCGCATTGAAATACTTCGCCGGCTGCGTGCGACAGGAAACGCTCCTTCTCTGACTGATGTTTTGCAATCGCCTGCAACTGCCCACCATGATCTGCGGGCCTACGCTCTGAGTTGGGCTGCTGTAGCCATGCTTTCGCAACACCCAGCGTTCGCAAAAGTATTCGCCAGCGCAGAACGCCAACCGCTGGATCAACAATTTGCTCTCCGGCTGACAAGCGATCCCCTTTGGAATGCAACACGCGCCACTCTCGACTTCGATGCCTTCACAGACGACATTGACTATGGCTACGACTTCAGCCGTTCGTCAATCGATTGGTCGATTGGAAAACCGCTGAGAGCTTCCCAGCGAATTGCCGTTGACAGCACTCGCGGCTGGCAAAACTCTGGGTGGTCGCTGACGGAGGGCCAGCAAGTTTCCTTTGGAACCACCGGCCGCTATCAGATCGGCACGCTGCCGCAAGAAAATCTGCCTGCGATGGCCTTAGAAAGTGAGGCCGATGGCATTTCCCTGCGCTGGTACCGGGGCCGACCGCTGGGGCAACTGCTCATGGCCCAGTGGATTGCCCCGCAGGCATCCTCGCGAGGCCAACCCCGATTTGTTGTTGTCGCCACCGGAGCCAATGGGATTTTCAAGGCCCCCACTGCGGGCGTCCTTTACGGAAAGGTCAACGATCCGCCGGGAGAGTTAGCCGACAATGCTGGCGTATTAGACATTGAGATCCGGCCCGCGCCTTGAAAGAGTTATTGCCGCACATCAACTCTGTAGATGAATTGCCGGCATGCGTTCCTGTCAACAAGAGGCTTTGGCTTTCTCTTGATTCTTGAGTGAGCGGATGTCCGAGCTATCGTGGAGGGACTGGAACAACAAGCTTTCCTGGGCCGCCGCCGAACACCGCCGATCCAATGGAACCGGCGTGAATCTGCCGCACGTCTGTCAACTTAAAAAGGACTTCTGAGGAAAGTTGGCCGTCCACGAGTGCCACTTCAAAAAGATGTCGCACACGACCCGTGCCAGATTCCACGGTGTGCACCGCAAGGAGGCACTGCGGCGAGACTGCCAAACGCAACAGCGGCAGCCTGTCGGCCATTGTGACTGGATGCTCTTCGAGCACAACCAGTCGCATTCGATCGGGCCGCTCCACGGGCATCGCTTTGATTTGCACGATCGATCCCGGCAGATTGGGTATTTCCATTCGTCATTCCCGCTATTTAACGCATGAATACATGAGCGATTCTTGGAGCGCGTTTTATGTTTCCGAAGTCACAGATCGGTTTGGATTCGCGGGGCTTGAATTGGTCGGTAGCCTCCCTCTGCTTTCCAATACTTATGCTCTCTGCGTGAGTCCAACCTTGGCAGACTTTCTACCCCCGGCAAGCCGCCTAGTGACTCTAAGCCGAAAAGATCTGCTGACCAACCAGAGCTTTCGATGCGACATCTACGCCAAATCTCCGACGGCATTTCAACTGCCGGAAGACCGGCTTTCAGCAGCTGGTAATCTCTACTTTCGACTGGCCGATCGCGGTCATACGCTGCCTTACAAGCAGATTCTTCGCTCAATCGCGTTTGAACTGTCTGGCCCGCCGCACGAAACCCTGTTTGAAATGCTTTCGCAGCGAAGCTGGCAACTTGCTGAGATTGCGGCATTTCCTGGACTGGCTGGACTATCGCTTGAGGATCTCTTTGAAGCGATCGATCTGGCCACGGCCACGGGTTTGTTTTGCTTCGACGCCGGTCCACTCCATGCCTTGCCCGCAGAGCTTCCCACTGAGTCGAGCGGACCGTTCACATTGAACGGTGTTTTCAACCACCAGCAGGTGCGGAATCTTCCCGTCGGTGAAAAAACGATTACGCTGGCGAGTCTGGCCACAGGGACGGGTCATTCGCTGAAGATTCTGCACGCCATTATTCTTGATGAACTGGTGTCTGGTGAGAATGACGGGCTTTGATTCATCGCCGCTGCTGGCGGCGTTGGCTTGACCGACCGAGTGAACCAACGGCTGACATCTCGCGGGCCAGGCATTGTGGAGCGGCAGACTGGCCGTGCGGTGACCGACACCGTGGAACGCCGGGCCGCGGTCGAAACCGTCTGCGTAGAGTTTTTCAAAAACATTCTTCCCGATCTCTTGATGCTCGGGATTGTGTCTTTGCCGAAATAGATCCAAACGGCTTCCGCACTTTGCTATGCGTAAACGGCACATTCTCCCGCTGACACGCTCGGCAGATTTGTCTGCCCCATGAGCCAGAGATCAATCGAACGCGCCGCCTCACGGCCTTCGTGAATCGCCCACACAACCAGCGATTGTCCACGCCGCATGTCGCCTGCGGCAAAGACTCCGTCGCGGCTGGTTTTGTAATCGCTGCCAGTCTTGACATTCCCGCGAGGATCAAGTTCGAGACCCAGATCAGAAACTGGGCCTTGCTTTTCTGGTCCCACAAATCCCATCGCCAAGAGTGCCAATTGACAAGGCCACTCCTCCTCGCTGCCCGAGATTTCACGAAACTTCTGCTGACCGCCAGCCGTATCGGTGTACCACTCAATCCGCACGCTTTGCAGCGCCCGTAAATTACCTTTCTCATCCCCCAAAAATTCTTTGGTCAAAATGCTCCACTCGCGACGCACGCCCTCCTCGTGAGAAGTGCTCGTACGCAAAATCACAGGCCACAGCGGCCACGGAGTGCTAGTCGGTCGCTCTCCGCGGCGAGGATAGTTGCCCACATCGGGAGGCGTGGGTAAGAGTTCAAACTGCGTCAGGCTCTTGGCTCCCTGCCGATTGCTTGTGCCGTCGCAGTCGCTGCCTGTGTCACCACCGCCAATCACGATCACATGCTTACCCTCGGCCACAATGTGCCCGTTGACTTCGTCGCCGGCATTGCGTTTATTTTGCTGCGGTAAAAAGTCCATCGCAAAGTGAACGCCGTTGAGTTGGCGGCCTGGGATTGGCAGGTCGCGGCCGAGCGTCGAGCCACCCGAAAGCAGCACGGCGTCGTATTCGGCTGTCAGTGATTCCGTTTTAATATCCCGACCGACATCCACACCACAGCGAAACTCAACGCCTTCTTCTTCCAACTGCCGCACGCGCCGCCAGACCCGCCATTTTTCCAGCTTAAAATCGGGGATGCCATACATCAGCAGCCCACCAGGCCGGTCGGCCCGCTCAAAGACTGTAACCATATGCCCGGCGCGGTTGAGTTGCTGCGCTGCAGCCAGGCCGGTTGGACCACTACCAATCACAGCCACGCGTTTTCCGGTGCGCTGGTTCGGCGGTTCGGCTACAACCCAGCCCTCATCAAAGGCTCGGTCTGCAACAGCCATTTCAATTTGCTTGATGGCCACAGGTTCGGCATTGATTCCCAACACACAGGCCGCCTCACAGGGCGCGGGGCAAACGCGGCCGGTGAATTCCGGAAAGTTGTTGGTGGCGTGCAATCGCTCGCTCGCCTCCTGCCACTGATCTCGATAGACCAAGTCGTTGAAGTCGGGAATGATATTGCCCAGCGGGCAACCGGTGTGGCAGAAGGGCACGCCGCAATCCATGCAGCGAGCACCTTGCTGGGCCAATTCTGCCTGCGGCAAGATCGTGAGAAACTCGTTGTAGTGCTTGAGCCGTTGAGTTACCGGTTCTTTACCGAAAATCTTCCGCTCATACTTCATGAAGCCGCGTGGCTCACCCATAAATCTTCTCCTTTGTCTGACGAGCTTCGGATTGTTCTTGCTCGGCAAGTGCGCGGAGTTCGTCCAAGGCCCGGCGGTAGTCAATCGGCATAACCTTCACAAAGCGTTCTTTTTCAACAGTAAATCGTTCGAGAATTGCTTTGCCTCGTGCGCTGTCTGTGTAGGCAATGTGTTTTTCAATTTGGCTCTTGAGGTAGGCGATATCATGCTGGTCGAGCGGTTCAAGAACTACCATCTCCTTGTTGACCTTCGAGGCGAACGAGCCATTGGCATCCCAGACATAGGCAATGCCGCCGCTCATGCCAGCAGCAAAGTTACGGCCTGTTTCGCCAAGGATCACGGTCCGTCCACCGGTCATGTATTCGCACCCGTGGTCACCGACGCCTTCAACAACAGCCTCCGCACCGCTATTGCGAACGCAAAAACGCTCGCCTGCGATCCCTCGCAGAAAGACTTCACCACTCGTCGCCCCATAAAGAACCACATTGCCAGCCACGACGTTGTCTTCGGCCGCAAAGCTCGCCAATCGGGGCGGCCGCACGATCACACGCCCGCCGGAAAGACCCTTACCGCAATAATCGTTGACATCTCCTTCCACCCGCACCGTCACACCCGGCACGCCAAAGGCCATCAGGCTCTGCCCGGCGGTGCCTGTAAAATTAATTTCAATCGTGCCATCTGGCAGGCCACCAGCGCCGTGACGGCGAGTGATCTCGCTTGAGAGCACCGTGCCAACCGTGCGGTTGACATTCCGGATCGGCAAGTTGAGCTTGACCTGTTTCTTTTCGTCGATGGCTGATTTACACAGGCCCAAAAGCGTTGTCATGTCGAGCGATTGCTCGATGCCGTGGTCTTGCGAATCCTCGTGGTGCGTCTTGACGCTTGCCGGTACTTCCGGCTTGTAGAGAATCGTGGAAAAATCAAGGCCCTTTGTCTTCCAGTGATCGACCGCCGCCCGCGTGTCGAGCACATCGACGCGACCAACCATTTCATTGATCGTGCGGAAGCCAAGCTGCGCCATCAGTTCGCGAATTTCCTCCGCCAGCATGAAGAAGAAATTAACGACGTGCTCCGGTTGGCCGGTAAAACGTTTACGAAGCTCGGGGTCTTGCGTGGCAATGCCGACTGGGCAGGTGTTGAGATGACACTTCCGCATCATGATGCAGCCGATCACTACCAGCGATGCAGTGGCAATGCCGTATTCTTCCGCACCCAGCATCGTGGCGATGACAACATCTTTGGCCGTGCGAATCATGCCGTCGGTTTGCACAACAATCCGGCCGCGAAGGTTGTTCATCACAAGCACCTGATGGGCCTCAGCAAGCCCCAACTCCCACGGCAAGCCGGCGTGCATGATCGATGTTTGGGGGCTGGCCCCAGTGCCACCATCGTGACCTGAGATGAGTACCACATCAGCCTTGCCCTTCGATACGCCGGCCGCCACCGTGCCGACGCCCACTTCGGCCACGAGCTTCACGCTCACGCGGGCGTAGTGATTGGCGTTTTTAAGATCGTGGATCAGTTGAGCCAAATCTTCGATCGAATAGATGTCGTGGTGTGGTGGCGGTGAGATCAGCCCCACGCCCGGCGTCGAATGGCGAATTCTGGCAATCTCGCGATCGACCTTATGGCCGGGCAACTGCCCTCCCTCACCCGGCTTTGCACCCTGCGCCATTTTGATCTGCAATTCCTTGGCATTCACCAGATAGAGGCTCGTTACACCAAACCTGCCACTGGCCACCTGCTTGACGGCAGAGTTTTTACTGTCGCCTGAGGCTTCGCGTTGGTACCGCAGAGGATCTTCCCCACCTTCGCCTGTGTTGCTCTTGCCGCCCAGCCTGTTCATGGCGATGGCCAGCGTTTCGTGGGCCTCCTTAGAGATCGATCCGTACGACATCGCTCCGGTTGCAAAGCGTTTGACGATCTCCGTGGCGGGCTCGACTTCCGAGAGCGGCACGGCATTCGTCGCTGGCTTGAAAGCCAGAAGACCTCGCAATGTCAAGAGATGCGTCTGCTGATCGTCGATCAGTTTTTGATACTTTTTAAACTCCTCGCGACTGTTGATCTGCGTCGACTGCTGGAGTTTTGCCACAACCTCTGGCGAGAGCATGTGCGCCTCTCCCTTGCGTCGCCAGGCGTACCGGCCGCCGACGTCGAGATCCAGAGTCTGGGCAACACTTTTCTGAGGCCAAGCGTGCTGGTGCCTGCGAAGCGATTCTTGAGCCACGCCCTCCAAGCGAATCCCACCAATGCGGCTAGGAGTTCTCGTAAAAAACTCATCGACGAATGCTCGGTCGAGGCCAACGGCTTCAAAAATTTGAGCGCCGCGGTAACTTTGCTGCGTTGAGATGCCCATCTTGCTCATCACTTTAAGCAGCCCCTTGGAAGCCGCCTTGGCAAAGTTTTTATGGAGCTTTTCACGCGTATACTCTGGCGGAAACATTCGCTCTCTCTGCATCTGATCGAGGGTGGCAAAGGCCAGATAGGGGTTCACAGCCCCGGCGCCGTAGCCTGTCAGCAGAGCAAAGTGGTGCACCTCGCGAGCCTCGCCCGTTTCCACAACAATCCCACATCTGGTTCGAGAGCCCTCTCGCACCAGATGATGGTGCACTCCCGCCGTTGCGAGGAGCGACGGCACGGCCGCCATCTCGCGGCTAACTCCCCGATCGGAAAGCACCAGAAGCGTTGCTCCCTCGCGGACGGCTGCAGATGCCTCGGCACGGATCGCGTCGAGCCGGGCCTGCATTCCTGCTGCCGCGTCGGCCACTGGGAATAAGAGTGAGATGGGGCGGGCGATCAGGCCCGGCTGATTGAGCGACTTAATCCGCGCACATTCTGCATTGGTGAGCACAGGCGTTTCTAAACGCAACACTCTGGCCTGCAGTGGCTGCGAGTCGAGCAGATTGCCCTCCGAACCAATTGTTGTCACCAGCGAGGTGATGATCTCCTCGCGAATACCGTCGAGCGGTGGGTTGGTGACCTGTGCAAAAAGTTGCTTAAAATAATTGCCTAGGAGCTGGGGCCGATCGGAGAGAATCGCCAGCGGAGTATCATTGCCCATGGAGCCGATCGGCTCCGCGCCGTCACTGGCCATGGGAGCCAGAATGACCCGCAAATCTTCGAGCGTGTAGCCGAAGTTGCGTTGCAGTTCAATCAAACTGCCACCTTCACCGGCCACGCCTGAGGGCCGTGATTGGCAAAGCTCTGCTGCGTCTGGAGGATCGGCGATCGAGTCCAAACGCACTTGATTGCCATCCAGCCACTCTCGCCACGGCTTGGCAGAGGCCAGCTTTTTTTTAATTTCTCCGTCCTCGATGATCCGACCTTCATGCGTGTCGACAAGAAACATCTGACCGGGACGCAAGCGACCCTTGCGGACAATATCGGCTGCCGGCAAGTCGAGCACACCCGCTTCGCTAGCCATCACCACCAGCCCGTCTCGCAATTGCCACCAGCGACCCGGTCGCAGGCCGTTACGATCGAGAGTAGCGCCGATTCGCGTGCCATCTGTAAAGGCGAGCGCAGCCGGGCCATCCCAAGGCTCCATCAGACAGGCTTGAAACTCGTAGTACGACTTGAGGCAGTCAGGCATGCTTTCGTGGCCGCTCCACGGCTCTGGAATCAGCATACTGACAGCTTCTTCGATTCCTCGGCCGCCCAACACGAGCAGCTCTAAGACATTATCAAATGTGGCCGAGTCGCTACCGCCACCCCGCACCACGGGCTGAATCTTTTTGAGATCAGCACCAAAGACCGGATGGGCGAGCATGCTCTCGCGGGCGTGCATCCAATTGATGTTGCCTCGAACGGTGTTGATCTCGCCATTGTGAGCAATGAAGCGAAAGGGGTGGGCAAGGTCCCATGTGGGAAATGTATTGGTGCTGTATCGCTGATGCACGAGCGCTAAGCTGCTGATCAGTCGCAGATCGGAGAGGTCGGAATAATACTTGTCAACCTGATCAGCCAGTAGCAGACCCTTGTAGACAATGGTGCGGGACGACAGGGAGCAGACGTAAATAAATGCCTCCTCGGTGAGGCCGAGTTGGCCGAGTTGGATTTCCAGTCGCTTCCGCACAACAAACAACTTCCATTCAAAATGGTCGCGGGCGATCTTTTTACCCCGGCCCACAAACGCCTGACGTACGACTGGCTCGACTTCACGGGCTGTTTCGCCAATCGAACTGCTATCGACCGGTACACTTCGCCAGCCCAAAAACTCGAGGCCTTCCTCGTGGCACATTTTTTCAAAAAATGATTCCGCACTTTCGCGATCGTCGTCTGTAGGAGGCAAAAACACATTGCCGACAGCCCAGTCACCCGGCGGGGGTAAGCGAATGCCTGCCTGCGGCGTGACGGCAGCAAAAAAATCCTGGGGTATCTGTATAAGAATCCCGGCTCCATCCCCGGTCAGCGCGTCGCAGCCACAGGCCCCCCGGTGAGTTAGATTTTCGAGCACCTCTAACCCCTGTCGGACAATCGCATGGCTTTTACGACCATGCATGTTCACGACAAAACCGACGCCGCACGCATCGTGCTCCGTGGATGGATCGTAGAGCCCCTGAGCAGGTGGCAGACCGGGGAGTTTTTTAGGGTTCAAACGAGTCATGGCCTTGTTCTGCGAGGGCTAGAGGGAAAAGTGTGTGAGTTGCGAGTTTGGGCGGGCGTGTCAAAAAAGGACTAAGAATACAACTCGTAAAAGCGAATCGTCGTAACCGTGAGCCTTATCCACTTGCCACCAAAGCTGTTTCTGTCGAGGGGTGGCGGTGATCACTAACGTTTGATTGGACCTCACAGCCTTGCAGCAATTCGACAAACCGCCGCACGGTGGGGGCCAGCGATTGGCCGCGAGCGTGAATGATGCCCAGGGGCCTAACGATTTCTTTCCCGGCAATGCGAACGATGCAAAGCGTGCCAGCGGTCAACTCGCGCCCGACGGTGGGCTCTGGCAAGAGGGCCACGCCGGCATCGATTTCAACAGCTCGTTTAATGGTTTCAATATTGTCAAATTCCATGACAATGTTGGGTTCTGGGTGGCGGCCGGAGATTGATGTGTGGGCAGCGATCGCGCGATCAAGTTCGTGACGGATGACCAGATCCGGGTCGAAGCTCACCATCGGCTGGCCGTCGAGTTCTTCGAGGGATACTTCCACGCGGCTGGCAAACGGATTGCCGGGCGCACAGACCAGAACAATCGGCTCCTCACGCCACGGTTGGGCCTCGATCGAGCGAGTGCTTCGAGGATAACTGACAATGCCCACATCGGCCTGCCCTTTTTCTACTGATTCAAGCACTCTTTCAGGATGCAGATATTCAAGACGCACATTGGCCTTTGGGTAGCGGCTGGCAAACTCTTGGACATAGCAACTCATGTGGTGCAAGCCCACCGAATAGATAGCCGCCACTCGTACGCGGCCAGCAACCTCTTCATGCAAGGTCCGCACTTCGTCTTCGAGGGCCTCATAGCGGGCAATTAATTTTCGCGAACCATCAAAAAAGACCTGACCCTCGGGCGTTGCCGCCAGCGGCCTTTTGGAGCGTTCGATAAGCTGTACTCCCAGCCGGCTTTCCAATTGGCCGACAACTTGACTCGCTCCCGACTGGGAAATGCCGTTTTCCTCGGCAGCCCGCGAAAAACTGCGGCGTGCAATGATGTCGCAGAAGATTTTAAGGGATTTGAGATTCATAAAAAATCCACCCTCCATAACATTTTCTGACGTTTAAAGATAAACAAAACAAATAGTACCGCCTTGCACTATTTGGAAAGCAAATGTATCATAGCGGCCGCTTGAGCTCCGTCAAGGAGCCACTGAAGAGGCTGTTGGGCGGCTTCAGTCACTTTCTTGCATCCCAATCGTCTGGAGCTAGCAGTATGGAAATAGCCTGGGTTTTATTAGCCTCTGCGGCGGGCATTTGCATCGCGCTGCAAGCCGCAGCCAATGGCTCACTGCGCATCCATCTGGGAGACACCTCGTACGCCACATTTTTCTCGATCTGCGGCACGATCACAACAGCCGTAGTCTTCATGCTGGCCGCGCATCCGGCCCCCCCTTCATGGGCTGTTCTGCGGGCAGCCCCGTGGTGGAACTGGATCGGCGGGCCGCTTGGAGCGCTGGTGGTGCTGGCAGGTGCCGTGCTGACGCCAAAAATTGGGGCGGCCGCTTTTGTGGCGGCATTCGTGGCGGGGCAGTTAGCGTGCTCGCTGCTGATCGATCACTGCGGGGCCATGAATGTGCCCCAGCAAACCCTCACACTCGGGCGAATTTCCGGTGCAGCCCTCGTTTTCACCGGCGTGATCCTCGTTAAATACTCGTAAAAAGGTTTTTTTCACAGGGCATTTTCATGCTAGAATGACTCGTTTTCTCCACCATTCCCCGGTTTCGATTCCACTCGAGTCGTCAATCCGTCTGCTGAAGGATCGTTTGCCCAGTGCCAAGCCCAGCGAAGAATATCCCCGCTAAAACGAGCGTCCCTAAGCCCAGCTCGGTGCAAAACAAAGCGATCCAGAAGGCTGACACTTTGATTGAAGCCCTGGGCTGGATCAGGAAGTTTCGTGACACGACAACAGTCATCAAACTCGGCGGCAGCGTTGTCGAACATCCCGACTCACTGCGACACTTACTGATCGACATTGTTTTCATGTCAACGCTCGGCATGAGAATTGTCGTTGTCCACGGCGGAGGCAAAGCGATCACACGGGCCATGGATCAGGCCGGTATCGAACCAAAGTTTGTCCAAGGTCGCCGGTTCACTGACACAGCCACGCTCGACATTGTCGAAAAAGTGTTGGCTACCGAACTCAATCACGATCTGGTCGCGAAGATCGAGGAACTCGGCGGCCGTGCCATGTCGCTCAATTTTCTCTCAACGAATGTCTTGTTTGGCGAGAAACTTTTGCTCGTGGACCTCGATGGCCTGCCTATCGATCTGGGCCATGTGGGCGAAGTCACCCGTGTCGATCGCCTCACCATCGACAACCTCACCTATGCGGGACAAGTGCCAGTAATTCCATCGATGGCAATGACCGCCGACGGGGAAAAACTGAATGTCAACGCCGACACAGCAGCGACTGCTATTGCCGCAGCGATCGGCGCCGAAAAACTTGTGGTCTTAAGCGATATTCCCGGCGTGCTTCTGGATGTCAATGATCCAGAAAGCCTCGTTCACTCGCTCTCGGCTACCGAAGCCCGCCGGCTGATTGCCGATGGCACCATCGCTGCTGGAATGATTCCCAAGATCGAAGGCTGCCTCGAGACCCTCCAGCAGGGTGTTAAGAAAATCCACATCATCGATGGCCGCCTGCGACATTCGCTGCTTCTGGAGATTTACACCACCAGCGGCGTTGGCACGGAACTCATTCGTGACAGTGTCTTGGCGTCACCCTCCCGTGAACCCGCCGCTGCCGGGGCGAGCACTCGCTAGACTTTGAAGCGAAAGCCACTTTCCAGGAATTTTTGAGGACACTTTGCTGATGGACGCCAACGAAACAATTGCTCTGCCAAACTCCAACCACGCAAGTATTACGGCCAAAACCCAAGCCGTTGTCGATGTTTTCAACCGTTATGTTGTGCCCAACTACAAGCGGTTTCCGGTCTGCCTGGTACGGGGCCAAGGCTCTCGCGTTTGGGATGCTGAGGGCAACTCCTATCTCGACCTTTTCCCCGGCTGGGGCTGCAATCTGCTCGGCCACTGCCCCGAGCCAGTCGTGCGGGCTGTCCAAGAGCAGGTGGCTACTCTGATCCACGTGCCCAATACCTGGTACACATCGGCCCAAGGGGAATGGGCCAAGGCCTTGTCGGAGCGATCCTTTGGCGGCCAGGCTTTCTTCTGTAACTCTGGCACAGAGGCGAATGAAGCTGCCATCAAACTCGTCCGACTGCGGACGGATGGCAAGCGTTACAAAATCATCACCTTCACAGGTGGGTTTCATGGTCGCACGATGGGCAGCGTGTCGGCCACTGCTCAGCCAAAATACCATGAGGGTCTCGGGCCAATCGTGGCTGGCTTTCAATACGCCCCTCACGGAGATCTGGAAGCAGTCGAAAAACTGATCGACGAACAGACTGGCGGCATTCTCGTCGAGCCGATTCTGGGTGAAGGGGGCATTGTGCCAGCTCCACCGGGCTTTCTTGCGGGCCTGCGCCGCATTGCCGACGCGCGCGATTTATTACTTGTGTTTGACGAAGTGCAGTCTGGCTGTGGGCGTACTGGTAAGTGGTTTGGTTACCAACATTTCGGCGTCACACCTGATATTATGACGCTCTCCAAGAGCCTTTGTGCTGGAGTGGCCGGCGGGGCGATGCTGACGACGGTGGAGTTGGCAAAACACCTACGACCCGGCATGCATGCAGCTACATTCGGTGGCAATCCGCTGGCGGCCCGGGCCGGCATTGCTGCCATTAAAATGATTGAAGAGCAGCATCTGCTTGACCATGTCGACAGCGTGGCGGCCATCTTTCGTGAGCGACTTCTCGACCTCAAGGATTGCTGCGACTTAGTCTGCGATGTGCGCGTGATCGGGATGATGATCGGTGTCGAACTCTCCTGCGATGGAGCCGCTGTTGTGCAGTCTTGTCTGGAAAACAATCTGCTCATCAACTGCACGCAGGGGCGAGTGATCAGGCTCTTACCAGCGATGACTATTTCTGCCGCAGAAGTTCATGAGGGCTGCGACAAGCTATCGCAAGCCATTCTTGAGTTGGCCTCCCACACCGGCCGATCCGCTGCCGCCCTGCACTCCTAACCCCACCATTTCATGCGGCATGTCATTGTTCCCGAGGATCTGTCTGCTGCCGATATTTCGGCGGTCTTTACCCTCTCGCAGACCTTACAAACACAATACGAAGCTGGCGTGCGGGAATCGCTCTTGCCGGGTCGTGTGCTGGGACTGGTATTTGAAAAGCCCAGCCTGCGAACTCGCGTCAGCTTTCAAGCGGCGATGGTTCATCTGGGTGGCGATAGCCTTTTCCTCGGTGAAGATACGGGGTTTGCTTCATCGCGAGAGAGCATTGCCGATTTTGGTCGCGTGCTGAGTGAATATGTCGATGCGATCGTTTGCCGTGTCAAAGCCCACAGCACGCTTCAACAACTAGCCGCTGCATCAAGCGTGCCTGTGATCAACGGTCTCAGCGACTGGTGCCATCCTTGTCAGGCATTGGCCGACATCTACACGCTTCAGCAGCGAGTCGGAAGTGTCACTGGCCGAAAGCTTGTGTTTGTCGGCGATGGCAATAATGTCGCCCGCTCGCTGGCCGTGCTCTGTGGGTTGCTGGGCATGCGGTTTGTGCTGGCTGCGCCCCATGCGTATCAGTTTGATAGCGCATTTTGTGCACATCTGAAAACATTGCTCCCCAACGCCGAAATCCTCGCGACAAACGATCCGGTCGCGGCGGTCGAGGATGCCGCGGTGGTGTACACCGATGTCTGGACAAGCATGGGGCAGGAAAAAGAACGCGATCAAAGGCTGCAGGCGTTGCGACCTTTTCAAGTCAATGAGGCCTTGATGGCCCATTGCCCACGGGCAATTTTCATGCACTGCTTGCCGGCGCGGCGTGGGGAAGAAGTCACCGACGGCGTGATCGACGGCCCGCAGAGCGTAGTCGTGCAAGAGGCAGCCAACCGGATGCATGTGCAAAAAGGACTGCTGGCCTGGCTGCTGGCAGATGGCAGGACTTCCGTGGCCTAATACTCAATCCCTTCTGCGGGTTCGATCGACAGCACGCTCTGGTTCATATTGGCGGTCAGCACTCGGACGGCATGCGAGTCGCGGGAGGGTATCACCAGCATCGCTCTGACCGGGCCGTCTTGTGGTGCCACGCGATCAAGCCCAGCCGGACCAAGCGTGTAGAGCGCCGTTGAAAGCGCATCGGCATCGGCAGCAGAGGGCGCTACGACCGTTGCCGACAAGACTCCCTCAACAGGCCGACCGCTGCGCGGATCGAGAATGTGGCCCAGCTTTTTGCCCCGCTCGATAAAAAATTGCGTTCCCGACCCACTTGTGCCGAGGGCCATATTTTCGAGCGTGATCGTTGCCAGTCGCTTGCCCGGCCTGAGTGGATGCCGCACGCCCACCCGCCAGCCACGCCGACCGGGTGTGTCAGGGCCTTGGATACCAATCGCACGCACGCTGCTTGACCCACCGTGTACCAAAACACTAGCAACACCTTCTCGCTGGAGTTTATCAATCACGCAGTCGAGCGCCCAACCCTTGCCGATCGCACCGAGATTGAGTTCTACGCCCGGGCGACTCAAGCGAATTCGCTGAGTGCTTCTATCGAGTTCGACTAGTTGCATCCCCGCGGTTGCCCGAGCCTGCAAAAGTTGCTCCGCCGATGGCGTGCGGCCCTGCCGCTGAAGAAATCCCCAACAACGCACAAGCGACCCAGTCGCAACATCGAATGCGCCTCCGGTCAATTCGAAGATTGTCCTCGCATGCATCAGCAATTCAAAAAGATCGGGCGTCACTTTCTGCCAGCCATTGGCGGCTGTTGCGTTGAGAAAAGCCAGTTCGCTGGTGTCACGATAAATGGTGATCCGCGATTCGATTTCATCGATCAAGTCGAGGGCCGACACGGCAAGTTCCGTGGCCTGCGGCACCTCACCGGTGTTAAACACAAGTTCAAACCGGCAGGCCATCGCCTCCCGACCAATCACAAGCGTATGCAGATCGACATCAGGGTCCATGCTTTTGAGAGGTCTCACTAACGGGGAGCGAGTCCACGATCAAAGGCGTCTTGATCGCGGCGGTAGACAGCTAAGACTGTGTCAAATCGCTCCAGCGGAATCTGATAGACCGGCTGCTCGCCTGTGTGAGCGTGACAGTGGGCCACCAGCAGGCGGTAGAGAAACTTAAAAAGTTGCCTCGGTACCCGCAGGCTTCGCAACCCGTCAAGGAGTCGTCGCTGATCGACTTTTGACTCAAAAAGTTGTGTGAGTGTGGCCGATGGACTGACGACGCTCGCCGCTTGAACCCGCGTTGAGGCTATGTCGTAGAGGGTTTCCCCCGACCACTCCAGCGAGGGTACGAGATTCTGCTTATCGAGCCTCGCCCGCTGATTGAATTGCTCGTCCTCTCGCTCGATGAAGCGGTAGAGCTCGATTGGTAACAGGAGCTTGAATCCCATTCCGGGTGACTTCAAAAACTTGTTGTCGAGCATCGGCCAGAGAACCTGCTTCATGCGGTCGGCGGAACCGTTTATGAGGTGTGGTTCGTCGAGTCGATCGACAATCACGATCATGCCGGCATAGCCTTGCGCAGTGAGAATTCCTTGGAGTTTGGCGAGCAATTCATAGCGATCGTCGCTGCGGGCAATCGCCGGGAGTGGTTGGCCGGCCAAATCGACAACCGGCATGCGAGCCAGTGCCCCTGCGAGTTGTCCAAGAGTGCGATTGCCCGTCCGCATGCTGCGCACGATCCGCCATGCCAACCATGTGGCTTGCACTCGACGCGTGCTCCACGGGCCCCATGCTGCCGCCAGCACTAACCACGGCCACCACGCTGCTGCCCATCCGAGTGACCCGCTTGAAAAGCCACTCGTGAGAGCAGCCAGCATGCCAAGGCTCGCAAGCAGACCCAGTAGCAATGGCCAGAGGCCCAGCCACGCGTTGTAGCCAACGCGACGACGTAATTTTTTCCAGCGTGCAGGGAAAGTCTCGCCAGTTGACTGGTCGTAGCAGGCAGCCAGTAAGCAAATGTCGCGAGCCTGCGAGCCAGTCATTTTTTGCACCGAGACATTGGATCGGGACAACGGCTCCGTCAGAGAAGTCACCAGTTGTGTGACTGCCAACGACAAAATTGCGTCGATGTGATCCCAGAGCTTCCATTGTCCTAGAACTTTTTCGACGGGACGATTGGGGCCAACGCGACTGACAAAGCGATCAAGAAATGGATTGAAGTCGTCATAGAGCACAACAAACGGCGACCGGATCGCACCACCTGCATGTGTTCCAGCCGAAAGACTATGCCGTTCAAACTGCCGCACCATCTGCAGTTTGAGCGCCGTTTTTCCAGAGCCCTTCTCACCGAACACAATCGAAGTGCTGGGATCGGCCGGATCGCCGTAGATTTTGTCCCACGCTGGATGAAATGTTGTCTCAAGGCAGGTGCGTTTAAACACCGTGTCGTTTTGGGCGTCCTCTTCGGCAAACGGATTACCCGCAATGCCGTGATGCTCAAGGAAATCCTGGATTTTCATGTCGCTCGCGAGCCCTACTTGCCTGTGGCCACCATGCCCTCAATCATTGCGCGAAAGCCATCGGCCTGCTTCGCCACCGTTTTTCCAGGGCCATAAAACTTGAGAAAGTAACTGCCATTTTTGGGCGTCTCGACAATTGCAGCGAGCATCCGATAGTCGAGGCGATCGACCGCCTTGCCGCCTCCAAATGGACCCGCAGGCGAGTCCTTAAACGTTCCTGAGACATCGACCATTGTGACGGTGCAACCGGCCAGTTTGAGCGTCTTGGTGACGGCCTTGTCTTTGGTCGCACTGCCATCGGGTTGGGAAAACTGGCCGTACCAGCGGTCGATGTTGGCCTGCACACTGCCGCCGGCGCCCATCACCGTCATGCGACCCGGCGGTGCAACGGCGTCTTGCGGATCGGTTGCGGCCGGGGCTTCTGAGGGAATCGAAAACTCTGTCTCAATCATTCCGGCCTTGGGCTCGACCCGCTGCCAGGCCTTGGGTGCCTCAAGGGCCAGTGAACCAGAAGCGATCGTGAAAGGACTGGCAGCCTTGGCAGGTGCCTCCTGGGCGGCTTCGGCCTGTATTATGGGGCAGGTCATTCCACCGGCTGTCACAACCGTTGTCGCAATCAGCCTGAGCAGAAAAGAAACATTCGTGAAGCGTTCGGCGGGGAGCGTCGGCGTCAGCATGGCCATGATCTTCTTTCCTAAAAAATGAGGCGTGTCGGAATCACTTAAACTTGCAAAAAATAAATCTATCACAACAACGAGTCAAACTGCCCCCCTGATGGATTTGGGCAATGCTCGGGAAACACCTGGCGCACCGGAATCCATTCAGGCCAATCAGTCCGCCAGACCAATTCGTCGCCGGTTGCCTGCCCCTCTTCCAGCCAGTCCTGTAACTGTTCCGCCGTTAGGGGGTCAGATGGATCGCCTCCGGGAAAAGTGATGCTCCAGGCAAGTTGGACGTTCTGGAAAATCGTCGGGTGAAACTGCCTTTCTGATGGTTCTTCGAGTTCTATGTCGTGATTGACCGGCACAGACTCTCTAGCTTCCTTACTGGTAACATTCTCAGGCGTCTGGCTGATTTCGAGCGAGCGTGCTCGAGGCAAACCGGCTAAGCTGACCGGATCAATTGCCACAAAATGCGCCACTGGCAGGACTGCAGCGACTTGAGCCGTCCCTTGCGGTGCAGCCACAACCACTGCCGGCGCGTCTTTGAGCGGGATGCGAAACTTGACGCCGCAATCGGGACAAAGACCCTTCTTTCCGGCCAGTTCGTCCTTGACCTTCATGCGGTGTCCGTTAGGACAGTAGGTCACGATTCCCATCCGATTGCTCCGCAGGTTTCTAGCATAGACTCATCGACGGCGATTGTGTGCCCGAGCCGAGGGCGTCATCATGCCGTGGGCGAACGGTGCAATGCAAGGAGTGAATGGCACGGGCCTTGCCCTTTGAATCAATTCTTGGGTACGATTTCGATCATCATGGCTCAAAAGGGTAAAGCAGCAGGCCGGCCTGACGCGGAAGAAGAATCGTCGAGTGGTCCGCTTGAAATCGCGATCGTCGGAGACTTAACCGACCACGAAGCCGAATTGACCGATCGTCTGCTGAGCATCGAACCAGGCGGGCAGTGCACGATCTACTTCGATTCGCCTGGCGGGAGTCCGTATTGTGCCGTCTCGATGGCAACTCTCATGCGATTGCGAGGAATTCGAGCAACGGGAATTGTCACCGGTGAATGCTCGTCGGCTGCTCTCTGGCCGTTTGCAACCTGCACGCGGCGATTGGTCACTCCTTACAGCGTCTTTCTTTTTCATCCCATGAAGTGGCAGAGTGAGGAGCACATTGGCATTGCAGAAGCTGCCGAATGGTCGCGGCACTTTGCGGCTCTGGAAGGTGAAATGGATTTGCTGCTAGGCGATCTGTTTGGCTCGTCTTCCGATCTGATTGCCAAGTGGATTCAAACGCATCGCTATGTGACCGGCTCGGAGATGGTCAAGGCTGGGTTGGCCGAGATGATTGCTCTGAAACCCCTTCCAGAGTTGTTGGGTTCTCCGTCCGACAGATAAACCCGTTGGCTTAGCTACGGTAGTCGCCGTGGCAGGCGTCGCACGACTTCTTCAATTCTCCGACGGCAGCACGGGCCCCGTCATAGTCGCCCTTTTTTGTCGCCTCGCGGGCCTTGACTGCTGCATTTCGCATTGTGCTTGCGTAGCCGCGGTAGGTGTCGTCATCGTGATGCTCGAAATCTTTCTGCTGGATGACTTCCCCGATAACGGCCACAATTTCAACCTCGTGCATCAGCTTTTCGGCTTGCTTAAGGAAGTCACTCTTTGCTGCCATTGCTGCGCTCAGAGTGTCGTCTGCCACCTCCAGTCGCGACATCAGGGCCGGCCGAGCAGCGACTTGGTTCCAGAGAAAGTCGTTGTCCCGGTTGGCCTTCGCATTGAGCGAGTTTCCGTCCAAGAGGGCTTCGAGATCTGCCACTCGCAACTTTGATTCGGCAAATGACTGATCTGTGCCGACCTTACAGTTAAAGCCGACTCGAGCAAACAGATCGCGGGCCGTCTCGGCATTTTTCTTCCAGCGAATATCGCCGTCGTAGGCGGCGATCACTCCAAACGCCAAGGCGATGGCACTGAAACCTTCGCGGGCTTTGTCGTAGCCCCCGCCCTTGAAGTCGGATGGACTCGCAACAGTTTTTGTGACGAGTGGCTTAAGGTCTTTGATTTCGTCAATAAGCGTGTCTTCCGACACCAGCGTCGACCACTTGAACCCCCCAGCGGCCCCTCCAGTAGCCCCTTCCTCTGCTGGCTGCGATGCTCCTCCAGAAGCGGCCGCAGGCTTGGCCTGGGGCCCAGAAAAGTTTGGCCGAGGCCCGTCCAGCGTTGTAAAGGCATCGTCAAAAAAGTTGCCGGCTGTAGCTTTGTCCCACTTAGTTGCGGGAGGGATGGCTCGCGGCGAGGACCGGGATCGGCTCGGAGCGGCTGACAAAACGCCCGACAGCACCACTAGCGGCCCTAAAAGCCACAATAGCACCCTCCCGGAGCGGACGATTCCAAGAGTCGGGTGCGGCCGCCAACCCCGCCGGGGTCGAGTACGTTTCTGTATGAACCCAAAAAGTCGGTACATTTTTAAAAATTCTGTGCGAGCCCAAAAACCGCGGTGTGCAGGCATGTTCAGTATAGCGAAAACAACTCTTCCCGGCTCAGCCGGCCTCTTTTTTTTCACCTTGACCGACAATCCGTTTGGCGTCACTCTGCTGCCCGGTGCAATCCTCGGCGGTCTATTCATCAATGGCCACCACCCGGGCCGCGATCCTCCCGCTAAAAACCTCATAAAACTGATCCTGAAACCGGAGTTTGTTTATGGCTGCCAGCCCCTCGCCCAAAAATCATTCTTGTATGACGCGTACTTTATCGGTCTGGGCAGCCTGTTTTGTCTCGGGCTGCCTCGCTTTAGCGATGCTCTCTCAGTCGGGTTGCTCATCTGGTGGATTGGCGTCGGCAACGAGTACAGAGCCCGCCAAAGCCGCGGTGTCTAGATTTCTAGATGCCATCAAACGGGGCGACGATGCGGCAGCCAGTGGCATGCTCACCAAAATGGCCCGGGCCAAAACTCAAGAAATGGGGCTTTCAGTCGCTCCGCCTGTGGAAGCAACGGCCACGTACTCCATCCGTGAATGCGAAGTGGTCGGAGATGCCGACGATCTGGTGCATGTTTCCACGAATTGGACCAACACCGACTCCGACGGCTTTACGACTACAGACAGCGTTGTCTGGGTCGTTCGACTCGATCCTGAGGGCTGGCGGGTTGTTGGCATGGCGATGCGGATTTTTGATGATATGGCCCCGCTTTTGCTTAACTTTGAAGATCCTGAGGACATGCTGGCCAAGCAGGAAATGGTCGCTCGCGAACTCCAAAAACGGGCCGAGCAGGCCCAGACCGCTGCCGCCAAAGAGGCAGCAGATCCCCGTACCGCTCGGGGCACGAGCCCTATCCGGAAAAATTGAGCGGCTCTCTCGTTTTGGTTTTTGATTCCAGCCTGCCGGGGCTATCGCGGTCAATGAGCCGCCCGTCCCCTCGGAACCCGGAATGAGTGGGCTATTTCTGCCGAAAAAATCGTTTTTATCGGCAAATAATGAGTAGTTTGCTCATATCACGGCCATTCTTGACAGCCAAACTACCGCTGTTACCCTTAACCCCTAGATTGCCTAGGCATAATACCTTTGCCAACCCGCAGCGTTTGCAGGGCAGCGCCGCTGGTTGTCTCGGTTGAGGCCATTAGGCATTTGGTTGGTTTTTCGTCTTGCTTTGATCCGGTAGCCGTCCCGGTTCGAGCTTGTTTTACGACGGTTTGTAGGGACGCACTTGGCGTTCGGTTTTCTAACTGGAGTTTTATGATGAAGCGTTTTCTTGGATTTGCAGTTGCGATGTTTTTTGCCCTCGTTGCCATAGCCCTCCTGGGCGGCGATTCGGGTGCTGTTGCCGGTCACGGTTGCCACGGTCGTGCACGTTGCCACGGTCGCGACAAGACTCGTGAAAAGTGCCACGGCGGCCTGAAGGATCGTCTCAAGAAGCACCGTTGCCACGGCGAAGAAGCTGCGGCTTGCGGTGGTTGCGGCGAAGCTTCCGGCTGCTCCGGTGGTGGTTGCGGTGGCGATGCCGTGATCTCCGAAGGCGTTCCGACCGAAGCTGCTCCTGCTGCTCCGGTTGCTCCTGCTGCCCCGGCCAAGACCTAGTTCAAATTGTCTGGTTGGGTTCGCTGGATCATTACTGGCAGCCTTGCCCTGAGGCTCCTGATCTGAATCTGACACAAAAATGGCCGGGCCTTTCCCAGTGGAAGGCCCGGCTTTTTTGGTTGATCACCCATCCATACCATACCGGCCTCCTCAGGATGTGCGAATGGTCCACTATCGAATGAGACCCTATTTTTCATCCAGCTGTAGCAGGTAGGCGTCGAGGGCCTGTCGCGACTGCTGTTCTTTGCCCTCTCGTTCGGCAATCTCCTTGCGAAGCGTCTCTACGCGATCTTCCTGCTGTGAGAATTTTTTCACATACCGTGTGTAGAGTTCGCTGCCCTTTTCAAGTTGTTGCATGTTTTGTCGGATGCGTTCCTGCTCCTGATCGATCGCCTTAACCTCCTGCTGTCGCTCGGCTTTCTCGCGCACAAGCCGTTCAATCTCCTGTTTCCGCTTGACCACCTCAGCTAAAGCCGCCTTTACCGCCGGGCTGGTTGTCTTGGCGTTTGAGTAGAAAAGAATGCCGTTGTCATCCAGGTTTGTAAGCGCGATTCGCTGTTCAACGAGCATTTCTTCTACCACCTCAAGCGTCGTCGGCTTGCCGGGCTCTGCCTGAACGGCAAAGCGATATCGATCGCGAGTCGTCTCCTCGGCTTTTGGCGGCTGGATCAATTTCCAACCTGCCTCCAGCGGATGCTCCACAAGCACCTTGACAGACTTGTCGCTGGAATTCTTGATGGCAAACTTCTTCTGCCTTGCCAACTTACGGGAGGCGACCAGCGTGCCTTTGGCGATCCGCACGCTGGTGATCTCCTCCGGCTTTTGTTCAGCCTGCGGTGCAATTTCTACATCCAGATCAACCGCATAGCTTAGCAACCGCTCGCTGCCGGGCGACATATCTTCGATTCGGGCATCGCCAGCATAAGCGTCGGCCTCGTAGACCGTGATCGGCCCCTGCATGAGATTGAGTTTGGTGGAATTTTTGAGACGTAAGCCGGAGAGCGGATGCTTTGCCATCACTCGTTCGTCATAAATGGCTACCTTCTCTGCCTCGATTTTTTCCCCGACAATTAAGAGCATCGATGATCGCTGCCGCTCCAATGTGACAGGCTCTTCAATCTCATAGCGAAAAAGTTCGCCCAGAGCACCCCCCTGCGCCATGCTCTGAATGCTACTCATATTTTCTGCCATACTTTTCCTCCTCTCATCTGACCTCCCTCCAGCGGCAGTGGGCTCGGGCATATCCATTGCTGCAATTGCCGCTTTTGCCGATTGAGGAGCGCGGGCCATCATTCTGGCGTTTTTGGCCTCATTCGACTGGCGGTCGGCGGCGGCTAAAAACTCTTTTTCACCCCCTTCCATGTCCTTTCCGTAAACCTGCGGCACAAGCGACGCATAGAGTTCTTGCCGAACTTCCGGTCGGGGCACATAGAGCGGCTGGTAGAGATCCATACGAAACGAAATCGGCCGCCCGCTCACCAGCGACATCCGCACATCTTTCCAATCGTGATCGGTGCTATTTTCCACAATGGCCCAGCCCTGCAGCAGCGTCGGCGTGCCCTGCCATGCGGTCGGCTTACCATCTGCTACCCCGCCCTCACCAGCCTTTTTTTCAACCGGCTTGCCATCGCTCTCGTCCAGCACGATGCGGTAGCTTGTTTTCCAGACGGGCGTCTCTTGGACATAGCCCACTCGCACGTCGCGTGGACCCTTGCCTGAAAAATTGAGCGTCACCGATTTCTTTTCGTTGTCGTGACCGAGTGCCAGTACAGCCAACGCCTGTTCCAACTCCCCTTGCAGACGCGGATCGACCAGCTTGATCCGCGTGATTGAATCGAGTGCCAGGGTCCGCAGGCCTTCGGCTGTTAAAATCGTGACATATTCTTTGGCCACTGTTTTGTCGTTTCCCACTGGAACGGTCCGAGTTTCAACGCCCACGATCGTGCCAGCTGCGGGTGCTGCCGCATCGACTTCAATCTTTTCGCCGCGCAGGCGGCCGAGCAATTGGCCTACCGTAGGATTGTCTGTCAGATTGACGGCGAATGTCTCGAGTGTCTTTGTCACCGGATCGCGTGAGGCGTAGCTGACAGTCGTGCCAGTGCCGCCGCCCAAGTCCTGAAGCACCATGCTTTTGAGCAAGTCGTTGATGTGATCGGCCTTAAAACTCATCTCCACTTTTGCATTGTCTTTGACTTTTCCACCGTGCTGGAAATAACCGACTCCTGATGTAAAGAGCACTACTTTTTCCAGTGGAAGCGATTGTTCAGCGGCAAAGACCCCCGATGGAAGCGCCGGCATTGCCGCAACCGCGCCCATGCAACCGACAAGGACCGTCTGGATCCACAAGCGCGAACTCAACAGTTGGCAAGCTCCGTGCGTGCGACATTTCGTTTTCATCGATTGAGCTCCGAGGGAAAAAAGTGGTAGAAGACTGGCCTGTGGATTTGATGCGTGGGTGGGGGGAAAAGTTCCCGCAAAACCTGCCGCCGCAATGATACCTTGGAATTTGTACCGCTGCGGCAACGGCATGGAACCCTCTACAACCGTCATTTCCGTAGGGAAAGAATTATCTCGATGGGTTCATGAAGGGCCTGTATTCGGGCGATGCGTCTGGCCGGCGAGGCCATGGCCATCGTGGGTAATTCGGCCAGCCTCACCCAGCGACGGCCGATTGTGCGGGGGCCTGCCTCTGTCACTTGGCACTGCACAACCTCAAGGGTAACACGATGGTGGGTGACAGAGTGCTTGAGCGTGGCCAGATGCTCTGGCTTTCGGCACTTTAAACCTTTCAGTACGGCGGAGGCCAAGGCTACGGCACTCCCCTTTAATGGATCGCGTTGTGGCAGAAGCGCTCGCGGAAAATCCCAGAGGCCAGCCCACCATTCTCCGGCAGTTCGCCGCTCCACAAGAACGCGGTTGCCACGGCGGGCGACAATGGCCACCTCGCGCACTTGCACCACTGCCCGCCGCTGGGCTTTGAGAGGAATACGATCCACGCTCCCTTGTTGCTTTGCTCTGCAGAACCGGGCCAGAGGACACCGACCGCAAAGCGGCCGATCGGGCGTGCAGACCATCGCTCCCAAATCCATCAAAGCTTGATTGAATCGACCGGGGTGCTGCTTTGGCACAAGGCTCTTTGCCAGTGTCCACATCGGTTCGTCATCGCCAGGCCGATCGAGACGCTTCTGGTAACCAGCCAGCCTCGCCAGCACGCGACGCGAATTGGCTTCAACAATCGGCTCCGGCAGATTCATCGCAATCGAGGCGATGGCACCGGCGGTATAGCGACCGATTCCAGGCAGACTGCGGAGGCCAATAGTCGAGCGAGGAAATTCTCCTTGATACTCGGCCACAATCTGCTGGGCTGCCGCATGCAACTGTCTCGCCCGACGGTAATAGCCCAGGCCCTCCCAGAACCGCAGCACCTCGTGTTCGGCGGCAGCAGCCAGCGAGTCGACCGTGGGAAAACGCTCCATGAATCGGCTAAAAAAATCTTTCACCCGTTCGACTTGCGTCTGCTGGAGCATGATCTCGCTGACCCAGACGGGGTACGGTTCTGATGAATGCCGCCAGGGCAGATCTCGCCGCGCACGGGCGTACCAGCCGACAAGGGCTGTGGAAAGAGCCCGCGAATCGAGCCTGAGGAGCGTCTGCTGCTTCGGCCCTGCCACCTTCACTCGCGCTTCTCCTGGTTTCTCTTGGTATTCTATTATTTTCCGCCACATTTCTGACGCAGCGATGCGTCTGAGTCTACTGGTAATTTTCAGTACTTTATTCCCACGTCAGCCGACACGATGCACGACAGCGATTTTGAGACTGATCCCAAAAGCGAGTCCGTCCCGCTGTCTGCCAACGCACAACCAAAGCCCGCTGGCCGACTTCCTAAGCCCCACAGTGATCCTAAAAAAGACCGCCTGCGGGTGGAAAAACGCCAGTCGCCGGCCGGAGTCACCTGGGAATTCATCCATCCTCGCTGTGCTCGTAAGCGGCGCGAAGACATGGAAGAGGTAGAGGAAATGGTGGCGGCCGGCGAGGCTCTCATCGCACGAGAGGAATTGGTCTGGCTGCTTTCAGAGTGCCCCGATTTTCTGGAGGCCCATGTGCACTTGGGGCTGATCGCCTTGGAGGCCGACGACACGAAGTTGGCCCGCGGCCATTTTGGCCGTGCCTACGAACTGGCCCTGCGAGCCATCGAAGCCGCCGGTAGTCCACAACCACTCCCCTATGCTCTGGATGGCAATAAATCTTTTTTTGAGGCTGCCAAAGGACTCGTCCACTGCCTTCTTTTAAGTGACCGAAAGATGATGGCAAAAGACATCGGCCGCCGCGTCGCAATGCTTGACTCGACTGACCCGCTGGGCATCGCCAGAATGCTGGCCTAATGCCCGCCTGAATGTGCCTCTCAAAGACAGCCCTTATCTGGCCCCGGCTCTGTTTGCGATAGAATACCCAGCTCGTCGGGATTTTCCTCTCGGTCTTGTCTTAAAAAAACTTGTCTTCCCAATAACAAGGAGCCCTGGCTTCCTATGCGTCACAAACTCCCGCTGCTTGTCGGTTGCATCGGTTTTTTATTCTTCGCGTTCTTGTTGATTGCTATCTGCCTGCCTGTCATGGCCATTGCCGCTGACGAGCCGGCTGAAACGATTCGACTCTGGGAGTCAGACGCACCAGGGTCGCTGGGCTCCGCTCCGCAAGACATTCCCCTTTTGGCATGGTGGCCTACCGCCATTGGCATGGCCATCAAAAAACCAGCGACAGAAACATCCACCTCACCAGACACGCCAATCGCGACTACCCGGCCGCCAGCGTCTGCGGTCGTGATCTGCCCGGGCGGGGGCTACGGGGCCTTGGCCGATCACGAGGGCACCGACTACGCCAAGTGGCTCAACGCCCAAGGCATCTCGGCGTTTGTGCTGCGTTACCGACTCGGCAGCAAGGGCTACCGACATCCGGTCATGCTGGGAGATGTGTCGCGGGCAATGCGACTGGTGCGGCATGAACACAAGCGATTGAATATCGATCCCCAGCGACTCGCCGTCATGGGGAGTTCGGCTGGTGGGCATCTGGCCCTGACGCTACTTACGCACGGCGATGATGGCGATCCTCTAGCAACTGATCCGGTCGATCGGCAACCCTCGCAGGCCACGCTTGGCATTCTCTGCTATCCGGTCGTGAGCATGCTCCCTGATAACACTCACGGGGGCTCCCGCAAGAATCTCTTGGGTGATAACCCCAGCGAAGAACTCGTGCGGGAACTCTCTGGAGAACTTGCTGCCAACGAAAAAATGCCTCCCGTTTTTATGTGGCACACAGTGGCCGACAAAGCCGTCAAACTGGAGCCAATCCTGGCCCTGGCATCTCGACTTAAAATCCTCAACCGCCCGTTTGCACTGCACGTTTACGAGACCGGCGATCACGGCCTGGGATTGGGCGTGCGGCCTTATGATGCAAGCAAGACGGTGCACCCGTGGGCAGGGGAGTGTGTCACATGGCTGACAGCCCACGGATTTTCCCCGATCGCTCACTAATTTTTCATTCTGATTTTGTCCCTGCTCTTCGCTCCAAAACCTGCGGTCCTACGCTTCTCTTTTGGCTCAGTTGAGATCCTTATGCCTTCAGTCACACAAAGCGTTCCAAAACCTCTCGCCGGTTCGTTCATTGCTCTGGAAGGGATTGACGGGGCCGGCAAGTCGTCGCAGATCGCGGCGATTGTTGATTGGCTCCGCACAAAAGGTTTGACGGTTGTCACCTGCCGCGACCCCGGCTCGACGGCGGCCGGTGATGCCATCCGCGCCATCCTGCTTGAGCGGCAAGATATCCTGCTCTCACCCACAGCCGAGATGCTCCTCTACATGGCAGCTCGAGCCCAACTTGTCACCGAAGTGATCCGTCCGGCCTTGAACCGTGGCGACTGGGTCGTATCGGATCGCTTCTTACTGGCGAACATTGTCTATCAGGGTCATGCTGGTGGCCTCGACCCAGAGACCATTCGGCAGGTGGGCGCGGTGGCAACCGAAACGATCACGCCCGATCTGGTGCTCCTACTGGACATTGATTTAGGGACAGCGGCCGCGCGACTGTCGCGGCCGCTAGACAAACTGGAAACTCGCGGTAACGAGTTTCGCCAACGACTCGCCGATGGATATCGCCTAGAGGCTGCCAAGAATCCCGAGCGAATCCGCAGCGTTGATGCTCGCGGCAGTATCGACGATGTGACCGCCAGCTTACTGAACGTGCTGGCCGATTATTTTACAGACCTGTTGGAATCCTCCGCTGTGAAATCCTAAGTCTCAGACAGAAACACACGCATGGCTTGGCAGGGAATCGAAGGACACGACGCGGTAGCGGAGAGATTTGTTGCGGCCTTTGCGCGGGACCGGATTGCTGGGTCTTACCTCTTTATCGGCCCGGCCGGTATCGGCAAAAGCACGTTTGCCAAAAAACTTGCCAAGGCTCTGCTCTGCCAGTCTCTGAAAGAGGGTCTGATCCCTTGCGATGCCTGTGCGTCGTGCGTGCAGGCAGAAGCAGGCAGCCATCCCGACATCGACATTGTGGAAAAACCGGCCGAACGATCGACGATTCCGCTCGAACTTCTGATTGGTAATCCGGATCATCGCATGCGTGAAGGACTCTGCTGGCGGCTGCTCTTGCGCCCAGCTCTGGCAGGCCGTAAGGCTGCAATCATTCTCGACGCCGATCACCTCGCAGAGGAAGCGGCTAATTGTCTTCTCAAGACCCTGGAGGAACCGCCTGATCGCGCGGTGATTATTCTTGTTGGCACATCGCTTGAGCGGCAGTTACCGACGATCCGCTCACGCTGCCAAATCGTGCGGTTCCAGCCATTGACGGCGGACAATGGGGAGATCGTCTGTCGCATCCTCTCGCGTGAGTCCGAGCAGGCTGGTAATCAGTTCAGTGCTGCCACGCTAAGAGCGTGCGCCCAGGCCTGCGACGGCAGCCTGTACCGAGCCAGGCAGTTGCTCGATCCGGCGATAACAGACTTTCGCGTCCATTTGATTGCCTTGCTCTCACACCGACCGCTTCATGGCGTTGAACTCTCTCGCAATACGATCGCGTTGGTTGAGGCTGCGGGCAAGGAAGCGCCGCCCAGACGGGCCCGCTTGCGAATTGTGCTGGAGTCTGCCGTCGAGTTTTTTCGCGCAGCGCTCCGTCATGATCTTACTGGTGAGATCCCGAGTGATCCGTCTCTCCAACGTGGAATCATCGCCTGGATGAATGTCGCACGTGATCCAATTGAAGAGGCAACTGTCGCCCTTCAGCACACGCTCAACGCAATTGAGGCAATCGACCGCAACGCCAACATGACGATGCTCATCGACGCCTGGACCGCCGCCCTCGACTAGGGCTTGGCCGTTGCGGTGAGCATGAGGCTCAAGGGTCCACACAATATCTCGTCTCTGGAAAAGCTCTTCGCTAGCGACGGGGCATGATCCCATCTGATTTCTCTCACTGGATGCGCAAGTACAACACCGCAGGCGGCATCGGCCTTGCTTCCCAGGCGTCCGCGTCGGGCAACAGTCGTCGATCAAACTCCATGTCGGCCTCGACCACAAAGGTACTACGGGGCGGCGCCGCTCGGAGCATGGCTTGCGTGAGCGACAGCAATTCATTCCAGCGTTCGCTAAAAAACGACCATGGCGGCGAAAGAAACACTAGCCAAGGTGACGACGTGGGGATCGCTGGCATTCGCTTGGCCCAGAGCAACACATCGCCAGACCTGACGTCGATGCGGTCTGAAACACCCAGCCCGTGACCACTGCGTCGGAGCACATCGGCCGTCGGAAAATGATACTCTACAAAAATCGCACGGGCCGCGCCGCGGCTCAAAGCCTCAAAGCCAATCGCACCGCTACCGGCGAAGAGGTCGATGGCAATCGCTCCCTTCACGTCAGTCCCGATCAAATCAAAAAGTGATTCCCGGACACGATCTTTCATCGGCCGCGTCCGAGCGTCGGGCGTAAACTCTAGTCGCCTATGACGGAGTTCGCCACCAATGATACGGGGGGCGCTGGCCGCCTCGTCAGTAGGGTTACCCCGCAACGCGCCCGGCCCGCGAGTTACCCTGGCAGGGGGCCGCGCCGGTCGGGCAGAAGCCGACAGGCCGGAGAGATCGGGCGACGTAAAGGGGGCCACAGCAGTTGAGTCGGCCGCATCTGCCGCACTATCGGGATTGTGAGGACGGGCACGGCGGGGTCGGGGCATGGTGGGCTTTCCTCTGGACTGGTTAACAATGGTATCGTACCGTCATCGGTCCGAACTTTTTTGAAGGAGATAGTGTATGGCTGCTGAACCCCAGAATCAAAGACACACTCTCGAGCAAATTCATAAGATCCGGTGCCGTGCGCTCAGCGTCTGTGCCGGGGCGATGCTAGCCGGGTCTGCCATGCTCTTTTGCAATAGGACAGGCTCTTTCGTTCAGGCGGCGGATGCCGAGCAGGTGGCAGAAGTCGAAATAAAAATCGATCCTGCGAAGGCAAAAACGGAGTTTGTGGCTGCCCAAAAAGAAATGCGAGAGATGATGGGCGAGCTGACGGTTTTACAGGCGGAATACCAACAACCCAAGAGCAATAAGAAGGCCGTCGAGTCCAAATTTAACGCCATGAAGAGTCGGGCACAGGCGGCCAGCGAGCAACTCAAAACCTCCGCTTTTGCACTCGCCATGGTTGAACCAAAAGACGAGGCGGCCCGAGAGATCTGCGGCGCGGTGGTTGCAGCGGCTCTTGAGAGCGACGATCCTGTCCAAGCTCTTACCACGGCAGGAATGCTCGACATGGCCGGTGCGGCCAGCGGCAGCGTGATGATGATGGGGGCGTCCGCCGCGATGCTGCTCTCACGAATAGACGAAGCGACTGCCTGGCTCGACAAGGCCGACGCCGCTGGTACCGAAAAGGCCAAGGTGGCAGAACTCGCACAGGCCATCAAGGCCGAGCGTCCCAAAGTGGTCAGCGAAATGGCCGCTCGTCAAGCTGATGCGACAGCTGACGATCTGCCCCGCGTGAAGATCACAACTTCAAAGGGCGTGATTGTGATTGAGCTATTTGAAAATGTCGCCCCCAATACAGTCGCTAATTTTATCAGCTTGGTGGAAAAGGGCTTTTACAACGGCACGCCGTTTCATCGTGTAATCGGTGGCTTTATGGCACAGGGCGGCGATCCGACAGGCTCGGGCAAAGGTGGCCCGGGCTATGTCATTGACTGCGAAGTCGACGCCCCCAACGCCAGAAAGCATTTCCTGGGATCGCTTTCCATGGCTCACGCCGGAAAAAACACCGGCGGTTCGCAGTTTTTCCTGACTTTTCGGCCGACGGAACACCTCGATGGCAAACACACCGTCTTTGGCCGAGTGATTGAGGGCTTTGACGTGCTGCCCAAATTGGCACGCACCGAAGGCCCACTGGCCGCTGGGGGGCCTCCCGATGCTATGCTCAAACTGGAAGTCCTACGAAAACGGAACCATCCCTATGAACCAAAAATATCGGGTAAGAAATAGTTGCTGTTTGCCAGTGTGCCCGGTTTATTCTGTGCTGGTTGCCACACTTCTTGTAGCCCTCGCTGGTTGTTCCGGCGATGTGATCGAGCAATCTGCTAGCGCTGAGTCTCCTCAGAAAGGAACGGGCCCCGTGTCGACACATACAGAAGCAAATCAGAACAGTTCCGCTGGAAAACTTCCCGCCGACAATGACCCCGCCAAGGAAGGTCGCGTTCCTGACGAGTCGTTACCAAAAACAAATAGCGAATGGAAAAAGCGACTGACTCCTGAGCAGTTTGCAATCGCGCGAATGAAGGGCACCGAGCGGGCGTTTAGTGGGAAGTACTGGGACACGAAAACGGCTGGCACGTATCGCTGCATCTGCTGCGGCGAACCACTTTTTAAGTCGGGCGAAAAGTTTGACAGCGGCTGCGGGTGGCCCAGTTTTTTTGCCCCGATTGACGGGGCCAAGGGCACCGCGATTGAGGAACATGCAGACAACACGCACTTCATGCAACGCACCGAAGTCACGTGCCGTCGCTGCGGGGCACACCTAGGCCATGTTTTTAATGACGGACCCCCTCCAACGGGACTCCGCTACTGCATCAATTCTGCATCCATCCAGTTGGAGCCAAAGGATCGCTAGCGATCTGCCCGTTAGCCTCGGACGCGTTCCAGATATTCTCCTGTGCGGGTGTCAATTTTCAGTAGATCGCCCTGTTCGATAAATGCGGGAACGACCACTTCAGCGCCTGTTTCAAGTTTTACGGGCTTTGTCAGATTCGTCGCGGTGTTGCCTCGAACGGCTGGCTCTCCGTACTCGACTCTAAGAACCATGTGATTCGGTGGCTCCATTGAAATCGGATTGCCGTTGTAAAGCAGCATCGAGCAGATCGTGCCCTCTTTGATCCACTTCCAGGCGTCGTTGATCTGCTCCTTGGAGAGTTCGTACTGCTCGTACGATTCGTTGTCCATGAACACAAACAGTTCTGCCTGCTTGTACAGGAATTGCGCGTCGATCGTGGCAATATCAGCCATCTCCAGCGAGTCGCCACTTTTATACGTGCGGTCGAGGACCGTGCCACGAAGTAGGTTTCGCAACTTGCACTTGTAGAGCGACTGGCCTTTGCCGGGCTTGACGAAGTTGCACTCAATCAAGATGTAGGGGTCGCCATCGATCTGGACTTTCAACCCCTTCTTGAATTCACTTGTGTTGTAGGATGCCAACGGTTTTCCTTTTCGCTATGACTTTTGAAGGTACATTTTCTTTTCGACTCGTCTGGCCGTATGCTGATTGAGACGGCACTCGCTCCCGAATAAGTCCTCCAGCGTTGCCGCAGGCAGTCTGCATGTCAACGAGCGCCCCGGCAAACACCCTTAAAAGTCACCCTGCTGACGACCCGTACTGATGTCTGCCGGATCAATCCCGCCATTGTTACCGCTGCACGCAGCCTCTCTTTTGTCGCAGAAGCTCGCGATCGCGAAACCGCAGGCGGACTCTTGTGATCCCAATCCAGCCAAGGGACATCTCGGCAACTCACTCTGCCGGTCAACTACCGCCGGAAATTCCTGGCAGCGAGATTTGGCTGATGCCGTGCGGGATCCGGAAGAACTCTGCCAATTGCTGGGGCTGGACTCAGCGGTAGCCGCTACTATCCGGCAGGCAACTGGAGATTTTCCGCTGCTGGTGCCACGGGGCTTTGTCTCCAGAATGCAACCCAACACACTTCTCGATCCGCTTCTCCTGCAGGTTCTGCCGCGAATCTCCGAACGCCTGCCTTCTCCGGGCTATGCTGCCGATCCACTCCACGAATTAGGGTCGCTGAGGGCACCTGGCCTCGTGCAAAAATACGCTGGCCGCGCGCTCCTACTGGTAACCGGCGCCTGCGCAATTAACTGTCGCTACTGCTTTCGTCGTGAGTTTCCCTATGCACAGGCTGGCGCGACTGCTGCCGGCATCGAAGCGGCCATCGACACGCTAGCCGCCGATCCAACCATTCACGAAGTGATTCTTTCGGGCGGCGATCCACTTCTGCTGGACGACGCTCGCTTAGGGCGACTGGTTGGGCGGCTTGAGTCCATTCCGCACTTGCGGCGACTACGGATTCATTCGCGGCTGCCGATCGTGCTGCCATCGCGAGTGACTGACGGTTTGGTATCGCTGCTGGCAGACACGCGGCTGGCTTGCGTAGTGGTAGTGCACGCCAATCATCCTGCCGAACTCGACGAATCGGTAGCTGCGGCCGTGGCCCGACTGGTCGACGCACGAGCAATCCTTCTCAATCAAGCCGTGCTGCTGGCTGGGGTGAATGACTCGCTGGATATACTCAAGGCACTCTCGGAACGACTGATCGACCTAGGCATTGTGCCTTACTACCTGCACCTTCTGGACCGAGTGCAGGGGACGGCTCACTTTGAAGTGCCGGAGGAACGCGCCGCTGGACTTTACGACGACCTGCGGGGCCTGCTGCCGGGCTACGCTGTGCCAAGGCTTGTGCGGGAGGTTCCCGGAGAGCCCTCCAAGGTCTGGCTCAGCTGAACTTCCCGGGCCTCTGCCGAAGGATAAAGAGCCAGTTTAACCGCACGCATTTCTCTTTTTATTGCTTAAAAAGGGCATTCTCGCTGCTCAAACGGTAAATACTTCGGCGTGGTACAATCTGTTTTGCATACCACCGGCTTGTAACCGCAAGGCCGGAAATACCCTGCAGGACATTCGAGTTTGCAACCGCTCGCGAAGCCTTCGGCAAAACACCGCGTTGACCGCTTACACGAGCGGCTGCAGGCACACATTCCGGTCGTTCTGCCGGCCCTATTGCTCTGCGATTTTGGCCACTTGGCCCGCGAAATCGAACGGTTGGAGGAGGCGGGGGCAGTGGCCCTGCACTTGGACATCATGGACGGCCGATTTGTGCCTCAACTCACCTACGGAATGGTCGTTGTTGAAGCCGTCAGACGGACTGCTAGCGTGCCGATTGAAGTGCACTTGATGGTGGAAGAACCAGACCAGACCGTGGCCGATTATGCTCGCGTCGGTGCCGACATCCTCACCGTTCACTTCGAAGCTTTGCCTGATCCCCGTCGCACGCTCCAACGGATTGCCTCCCTTGGCTCGAGGGCCCATCTGGCAATCAGTCCCACGACGCCTGTTGAAAAGGTATTTCCCTTCCTCGACGCCTGCGCTGGAGTTCTTGTCATGAGTGTAGAGCCGGGATTCGGTGGCCAAGCATTCAATCCTTTGGCGCTCGAAAAACTCTCTGCATTGCGGGCGATTCGCAGCCAGCGAGAGTTATCTTTTTGCCTGGCCGTCGATGGCGGAATATCGACACAAACAGTTGCCTCTGTCGCAGCAGCGGGTGCTGAAATGATTGTGGCCGGTAGTGCTGTGATCCGCTCAAAGAATTATACGGAGGCCATTTGTGACCTCGAACGAATGGCTCTGGCGGCATGTGTGACAGCGTGAACAAAACTAACTTTTGAATTCAACCGTAACGTACGTTTTATTTTTTTGAACCCTTGAGTCCACTCAACTGATGGCTGATTTTTTGATTCTGATCCGTTCTGGAACAACTGACTTTGACCTGCAGGATCGCATTTGTGGCTCGCTCAGTATTCCGCTCTGTGCCGCAGGCATAGCCGAAACAAATCTTGCTGCCGCAGCCATGGCTACCATGCTGCCTGTTGCTCTTTACACAGCAACGGCTGGCTGTGCGTTAGAAACCAGTCGCCTCATCGGCCGCACGCTGGGCCTGCGTCCACGACGCATTGCGAATCTTGAAAATCTCAATCAGGGACTCTGGCAAGGCATGCTCGTTGACGAAATTCGCCGCAGACAACCACGGCTTTATCGACAGTGGCAAGAAAACCCTTGGTCGATTGCACCGCCCGACGGAGAGTTGCTTTCGGAGGCGTGCAAACGGGTTGAGCCGGTGCTCGAAAAACTCCTCCGACGCCATCCCTCTGGAAGACTCGCTTTGGTTGTACCGGAGCCACTCGGTCGCATCGTGCGTTGGCTGATCGCCGGCGAATCCCTCGAGGATCTTTGGTCGCGTGATCCGCTGCAACCCGTGTTTGTAGAAATTCCGCTGGCATCGCAGTGGCTCAGCGGGGCCGAACGCGCTTTAGACGCTCGTTATCCTACGGTTCTCCAGCAGCCATTTGCACACTCATCCCTGCTCCCCCACAAGGGCGGCAGCCTGGCAAAGATCCGGCCTTAGATCCGACCGTAACGGCGCAGCATAGCCAGCCCTCTTCGGGCTAGACTGCCACAGCGCCGATGCTCACCGACAACGATTGAAATAGCTTCCTTGCCTGTGACAGTAAGCCGAACACTCGTTTTTCGACCCACCCGTGCTAACGCTCTAATTGATTCATCGACTCTCTCTGGCCTGCTGGATCGCAGTATGAAACGCCGTCAATCCACAAACGAGAATTCTCTGCAGAAAGATTCCGCTGTAGCAGGCCCTGATACGGCGGCACTCCAGCAGAATGCACCTATTGACTCTATGCCTGCTAACCATGGCGTGGCTCACAAAGTTACTCCACGCGTGAAACGGGGCGTGCCTGAAGGACTCTGGCAGAAATGCGAGGGTTGCCAGGCAACCATCTACCGCAAAGAAGCGGAAGAGATGCTCAATGTTTGTCCGCAGTGCGGCTTCCACTGGTATGTGTCGGCGGCCCAACGCATCGTACAACTTTTTGATGCTGGCACATTTGAGGAATGGGATGCAAATTTGCGCCCGACCGACCCGCTAGGATTTCGCGATAAAAAACCCTACGCCGATCGGATCCTCTCGGAACAAAAACGCACCGGTCTCTCCGATGCAGCACTGACAGGCACCGGCATGATCAGAGCCCGCCGTGTCGCCTGCGGCGTCACCGATTCATCATTCATCATGGGGAGCATGGGCAGCGTGGTTGGCGAGCGTCTTACTCGGCTTGTTGAACGAGCCACAGCCGACAAGCTACCGCTCATCATCATCAGCGCCTCAGGCGGCGGGGCACGGATGCACGAGGGGATTTTATCGCTGATGCAGATGGCAAAAGTATCGGCGGCACTGGCTCGCTACTCATTTGCTGGCGGCCTTTTTATCTCTGTCCTCACCAATCCCACGATGGGAGGCGTGGCTGCGAGCTTTGCTTCCCTCGGCGACCTCGTTTTTGCCGAGCCTCGCGCCCTCATTGGTTTTGCCGGACCTCGCACGATCAAAGCGACCATTCGCATCGATCTGCCGAAGGGCTTTCAAACGAGCGAGTTTCTCATGGAGCACGGCTTCATCGATCGCATTGTCTCTCGCAAGGATTTGAAAAGTGAATTGGCCCGCGCGATCGACTACTGCGGCGGGTGATCGGCTGCAATCCGGGATTTCCCCATCTGATATCCGCAGACTCAATCGGTTAGTAGCGGCCTTCAAAACCGGCAAACCCGCCATGAATGATCGTGCTGCTGCCGGCGTTGATGCCGGAAAGCGAGGAAGCATTTGTAATCAAGGCCGGCCACTGCCCGTCGGCCTGTGCAATATTTCCCACACCAACCACACGGTAGCCCATCGACAAACTCCAGCGGTCGGTCACATCCCAGGCAACAGACGTGTCAACCGATCCTAACCACGAAACGACGCCCAGCGTTGAATGGACATTGACTGGCGATCCCCCGGCAAATTTCGCGGCTGTGCCGCTGGTGTTGGTCAGTTTTTCTGTGTTGGTGATGGCATTGCCGGCGACCATTATCTTCGGGACGGTTGAAAATCGCAGCCGCGGTGCAAAACGCCAGTCAAACTTACCCCCCACTTGACCGCCGTAAAGATTATTGTTAGTCGCTGTATTGAAATTGAGAGACGTTACGCTCGAAGTGGTCGTCTGCGTCAAAACATCCTGCACTTCGAAAAACCGAAACCCAGCCAGCCACATCAGGCTGATGGGTCGATCCTTGGGTAAAAACTCTGGCCGTTCCCAGAGTGAATAGAGCCAGTTGATCTCAATATCATTGACGAGATCCGAGCGACTGATCTGCTGAGCACTGGCGTTATTGAGAATGGTGGAGGCTGACGTTCCAGAGATCGTGACACCCGGTCCTGTTGTGGGTATCGCTTGGATCGCACTGGAACCACTCGTTACAGAGTCGCTGGAGCCGATGTTGTAGACGCCCCAGTAAATCAATTCGATCGCATGATGCTGCTCTGGTCCCAGCCAACGACCGACATGAAGGTCAACGCCTCCGGGCCATGTGGCTGCTGCGTTACTCGTTGAGAGTTGCGGCACACCAGCGGTCGGCTGCATGGTAGCTGTTCCAGCAGGCAGCGTACGGGTCATCACAAGCCCAGTCGCGCCGGCAAACCAGCGAGGCCAGCACGGCAGCATTGCGGCATCCACGCCGGAGGGGATGCCAACAAAACCATTGGCATCAAACGGATCGGCGATATACATCTCATCGGGTGATCCGACTGCCGCAGCTGTCGAACGTGGCAATGGTTCGTCCGCCAGAGAAACGATCCCACACCATGCCGCCAGCAGGCCTGCAGCAATCCGTAGGCCCGTTTCTTTTGTTTTGCTTCGCGTCAAATTCTGGCAGACACTCATGAGGGTTTCAAATATCTTGGGCAGGACAACTGACACAACCCGTGGTCACGAAACGAGTGCTAGCCATCTAGAGGCCGCTCGCGAGGGTCTGGATTTTTGGAGCGGGGGTCAAGGCCGCTTTTAGCCCCTGACAGTCGCGCCCGCCACGCTAGACTCAAGGGGCTCAAACGGATCGGCAGGACCGGCCTGCCGGTGGACGCTATTCAGGGAGTTTGCGGGAGATGACCCCGTTACGGAAAGATCGAACTGGCCTGACGCGAACCTCTGCGCTGGCGTGGCTCGAGAGGCGGATCAACTACGAGCGGGTCGTTCCCTCGGCAGCCAATGGCGCGGCCTTTGGGCTAGCGCGCATGCGCCAACTTCTTGCGGCAGTCGGCGCACCGCACAAACAATTTCCGGTCGTCCATGTGGCTGGCACCAAGGGCAAGGGCTCGACTGTGGCAATGATTGCAGCAGTGCTCGTTGAGGCTGGCTATGTTGCCGGGCGTTACATGTCGCCTCACGTACACTCCATTGAAGAACGCATTGCTGTCAACGGCCGACCAATCTCTTCCGCCGATCTGGTGGCAGCATTCACAACGGTGATTCCGGCTGTCGACGCCATCGACCGCGCGGCAGTCGGCCGAGGTACAAGCGTGCCAACATGGTTTGAAGTGATGACTGCCATTGCCATGGTGCACTTCGCACGCAAACGGGTCTCGATCGCCGTGCTGGAGACGGGTCTCGGCGGTCGCCTTGATGCCACGCGTGTCTCCGAGCCACTGTTGTCAATCATCACCAGTATCAGCTTCGACCACATGGCGCTCCTAGGAAACTCTTTGGCCCAGATTGCCGGAGAGAAAGCAGGCATCATCAAGCGAGGTTGCCCCGTCATCAGCGGCGTGCTTGCTCCAACTGCCCGCAAGGTGATCGCTGCTACGGCCTCTCGCCGCCGCGCACCGCTCTTGCAGCTGGGCCGTGACTTTCACGCGACTCATCGGCCGTGTGGATCGAGCCCAGAAGCGACACTGCTGGGTGGCATGCTAGACATGGGCGTGGTAGCAGGTGCTCAAGCGACATCGCCCCATACGTATCGAGTCGGAATGCCTGGGCAGCATCAGGCGATCAATGCGGCGCTCGCCATCGTAGCTGCCCAGCAACTCGGTAGGCTGGGATTTCCCGTACCATTGCCTGCCATTCTCCGCGGCATTGAAAAGGTCCATCTGCCAGCAAGGATTGAAACGCTCTCGCAGCGACCGCTTGTCGTTGTGGATGCAGCGCATAATGTGGCTTCGATGCAAACGCTGATAGAAACGCTCACGCCGATTCTGGAAAGAGTTCGACCGCGTGTGCTCGTATTTGCTGCAAGCGCCGACAAGCAAATGGCTGCCATGTTGGCCACGGCAACGCAGCGATTTGATCGCGTTGTTGTCACCCGCTACGCCACCAATCCGCGCGCGGCCACAATCGAACAGCTTTTAGCAGCCTGCCGCACCGCCGGCTTGCCGCAGCCTTTGGCTGCTGATTCTCCAGCGCTTGCCCTGCGAAAAGCGAGGTCGCTGGCAGGGCCACGCGGGTTTGTCTGCATCGCTGGCAGTTTTTTTCTTGCCTCTGAAATTAGTAACCATTCGGCCACGATCGACGCGTGCTGAGCAGCCTCTCGCGCCCGAGCCTCTTTGACTTGAAACGCTCCGTAGTTGTCGTGCTATTCTTCAAACGATCGGCGATTGCGGAGCAGATGATGGTAGTGCTGCGCGAAGCGATGGGCCTCGTCGCGGACATATTCCAACAGCCGTAACGAATAGGAGTCGCGTGAGATTCGCAGCGGCTCGCTGCGGCCCGGCACAAACACCTCTTCCTCCCGTTTCGCCAGCGAGATGACGCATGGTGGCTCAATGCCCAGCGACTCAAGCGCATCCATCGCTGCTGAAAGCTGCCCCTTGCCACCATCGATCAGGAAGATGTCTGGCAACGATCCTCCCTCACGCACCAGCCTAGAAAATCGTCGCGACACGACTTCGTGAATGCTGCGAAAATCATCGATACCGTCGACTGTTTTGATGCGATACCGTTTGTAGCCCGGCTTAAATGGCAAGCCATCGATAAACTGCACGAGGCTGGCCACCGTTTCATTGCCCGCTAAGTGCGCAATGTCGACTCCTTCAATGACCCTCGGTGGAGCCTTCAGTCCCAGTACTTTTTCCAAGCCCGCCAACCCCTTTTTGGGGTCAACGAGAAACACCTCCGGCTGTACGTTGTCCGCCAGATCGCCCCGCTGATTGAGCGTTTCGAGCAGCCGGATTTCATCCCGAAGGCGGGCGGCTTTTTCAAACTCCAAGGCTGTCGACGCCTGCAGCATGTCTTGATGCATCTCTTCCAGGAGTCGCTTTTTGCCCCCTTCTAAAAATGTCTTCAGGCGGTTGATATCGCGGCGGTAGTCTGCCTTGGAGATGCGCAGGTTGCACGGTGCTGTGCACTGATCAATCGAAGCAAGTAGGCAGGGACGAAACCATTGCCATTGCCGGTCGCTGCTCTTGATGTCGAGAGTGCAGGTGCGAAACTTAAAGATCCGCTGAAGAACGACGATCGCCCCCCGCAAACTGCCGGCGCTGGTGAACGGCCCATAGAGTTTTACGCCCTTCTGCAGGGGCGTGCGGGTGAATTCAACTCGGGGATACTCCTCGTGAGTCGTGATCTGCAAGTAGGGGAATGTCTTGTCGTCTTTGAGATCCGTATTAAACCGTGGCTGCACATCCTTGATGAGCCGGCTTTCCAGAAGTAAAGCATCGACCTCGCTCTCTGCCTCCAGATAGTCGATGTCGCGGATTTCAAGAACTAGATCAGCCGTTCGGCGGTCGATTTCAGCTGCCTTGAGAAAGTAGCTCGACGCTCGGGCGCGGAGGTTCTTGGCCTTGCCGATGTAGATCACGCGACCCACGGCGTCCTTCATGAGATAGACGCCGGGCGTCTGTGGAAATGTTTTTACCTTTTGCGCCGCCATAGAAATACCGGCAGCGAGCGACAGCCGATCGGTGTCGGCGGGCGTTGTTTCACCAGAAAAGTGCGGTTCGTGCTCGTTCACGCCCTCTATACTAGTCGGGCAGAGCGATTAAGAGGCACAACAACGGTTCTCGCCCGACTGAGAGTGGCTCGCGTGGCCTGCATATAGAGTCCAAAAACTGTTGTCGGCAGGGGTGGTTTTCACCTCCGACAGATCATCGTAAGACGACATCAGCGCGTAGGGCAACTTAGACAATGGCGTCATTCATGGGGGGCAGGCCATCGGCGGTGGTGCCGATGTTCTCGATTTCCGAACTGGCACGGGCTTCCAACAGAGGCAGCGTTCTCATCAGAACACCGGGGTTTGGAATCAGTTCGGCAGCCTGCTTCAACTCCGCTAAAGCGGCCCGCGCAGAGATACAGTGTTTCAGGACAACATTCGTCTCGTGATCCAGTCCATAGCTAGAGGCGTTGCCCACGCCCTCCATGCGGCACATTTTCGGGTTTTTTTGCTCGATAGCAATCGCTCGGATGTCAACGTTGCACCCATGGAAAGGCTGACGGTCCCGAGCCTTATTTTAGACCCCGGCAAGTCTGCGGAGATCTCGTTCCATGGCGTCGAGCTGAAGGCTGGCTTTTTGTTTTGCGGCAGCCAGTTGGTTGGCACTGCAGGGAGGGGCAACTGCAAAGAGATAAAACTTGATCTTCGGCTCGGTGCCCGATGGCCGCGCCGCCACCGCATTGCTGAGCGATGGAAAGATTGTTGGAGACGAATCGACCTGATGTGATTCCCCGCTTGACCCACTCGGTAGGCCTGCCAGATCGAAGATCACTAAGTCGCACTTCTCACCGTGAAACGCACAAGGCGATGTGCCCGGCATGGCTGTTGTCAGACTGGCATAATCGCGAACTCGGATAACTTGTAACCCTCCACACTGTGCCGGCGGTTGGGCCCGCAGCGTCGCCATGATTGCACGCATCCGATCCATGCCAGCGGCGCCCGGCAGCGTCACAGATACCTGCCGCTCCATGTGGTAGCCGTGCTGACAAAAAAGTTCATCAAGTTTTTCGTGGAGTGTCTGCCCTAACTCTTTCAGTGTGGCCGTCAATTCAGAGAGTAAAAGCGCTGCAACACTCGCATCTTTATCCCGCACATGCGTGCCGGCCAGATACCCATGCGACTCCTCACATCCAAACGCAAAGTGCTCCGGGCCAATCTGGTCAATCGCCTGACCAATCCACTTAAATCCCACCTGCAACGTATCGCACACCTTCACACCAAAGCTCTCCGCGATCCGTCGCACCATCCCAGTTGTCACCAGCGTCGTGAGGCACCAGTCCGTCGGCCGCAGCGTGCCGGTTGCTGTGCGACTGGCCAACACCCAGTCGGCCAAGAGCGACCCCAACTGGTTTCCATTGAATGTTTTCCATTCGCTGCCCGGCTCTCCTGTCAGCGGTGCAGCGGCACCGAGCCGATCACAGTCGGGATCGCTAGCGAGCACAAGATCGTCGCCCCGCGCTTTTGCCTCCTCAATCGCCCCCGAGAGCACGGCTGGATTTTCAGGATTTGCCACATGGCCAGGCACATTGGGAAAATCACCGTCGGGTTTTTCCTGCGGGGCATACAGCCGCAGCTTGGTAAAACCCGCATCATTCAGCACCGGTACAACAGCGCTTGCACCCACGCCGTGTAGCGGCGTGTAGAGCAGTGAGACATCACGCGGACCGGGCGTTTGCTGCTTAAGCACAGCCGCCACAAAAAGCGGATCAATTTGTTGCTCCACATATTGCACCCTTCCATCGGCAACGCCTTGCGCAAAACTCTCGCGGCCAATGGCTTCGACAGCCATCACGCAATCGATGATTCCCTTGTCGTGTGGCGGTAAAACCTGTACGCCGCCAGACCAGTAAACTTTCACAGCATTATCACTAGGCGGATTGTGGCTCGCGGTGACCATGATTCCAGAGGAACTGCCCGTCTGCCTGACGGCATAGGAGAGTTCTGGCGTGCTCCTGTAGCCCCGTAAGAAAAATATTTTGAAGCCTGCGGCTAGCAAAACCTCACTGCACAGTTTGGCAAAGTGCTCCGAGCGGTGCCGCGTGTCGTAGGCAATTGCACAGCTTGGCACCATGCCAGTCGGCAGCACAGCGCGAATGTAGTCGGCAAGGCCTTGCGCACTTTCGCCGATGGTGCGGTCGTTGATGGCATTGGAGCCCACCGGATACATCTTGCCCCGACGACCGCCTGTACCGAACGGAATTACCGTCCAGTAGGCATCGTCGAGTTCCTTCCAGAGTGCGGCCTCCGTCGCTGCACGGTCGATCCGGGACGCCAGTTCGACGGCGAAGTCGGCATAGCGAGGTTGCACCAGCCACTCCTGCATCGTTCTGGCTGAATGATCGGTAATCGTGCCGGCGGCCCGCGCCAAGGCAATCGCGTTGAGACGATCCGCCAGTGCGGCTTCTGAAACTAAAATGCTTGGAACTTTCTCTTGATTCACAGATGTGTTCCTCGCGTCGGACATGGCTGAAAGGTTCTCTCGAGGTTTCGATGGCCTTGATAGACCGAAACGACTGAAATTGGCGTGTACGTTTTGACTCTCGGAGTTTTATACTCGACACAGATTGAGTGCTCCATAGAGCAAAGGGAGCAACGGCCAAAATAAAAAACCCTTGCCGCACGTGTATGCCCAAATCGTTGGTTGAACCATTGATTGTCAGCGTGTCGGGACTGCGAGGCGTGGTGGGAGCCAGCCTGACGCCAGAGGTTGCCGTGGGCTATGCAGCAAGTTTTGCCCAAACGCTTCCTTCTGGGCCGATGGTGATTGGCCGCGATGGCCGCGAAAGCGGGCCGATGTTTCTTGCTGCGATCGTGGCTTATTTACGCAGCAGTGGTCGAGAGGTGATTGACTGCGATGTTGCCTCGACTCCGACCATTGGAATTGTTGTTCGTTCGGAGCATGCTGCCGGCGGCATACAGATTTCAGCCAGCCACAATCCAGCCCAGTACAACGGCATGAAACTTTTTTCTCCGGCAGGGCGAGTGCTCTCGGCTGCGGCTGGGAAGATTGTGCTGGAGCGGTTTGGGGAGTTTCAAGCAGGCGGAAGAACGCTACCATCGTCCTTACCAGCATCTGCCCCCCAAGCCGGCGTGCGCCGCGTTGATGGTTCGCTGCTTCACCGAGATCTCGTGGCGGCAATCGTTGATGTCGCGGCCATCAGGCGGCGACGGCCACGGGTCTGGCTCGACAGCGGCCATGGAGCGGGAGCATGCGTGGCCCGATTGCTGCTTGAGTACTTAGGCTGCGAGATCGTGATCGAAGGGGCTGAGCCTGACGGCCGCTATGAGCATCCACCGGAACCCACTGCAGAAAACCTCGCTGCCATGTTGCCGCGAATTGCTTTATCAGGCGCGGACATTGGTTTTTTTCAGGATCCCGATGCCGACAGGCTGGCAATTGCCACGGCCGAGGGCCGCTTTATCGGCGAAGAGGCCACGCTGGCACTAGCAGTTGATGCGATACTGTCGCAAGTGCCCGGCCCGATTGTCGTCAACTGTTCCACGAGCAGTATGACCTCGCTGATCGCTGCCAAATACGGAGTGGACTGCTCTGTTTCGGCAGTCGGTGAAGCGAATGTCGTGGATCAGATGCTCACCAGCGGGGCTGTTCTGGGCGGCGAAGGAAATGGTGGCGTGATTGATCCTCGCGTGGGGCTCGTACGAGATAGCTTTGTGGGTATGGCACTTGTGCTGGATCGCATGTGTGCGGGCGATCAGCTGACAACGATCGACTCCTTGGCGCGTGGGCTGCCTAGGCTGTGGATGAAAAAAACAAAGGTCGATCTTTCACCCGAGACTCAAGGTCATCTCCTCGCTCTCGGGCTGCAGCGGATTGCGGCGGCTTTTCCTGAGGCCCAGGCCTCGACGCTCGACGGCTTGCGGCTCGACTGGCCGGGCGGATGGTTGCTCGTGCGATCAAGCAACACAGAGCCGATCGTGAGGATCATCGCCGAGGCTGCCGATCCGACAACCGTGGATGAGGCCCTCAGCAGGGCCACGGCAGCCCTGCGATCAAGAGACACAAAAACCACCTCAACTGACGGTACATCGAGGTAAATTATTTTTTTGTGACACGGCGGCAGGCTGCGGCATCTCATTGTATGGCAGCCGGAAACGGCACGGGCCAAAGGACGGCAGGCGATTGGACGCACGAGCAAGTGATATCGCTGAGCCGACCGACGAACAACTCGCCGCACAAGCGGCGCGGGAGGGTTCTGATGGAGCGGCATTCACCGCTTTGATGGACCGGTTTCGCGAGCGGGTGTGGCGAGTCTGCTGGCGGCTGATGGGCAGCCAGCACGATGCGGAGGACGCGGCACAGGAGGTTTTTGTTCGGCTGTTTTTTGAACGCAAGAAGTTTGAGGGCCGTTCAAAGTATTCAACATGGCTGCATGCGGTGGCGATTCGAACCTGTCTCTTGCTGAGACGCTCGCGTTCGCGGCGGAGAAAGCACGAGGAACCGGGGGGCGAGGAACGGGTCGCCATGACAGCCGACGCAAGGGCATCGGCAACGACAACAGTCGATGCCAATCATGATATTCACACACTGCTGGAGGGGTTGAACGAGGAGGATCGAGCGCTGGTGCTGATGCGATTTGCCGAGAGCCACGACTACGAGGAGTTGGCTGTGATGTTCGAGACAACAGCGGGTGCATGCCGGATGAGAATCAGCAGAATTCGAGAGAAGCTTGCAACCAAAGCCGAACGAATCTTCGGTGACAGACCGTAAAACCGAATACCGAAAGAACGATGAGAGAAATGGATCTTCTGGAACAACTCGCGACCGCCTCGGTGCCGCCCATGCCGGCCGCACGTCCGTTTAAGGATGGCGTGCGTCGCAAGCTGCATCCGCGACTGCTGGTCGTTCAGATCGTCGAGTTTGCCTGCGGAGCCACCTGCTTGGGTGCAGCACACCTTTTTGTCGCACTCGGTGCGGCCGCCATCTTCACGCTGACGGGTTTGTGGCCGGTCGCGAAAGACAACGACGACAGATGAAAACAACGAAACAATTCCCGGCGTGGGGCCGGTGACCATGAGGGTTGGGTGGCGGGCCAACATATAATTCCCGCGAGGTAGGGGGAGACGGATGTCTGGGAAAGACAGCCGTCGCAACGAAGGAGTTTGATATGAATGAGATGATAAGTGTCGGGCAGACAGCTGCTGAGACGGTGAGTGCTTCAAAACAGGCACTGGTTGATAGCTTCACACAGGCGTGGGGGCAGGTGATCATGCTCGCGCCGAAAATGGTGGCGATGGTGGTGGTGCTCGTAGTGGGCTATGTGCTGGCCCGCTGGGTCGGCGGCGTGATCGCTGTGGTCAGCGAAAAGATCGGCTTGCAGACAGCGGCCGAAAAGAGTGGGCTGGCCAAATCGATGCACGATGTGGGCATCAAGCGCCCGTTGCCGGCAATCGTAGGTGGCCTCGTCTTCTGGCTGTTGATGTGCGTCTTTGTGATGGCGGCGTTTAATATTCTCGGCCTTGACAGTGTTTCAGCTGCGATGGGTGAAGTGGTCAACTACATTCCCCGCTTGCTGGTGGCAACGGTTGTCGTCGTGATCGGCCTGTTGGCAGCGACATTTCTCCGTGGTGTTGTGGCGACGAGCGCCGACCGCGTTGGATTGACCTATGCTGAGTATCTGGCTGGCGGTTGCTACTGGGTGCTGTCGCTGCTGACTTTTATTGCGGCCTTTAATCAGCTGGGCATTCAGTTTGCTCTGCTGGAGAAGCTGATCCTGATCGGGTCGGCTGGTCTTTCTGCGGGCTTTGCCTTGGCATTTGGCTTGGGCGGCAGGGACGTGATGTCGGGGATTCTTTCCGGCTACTACGTCCGTCAGCGTCTGCAGGCGGGAGATCATGTGAGCGTCGCCGGACTTGAGGGCACCGTGCGTGAGGTAGGACCCGTGGCGACGGTCATTGAGACGAATGAAAATGGACTCGTCCATCGTCACTCAGTTCCCAATGCAAAGATGCTGCAAGAGGCTGTCCGGTAACCCTCGAATCATTCTGGCCGAAGTCGGCGGAGACTCTTTTACAGTCAACGGGGCCTGCGATGCGAAAGCGTCGCAGGCTCTTTTTTGACAGACAATCCTGCCGGCAACCCTTCGCCCGCCTGCAACCCTTTGATAGCCTCTGACACTACCTGCGGTCATGCGTACAAAATAATTCAAGGGCGCTTGTCACCAGGCCCACGGCGTGGACACGGACGATTTGAATGCCTTGGGCAGCGAGGCTGCAGGCCACTCCGACTGTACCGCCATCGAGATCCCCTTGCGTAGCTTTACGACCGCCAGTGAGCTCGATTATTTTTCCGATATATCCCTTCCGCGAATGGCCTATGAGAATTGGTACACCCAGATCGAGAAACCGACTGGCATGGGTCATCAATTCATGATTGTGGGCATGTGTTTTTCCAAAGCCAATGCCGGGGTCGAGACAGATCTTTTCGTGCTCAATGCCTGATGCAATCATTTGATCGCGTCGCTCTGCCAGATACGCATAAACCTCACTCACAACATCACCGTAGGCAGGAGCGACTTGCATCGTTTGCGGGGTTCCCTGCATGTGCATCGCACATACCCCGGCACCGCTGTCGAGAGCCACTCGCAGCATGTCGGCATCGCCTGTGAGCCCTGTCACATCATTGATTATTTCAACGCCTAATTCGACGGCGCGTGCAGCCACGATCGCCTTAGAAGTGTCGATCGAGACGGGCACGCCCGACTGTTCAACAAGCTGTCTGACAACGCTAGATACGCGACTCCACTCCTCGTCAAATGCAAGAGCGGCTGAAAAAGGCCGCGTGCTTTCGCCGCCAATATCAAGAATATCGGCCCCTTCGGCCACGAGCGACAAACCGTGCGCTACAGCGGCTTGAATGTCGGCGTAGCGGCCACCGTCAGAAAAGCTATCGGGTGTGACATTGACGATCCCCATGACGAGGGGCCGCTTTCGCGTGGATCCGCAACTGGGTAACTCAAGACGTTTGCTGCGCAGTTGCCAATGCGTGGGCTGCTTTGTGCAGTCAGAGCCGATGCCGGGTGAGTAAAATGGAGTGGGCATAGAGGGAGAAACGGGGACAGGTCCAGTTGTTGCGATACCATCATCTGCGATTGGTCGCATGCGGAGAAGGATGACCCACTCCACACTTACCAGGGCTCTTCCATCAGTCCAACGATTTGCTGAGCCATCTTGATCAGCCCTTCTTGCTGGGTAGTGGCGACAGAGCGGCCAAACTCGGGCACGAGCATCGCCGCCTGCCCAACATCAACGCTTGCGGCTGGCAGTGGCACCGCACCTGTGGCGAGCACGGCACCTCCGCGATCTGCCCAGGTGACAAGCACCTGAATATTCATCTCAACTTGACGCGATTGGTCGGTCGGACTTTCCACGACCATACGCTTGGTATCGGCCACGATTCGGCCGGTGAGCACGCTGTCGGCATCGGGAGTGCCAACCACCTTAAAGGGCGTGCGCTTTTCAATTTCCTTGCAAACTGCCTCAGTGAGCCGCTGGCCCATGTCGATGCTCGGCGTTGTGCGGAAACTATCTGACTGAAAAATGGGCACATAGACAGTGCGAACATTGGGGGCGTAGAGCGTGTTATTGCCGAAGCGATAGCCTGCGCAACCCCCGCACACGAGCAGAAGACAGAAGCCCAGCCGACAGTGGCGAACACCTCGCGCAGGCATGGCTATCTTCTTCTTTCAGCGAATGGGAGCGGCTGCACCAGAGCTGTCTTCCCGGGCAATAACGGCATCAGCTTCGGCCATGGCATCGAGTTCGGCTTCCTTCAATGAATCCGGGTTGAGGACTCGGGTGAGCATTGGGAATGGATCATCGGAAACATCGTCGAGACCGTTGATAAGACCAAGTTTTTGCTGGGCCTGCTGGGCAAGCATTGTCTTGGGATAATCGCGGGCGATGAGCGCGTAGTAAATCCGCGCCGAAGAGTAGTGCTTTCCCTTTGCGTAAAACTCCGCCCTCGACCAGTGACGCGTGGCCTGCTGGGCCGCAATTTCGGCTCGCGTTTTTAGCACGCGTTCCTGATCGTCTGGGCTGAGTTGATCTGGAAATTGAACGATTGTCTGGTCTGCCAAAATTTCTGCTTCGTCCAGCACGCCGCCCTCGTAGCCAGTCCCTTGGTAGGCCCGTAACTTAGCCTGTAAGCCGAGCAAGTGGGCCTGCATGAGAAAGCCACTGTCGGGATACTCATTGCGAAGCAGGCCATAAAAATAGTCGGCGTCTATCCACTGCCGTTCCACGAAGTGGGCATTGGCCTGCGCCATGATGCTGTCATCGGCTAGCGATCCTCGAGGGTCATTGAGCCGAACATGATCAAAGGCCTTGATAGCTCGGCCACGCGTGTCAAAGAGCGGCCGACTACGATCGACCACGTTGGGGATGAGCGTCACGTAACCGTGTTTCTCATCGAGAGCTATCCAGTATTGAGCAATCACGAACTGTCGCTGGGCGATCCGATCGAGATAGCGTGTGTTGGCATATTTCTTCACCAATTCGTCATAGCAATCTTCAGCCTTCGGATACTGATCGGTAAAAAACCAGCACTCAGCCAGTTGCCAGAGAGCATCCTCTTCGACAGTTGAATCAGGCCAGCGGTCGACCGCAACCTTATACTTGACGGCGGCATCGGCATATTTTTTCTCGCGAAAAAGAGCGTCTCCCTCGGAAAGCGTTTTTCGTGCAATCGGCTCATTGGGGCCACGACCCACCATCTTCTTCCATCGTTTTTGAATATTGTCGCCCTTAAAATAATCCCAGCCGGCGTCATCCTCGGTGGGAGTGAATTCGGAAGAAATGACAGAGGATTCTTCATCTGCACCGACTTCGCCAGTGACTTTTTCTTTGCCAGTGGCAGCATCATTTTTGGCCCACGGCCAGGTAGGCGTTTTCAGGGTTGCACAGCCCGTGGCTGTCCATGCGGCAGGCAGTACCAAAAGGATCACCAGCACCCGTCGGACAACGCCGCAGTCTGTAGGGAAACCCCAGGAACTAAATCGCGATCTGTGTGATAGTTTGTTAAGCATAAAACTGGATTGTTGGTTCAATGGACTGCCCCCCGCGATGGGCTCAGGAGGAGGGCTGCCAACTTCAACCGTCTGCCCACGACGTAGGCGAGGTAGGTGCTCATAATGGCTCGCAGCTCCGTAAAAACAGAGTCGCCCAAAACAATCGTCTGCCATGCAGTGGCTGAATGGGCCAAGACGCGTAAGCTCGCCAGTGCGTCGGCAGACACCGAGACAACTGACCGCTTGCCACGACGACACTTGGGGCAAAGAGTGCCACCATCGAGCATGGCAAACGCTGTGCGGGGAGTAAGCTCAATACGGGTTTGGCATTCGGCGCAGCGCAAAAGAGTTGGACTGTGACCCACGATGCGTAACACTTCAAGCTCAAATGAGATGATGCGAGCGCGCACTTGCTCAAGAGGCCCACAAAAGCAAGAAAGTTCCAGCAATATTTTTTGAGCGGCATCAAAGAGTTCCGGTTGCGGATCGCCATCGGCAGTCAGTGCATCGAGCAGTTCTGCGACATACATGCCCGCATGAAAGGCCGCCAAACTCGTGCCCATTCGAAACCGGTTTTCAAGCCTAGCTTCGGCCAAGACATCGAGGCTGTCGGAGTGTTTCCGGAAGACGAGTACCTGACAGGTGGAAAGCAGGTCAAGTGCGGCATCAAAGGCACTTTTAGGACGCCACGCCCCCTTTGCCAGAGCCCGCAGCTTGCCACATTCCCTCGTGAAAAGGGTCACCACAGAGCTGGTTTCGCTAAATGGAACCGCACGAATCACTATTGCGGTCGCATTTTCTGCCGCCATAATCTCACATACTCTTGAGTCGGATCACACGCACCAGATCGATGCGGCGTCGCGTGGCTGCCAGCACTTCTAATGTTACGCCATGCGAATTGATCGTTTCCCCCACCTCAGGAATACGCCCACACTGATGAAAGACAAACCCACCGAGGGTTTCAAAATCAGATTCATTGGGTAGCTGTATCTCCATCCGCTTATTCAGATCGGCAATCCGCACACGCGCAAGCGCCTCACAACTATCACTCGAGAGGATCCGCATGCCATCGGAAAAAGCTTCGTCGTGTTCATCGGCAATCTCACCAACAATTTCTTCGAGCGCATCCTCAATGGTGACAAGTCCTGAAACGCTGCCAAATTCATCGGTGACAATCGCCATGTGGGTATGGGTGCGTTGAAACTCTCGTAAGAGTTTTTGCACGCTCATCGACTCGGGCACAAAGTACGGAGGCCGTAAGAGCGAACGAATCTCGGGGCCGTGCGCTTCTACCACATGCACTGGTTTATGAGCCTGCGCCGCAACCAACTGCGTGAGTAGTTCGCGAGTGTGCAAAATCCCGACAGTGTCGTCGGCTGAACGGTCCCACACCGGCAGCCGAGTATGCGCACTTTCGGAGGCTAGACGCAGCGCTTCGCTCCAGGGAGTTGCCGCGGAAAGAGAAATCATTTGGGTGCGGGGTGTCATGATCTGTGAGACCCGCACCTCGTCAAGATTCATGATGCCTTGAATCATGTCGCGAGCGGCTTCCTTGAGTCGACCATCCCGATGCGCCTCCTCAACCACCAGTCGTAATTCGTCTTGCGGCTCCAGAGCAATCTCGCTGCCACGGCGGCCCAAGGCCCGCCCCAGCATGGACGCAGTGTTGCCCAGCAACTTTACAACCGGCGACACAAGTCCAACCACTGGTCTCCAGAGCCCCCATGTGGCGACCACGATGCGAGGGCCGGCGAACTTTGTCACCACCATTGGCACCACCACTAGCAACAGCCAGACGATACCAATCCAACCCGCGACTGCCGAAACGGCCATTGCCCGCGAACTGGCAGTGGCATCGATGAGCCCCCTGCTGGCAAGCAGCGTAGCCACCACAGCAGCGCCCACAACAATCGATGCGGCGATAAAGGCAATGGTCTCACTCCCAGCCACAATCTCATCGTAGCGATTCAGAAAACTGCGTTGGCGACAGAGTTCTTGTAGGTGGTGTCGCTGCGCGCCTCGAACGGCGCGGGCTTGCACCGCGGCCAAGCTTGCCACCAGCAAGAGCAACAGGGCCGATTCGACGCCGATGGTTGCCGCAGTGTTCATGATTTTGTTTTTCGGCACGTGTTGCGGCGGGGGCACGGCATACCAAGAGTCTGCATCAGCGTCCGCTCACGGGCTCGCATCGCGCGCCGCAGGACGGGCGACGTGTCATCGTATCCTGTCAGATGGAGAAGGCCATGAATCACGTAGTACGCCAGTTCCTGCCGGGGAGTCCAACCGTAGTCGCGACTCATTCGTCGGGCCGTTTCTGTGCTGACAGCAATATCGCCATGCAATGGCCCCCCCTTGATTCCGTCAGATAAATCAAATGTGATCACATCAGTCGGCCCCTGAAGTCCAAGCCACTTGGAATGAAGTGCGGCCATGCGACGGTCATCGACCAACAAGATTCCAACAGTCGCCTGGCCAATTTCTTCGGCGCGGAGGGCCTTGCGCACAAAACGTACGAGCCCCGCTCCGCCGATTCGCATGATCGTCTGACGATCGCTGATCTCAACTTCAATCGCAGCAATACAACTCCCTACGCCGGCCATCGCCCTCTGTTGGCTGCCGACTAGAGTGCCTCGGCGGTGTGCAGATGACACTACGCCGTCCTCTGATCAGGATATTTGACTCGGCCGTGATAAACAGCCGTTAGGCTTTTGACGAGGCTTTGCTCAATTAATTCGAGTTCTTCGAGCGTCAGGCTGCATTCATCAAACTGCCCGTCGAGGAGTCGCTTCATTGCCAAATCGTGTACAAGGCTGGCGATTCGCGAGGGCGTGGGCTCGGTCAACGCACGACTAGCACTTTCGGCGGCATCGGCGAGCATCATCACAGCCGATTCCCGGGAGCTTGGCTTCGGCCCTGGATAGCGATAATTTTGCTCATCAACATCGCTGCCATTGGGATCGGCCTGAGATCGCTCTGTGGCCCGGCGGTAGAAGTATTCCACAAGAGTTGTCCCGTGATGCTCAACAATCAAGTCGATGATCGGTTGCGGTAGGTTGTATTGACGGGCAAGCTCCGCTCCCTCCTTGACGTGGGCGATGATAATCAGCGTACTCATAGCGGGCACAAGAGACTCGTGACGATTGGCCTGCTGCCCCTGATTTTCAACAAAGTAGGCCGGCTTAAGCATCTTGCCGATGTCGTGAAAATAAGCCCCCACACGCACCAATAACCCGCGTGCACCAATCGCCTCAGCCGCAGCCTCGCCGATACTCGCCACATTGATGGAGTGGTTGTATGTGCCGGGTGCGCGCCGCACCAACTCCTGTAATAAAGGATGGGCGATGTCACCTACCTCCAGTAGGCTTAAGTCTGTCAGCACGCCAAACGATCGCTCGATAAAGGGGAGCAGGCCCGTCATCAGAAAGCCCGCAAGCAATGTCCAAACACCAGTGCGACCAGCTTCGTAAAGCATTTGCATATCCAGCGGGCGTTCTTCCAGCAGGTTTGCACCGATTTGGGTGGTCATTGCAACGGCTCCAGCCCAGAGGCCCACATAAATAAGTTTGCTGCGACTGCGAAGCCGTCCCATCCAAAAAACCATCGATGCCGCCGCCGCTGCCAGCGTGACGTAATCGGCCAATCCACGCCCGAGGCCCACCACGACGACAAGCGCCACCTCCGCCGCGAGCAGCAGGGCCAGATCCTCGTCGTAGGCAATGGCCACGGTCATGGCAAAGACCAACAATGGCACGATCTCGGCCCGCCAGGCCTCTCCTGTCGATAGCAGGCAGAGCACGATCGTTGCCACCGAAAGCCCCAAGAGCGTGGCAACATGGCCCAGATCCTCGAGCAGATCATGGTGGTGGAGGTGGATGTAAAACCCTGCCAGCGTGATCATCGCGATAAAAAGACCAAACAGCGATGCCGCCCGGGCAACCCGCTGTCCGGAATCCTGCTGCCGCACAAATTCGTCGTGTTCTCGGCGAATCAGGATTAGTTCGTCGGCAGTGATCGGCAGTCCTGCGTTGACAAGAAGCTCGCCGGTAGCGAATCGCACAAATTGTTGTGGTGTTTTTTCAATGGCATCTTTTTTAGCATTCGTCGTCGCATCACGATCGATAAGAAGTGAACCTGAAAGCTTCGGATCGATCCAGGCAAATACCTGTTCGGCCAGGGCTGCCTCACCGAGTTCTTCTTGAAGCAGGGTCTTGAGTCGAACCTTCACCTCACCAAGCAGTGCTTTTGCAACTTGCACTCGTTTCATCTCTGTCACGTTGCCGAGCGGATGAATGTCGATTTCGGTCTGACTCCCTTCGTCAATGCCATGCTGAATCTTTTCCAGCACGCCGACATTTTCGACCTCCACAAACGCCCGGTCGATCGCCTTCTCGAAGTCGAGATGTTTTTCCTTTGTGTCAAGCTTGGCACGAAACCGTTGAAACACCTGCTCCGCATCGGCAATCATCTTTTCTATCCGCGTTTGGACAGGCTGATTCTCTGCAGACTGTGGGGCGTCTGGTTGACCTGGCTCGACCACCGGCTGGCTTTCGGCAAGGGGGACAACCGTCGCTTCTGGAGGCTCTGGGGCGACAGGAGCCTCGCGAGGGCTCAATGAATCGGCCGCCGTCGCAACGGGTAATTGCTCGAGTGCCTCAGAGGACTCAGGGGCAAACTCCAGCCATGCATCGCGCGACACGCTCGCTAGCGACTCTGCTGCTGTGATCTCAGCAGCCCGATTTTTGAGGGCGTCGCGCAGACGCAGGACAGGCGATTTGTCTTGAGAGTAAACCACGCGCACCTGGGCTGCTGCGCGTTCTTGGGCGGCGCGGGTTCGATCCACATCAGGCTTTTCAAAAGGCACCCGTGCAACGATGCCTCGCGGCACGACTGAGCCCTCATGAAACGGCACTGGTTCGGTCCATCCGTGCAGAAGAATCAAGAGCACCGCCGACGCGGCCAAGCAGAGGGCCAATTGGACAAGCACCTCTGAACGAGAGATTCGATCCACAAGAAGTCCCCAGAATCCGCGCGGAGCATCGACGGAGGAAGTGCGTTTGATACGGCGACGGTAGGAGGATGGCGCAATGGGCATTATTTTTCGTACGCCTCAACAATTCGTTGCACGAGCGGATGCCGCACGATGTCCTGCCCAGCCAATCGAACGCAGACACAACCCCGAACCTCCTGCAGTCGATTCATGGCATCGACGAGGCCACTTTGCCGGTTGGGAGGCAAGTCAATCTGAGTTGTATCCCCAGAGATCACCATTTTAGATCCAACGCCAAGACGAGTAAGAAACATTTTCATCTGAGCAACAGTCGTGTTTTGCGCTTCATCGAGAATGACGAAAGCATTGGTCAGCGTGCGGCCCCGCATGTACGCCAGTGGAACCATTTCCACAACGTCTTGTTCTGTGAGTCTCTTGAGGAGTTCGTAGTCCATCATCTCTCGCATGGCATCGAGCAGGGGCCGCAAGTATGGATTGATCTTGGCCTGAAGATCACCGGGTAGAAAGCCGAGGTTTTCACCCGCTTCCACGGCCGGACGCACCAGCATGATCTTGCGCACTTGTTCAGCACGGAGGGCCGAAACAGCCATTGCTACGGCCAGGAATGTCTTACCGCTGCCAGCGGGCCCTGCGCACAGAACAACATCGTTTTCGCGAATCGCTTTGACATAGGTCGCCTGCCCGGCCGATCGAGGCAGCACGTGCTTGCCAGGACGCTGCACTTCAATCGGATCGCAATGCACAAGCGGGCGATCCCCCGTGGCCACGGCGAGTAAATCCGCAACATCGGTTGGCTCAACCGAACCATGTTCCCGAGCAATGCGGTCGAGTTGCTCAAAAATCTCTGTGGCCCGGAGCACGGCTAGTTCTTCGCCCTCAATATGGATTGAGTCATCTCGGGCAGACACGCCGACTCCAAGCGCCGTGCGAATGCGCCGAAGGTGTTGGTCTCTCGGCCCAAAGATGGCCAGAAGCCTCCTGGTGTTGACAACTGCGATCGTCGTACGGGGCATCGAAGCCCGTGGCGAATAAAGGCGCCAACGGTCTCGAGGGAAAGTGAGTGAAACGAGTCTAGATCATACACCCCAAAAGCCTGGCCCATCCATCCCCGCCAGAAATACCCGTCTTTCAAGGCCCATACCCGATCCTAAAAATATCGCTCGTAGCCTAATTTTACCGACGAAACGACTCCCTGACGCATGTCGCCAATTTTCGTGTATTTTTAAGGTGTGTAAAATTCCATGAACGGAACGGTTGATCCTGCCGATCTCGCTCTCCACCGATCCCGACACTCACGAAAATATTGAGAGGAGCCTCACCCAATGGCCACCGCATCCCGACCGCGCGCGACTGAAACATTCATCACTGGGGCGGATGTGGTCATCGAGTCACTGATCCGCCACGGCGTCGATGTGATCTTTGCCTACCCAGGTGGTGCAAGCATGCCGCTGCATCAGGCGCTCACTCGCTACGAAGACAAACTCCGTACTATTTTGCCGCGCCACGAACAGGGAGGGGCCTTTGCCGCTCAGGGCTACGCTCGCACCACTGGTAAGCCGGGCGTTTGCATGGCCACAAGCGGGCCGGGGGCACTCAATCTTGTCACGGCAATCGCAGACGCCAGGATGGATAGTGTGCCGTTGATTGCTATCACTGGCCAAGTCGGTACGAGCGTGATTGGCACTGACGCTTTTCAAGAGACGCCGATCGTTGAAGTCTGCCGTGCCATCACCAAGCACCATTACTTGGTCACCGATGCCAATGACATTGCCCGCGTGATGAACGAGGCTTTTCACATCGCAACCACCGGTCGCCCAGGTCCCGTGCTCATCGACCTGCCCAAAAATATTCAAGTGACGCAGATTGTTCCGGACTACAACGCTCCGATGAATTTACCGGGTTACCATCCTGAGGCACGCAAAGCGCATCCCGAACAGATCGCACAAGTAGCGGCTGCCATTAAGCGTTCCAAGCGACCGGTGATTTATGCTGGCGGCGGTGTGATCACAGGGGAGGCTTCTGAAGAACTCCGTGAACTCTCTCGTCGCACGGGCATTCCTGTCACCATGACCCTGATGGGATTGGGGGCATTTTCTGCCGACAATCCCCTCTGCCTCGACATGCTCGGCATGCATGGCAGCGTCTACGCCAACTACGCTGTCGATCAAGCCGATTTGCTCTTAGCTCTTGGCGTTCGCTTTGACGATCGCGTCACTGGCAAAGTGGCAGAATTTGCCCAGCACGGCTTTATCGTGCACATCGATATTGATCCATCGGAAATCAATAAAAACAAACTGGCTCACGTTCCGATCGTGGCTGATATTAAAGATGCGCTCGCACAACTCAACAAGATCGTTGAGGCCCCGACCGCCAGCCTCAGCGACTGGCACGAGCAGATCGCCGCTTGGAAAACTGAGGATCCTTTTGCCTTTGACACCCAATACAAGGGCATCTTGGCGCAGGAAGCAATCGCTGAACTGTCCCGAATCACGGCAGACCGCGACACCATCATCTCCGTTGGTGTAGGCCAGCATCAGATGTGGGCGGCACAGTTTTACAAGTTTCGTCGGCCGCGCACCTGGCTCTCTTCAAGTGGTTTGGGCACGATGGGCTTCGGCTTACCCTCGGCCATGGGTGCAAAAGTGGCTCACCCAGAGTCACTCGTCGTCGACATCGATGGCGACGGAAGCATTCTGATGAATATCCAAGAACTTGCTACGTGTAACTGCGAAAATATTCCTGTTAAAGTCCTGCTGCTCAACAACCAGCATCTGGGCATGGTCGTGCAGTGGGAGGATCGATTTTTTAAGGGAAACCGTGCCCACACATACCTCGGGCCAGTGAACCATCCAGAGGCAAGCGGTCAGGGAGACGGCATTTCTCCAGACAATCGCTATCCTGATTTTGTAGCCATCGCGGAGGGCTTTGGCTGGCACGCAGAAACGGTCTCTGAAAAGAAAGATCTGGAGTCAGCGCTCCGACGCATGATTGACGCGCCCGGCCCGGCACTGCTCGATGTGCAGGTGCCTTACCAGTCGCATGTGCTGCCGATGATTCCCTCGGGTGGAACCGTCAGAGATCTCATTAAACAGTAGCGTCGGCGGAGCGACCGAGCACAAGAACTCGTTGACGGCTTACGGGCCAAACGGATTATTTGGAACGGCACTGGGCTTAACAGGTTGCGGGTCTGCCGGCTGAGCATTTGGATTTGACGGTATGCCGCCTGGGCCTGGGTCGGCTGGTGCTTGTAATGCAGCGAGTGACTCTAACAGCGACTGGGTCGTGGGGTTGGCATCAAGTGAAAAGCCACTTTCACGCAGGATTGTTGCGAGTTGCCGGGCAGCATGGCTGGGCTCGCCCCCAAGCAGCGATAGCCCGGTCTTACTGTCCGCGGAAAGCACTGCGTCGGCAAGACACACTAATCGCCAAGCGGCCCGGCGGTATATTTGTTCATGAATAGTCTCCTCAAGGGCTGCTTCGACCGGCTGTCTTAGTTCAACGCCGGTGACAAAATTACGGTATTCCCCTTCAAACTGCTGGGTATCGGTCACTTTTTTATCTTGTTCCAGCGACTCAATGGCCAGCGCCCGAATGGAATCGATCGTTTTGGCTACATCTACACCCGAACCCTTTTTGGCTGTGGCCGCAAGCACGGCTGCCAGACGAATTCGCGTGTCAAGCGATCGCTTTGGGTCATTGAGACTTTTTCCAATCGCGCGGGCCACTTCCTTGGAAGAGGAGATGCGGGAGAGGATAGGGACTAACCCTGCTGCTCGCGACGCAATCCAGTCGGCTTCAACGGCATTTTCCATACCGGCAGGTTCCGCCAAAATTTTGAGGATGGCGGGAACAACTGTTTGAGCCAGCGATTCCACTGCTGCGTCGTCGGCTTTTACCAAGGCCTCGACATGGCGAGTGAGCCCCACGACAGCTGCAATTCGGTTTGCCATCGGCATCTGGGGATCACTGGCATCTCTTGCCAACGGAGCAACTGCTGGTAGCCAAGGCTTTCCGTCTTTCGACTTCAGCTCACCTATCAAGAGCATTGCATTGACCTGCACAACAGGCTCCACATCGTTATCCCGGGCGAGTTGGGCCATAAAGTCCAGCACCAGTTGACTGACCGCGTCGTGCGTCTTTTGGTCGTCAATGTTGTTGAACAAGATCTCCCGCATGCGACGCCTGGTCCGTTCAATCGTCGGCCGATTGGCATCCACAGCGAGTTGGGGCAAAGCCGTCTCTTGAAGAAACTTTTTAGATGCTTCGTCTAAGGACTCGCCTTCAGCCATGCGTGCCCGAAAGGCCTGCGACTCCTTCGACTGCTCCGCCTGTAACCACGTCGCGTAAGCTGCAGGCTCACCCTCGGCAAGGAGCGACCCGCTGCGCCCGACAGCCAACAGAACCGCTATCAAAAACGAGCTGCTCAGAGAGTCGAGTATTTTCAACGGACCGGCGAGGACTTTTTTCTTGGCTATCATTTTTGCTCGCGTGGAGTACCAAATGGATTATTCATGGGGAGCACGCCCGGCTGATTCGGGCGATCGACGGCGCGGCCATCCTCAAGCAAAGGTGGCAGCGTACCGATCGAGCCTTTGATACGAACCTGAGACTCAGCCGATGATACACGTTCAAATGTGCCATCGTTTCGCAAATAAAGCATCTCGAATGGCTCCGGCGGAGGAAGGGGTTTTTTTGGAGCCCGAACTTCGACGCGATCCTCTTGGCGATCCTCTTGGCGGCCCCTGACGTCCACGAGCACTCTGTCGGTGATGACATCGGCACTGGCTCGCACCCGCGCCTCTCCGGGCTTGTTTAACGTTTTATCAAAATTTGCCAAGCCCCCGATCTCGGTGATCAGGCTGCTGAGAAAAAAGCCGCTTGAGGTTTTATTTTCTGCTATGACAAGCACTTCAAGCATGCCGGGTTTGAGTCGCTTTGACTCAGCTTTTCTGAGCTTCTGTGCCAGAAGAGCAGTTGTGCCCAGAAGAGTCACTGCGGGCGTTGGCTCACTGACGTTTGACGGAAGCTTCGGTTCTGTAGCCATAGCGACATTTTCTAAGTATTGCTCCGGCAATTTGAAATTTGGATTCCAGAGTTCAAGAGCCACGCGATAACGGTAGGACTTGCCCACTTCCACGTTGGTGTCAACGAATCGAAACAGTCGGTATTCCAGCGGTATTACCGGCCGTCCAGCAGCATCGAGAGGGCCTTTGGGTTCCCCGTCAACCCGACCAACAGCGCTATTTGGATCACTTTCTGCCGTGACAGGATCAAAGTTTGGGGCAACGGCCGCCGGCATCGGGGCCTCGGTTTCTTCGGTATCTTTTGTCGCAGCGGCCTTCTTACGATTGACAATTTCAGCCCTGATTTTTTCCACAAACCACGGGTGCATTCCTTCTGTCCCCCACGATTCTGTGGCCGCATTTTTTGGTAGGGGCGCACAGTAACCCGTGGGAGCCAATCCCGGGGTTTGATCGCCGGCTAGCAAAAATTGCGATGGGAGCGATTCAATGAGAGGACCTTCCCATTTATCACGAAAGTCCTTGGCCACGGCCTTGAGATCAATTTTCTCCCATGTCTCGCGAGCATTCGGGGAAACAATAGACCTTTCAACGAGGTAGCCGCTCCAGAGCGGTGCATCTCGCTTAGGATCGCGATGGCTGGCTGAAGCAAACCGCGTTTGATATTCCCCAGCTTGCTTTGCGACCGGAATCAGTCCCGTGACAACGACATATGGAACGATCTTGCTTCGAATCGTCTCCTCTGGCTCTGTCATTGGTTCGCCGCCAAAGACCGGCCTCTCGGCCTTTGGCTTGCCTCGCGGCAAACGATTACCAGGGCCTCTAGGATCGGGTTCGATATCGCGTTGAGCCTCATTTTTCCCCGGTACTTGTCCTCCATTTGGTTTGGGCTTGAGGGCCAAGGTAGCTGTGCCTGCAACTGCAGAGAGGTTCTCGATTGGAAATACATTTGGCTTGGTACGCTTTGAAAGTTCCTCAAAAAGTGGCTGATTGAGCACGGTACATTCTGGGCAATCTTTTTTCGGGCTTTGTTCGATCCACACTGCGATGGCCTTTGCCAACACACCCTTCTGGGCAATCTGCTCTTTGGGGACGTTCTTTTCCTTTGAGATATTCGCGTCTGCCTTCGTAGCCTTTTCAAAAATTGCCTTCGGGCTCTGCTCCTTACGCGGAGTTTCGTTTTGAATTGCACGAACCCCACCCCACAACAGGCCGCAGGCTGATGCAGCGACAATTGCCACGACAAATTTTTCGCCGTGACTCAAAAAAAACTTGAGAATGGCCTCCTTATCAAAGCTAATGTTCGGACGCTTCATACATAATCCTCCTGGCCCACCTCGCAAAAGGCTCTGAATTGAGTCGTTTGAGCCGAGCTTTTTTGATGCGGCTGGGGATTGTGGCTGGCGCCATCGGCCGGAGCTGGAACTGGCTCTGCTGCATCGGCCGGAACCGATGCTGGAACGACTGCTTCGCCCACAGGTGGAATGGCTGGCTTCGGGCTTGGCGGTGATCGACGCGGTTGGGCTGGCGGGCTAGCGAGGGCTTCCGCTGCTCCTTCGACAGCCGTTTCTTCTTTTGGCAATCCAATGAGCGTTGCATTGGGGAGGGTTGCCAATGCAACGGTGCCTCGCAATTCCACCTGAATGTCATTTGGCCGGAAGGCAACACCGGCTGTTCCTGGTTGTTCAGCACTGCCACGGCTGACCGTTCCGACTGCTGAATCAATATTGACTCGTACCTGCCGCACATCGATTGGCACGATCGCTGTAGCCAATTGAATGAGAAAAGTATCCAACGAACGCTGATCGATGACGGCGCGAATCACAAATGGCATCAAGTGCACGGTTTGTAATTCGTTCGATGCTGAAAGCTCGTTGGACGAAAGCGGTTTTCCGTCGAGGTCTACATAGATCCAGTTACGGAGCGGATCCTTAACTTCTGCTTCAGATCCTCCCGCTTTAAGAGCATCTTCTGAACCACCCCCAAATCGTGGATTTGACGGTCTGCTGATCGGCTCAGTGGCGGCAGGATTTGATGCTGGATTGCTGGAATCCTCCGTCTGCACAGATCGTTGCTGTGGAGCCGGCATGAGAATCCTACTGCGACCATTTCCGCCCGGATTTTCCTCAGCGGCGGGGTAACTCACAGCCAGTTGTTCAATGCGGGTGATCGGGGCATTGTAAGCGCCGGCCGCACTTTTATTTGTTTCCGCAATAAGTTTGCAAAGGAGTTGGTACACCCAGATCTCTTCTTGAGCCAATAACGCCTTCGACGTGGAGGGCTTTTTATCCCACTGAAACGATGTGAAGAGCCGCATCTGATCGTCTGGACTCCACACGATCAGATGCGCGGGCGTGCGGGTACGAACTGCGGCAACTTTGACCTCAGAGTCGTCTTTAAACATTGCATTTGCAGACCCCAATATTTCGGGAAGTTTCCGTACAATGTCTAGAACGCCATTGTGGTACCGGTCCAACATCGCTGAAGGCAGTTGGCCATCGGGCTTGAGTGCCTCGGCTTTACTGACGAAGTCGTTTCCCAGCGATTCGGGCCACTTTCGCAGCGGCTTCTGGCTCTCCCAGAATCGCATCCATTCGGCAAAAGTTTCCCGCTTGAGGCCATCGCTTGCGGCTCTGATTTCTGTTTCCCATTCCTCATTCGGATGGGCGGGCTTATTGTCAACTTGTTTGATCGCTAACAAGTGAGAGTTGATCTTGCTCCGGGCACTCGCCATTCCTGCCGAGAGATGACCGTTGGCGGTAAAAAGAAGCGGCAACACAATCAGCGGTAGCGCCAGTGAAAGCAGCCAAAAGTGATGCTTTTGAAGCATCACTCCATAGGCCCGCAGATTGTCAGGGATTTCAATTTTTGGCATGCGTAAAACACAGACGCTTTTATTCGTCAGCTTCAGGAGGTGAAGGCTGCGGAAGCTTTACAGCACCAGGAACCGTTGGTTGCCAACAAAATTGTAAGACAAAATTATACCGCTTGAGCTTGATGTCTTGAGGTGCTTCGGGGGCCGCGGCCTGTTTGGCTGGCTCGGCCGCTTGGTCGCCAGGTGGCCCGGCCGCCGGATTGCTGGCTGGCAACACCGGTCGCAGCCGGCGAACTGACATCATTTCTATCTGTGATGAGTAGACAATTACCGGCCACCCAATGCCCAAGTCGGTCACGGTCACTTTTTCACCGGCCTTTGGTCCCGCGGCAACAAAAACTTTGTCTCCTTCACCGAGTAACTTTTGCACCAGTGTTGAGCGGACAAATTGCGCAGTTTCATTCGGCTTGTGCTCGTCTTCGTTGTGAAAGTGATGCCCCGTAAGTTCGATGACCCAGCCTGGTCCCTGTGGGCCAATCTTCTTAATGGGACCGCCTGGAACACCGTCTTCGCTCTCAGGCCGCCCGGCAGCTGCGTTGCTGTTGGCTCCCACCTCTGCAGAGGGGTCTGCGGAATTGCCTTCCGCAGCGAAGTTTTCCACCCAAGATTGCTCAACGCCGGCAAACCAACGGGAAAGCTCCGGAAAATACTGGCAATCCATTCGATCAATATAGAGGGCCTCTCGACCGCTTGGGTCTTCTAGTTGCTTGCCCGGTTGATTGCGAGGCAAAAGCGTTTCTATCGCGCGCAGCATGTCGATCGTCTGAAACCTCCGCTCTCGCACTCGCAGCAGCGAGTGTTGTTGCAATAAGGCTTCGGACTGTTTCTTTCGCACATCGTCAACTGCGCTGATGACTTTTTGGGAACGGGCCTTCACCCCATCAGACTTTGTAAACGCCTCTGCATAGAGCTGCGGAGCAAAGGTTGTCCAGGCAAAGAAAGTGGCGGCAAAACTTACGACTGCCGCCAACAGTAACCCCACCATGGCTCCCAAAGCCCACGGTTTTTTGGCTTCAATCAAACGCTCCAGCACGATCTCGGGCGGCAGCAGATTGGTTCGCATGGTTGCTTTGCCGGCCGCCTGCAAAGCGAGGCCGTAAGCGATGCCAAAAGCGAGGTGATTGTCTCGAAATGCGGACGTTGATAGAGCAGCAGACCCTTCTAAACCACGAAACGATTCCAGCCGCTGGACGTCGAGCTGTAATTGCTTTCCCACAAAGTCGGCAAGGCCACGCAGCTTTGTGGCATTGCCGAGCAGGAGAACTTTACCGATCTTGGCCGTTCGATCGGCTCCCGTGAAGTAATTGAGCGATCGCTGGAGTTCTGCAGCAAATTCGTTGAAGACCGGACGCATAACCTTAAAGACCGCCTTCGGGTCTTCAGATCGAACCGCATTGCGTTTGAGATGCTCTGCCTTGGCGAAGGTCAACTGCATGCCCTTCACGATCGCCTTGGTAAAGTTGCCACCCCCAATCGGCATGCTGCGCTGCCAAATCTTCAATCCGTTGGTGATCACTAAATCTGTGGAATCAACTCCGGTCGCCACGAGCACAACGGACGCAGGCGGATTGTCTGGATTGATCGTGGTCGGATCGGGAAGTTCGTCAAACATCACCATATTGGCCAAAGCGATCGATGAGAGTTGCAGCACGTCGACCTCGATGCCAGCTTTTTTGAGCGGCTCTAACGCTTTGGATACTTGCTCTCGCTTCATGGCAAAAAGCGCGACATCCGCCTCGAGCACAAACCCTGACTCTTCAAATCCTCCGGCCAATCGCTGCCAATCCCAATAGACTTGTTCCAATGGGAATGGGATCTGCTGACGGGCCTCGTATTTAACAATGTGAGGAATTTTTTTTGCCTCGATCGGCGGCAGCTTAATAAACTTAGAAAGCCCCGACTGACCGAACGCCGACACAGCCACTTTATCTCCCTTGAGGTTATGGCGGCTTATAAATTGCTCCAGTGCTGTCCGGACCAGTTCGACAGGATCTGCGTCGGGCTGCGAGAGAATCATCGGATACTCAATCGCCTCAACCGCCTCAACGGTGAGTTTGCGCGGATCGGTAGACAGCCGGCAACGCAGCGCCTTAAGCGAGCATTTACCGATGTCTATGCCCCAGACGTAGGGACTGCGAGCCATCGATCTTTTCCTGCGGATTATCGGGGGGACGCGACGTGACCCTGCGTTCCTCATACCATTTTACGAGTGGATGGCGAGGAGTGTCAAACGCTTGTCGTGGCATCGGCTCGGGCGTCAAGCCAAACGCCGCCACCGAACCGGTCGGCAGCCTCGATTCGGCTGGGCACCCTTCAGGCTCTCAGACGCCAGGATTCACCCTTCCCGCCCCCGTGCACTCCGGTGCCTTGCGGTGGGCAATAAAAAACGCCGTGTTCCAACTACACTCTTGCCATGGAATCTACACCCCTCGAACGCCTGACAGTTTTTCTGCCCTGTCACACTCTAGACGATTTTCCCACATGGCTCGATGAAGCCCAAGCGGATGATCTGTTGGCCGCATGGACGGCTGCTTGGCATCCATCGCTCATTGCAAACCTCGGATGCCTGCCCGCCTGGGCTAGCGTCGACCTGCCGCCGAGCGATGGCGTGGCAATTCTTGGCATCGTGCCAGCGACCTGCGAAGACCGGTTCGCCAGTGCCTTTGACGCGACCTGCCAGAGCGGATCGTACTTTGTCCGGCAGTTCAACGACCGGCCGGGAATCGTGGCGGCGGCGCGACAATTGCTGGCTCAAGGGAATGCATCCTCGGGAGACGTGGTGGCGACGAATCCCTCCCATGAAATTCCATTGACCGCCGATTTTCACGCCCTTGGTTTGGCATGGCTGCTGGCCGAACTGCTCGCGCGTCGGATGCGTTCGACCACCCGCCTTGAGTCAACGGATTTTGCCCAAAGCGTTGTGACAGCGGCCCGCGCTGCGGCATCCGGCGAGGATGGCGTTGCCCGGGAGCACCTTCAAGAGGCTTTCGGGTACTTGGCTGCATCGCGATCACATTCCTACCCGGTCGATGTCTGGCTACTCGACCTCGTGCTGCTTGCCGAGTCGACCACTGACTTGCCACTGGCGAGCGAACTCAACTCGCCGGTGCCAGCAGCACTAGTGGCAACAGGACATGTGATTGACACGCTGGCCCAAAAATATCCGGCCATGCTCCAACAGATCCGCAACCGCTGTGCTGCCGGGACCCTCACCCCGGCAGGCGGTCGTTACGATTCAAAACCACTCGACTCAGCCACGCCAGAGGAAATTCTTGTTTCGTTTGCGCGCGGTCATCGGGCTTGGCGGGAGCATGTCGGCGTCGTACCCACAACCTACGCCCAGTGTGCCGGTGGTTCATCGGCAATTCTTCCACAGGTGCTCAAAAGCCTGGGGTATGACGGTGCCATCTGGAACCTTTTTGATGGCACGCCCCTGCCTGATCCCGGCACCAGCCGGATTCGATGGGAGGGCAGCGGTAGCGCCAGCATTGACTGCGTGGCTCGACCGCCTCTCGATGCCCGTTCTGCCCAGATGGTGTTGTCGCTGGCTGAAAAAATTGGCGACGCGATGGACCATGACCACACCGCAGTCATTCAGTTTGCCCACTATCCAGGCACCGCCAGCCGGTGGTTTGAAGACCTCCGTCGAATTGGTGCGTGGAGTACGGTTCTTGGCACGTTTGTCACGCCCGACGAACTCTTCCGCCGCACTGCTGGAGCCGGAGTGGTGGCCGCCTTTGAGCCCGACACATTTCCTGTCATGCTGCCGGCGGTTGTGCCAGCTGGCGGGACGGCAGAAGCGGCCGAAGCCGATCCGATAGGCGAGCAGATCGAGGTGGGGACGGCTGAGGCAAAGCGACTCGCAATCGCGCAGCACTCGCTGGCCATTGTTCTGCCAAAGCCCTCGCTGCAAGCCACACCGTCAGGCATTCGCACGGCCCAACGCCAGTCGCCTCGAACAGGCCTCTGGCAGACCATTCGGGGTGGCTTTTTTGGCACGGGGTCATCGACTACGAGCGACTCTCTCTTGGAAAGCGATCAGATTCGCGTGCAGGTGCAAAATGAAACCGGAGGCGTGCTCTCCGTGCGACGCCCCTGCGACCGTAGCAACCAACTTTCGCAGCGACTGGCTCTGCGCACGACGCAGCCCGCTCCGTCGCCGGGTAAGCCCTGGGAAACTGCTGAAGAAAGGGCTGAGTATTCGCAGATGGTGGCTGACACCGTGAAGCGAATTCCAGCCACTGTCGACCGGGGCGAAAGTATTGAAAGCCGCGGGCGTCTGCTCGATGCTCAAGGCCGCGAAGTTGGCACCTTTGCGCAACACATCGCGATTGCCGCGGGCCTGCCACTGGTGCTCCTGGGCGTTGAGGTGACAGCACAACAGCCGATGAGTGGGCCGCTTTATGAAGAGCATCTGGCCTGTCGTTTTGCGTGGAATGAAAACAGCGACATTGAGCTTTGCCGCAGCCTGCACTCCCAGTCAATTGTCACCGAGCGCACTCGGTTTACTGCGCCGCATTTTATTGAGTTGAAAAAAAATGATGGCGGAGGCGAACGCCCCGCCCTAGCGACAAACACCGGTCGTATCGGGATTTTTACATATGGCCTGCCCTGGCATCTGCATTCGGCCCCCCACATGCTCGACTCTGTATTACTGGCAGGGGGGTGTCGCCGGGCCTCGCGGCGGCTGGCCATTGGCTTAGGGATTGAGCAGCCTTGGACACTGGCCCTTTGCCTGATCGCTGATACCCTGCCGACGCTGAACGTTACGACCGCGCCCAACGTGCGGATCACCGTCAACGAGCCGGTCTTTGCAAGCGACGGCAGCAGTCGCATGATCGGGGCCAACGTTGGCCTGCTTGAATGCGCGGGCCAATCGGGGGAGGTGCGCATTGAGTGGGGTGTTGGTATCGAATCGGCACGGATCCAGCGTAGACTCGGCCGGCCGGCTGATGGCGACGCCATTGCCGTCGATGGTTCCGCGACCACGCTCCGACTCAAACGGTATGAGTGGCTTCATTTAGAGTTAGGATTTCGGCAATGATCATTACGCTCGACGGCCCCGCCGGGGCAGGCAAGAGTTCAGCGGCGCGATCACTGGCATCGCGACTGGGTTGGTGCTACATCGACACCGGTGCTATGTATCGATCGCTGGCACTGATTGCTCTGGAACGCGAGATCTCGCTCGAAGACTCTTTACAAGTGGCCCGACTGGGCGAGGCACTACAGATTGTATTTCTAGATGGTCGCGTGCTGGTGGAGGGTCGCGATGTGTCGGCTGAGATTCGCACCGATCGAATTACAGCGGCCACGCGACCAGTGGCCGACGCACCTTTAGTGCGCGAAGCGATGAAAAGCGTGCAGCGCAAAATGGCTGCGGGACGTGATGTCATCACCGAGGGTCGAGACCAAGGATCAGTTGTTTTTCCAGACGCCGATTTAAAAGTATTTTTGACCGCTTCAGCGACAGAGCGAGCCAGGCGACGGCATCTGGAAGAAGTGTCACGAGGCACTCAAGCCACACTGGCTGCAGTGCTTGAGTCCCAATCGCGCCGCGATCAAGCCGATCAATCACGGCCTGTGGGAGCTTTACGGCCGGCCGACCACGCCTTTATTTTCCAGACCGATGGGCTGTCTCCAGAAGAGGTCGTGGACCGACTCGTGGGGATGATCGAATCTCTGATTCACGATCACAACGAGTCGTAGGACCAGAGATGACTTCCGCAAGAGTTGCTACCAAAACAGAATGCGATTCATCGGCTGGCGAGCAGCCCGAACGAGGCACGCCTGATAAAGGCCACAGCTTTTTTGGGGGCTGGCTTTACGCGGCGCTGTGGGTGGTCTGTCGAACTCTGGGGATTACTCTGTTTGGGTTTCGCGTGCGATTTGCCCAGCCGCTCCCACAGCAAGGCGGGTTGCTTGTGATCTCCAGCCATCAAAGCCACCTCGATCCGCTGCTCTTAGGACTGGCATCCGATCGCAGACTTTCCAGCCTTGCTCGCAGCTCGCTCTACCGATTTAAGCCATTTGGCGCCGTGATCACGGCGCTCGATGCGATTCCAATCGACCGCGAGACATCTCCTCTTGTGGCCATGAAAAGAGTGATTCGTCGGCTGGAGACTGGAGCTGCGGTGCTCATTTTCCCCGAGGGCACACGCACGGCAAGTGGGCAGTTGGGCGACCTCAAAAATGGATTTTCGCTGCTTGCCAAACGGGCTGGCGTGCCGATCGTGCCGGTGGCCATCGTGGGAGCTTATGAATGCTGGCCACGCTGGCGATGGCTGCCCCGTCCGGGCCGGATTCGCTTGGAGTTTGGTCAGCTTCTTTCAGCGGCCGATGTTGCCCGCATGAGCGATCGTGAAATTGTCGAGGAGTGCCAGATACGATTGAAACAACTCGACGCCACCGCGAGGCTGGTCGTTCAAGCCGGTCGTAGTCACCAGACACGGATCCCGAATCAACGGAAAACAATCAAATCCGCACCTTGACAACAGCTTTTTTAATCTGACTGGGGCTGCTGGCGAGGCAACCAGGCTTATGGCCGTCGTGCGGATGGAAGATGGCAAAGCTGCCTAATCCGAGCACGAGCGACGTCATCTCGACAGCGTCGGCATAAAACATGATGTCTTTGCAGTCGTCGTAGCCGGTTACAACTTTGAGCCGATGGATCGGCGCGTAATAGATCACCTCTGTGCCGCTGGCGATGGACTGAATATCCGCATAGATGCGGTGGGATTCTACGTTTTTCTGAATGGCTGGCACGGTCGGGTAGCTCTGCACCAGAACAAACAGATCATCGCCTTGGATGTCGTAGCGACCATCGGCTGTCTGAGAGGAAAAGTCTGCTAGCCACTTGAGCCCGGCAGCGAATCGCGGCCCAAGGAAATGGGAACAGTGAGCGTGAACGAGTGTGTCGAGGATCATGTGTGAAAACTCTGGGGCACTGTCAAGGCGGTAACAGACTGACAACGCAATCGGACTTGTGAGGGATCTAACGATGAAGGCCTAGGGGGCTGGTCGCACCCGCTTAAATGGATCGATCGTGCCGCCACCTGGTCCAGGGGGTGGGGTGTTGGTGGACTGCCCAAATGGTAATTTTGGCCACTCCAGATTCATGCCCGGCCACGCCGCTGAAGGCGGAGCGGTTGTTGTTTGGGGTAGAGACTGTGGAACAGCGACATTCGCCGGTGTTACTGATGCCGTCGGCCCTCCAGCTACCGGCGGCAGGGGAACCGGAGCGAGCAGTTCGCTGGGCTGTGGAAATGGCTGTGAGGAGAGCGGGGGGCTGGTTGACGGTAGTGTGGTTGAAACGCTCGCGACCCCTGTTGTGCCAGCAGTTCGCTCAAGCACTCGCACGGAAACATCGTCGATGCGGGCCTCCCCCATACCCGTCAAGGCGAAGGTCA
>Ga0194055_10000047_pt1 | contig 79147 bp, 73 predicted proteins | sample SepL449m_MetaG_FD_155482 | JGI IMG/M metagenome (GOLD analysis project Ga0194055, IMG submission 155482) | Anoxic zone freshwater microbial communities from boreal shield lake in IISD Experimental Lakes Area, Ontario, Canada - Sep2016-L442-9m | ecosystem: Environmental > Aquatic > Freshwater >... | reverse complement strand
ATGCCATACCGCGCGGCATGATGGTGACCTTATGCACTGGGTCTGCCTTAGGCAAGCTCTTGGCTACAACTGCATGGCCAGCCTCGTGATAAGCAGTATTGCGGCGCTCTTCTTCACGCATGACGGCAGACTTACGCTCAGGACCCATATAGATCTTGTCTTTAGCGTCTTCAAAGTCTTTCATTTCGACTGAACGCTTACTACGGCGTGCAGCAAACAAGGCAGCCTCATTTACTAAGTTTGCCAAATCAGCACCGGAGAATCCTGGTGTGCCTCGTGCTAGTACTGCGGCATTGACATCAGGATCAATGGGTACTTTGCGCATATGCACTTGCAAGATCTGCTCACGACCACGAATGTCTGGCAAGCCTACGTGTACTTGACGATCGAAACGACCTGGGCGCAATAAGGCTTTATCCAACACATCGGAACGGTTAGTAGCGGCTACAACAATTACACCGCTATTGCTTTCAAAACCGTCCATCTCTACGAGCATTTGGTTTAAGGTTTGTTCGCGCTCATCATTACCGCCGCCCATACCAGCACCACGATGACGACCTACCGCATCGATCTCATCAATAAAGATGATGCAAGGTGAATTTTTCTTGGCGTTCTCAAACATATCGCGGACACGAGATGCGCCCACACCCACAAACATTTCTACGAAATCAGAGCCAGAGATCGAGAAGAAAGGAACCTTAGCTTCTCCCGCAATGGCACGTGCCAAGAGGGTTTTACCAGTACCTGGAGGGCCAACGAGTAACACGCCATGCGGAATGCGTCCGCCAAGCTTTTGAAACTTCTGCGGATCTTTCAGGAAATCAACCAACTCATAGACTTCTTCTTTGGCTTCATCGCAACCAGCAACATCAGCAAAAGTAACAGTATTACTATTTTCATCAATGAGTCGTGCTTTAGATTTACCAAAGGAGAATGCCCCACCTTTGCCGCCACCTTGCATTTGGCGCATCATGAAAAACCAAAAGCCAATAATCAATAAGGTAGGCCCGAGATAATACAAAGCAGATACCAAGAGATTAGGTTCATCATCTGCTTTACCAGTAACTTGTACGCCGTACTTCATTAAGTCACCCACCATCCAGATATCGCCTGGAGAGATGATCGAATATTTAATGCCGTCAGCTGGCGTGACTTGTAATGTGCGGCCTTGCACATCAACGCGCTTCACTTTTCCAGCCTTAGCATCGTCCATGAATTGGGAGTACGTGACTTGCGTTTGCTCCTTGGGCTTATCAAACTGTTTAAAAACAGTAAATAGCACCAAGCCCACGATGAGCCACACGCCGATTTTTTGGAACATATTGCTGTTCATATTGCCGTTCAAGTTAATTCCTTTTCTGGATATATCCAGGAAATAAGCACATTGCTTCCTATGTATTTGATTCTACTACCACCCTTTTTCAAGGTCTAATGGCGTATTTATTTAATAAACCCCTGTATTTAAGGGGGTTATTGAGGGTCTCTATTTCCTTTTAGCGCTGATTTTGAGTGCTTACTCAGTGCTTACTCAGTGCTTATTTAGGGGGTTTTAGGTTTCGACCCAGAAGGAAGATCTCTGAAGATCGAGCGCGCGAGGCCTTAGGCTTCCTAGAGGCCACCGTCTTAAAGACCTTTTTGAAGGATTCCACGATCTGGCTATAGCCACTACCGTTAAAGCATTTGATCAATAAAGCGCCCTCAGGCTTGAGGTGGCCTATCGCAAAATCGAGGGCAATCTCAGCCAAAAAGGCCATCCGCGCAGCATCTGCCACGCCTACACCAGAGAGGTTTGGTGCCATATCTGAGAGCACGAGATCAACCTTGCCTTCTGCACTCTTCGGTAAAAGTGCTTTGAGGGCATTGAGACCTTCTTCCTCCCGAAAGTCGCCTTGGATAAAACTGACATCAGCAATGTCTTCCATTGGCAAGATATCAATCGCAATGATTTGACCATCGGGTTTGCCAGATTCAATCTTTGGGTTGCTCTTACCAAGTTCAGTTAAACGATTGCGTGCATATTGAGACCAACTCCCAGGAGCGCTCCCGAGGTCAATAATGGTCATGCCTGCTTTTATCAGATGATCTTGCTCGTCAATTTCACTAAGCTTGTAAACCGCTCTAGCGCGATAGCCCTCTTTCTGAGCCATCTTCACATAGGGATCGGTCAGATGATCCTGCAACCAACTTTTATTAAATTTATTCTTCGCCACAACTTACCCACTTTCGCCCTACATTTTCCTAGTTTTAGTCCCCTAAAGCAAAAGGAATCGATCTAAATACTGGCAAATCTAGTCCAAACGGGCATTTTATGTAGTCAATGCTCTATCATCGAGCCCATGACTGCACTGACTATCACCCCCGCACAACGTAAATCCCTCAAAGCTGATGCCCATGACTTAAGTCCTGTCGTCATGATCGGCGGTGGCGGATTAACGCCTGCTGTAATCAAAGAGGCGAAGCTCGCCATTAGTCACCATGGACTCATTAAGGTCCGCGTATTTGGCGATGATCGTGAAGCACGCGTTGCCATTTATGAAGCGCTCTGCGACAAACTCGATGCTGCGCCAGTTCAACATATTGGCAAATTACTAGTCATCTGGAGACCAAAAGATGTAGTCGATGAAGCGTTTTCCAATCTCGGTAGATCTTCTAAGCAGACCAAGAAATCCTTACAAGCCCCACGCACCAAACGCCAGCCTAATCGCGCACCGACCAAATCGGGTATCCGTACCAGCAGCTCAGAAAGATCGGAGCGTCGCTCTGCTTCGAATGCAGCACCCTTCGCTCGTGCTGCAGCAGTGAAATCTGCTACACCAAAGAAACGGGTACTGCGCTCTGAAGCTGCTGAATCCAAAATTGGTTGGTCATCACCAGGCTACCGTAAGGCATCTGCTGCACCTGCTCCCATCAAGAAACGCAAGGTACGCATGAGTAGTAATAAGAAAAAATCGCTTGGGTCTTAAAAGCCCTGATTATTAGAGAACGCCGCTAGCCGGCGTTTTTTATTGCCTGAGTTAGATGATTAAGTTAGATAATTATGAATTTGGCTTTGTAAGACGCCACACCAAATAGATGCCTAAGGCACTCTGCAGCAGAAACAAGATGCTAGAAACACCGTGGAGTTTTCTAAATAAATCAGCAGATGGAGATAGCATCACTGGCATACCTTCTAGCAAGGCCTGATCCCGCAAGGTATCTAACCAAGGGATCATGACAAATGAAGCTGCAGCTGCGCAAATTAACATGCCCAGCAGAATTAAGCGAATCATCTTGTACTGACTTAGGCCACGGGTAACGAGCAGGTTTGCGAGCACCATTAAAGCAATGCAAATAATAATACTGAGATAGGCTTCAGCCTTAAAGACGCTACCAGCAACCATGCCGGCTACTTGACGATCAGTCAGGGTGTTAAAGATTGCTGGAGCAACCAGATAGCCAACAGCAAGAATGCTACCTACCCAGAGACCGGCAATTAAGATAAAGAGTCGTTGCGCTCCAGGATGTGTTGGAGCAGTTGCGTTCTGCACTGAGTTTCTCTAGAGAGGATTCTTAGATATAGCGAACTGCCAGAATCTCGACCTCACGATTGCCGCCGGGAGCCTGCACAGCGACAACATCGCCCTCTTCCTTGCCAATCAAGGCACGGGCAATGGGAGAGCTAATCGAGATTTTACTTACAGCGATATCGGCCTCATCGTCACCCACGATCTGATAAGTGAGCTTGGTACCATCTTCGAGGTCTTCCAGATCAACAGTAGCACCAAACACAATCCGACCAGAAACATCGAGTGTGGCTGGATCAATAATCTGCGCTGCAGATAACTTGCTTTCAAGATCCTGAATACGGCCTTCAATGAAACCCTGCTTTTCTTTAGCGGCATCGTATTCGGCATTCTCAGAGAGATCACCTTGGGCACGCGCCTCAGAAATCGAGATGATGACTGCTGGACGCTCAATATGCTTCAGACGGTGCAGCTCCTCTTTAAGAAGTTCTGCACCGCGTTTGGTAATGGGAATTGTGCTCATACTGCCAACCTAACTTAAATTCGTGCGCTGGATTGCGCTAATAAAAGTTGATTTTAGATTAAATGAGCTTTTGATGTAAGTCCTGCAAGGAATAAACCTCTAGAGACTCTTTGCTGCCTTTTTGGGAGGCCAACAAACCATCCATTACTGCACGGGCCGCGCTAATTGTCGTGTAGTAAGTAACGCCATTAGCCTGGGAGGTAGTCCGGATAGATCTTGAGTCGGCAATGGCAGTACGGGTCTCATCCACAGTGGTAAATACGAGGGAAATTTCACCATTTTTGATGAGATCCACAATATGAGGACGACCATCTTTGACTTTATTCACAAGACGCACTGGCAGACCAGCAGCTTCAATGGCAGCGGCAGTACCTTTGGTTGCAACCATTGGGAAACCGAGTTGATGCAAAAGCTTAGCAACTTCAATCGCTTTAGGCTTATCACTATCTTTGACCGTAAGTAGCACAGTTCCGCTCTTGGGCAGTTTGATACCGGCGCCTAATTGCGATTTAAAGAGTGCTTCACCAAAGGTCTTGCCGACACCCATCACTTCGCCAGTAGAGCGCATCTCTGGCCCGAGAATGGGATCAATTCCTGGGAACTTATTAAATGGGAATACTGCTTCTTTAACCGAGAAGTATGGCGGCTTCACCTCAGCCTTAATGCCCTGCTGCTCTAGTGTTTGACCAACCATGCAACGCGCTGCAATCTTAGCCAACTGCAGGCCGGTTGCTTTGGAAACAAAAGGTACGGTACGAGAAGCGCGCGGATTGACTTCGAGAACATAGATGACATCTTTACCATCCACATTCTGAATCGCAAACTGCACGTTCATCAGACCAATCACATTCAGACCTGCAGCCATAGCGGCTGTTTGACGCTTAATCTCTTCTACAGTCTCATCAGATAAAGAATATGGCGGCAATGAACATGCTGAATCACCAGAGTGAACACCCGCCTGCTCGATATGCTCCATCACACCACCAATGAAGACCTTAGAGCCATCGCGAATGCAATCCACATCACACTCAATCGCATCATTGAGAAAGCGATCTAGTAATACCGGGGAATCATGAGAGACCTTGACAGCCTCGCGCATATAGCGCTCTAGGTCACGGCCATCATGAACGATCTCCATCGCACGACCACCTAATACGTAGGAAGGACGCACTACTAATGGGTAGCCAATTTCTTCAGCAAGAACCAGTGCCTCTGCTTCTGTGCGTACAGTACGGTTTGGCGGTTGACGTAAACCTAAGCCTTGCAATAGTTTTTGAAAACGCTCGCGGTCTTCCGCAGCGTCAATCATATCTGGCGAGGTACCAATAATTGGTACGCCATTGCGCTCGAGATCCAAAGCGAGTTTCAAAGGAGTTTGACCGCCGTACTGAACGATCACGCCTTTGGGTTTTTCTTTAGCAACGATTTCTAATACGTCTTCTAGCGTCAGTGGCTCAAAGTACAAACGATCAGAGGTGTCGTAGTCAGTTGAAACGGTTTCTGGGTTGCAGTTCACCATAATGGTTTCATAACCATCTTCGCGCATTGCTAACGCAGCATGTACGCAGCAATAGTCAAACTCGATGCCTTGACCAATTCGGTTAGGCCCACCACCCAATACCATGATCTTGTCTTTGGAAGTAGGATTCGATTCGCATTCGCCGTGCTCTGCTTCATAGGTGGAATACAAGTAGGCAGTATTGGTTGAGAACTCGGCAGCGCAAGTATCAACACGCTTATAAACAGGGAATACTTTTAGGCGATGACGGGTTATGCGGACAGCCGTGGCATCCACACCTAATAATTTCGCTAAGCGACGATCAGAAAAACCCTTCTGCTTGACCGAACGCAGTTCTGCTGCGGAGAGAGAATCCAGCTTACGCTTCTTGAGTTCTGCTTCGACAGTAATCAGTTCTTCAATTTGATCTAAGAACCAAGGATCAATTTTGGTCTCGGCATAGACCTCATCCAAGCTCATCCCCATGCGGAAGGCATCAGCCAAGTACCAAATACGATCTGGGCCTGGCTCATTGATTTCATTCACGATATCGTCAAGATCGGTAGAAAATTCATCCAAGCCATCGACGCCAACTTCAAGGCCACGTAGGGCTTTCTGGAAAGACTCTTGGAAAGTGCGGCCAATGGCCATCACTTCGCCAACCGATTTCATCTGCGTGGTTAAACGTGAATCTGCTTGCGGGAATTTCTCAAAAGCAAAACGCGGAATCTTCGTCACTACATAATCGATTGAAGGCTCAAAGGATGCTGGGGTTGCGCCGCCAGTAATATCGTTCTTTAGTTCATCTAGGGTGTAGCCAACAGCCAACTTCGCCGCAATCTTGGCAATCGGAAAGCCCGTTGCTTTAGAGGCTAAGGCAGATGAGCGAGATACCCGTGGGTTCATCTCAATCACAATCATGCGGCCGTCTTCTGGGTTAATGGAGAACTGCACGTTTGATCCACCGGTGTCAACACCGATTTCACGCAGAACCGCAATCGATGCATTACGCATGATTTGATACTCTTTATCCGTCAGCGTTTGTGCCGGAGCAACTGTGATCGAGTCACCAGTGTGCACACCCATCGGGTCCAAGTTTTCAATCGAGCAAACAATGATGCAGTTGTCGTTGCGATCACGCACCACTTCCATCTCAAATTCTTTCCAGCCCAAGAGTGATTCCTCAATCAGCAGTTCACGGGTTGGGGATAGATCAAGACCGCGTTTGCAAATCTCTTCAAACTCTTCACGGTTATAAGCAATACCACCGCCTGAGCCACCCATGGTGAATGAAGGACGAATCACGACTGGAAATCCTGAGCTACCAGCCTCTTGCTGAATGCGCTGTTGTACCTCAAGCGCCTCTTCCATTGTATGTGCAATGCCCGATTTAGCAGAGCCAAGACCAATCTTAGTCATCGCTTCTTTAAATTTCTGACGATCTTCTGCTTTATCAATTGCCTCTGGTGAAGCGCCGATTAATTCACAACCGTACTTTTTCAATATACCGTGACGATGTAAATCTAATGCACAGTTCAAGGCAGTTTGTCCGCCCATGGTTGGCAAAATCGCATCTGGCTTTTCAGTAGCAATAATGCGCTCAACAACTTCCCAAGTAATGGGTTCGATGTAAGTCACATCAGCCATCTCTGGATCAGTCATGATGGTTGCAGGATTGCTGTTGACTAAAATGACTTTGTAACCTTCGTCACGCAAAGCTTTACAAGCTTGTGCGCCTGAGTAGTCAAACTCACAAGCCTGTCCAATCACAATGGGGCCTGCGCCAATAATCAAGATGCTCTGAATATCGCTCCGCTTAGGCATTATTTGCCTCCCTTGTTGCTAGCATTCATGAGGTCCACAAAATGATCGAATAAATAGGCAATGTCGTGAGGTCCAGGCGAGGCCTCAGGGTGACCCTGGAAGCAGAATGCAGGCTTGTCTTTCCAAGCCAGACCTTGCAGTGAGCCGTCAAACAATGAAACGTGTGTGACCCGAATGTTCTCGGGCAAGGTATTCGCATCCACTGCAAAGCCGTGGTTCTGGGAGGTGATTGCTACGCGCCCAGTGTCTAAGTCTTTAACAGGATGGTTAGCACCATGATGACCAAACTTCATCTTGAGGGTTTTAGCGCCAGCTGCTAGACCCATAATTTGATGACCTAAGCAGATGCCAAAAGTAGGCACGCCCTTGGCAATAATTTCTTTGGCTGCAGCAATGGCGTAATCACAAGGCTGGGGATCACCAGGACCGTTAGAGAAAAATACGCCATCGGGATTCATGGCAAGCACTTCTGCTGCGCTCGTTTGTGCTGGTACTACCGTTAGTTCGCAAGCACGCTCCGTGAGCATGCGCAAAATATTATGTTTGACGCCAAAGTCATAGGCAACGACTTTTTTAGTCGACTTACTAGTATCTAATGCTCTGTATGCAGGTTTACCCTCTGGACCATGAAGTTCCCATTGCGCTTCATGCCAAGGGTAAGCTTTTTTGGTGCTCACGACTTTGGCCAAATCCAAGCCAGCCATGCCAGGGAAAGCTTTTGCTAGCTCAAGGGCTTTTTTACCTAAGGCCTCATAGTCATCACCTAATTTACCAGCAACAATAGCTCCAGACTGAGCGCCCTTGTCGCGCAGGATACGGGTTAGTTTACGAGTATCAATTCCAGCAATACCAGGGACACCTGCTTTAGTAAGGTAGCTATCTAAGCTGCCTTCTGAGCGGAAATTGGAAATACGCTTCGGTAAATCTTTGATCACTAGACCAGCAGCATGAATCTGATTTGACTCTGCATCTTGTGCATTGATACCAACGTTGCCAATATGAGGATAAGTGAGGGTCACAATCTGACGGCAGTAACTAGGATCAGTAATAATCTCTTGGTAGCCGGTTAATGCGGTATTGAAAACAACTTCGCCTGTGGTTTCGCCGGGGGCGCCAATGCTAAATCCGGGAAATATGGTGCCGTCAGCTAAAGCCAACACGGCGGGAGGAAAAGAAGGAAGCAAGGGTGACAAACCATCTCCAGTCCCTGCTCCATCCGACGCTCAAAACCCCCAAAAAGACCAACCCGAGGCTTGTGTATGCGGGAGGTGAGTGTCTTTAAGCGCTAGGGTAATTTAATAAGTTTCGAACCTTACAATGATACCAGTTTTGCTCGTAAACCCTTGAATCCCCACTCTATTGAGCCTTTGAGGGCGTTTAGGCCTTGGCGCTTTGCTCGATGATGGTCGTGATTTGAGCCAAAACAGTTTGGTCTTCCATGGTGCTGATATCACCAGGATCACGACCTTCTGCCACTGCCTGCAAAGCGCGACGCACAATCTTGCCAGAACGGGTCTTGGGCAACGCTGTCACCACATAAACCCGTCCAGGTCTTGCAATGGCACCTAACTGGCTATCAACGGTCTTCATACATTCTTTTTCTAGATTATCTGTTTTAGAAGAATCCTTCGGAATCACAAATGCAATTGCAGCCTGACCTTTGAGTTTGTCTTCAATTCCGACAACGGCAACTTCTGAGACATTAGGATGACTAGAAATACTTTCCTCAATCTCGCGCGTGCCAAGACGGTGTCCTGCAACGTTGATGACGTCATCGGTGCGCCCCAAGATGAAGTAGTAACCATCTTTATCTTTAATGCCCCAGTCAAATGTCGAGTAGATCAACTTACCCGGAATAGTTTCCCAATAGGTGCTGACAAAGCGCTTGTCATCACCCCATACAGTTTGCATACAACCTGGAGGTAATGGGCCTTCAATAGCGATAACTCCTTTTTGATCGGGACCCAGCTCTGCGGAAGTAGCATCGTCGAGCAGCTTCATGTTGTAACCAAAGGATGGCAGGCCAGGTGAACCAAACTTATGGGGCATCACTTCAACGCCTCGCTGAATAGCTAGTATTGGCCAGCCGGTTTCTGTTTGCCAGTAGTTATCCACAATCGGTTTTTTGATTGCATCATGAATCCAACTTGCAGTAGGCTCATCTAATGGTTCGCCTGCCAAGAACAAGGTACGTAATGATGAGAGATCGTGTTTGGTTAAAAAAGCAGGGTCTTGTTTTTTGAGAACACGCACCGCTGTTGGTGCAGAGAACATCACTGAAACTTTGTATTTCGCTACCAGCTCCCACCAAATGCCTGCATCCGGTTGCAATGGCGTACCTTCATACATGATCGTTGCCATGCCATTGAGTAATGGCCCATAAATGATATAGCTGTGACCGACTACCCAACCGATATCCGAGGTAGTGAACATAGTTTCACCAGCCTTGCCACAGAAGATATGGTTCATAGAGGACATCAAGGCAACTGCATAACCACCCGTATCTCGTTGTACGCCTTTAGGTTTACCAGTAGTGCCAGAGGTGTAGAGAATATATGAAGGATGAGTGGCATCTACCCATTCGACTGGCACGATGTCATGCAAATACTGCCCTCGCTCAGACGCATAGTCTAAATCTCTACCCGGTACGCTGACAAATTCAGATAAGCCGCGATTGACAAGCAAGACCTTTTCAGGCTTGTAGCTTGCCAAAGTAATCGCTTCATCTAAGAGCGGTTTGTATGGCACTACTTTTCCACCGCGCATACCTGCTTCTGATGTCACAATCATTTTTGGCTTGGCATCATCGATACGGGATGCCAAACTATGTGAAGCAAATCCACCAAATACAACTGAATGAATGGCACCAATTCGTGCGCACGCGAGCATTGCAAAGCAGGCTTCCGCGATCATAGGCATATAAATTAAGACCCGATCGCCCTTTTGAATACTATTGGCTTTATAAATAGCAGCCATCCGATTGACTTCTTCGTAAAGCTCTTGGAATGTATATACCTTCTCGATATTGGTTTCTGTTGAAACAGCAACCAGGGCAATTTGATTGGGTCGCTCTTTTACGTGACGATCTACTGAGTTGTAGCAAAGATTAGTAAGCCCCCCTTCAAACCATTTTGCAAATGGGGGGTTGTCGTAATTGAGAACTTTATCGAACGGTTTTTCCCAGTGAATTAACTTGGCTTGCTCACCCCAAAATCCATCTGGGTCTTTAATGGAACGTTCATGATGTGCTTTATAGGACATGGTCAACCTAATCTAAAAGTTACTGAAATTACTGAAGCTACTTAATATTCGAGCTCCCTTTGGCGCTGGAGGAAGCTGAACTGCTATTTTTCGCAGATTTTTCAAGTCCTGTCGATGCGGATTTATGCTGAGATGCAGCATTTTTGGCAGAAGAATTACCCTTAGTCTTAGTGGAAACACATTTGGTGTTTTGGCCACTCTTGGCAGGTTTTGCGCACTTGGGAGTTGGTGGAGCTGGTTTTTCTAGGCTCAAGCTAGCGTTTTCAGCCATTGCCGTAGAAACATCACCAGCGCGACTACTGGTTTTAGGGATCAACACGGTAGAGCCTGCCTTGACGCGCATACCCTTAGGAATACCGTTCACACTTCTCAAGGAATCGACCTCTACCCCCAGCGTTTTAGCAACCTGGTCAACGCTCTCCGTTTTACTGATTTTGACTGCTGTCCATGAAGACAGTGGCTTGCTATAACTCTTGAGATTGGCTTGAAAGATTTCTGCATGCGCAAATGGCAACAAAATCTGTTGATTAGCATTGCTTAATATCACTGGCTTATTAAATGAGGGATTTAGATTATGAAATTCTTCTTCAGGGATTTCAGCAAGCTTGATGACAACGGCCACATCGATATCGTTATCAATATCTAATGCAACGAAGTATGGGTGGTTTTCTAATTCAGGTAAAACAATTCCATAAGCCTGTGGATCCAAAACAATTTGGCGATAGGCCATGAGCTTAGGTACGTAGTTGCGCGTTTCCTTTGGCATGGTCAAGCTCTCGTAATTAAGAGGCAAGCCTGCTGCCAAGTTGCGCTTCTGTGCCTTAGAAATATTCCCAGCACCCCAGTTATAAGCTGCCAGTGCAAGCTCCCAACTACCGAACTGGTTATACAAGCGCTGGAGGTAATCCAATGCCGCATCAGTTGATTGCAATACATCACGACGCTCATCCCTAAAGACGTTTTGCGTCAAGCGAAAATCTTTTCCAGTTGCTGGCATGAACTGCCATAAACCTACGGCCTTGGCACTCGATTTAGCGTTAGTGACAAAAGCACTTTCGACAAATGGCAGTAATGCAATTTCAGTTGGCATATTGCGAGCATTCACTTCTTGCACGATGTAAAACAAATAGCGTGAAGAACGTGTCATTGAACGATTAACGTAATCCGGTCTTGCGCTAAGCCACCGCACCTGCTCAATTTCTAAAGGAGAATTCATGGGTTCCATCTGAAAGCCATCCCGAATCCGAATCCATAAATTATCGGAGGGTGCATAAACCTGACTGACCGATTGGCTCTTGAGATTGACGCGGGGCGCCTTAGACGCCTTTGGATTGGTTTTAGTGGAGGTATCGGATGACCAGTCACCGGTACTTGCACATCCTGATAGAAAAACGGCAAGCAAGATTACCACCATAGGCAAACGCATCAGAAGCGGTCTTTCCAAGCCCTAACGACTGCTAACACATGTGCTGGAGTCGGCAAATTTTCTTGGCCAGAAACTTCTTTGGCCATTGCAATCACATCGGTTTGATCGCAGCGCATAAAGGGATTGACCTGCAGTTCTTGTCCGATAGTAGTTGGCAAGGTCGGCAGATTTTGCGCTCTCAAAGCGTGTGCCTTTTCTGACCAAGAGATCAGATTGGAATTGTTTGGCTCGACAGCTAAAGCAAAACGAATATTAGACATGGTGTATTCATGAGTGCAGTACACCAGAGTATTTTTTGGTAAGGCAGCAAACTTAGCCAATGACGCAGTCATCTGGGTTGGGGTTCCTTCAAACAAACGCCCACAGCCTGATGCAAACAAGGTATCGCCACAAAGTAGTATCGGCTCAAGCATATTCGCCTGCAGCTTGGCGAAATACGCAATATGAGTCAGAGTATGTCCAGGCACTTCAAATACTTTGAAGCTAATCCTAGGTGCAGCTATGTCTATCGTGTCATCTTCTTTGGCAATGATTGTGCGTCCTGGGATATCGGTATTGGCTGGTCCATAGACTGGAATATCAGCACCGAAACTGCGCAGTAAATTGAGGATGCCGCCGGTATGGTCGGCATGATGGTGGGTAACCAAAATTGCTTTAAGGTCTAAGTTCTGTTGCAACAAATAGTCTTCTACTGGGGCAGAATCCCCTGGATCGACCACCAAAGCCGACTTGCCATCATGGATACACCAGATGTAGTTGTCATCAAAGGCCGGAATAGGCCAAACTTGCAATAAAGTATTCTTATCCATAGACCGATGATACCAACCCCACCCATCCCTTCTCAGATGCCTGCACCCCCATGGAGCTCTTGGGAGAAATGGCTGCAATCACCACCAGGAAGCTATGTACTGGCTTGGGAACAAACGTGCTTTGACCAAATCGTCACAGATGTCTTTGGCTTTCATGCGGTTCAAATTGGTTTGCCACAAATCAATACTTTGATTGAGAACCGCATGCCTTTGCAAGCACTCTTGTTAAATTCCAATGACAATCGTGAATATGCTGCGCGTTTTAATTGGCACCTGATTGAAGGTAATACTTCTGAGTTGCCATTTGCAAATGAAAGTTTAGATTTAGTGGTACTTCCCCATGTTCTCGAATTTGCAGCTGATCCTCACCAAATTTTGCGTGAAGTAGATCGTGTCTTGCGTCCTGAAGGTCGCTTGATTATTTCCGGATTTAATCCAGCCAGCTTATGGGGTGCCAGACAATACTTCAGTAGATTGATAGGTAATCCCTACTTACCGCGGGACGGTCAATTTATTAGCCTCATCCGCATCAAAGATTGGCTAAAGTTACTCAATTTTTCATTAGATCGCGGCCACTTTGGCTGCTATAAATTCCCCTTGCAAGGCCAGTCAGCTATGGGTCGCATGGCTTTTTTAGAGTCGATGGGCAATCGTTGGTGGCCTATCTTTGGCGCGGTATTCTTAGTGTCAGCAATCAAACGTCACCAAGGTATCCGGCTCATCGGGAAAATCGCACCAGTGCGAATTCCTGCAATTCAGCAACTTACTCCAGCGGCAGAGCGTAATCAACTACAAGAAATCCAATAGACAGTAAATTAGAGCGATGCCACATACTAAATCAGCACCACACACACCTCACATCGTCATCTACACTGATGGGGCCTGCAAAGGCAACCCTGGTCCGGGTGGTTGGGGGGCGGTATTACGTTCAGGCGGTCATGAAAAACATATTCACGGCGGTGAAAAACACACAACGAACAATCGTATGGAAATTAGCGCCGTCATTTTTGCCTTGCGCTCCATAAAGCAAAGAAGCACCGTTGAGCTCTGGACCGATTCTCAATACGTCCAAAAAGGGGTAACAGAATGGCTTGAGGGTTGGAAAAAACGGGGCTGGAAGACTGCCAGCAAGGATCCGGTCAAAAATGCCGATCTTTGGCAAGAATTAGATGCCCTTCTGCCTGATCACGAAATCTCATGGCATTGGGTCAGAGGCCATAACGGCCATCCTGGCAATGAACTCGCTGACCAGCTAGCAAATAAGGGTGTTGAGGAGTTTTTGCCCTAGGGCCAATAATCCCTCCACAAGCACCTTTTAGGCAGTCTTATGAGAGAATGGCTGGGACTTAAAAGCCCTAAAAAGGCATTAAAACCTAATAAAACCAAGAAAAACGAGACTGTGTCAAAAATAGAATCTTCTCTGGATAGATTGTTTGCCAAATTAGTGCAAATCAAGGATATGGGTCAGGCACGTCTGTGTGCCCTCTGGAATAAATATTCCCCCCAAGTAAATCAATACATTAGTCAAGTTAAGAAAATCGATTACGCCACAGCTAAGGCTTTTGTGATTCGCTTTAAGTGGCGCATTTTGCTGGTATTGATTGTTCTTTATGCAGGCTCTAAAACCTACGACTATTTTTTCCCTGCAGGAAAAAAGGCTGGGGGCCCTCAAGTGATTACTAGCGTAGTAGTGGAGAAAAAAGATGTGCCTCTCATTATTGAAGCTACCGGCACGACTGTTTCTAATAGTATTGTAGATATCCGTCCGATGGTGACAAACACCGTTAGTAAAATTCATATTAAGGATGGTCAAGAAGTTAAAGAGGGGCAGCTCCTTTTTACGCTGGATGATCGCAATGACAAAGCCAACTATGAAAAGCTCAAAGCCTTGGCTGATGACGCTCAGAAACAATACTTACGTGCTAAAGAATTAGTAGACAAAAACTTTATATCAAAGGCTGGCCTAGAGACTTCTCTTGCCAATTCCAAGTCCGCACAAGCTGCTGCACGTTCTGCCGAGGTACAACTCTCCTTTGACTCCATTCGCTCACCAATTAACGGCAGAGCAGGAATCATAAACGTCTTCCCCGGCTCTCTAGTGCAAGCAAGTAATGTCGTAACAACTGCAACAAGCTCTACTGCCACCTCGAGCGTAGGTTCGATGGTCACCATCACGCAACTCAACCCGATTAATGTTCAGTTTGTCATTCCAGAAAAAGATATTCCCATCATTCTGGAAAATAGAAAAGATGATGTACCTTTGAAGGTAAGGGTGACTATTGGCGATACTGGAAAAAATACTTATGAAGGTCAAGTTCTGGTGATCGATAACCAAGTAGACCCGCTGATTGCCTCAGTGCGTGTTAAAGCACAAATTCCGAACAATAAGTTGGAAATACTTCCTGGCCAATTTGCACGCGTTTCGCTCAATGCCAACACCTTAAAAGACGTGATTGCCGTTCCCACTCAAGCAATTGTCATTGGCCCTACTGGGCGTCTGGTATATGTGGTCGACAAGGACGATAAGGTCACCGCAAAACCGGTGAAAGTACCCTATGAGTACCTGGGCACCTCAGTCATTACTGGAATTAATTCTGGTGATCGCATTGTGGTTGAAGGTAAGCAGAATTTGCGCACTGGCAGCAAAGTGCGTGAAGCAAAATCCTCCAAATCGGAGCAGCCCCCCGCTGATAAAACCACTAGCACTGAACCAAAATGACGCTTTCTGAGCTATGCATTAGACGTCCTGTAATGACGGTATTACTGTCTATTGCAACTGTCGTTGCTGGGAGTGTTGCGTATTTTAAGATTCCAGTAGCTGCTCTTCCTAGTTTCAATACGCCAGTGATTTCTGTAACTGCCAGCTTACCTGGTGCCTCACCTGAAATTATGGCCTCGGCTGTTGCACTCCCGCTTGAAAAAGAATTTTCAACGATTGATGGCATCAAAGTCATTAGCTCTACCAACTCGCTTGGTTCAACGAGCGTTACGCTCGAATTTACAAGTGACCGAGATATCGATAAAGCGGCTGTAGATGTTCAAGCTGCCCTCTTACGGGCGCAACGACGTTTGCCAATTGAAATGACGATACCTCCTTCGTATCGAAAAATTAATCCTGCAGATACCCCCGTATTAATTGTCCGCATGAGCTCTCCGTCAATCAGCCTTTCTGATATGAATGCTTATGCAGAGAACCTGATGTCTCCAAATTTATCAACTATTTCTGGGGTTTCACAAGTAATAGTGTACGGAGCAAAGCGGTATGCAGTCCGGGTAAGTGTTAGGCCAGATGCCTTAGGCAATCGCAATATCACCATGGATGAGGTAGCTGCAGCGGTCAACAAAGCGAATACCAATAGCCCGATCGGAACCCTTGATGGCCCACGCCAACTCATTACTATTTATGCCAATCCACAGCTAGTGACGGCTGAAGAATTTGGCAACCTGATCGTTGCCCAGAGAAATGGATTTCCAATTTATCTCAAAGATGTTGCCGATGTTCAAGAGAGCTTTGAAGATGTGAAGACCTTTGCCTCAGCAAATGGTGAACGCTCAATAGCAATTGCCATACTGCGCCAACCAAATGCCAATACGGTTGAAGTTGTTGACTCAATTAAAAAACTGTTGCCTTCTCTCAAAGCACAAATGCCGGACTCTATTCAGTTAACGCTGCTTAATGACCGTTCGCTGTCGATTATTGAATCGATTCATGATGTCAATCTGACCTTGCTTCTCACCATCGCACTGGTTGTCTTGGTGATCTTCCTATTCCTAAAGCATTTATCTGCAACTATTATTCCATCCATTAGTCTGCCGATTTCTCTGATCGGTGCATTCTTTGTTTTCTATTTTTTAGGCTACAGCCTTAATAATATTTCCTTGCTGGGCATCACTCTTGCTGTTGGCTTAGTGGTAGATGATGCAATTGTCGTACTTGAAAACATCATGCGCTATGTTGAAGAAGGCATGGATCCCTTAAAAGCTGCGCTTAAGGGCAGTAAAGAGGTTGGCTTTACGATCATCTCAATCTCCTTGTCCTTGGTGGCAGTATTTATTCCACTATTTTTCATGGCAGGCCCAATTGGCCTTCTCTTTAGAGAATTTGCCGTTGTTGTAACGCTATCAATACTAGTATCGGCCGTTGTCTCATTAACAGTAGTACCGATGTTATGCAGCCGCTTTTTGCCTAAACCAGGTATTCATCAAAAAGAATATGCAATCACAAAGCAATTCGACCGCGTATATGAGTGGACGCTAAAACAGTATATTCACTATTTAGATTTAGCCTTAGTGAATAGAAAGAAAGTATTAATTGGGGCGATTTCAAGCTTTGTAATCACCATCGCTCTTTTTGCCTATAGTCCCAAAGGATTCTTTCCAGAAGAAGATATTGGTCAGTTACGCGTGACTGTAGAAGCCTCTGAAGACACCTCTTTCAAGACAATGATGGCTTTGCAAGATCAGGCTGCGAAAGTAGTCGATAGCGACCCCAATGTTGCAACATCAATCTCCATTCTGGGCGGCGGCCAAAGTACAGGTCGCAATACTGGCAGATTCTTCATTATTCTGAAGCCCAAAAATGAGCGCCAAAAAATGAGTCAAGTCATGGAGGGTCTAAGAGCCAAGTTCAAAGAAATTCCGGGCATTCAGGTCTACATGAGCCCGGTACAAAATTTACAGCTCGGTGGTCGAAGTAGTAAAAGCCGCTATCAATTTACCCTTCAAAGCGTTGGCTTTGAAGGCGTCAATGAATGGGCTGAGAAATTGTTGCAAAAAATGCGTACTGATCCCATTTTTAAGGATGTCACTAGTGACTCGCAATTAAAAGGTTTGAATGTCAAGATTGAAATTGATCGGGAAAAAGCTGCCAGTGCAGGAGTATCCATCGCTGATATTCGTACTGCGCTCTACTCTTCCTTTGGTGAGAGACAGGTATCCACGATCTATACCCCTGTCAATACCTACTATGTTATTTTGGAAACAACAGAGAATGATCGTCAATTTGAAACAGACTTGAACAAGGTCTTCGTTCGCGGTAGAGCGACAGATAAATTGATTCCGCTATCCAGTCTTGCAAGCTTTGTCAGAACTGTGGGACCTACAGCAGTCAACCACCAGGGACAGATTCCCGCAGTAACGATTTCTTTTAACCTCGCTCCAGATATTTTCTTGGGGGATGCAACTAAGGCCATAGATGGCTTTGTTAAGGCAGTTGCTTTACCACCTTCCATCATCACGAGTTATGGTGGCGATGCTGCGGTATTCAAAGATAATCAATCTGGCCAAGTGATTCTGATTCTGGCTGCCCTGGGAGTAATCTACATCTTGCTTGGCTGCCTATATGAGAGCTATATTCATCCGCTCACCATTCTGGCTGGTCTACCCTCTGCGGCTATTGGTGCAATTTTGTCCTTACGCATCTTCGGCTTTGAGCTCACCGTTGTTGCTTCGATCGGCATCTTGTTGCTCATTGGTATTGTGAAGAAAAATGCGATTTTGATGATTGACTTTGCTTTAGATGCGCAGCGTAATCGAGGCATGACGCCCGAAAAGGCAATTCGTGAAGCATGTATCTTGCGCTTTCGCCCCATCATGATGACTACGATTGCTGCTTTGATGGGCGCATTACCCATTGCGCTTGGCATAGGAGCTGGCGCAGAGTTACGCCAGCCACTAGGCATCAGTGTCGCTGGCGGCCTAATCTTCTCTCAATTTGTGACCTTGATTATTACTCCCGTGATTTATCTCTATTTAGATAAATATGCTGGTAATGGCCCAATGGAAATTCCACCGTCAGTACTTGAGGGAACCTAATGCGTCAAGTCATTCTGGATACTGAAACTACTGGATTAAATCCTGCCACTGGTGATCGCATCATTGAAATTGGTTGCGTTGAAATGCTGGATCGTCGTCTAACTGACCGTACCTTCCATTACTACATTAATCCAGAGCGTGATATTGATGCTGGTGCTTTCGCTGTCCACGGCCTATCACGTGAGTTTCTTTCCGATAAGCCCATCTTTGCGAATATCGTTGAGCAGCTCATCGAGTTTGTAGATGGTGCTGACATTGTGATTCATAACGCAGCCTTCGACCTAGGCTTTTTGGATAATGAATTCGCAATCCTCAAGCGCGCCCCATTTCGGACTCTAGCTGCCAAGATCACTGATACCCTGCTCGATGCGCGCCAGATGTTTCCTGGTAAACGGAACTCTTTAGATGCACTCTGTGAGCGTTTTTCTATTAGTAACCAACACCGTACCCTGCACGGTGCACTATTAGATGCCCAGCTCTTAGCTGAGGTGTATGTTGCGATGACGAGAGGTCAGGAGGATCTCTCTATTGATTTGATCGACTATACCGTTGGTGCTGATGCATCTGGACATACCAAAGCCTTACCGACTGATTTGAAGGTATTAGCCGCTAGTGATGATGATATTGAGCAGCACGAAAAGATTCTGGCTGAAATTGCTAAGGCAAGTAAAAAGGACCCCGTATGGAGTCCTGTGGGTCTTAGCAGCTAAGATTTTCGCTCAAGAAGGTCGCAAAATAGCCCTTCGAGATCTTTGACATATTGCTTAGTGTTGAACAAAGGGGTGCTTAGCCTATTTGACCATTGCTTTGCACGTATTTCTTTTAATAGCTGTGGTTGGGTAGCGAGCTCTAAAGCTTTAGCAAAGTACTCATCTTGGGTATTAACAATGAGTTCAGGCATACCCAAAGCAGAAAGTTGGCTAGCAGCCACCCTTCCCGCGAAGGTTTCTCCTATTTGCGTTAAAACAGGTACGCCAACCCATAGTGCATCAGCAGCTGTGGTGTGTGCATTGAAATAGGGTGTATCTAAGAAAAGATCTGCTACGCGCAGACGGCTTAAATGATCTTTTCTGGCGGGTACGCGACTAGCGAATATCAGCCTAGAAGGCTCAACCCCTAATTTTCTAGCGCTCTCTAATAAATTTTGCTTGGCTAGTTCAGATGGCATCGATAGCCACAACACACTGTTATTAACTTGCTGCAGTAATTTCATCCACAGGGTAAAAACTTGCGGTTCGATCTTATAAGAATTATTGAAGCAAGCAAACACAAACGCTTCTTCAGGTAGTCCCTGGCTATCACGCGAAGGTATTGAACCAAAGGCCTCATGATGAACTAAGGTATCTGCCGGGAAAAAAGAGTTCGGCATGTAAGCCAGTTTTTCCGTATAGTGCGTTGCATGTTCTTGCGGTACTGCCACTCGATCAGTTATCAAATAGTCATAAAAACTAGCGCCTGATGTGCCTGCGTATCCTAGATAGTTAATTTGTAGTGGCGCTATTTTCCGCGCAAATAGCCCTGTTCTTGCCCCCGCGGTATGGCCATTTAGATCAATGGCAATATCAAGTCCATGCTCGATAACTAAGTTATGAGCAGCTTGGTCGTGAACTCCAAATAATTCATATGTCTTGTCAAATGATTGTTCAAGCCTTCCCTCCAGCGCATCATTGGATTTTGCATTTAAAAAATATCCAAAAATTTCAAAACGTGAGCGATCATGAAGACGAATCAGGTTTTCCATCAGGATGCCGACGGGATGCTCCTTAAAATCACTAGAAAAGTATCCGATCCTAATTTTCCGATCTGCGTCCCTACTTAAAGATTGAAATTGAGACTCATTAATATAAGGTATGCGCTCACGGATATATATTTGGGCAGCTTGCTTTTGTAATGCGAGACTAGCTGGGGTTTGCAGTAAAATAAATGGCGGTACTGCCGATTTATTTTCCTTAACTGCCTGCAAGGCTGCAGAGACTAACTTCTCATTTCCCTCCCAACTACAGGCTGTTGCCAACGAATTAATCCACTGCCCAATCAGAAATGGAATTGTAGGTTTTAATTCAAAAGCCTTTGAATAGTTCATTCGAGCCATGTCGTCATGCTTTAATTCAACTAGAGCATTTGCTTTGTTAAACCACGCCTCAGCATAATTTGCATCACGTGCAAGAGCCTGGTCATGCACTTCACATGCCTCGTCATAACGGCCTAAATCAAAAAGTGCATTTCCGTAATTCGTCCAGGCTTCCGCATAGTCTGGGTTAAGCTCAATAGCACGTTTAAAGCATTTAATGGCTTCAACTGGATAGCCTTGATCAGAATGAAGATTGCCTTGATTTGACCATACTAAAAAATAGTTTGGATCAAGTGAAATCGCCTTTTCATATACAGCCTGAGCCTTATCGTATTGTCGGAGTTTTGCATACGCAGTCCCCATGTCCGTCAATATTTGCGGATTATTTGGAAGCAAGCGTTTGAGCTTTTCAAAGGTTTGAACTGCGTCACTATAGTGCCCTGCTTGATGCTGTGCCTTTGCTAAATTTTTCAAAAGTTCTGGGTTCTTAGAATCAAGCAAGGCCGCTTTAGCAAATGACTCTACAGATTCTTCTGCACGGCCTTGCATTGCAAAGCAAAGGCCTTGTACTTGTAGTGCCACCAAGTCTTTGGCATTAATGCGTAAGATAGAACGCGCTATTCGCTCAGCTGATTCAAGGCGCTGGTTTTGAAACTCCAGCATCATTTGCTGAAGTAAAGGAGCGTAAGGGGCGGCCATTCCTTAATTGTTCCTCAGATTAGATTGCAGCAGCGATAGCCTTACCCAAGTCATCTGTTTTAGCTGTGCCACCTACATCCGGTGTTAATGGCGCATGTCCAGGGCCAGCTAACAGAACCTTTTCAATCGCATTAAAAATGGCTTTGCCTGCCTCTGGATAACCAAGATGTTCTAACATCATCGCCCCACTCCAAATTTGCCCAATTGGATTGGCAATCATCTTGCCAAAGATGTCTGGGGCAGAGCCATGAACAGGCTCAAATAAGGATGGGAACTTACCTTCTGGGTTAATACTTCCAGAGGGAGCTACCGCAATCGTGCCAGTGCAAGCTGGACCTAAATCAGACAGAATATCTCCGAACAAGTTACTAGCAACAACCACGTCAAATCGATCTGGATTCATCACAAAATGAGCAGCCAAAATATCGATGTGATATTTATCAGTACGCACGTCGGTAAATTTCTTAGACATTGCTTCTACACGCTCATCCCAATAAGGCATGGTGATCGCAATCCCATTTGATTTAGTCGCAGAAGTTAAGTGCTTCTTAGGACGGCTCTGCGCTAAATCATAGGCATATTTTAAAATACGATCAACGCCCTGTCTTGTGAATACCGATTCTTGAATCACAATCTCGCGGTCGGTATCGGGGAACATCTTGCCGCCAACACTGGAATACTCACCTTCAGTGTTCTCACGCACTACAAAGAAGTCGATATCGCCTGGTTTGCGATTAGCCAAAGGACAGGGAATGCCAGGTAATAAACGGACTGGGCGTAGGTTCACATATTGATCGAAGCCCCGACGGAACTGAATTAAGCTGCCCCACAAAGAAACGTGATCAGGAAGAATATCGGGCATACCAACAGCACCAAAAAAGATGGCATCGTATTGCATGAGAGTGTCAAACCAGTCGTCTGGCATCATCTTGCCGTGCTTGAGGTAGTAATCACAGCTAGCAAAATCAAAATAGTCAAATTGCATACCAATACCAAATTTACGGTTAGCAGCTTCTAAAGCACGCACACCTTCTGGCATGACTTCCTTACCGATACCATCACCGGGGATCACAGCGATTTTTGGGTTCTTAAAGATTTTCTGAGCGTTCATATTTTTTATCTTAATTAATTAACAATTGTGTTTAATACAATCAGGTAAATATCGATACTAGCTGATCGCACGACGAATTTGGTCTGGGGTAACCTTGCCACCCTTAGCAACAGAATCGCTGTCGTGCTCTTCGGTATTTTCGATGGTTTCTATCGCATCTTCCTGCATCCGGATATTATCCTTCGGGCAGATTGGCGCCCCATAACTAGCCCATTTTTTAAGCAAAGTGACCTCATAGCCACATTGACCACACTTGGCCTTACTGCGACTTGAATTGCTAGGTCTAGGCGGTGGAAAATTGATCGCCTGATGCGGATATGGGCCAAGCTCTTGGCTAATCATCATGAGTCTCACTGTCAGCTCCTCAGTGGCATGGGCCATCCTTGCGGGCCCCTCTAGGCCAACCGTTTGAGCAATACCCTTAAAGTCCTCTCCATGACCGCTAAAGCAGTCATCAACGGCATGGCATAGCTCGTGTACCAAGGTGTCCAGTAATTGCACTGGATCATCAATTTTGGGTGAAATAAAGATCTCATTGACACCTCCTCCAGAGCGCTCTCTAGGCCAACATTGGCCCAAGGTGGTTCTAGGGCTGCTAGAGGCCGGAAATCCACAGGAGACTCTGACTGGCGGGATGGCATAGCCCGCCTTGGAAAATACTGGCTCCAGGTGTCTAACAGCGTCCTCGAGCCATGCTTCACGGACTGAATGTTGCTTCATTGATCTACTTACTTTGGGCTAATAGTTTGGTATTTAAAACAGTAAATTGCGATCATACGCCACCGAACGTAAAATAGCGCTATGAAAGATCTCGAAAGCCTTAGTGCCTCCCAAGCTGCAAAAGCCCTCTCCAGAAGAGAGATTAAAGCAAGCGATTTACTGCTCTCCTGCCTAGATCGCATTGGCCATCGAGAAAGTGTTGTAAAGGCCTGGGTTAGCCTGGGCAAGGAAAATGCTCTAGCCAGAGCTAAGCAACTCGATAAGGGCGCTGTTCAAGGTCTCTTACACGGACTACCGATTGGGGTGAAAGATTTATTTGATACCTATGACCTACCTACCGGGTATGGGTCCCCTATTTATCAAAATCATTACCCCAGAGCAGATGCGGTTTCCATTGCGCTGATGCGCCAGGCTGGCGGCATCATCCTCGGAAAAACGGTCACCACAGAATTTGCCACCTTCAAAGCTGGTGTCACCACGAACCCCCATAACCGCAAACATACCCCTGGCGGATCTTCGAGCGGCTCTGCAGCTGCAGTTGCTGACTTCATGGTGCCTTTGGCAACTGGTAGTCAAACTGCTGGCTCCATTATTCGCCCTGCATCGTATTGCGGTGTAGTTGGCTTTAAGCCTAGCCTTGGAAAGATTAGTATTGCTGGTGTCAAAAGCCTCTCGATCTCGCTCGATACTTTGGGTTGCTTTGGCCGCAGCGTTGAAGATGTGGCACTCGGTATAGCCGCTATGAGTGGCGATCATCAGCTCGCTATCGTGAAGGATCTTCATAACAAGCCCCGCATTGGAATTTGCAAGACCGCTAATTGGTCACATGCTCAAAAAGAAACTGCTACTGCACTAGCAGTTGCCAGGCATGCAGCAGAATCTATTTGCAAAGGAACCGTTGTTGATCAGAAGCTAGCAAAAGCTTGCAATGGTTTAACTCAAGCCCAAACCAACATCATGCTTTCGGAGATGTCGCGCAGTCTTGCTTTTGAGCGCTCCCATTTTCCTAAAAAAATTAGCTCACTAGTAAATAAACTACTGAGTGATGGTGCTCAGATCAGTTATGAGCAATACGTCAAAGATCTATTAATGGTTGAGCGTGCCAAAGCGTCGCTCGCAGATCTTTTTAATAACGAGATCGATATCTTGATAGCCCCTAGCGCAACTGGTGAGGCACCATTGATCAAAGATGGCACAGGCGACCCTATTTTTTGCAGGGACTGGAGCATGCTGGGCCTACCTTGTATTAATCTCAATGTTGCCAGCGGGCCCAATGGCTTGCCAGTAGGTGTAACGCTCATTGCAGGCCCAGGTAAGGATCAATTCTTACTCAGTGCTGCAAGAGCATTTGCACTAGCCTTACCTGATCCCGTTTTGCGAGATCAGGCTTAAAGCGTATTTAATCGAGCGTGATGTTGGCAGACTTGATTGCCTTATTCCAGTATGGGAGCTCTTTCTTCACCAAGGCATCAGTTGCAGCAGGAGTTAAATAACGTAACTCTACGCCGGCAGCATCAGCGCGCTCTTTTACTTCAGGCAATGCCAAACTCTTCTTCACTGATTCTGTCAGCTTAGTAATCACTGGTGCAGGCGTTCCTGCGGGTGCAAACAAGCCAACCCAAGACTCTAATTGGAAGGAAGGTAAACCAGCCTCAGCAGTAGTTGGCACATTTGGCATCCCTGGATGACGACTCTTACCAGTGACGGCCAAGCCTTTGAGCTTGCCGCTTTGTACGTGCTGCATCAATGATGGCGGAGTACTGATAAAGACTTGTACTTGGCCAGCAAGAACATCCTGAATCGCAGGGCCAGATCCTTTGTAAGGGACGTGAGTCATCTCAATCCCGGTACTTTGCTTAAACATCTCAGTACCGATGTGGGAGACTGAGCCATTGCCCTGTGAAGCGTAATTGAGCTTTCCTGGGTTTGCTTTTGCATAAGCAATAAATTCTTTTAAGGTATTGACGGGTACTGAAGGATGGACAGCGATCACATTAGTAGAAATAGTTAACAAAGCGATCGGGGAAAAATCTTTGACGGGATCCCAAGGAAGCTTATCCATTAAAGCTGGGTTGCCTACGTGATAGCCAGAATAAGAAATCAACAATGTATATCCGTCTGGCTTCGCATTAGCGACAAATTGGTAGGCGATATTCCCGCTTGCCCCAGGTCTGTTATCCACGACTACGGTTTGACCAATCACCCTCGTTAATGGTTCACTAAGTAAGCGCGCCGAGGTGTCAACTAAACCTCCTGGAGGGTTTGGAACAACTAAGACAATGTTTCTATCAGGAAAGGATTGCGCACTAGCGATACTGGTCAGCGCCGTCAACCCTAAGCAGATTAATAATTTTTTACTCAGAATGCCTGTTTTCATCATGATCTCCTAATTTTAATAATACGTTTATCTTTGACCTACTTTAACGTTTCCAAATACTGCTTGTGCCTCACGCGGCAAACAACGCCAATAGCGCTCATTGGCGTTGACAGTGCACTCCAATGCAGCGGCAGCCTCCCAGCCCCAGCGGGGTTTGTATAAAAAGGCTCTGGCTAGGGCCACCAAATCAGCATCACCAGCCTGCAAGATCGCTTCAGCCTGATGTGGGTCCGTAATCAAACCTACTGTCATCGTTGGCAAACCAGTCTCATCTTTGACCACCTTAGCAAAGGGCACTTGATAATTGGGTCCTAGTTCAATTTTTTGCCTAGGAGAAATGCCACCAGAAGAGATGTGAACAAAATCGCAACCGAGCGGTTTGAGGTGCTTTGCAAACTCAGCCGTGTCATCGTGAGTCCAGCCACCCTCTATCCAATCACTCGCTGAAATACGAATACCCAAAACACCTTGATAAGCCGCCCTGACTGCAGTAAATAATTCCAATGGAAAACGAATGCGGTTTTCAAATGAGCCACCGTATTCATCGGTTCTTTGATTGGCGATGGGAGATAAGAACTGATGCAATAAATAACCATGGGCACTATGCAGCTCGATACCATCAAGTCCAATACGATCAGCGCGTTTAGCCGCCATCACGAAAGCATCAATCAGATCATTTAATTCTGCTTTAGTAATCTCTTGAGGCAAGCGCTCTCCTTCATGCTGAGGAATCGCTGAAGGCGCTCGCATCTCCCAGCCACCCTGATCAACGGGAAGCAATTGACCGCCATCCCAAGGGGTCGCGCTAGACGCTTTGCGACCAGCATGCGCTAATTGAATAAACACTGGCATTGCTGGGGCTAGTTTTCGTGCACGGGTTAATTTATCTTTTAAAGCGGCTTCGGTGCGGTCGTCCCACAACCCTAAACACGCTGGTGTAATCCGGGCCTCTGGCGTGACACCAGTGGCCTCAATAATGAATAAAGCCGCCCCACTATTAAAAAGGTTTCCCCAGTGCATCAAATGCCAGTCAGTCGCCTCGCCATGATTTGCTGAGTATTGGCACATTGGGGCTACTACGATGCGGTTAGCCAATTCCAATGGACCGCGAGGTGAATTGAGGGTGTACTTAGAAAACAAAAGACTCATGGGATACCTTAAAAAGCAGAGAAATAGTCCAAAAATTACGAAATGGACTCTAAAGCGATAGAATACTCAAAAAGCAAAATAAACCAAAAAACCAAGCCCTGTAGACCCTGTGGTCAGCAAGCTTCCTTTATCCAAAAACTGATTAATAAACGAGATTATGAACGCACCCCAAGCCTTTGATTCAAAAGACGATATTGGCCACTATATTGGTGGCAATCTAGTGAACCCCAAAGAGGGTCGCTTTGCAGATGTCTATAACCCCGCCAAAGGCACTGTAGCCCGTCGCGTAGCTCTAGCCAGTCGCAAAGAAGTCGATGCTGCTGTGGCAGTTGCCCAGGCGGCTTTTGAGACTTGGAGCCAAACCAGCCCATTACGCCGAGCCCGCATCTTATTTAAGTACCTTGACTTACTCAATGCCAACCGCGATGCCTTAGCGGCAATCATCACTGCCGAGCATGGCAAAGTATTTACTGATGCTCAAGGCGAAGTGACCCGTGGTATTGAAATTGTGGAATTTGCTACCGGCATCCCAGAATTACTCAAAGGGGAATACACCGAACAGGTATCTACCGATATTGATAACTGGGTCATGCGCCAACCTTTGGGCGTAGTCGCTGGTATCACACCATTCAACTTCCCTGTCATGGTGCCAATGTGGATGTTCCCAGTAGCAATTGCTTGTGGCAATACCTTTATTCTCAAGCCAAGTCCAACCGATCCATCTGCTTCATTGTTGATGGCTAAGCTCCTCAAAGAAGCAGGTCTACCTGATGGCGTATTTAACGTTGTCCAAGGTGATAAAGAAGCTGTAGATGCTCTGATTGAAAATCCAGATGTCAAAGCAGTGAGCTTTGTTGGCTCTACCCCAATTGCTAATTACCTCTATGAGCGCTGTGCTCACTTTGGTAAGCGCTCCCAGGCTTTAGGGGGTGCTAAGAACCATATGGTCATCATGCCTGATGCTGATATGGATAAAGCGATTGATGCTCTGATTGGCGCTGCATACGGCTCTGCTGGTGAACGTTGCATGGCAATTTCAGTAGCGGTTTTGGTTGGTGATGCTGCTGACAGAATCATGCCAAAACTGATCGAGCGCACCAAAACCTTGAAGGTCAAAAATGGTATGGAGCTAGATGCTGAAATGGGCCCTATCGTCACTAAGGCAGCCTTAGAGCGCATTACGGGTTATATCGAAAGCGGCGTTGCTTCTGGCGCCAAACTATTGGTTGATGGCCGTGGCTTAAAAGTTCCTGGTAGCGAGAGTGGTTTTTTCATTGGCGGCACGCTCTTTGATAACGTGAAACCGGATATGAAGATTTACCTTGAAGAAATCTTTGGCCCGGTACTATCTTGCATGCGAGTAGCCAACTTTACGGATGCACTGAATCTGGTTAACTCTTGCGAATTTGGCAATGGTGTTGCTTGCTTTACTAGCGATGGCAATATTGCCCGTGAGTTTGCCCGCCGCGTACAAGTTGGCATGGTTGGCATTAACGTCCCTATTCCAGTACCGATGGCTTGGCATGGCTTTGGTGGTTGGAAAAAATCCATCTTTGGCGATATGCATGCTTACGGTAAAGAAGGTGTGCGCTTCTATACCAAGCAAAAGAGCGTGATGCAGCGTTGGCCGGAGAGTATTGCCAAGGGTGCTGAGTTTGTGATGCCAACCTCGAATTAAAGTGCTAGAGGCGGTACACATAAAAATAGCGATCTACGGATCGCTATTTTTTTAACTCTCAAGCCTTGTCTAAGTACTCGCTACTGAAGTGTGTTTTTGAAGGCTGGCATTAAGGGTACTGCCAATACCTCAATACCCTCTTCCCTTAAAGATTCCGCCTCATCTAAGGTAGTCTGGCCACGGATACTTCGTTCAGGAGATTCTTTATAGTGAATCTTTCTAGCTTCTTCCGCAAAAGAATTACCAACATCCTCTGATCGTCCCATCAGCTCACGCATGCCCTTTAAAAAGGCTGCTTGAACTTGAGCCTCTAAATGGGAATGGTCTGGGCCAGTTAAAGCAACGACATCACCGCTAAGTTGGCCAGTATCCGCTTTTGATACTGCTAATTCCGTGGATGAAGACTTTGCAATATGCGGGGCTGAGGGCATACGGGTAATGTCTATGCTCTCGCAAATGGGACAAGCAAGCATTCCCTTGTCTTGCTGAGTAAGACAGTCTTCTTCCGAGGCAAACCATCCTTCAAAGCGATGGTCTAGTGGGCAAGCGAGGTTATAAACTTTCATAAAACCTATATAGGGACAAAAGTGCTAAATTCAATAACCCTATTTTAATCGGTATTGGGAACTGCCTATTTAATAGGCTTTGCAATAGTTGTTGGGCTAACTAGGCCCCGACGATAACGATCCAGCCAATAGGCAGAAATCGTCGTTTTAACATCTGTAATTTCACCCTCTTCTACCCAAGCAATGAGTTGCTCTAGAGGCGCTGCAAAGACATCCAAGAACTCTTCATCATCGAGCTTGCTCTTGCCAGGAAATAAGTCCTCAGCCAAATAGATATCAATAAATTCTGTTGAATAGGAAATCACGGGATGGATCCGGCGAATATAGCTCCATTTTTTTGCTGTATAGCCCGTCTCTTCAGCAAGCTCACGTTGCGCACAGAGCAGCGGATTTTCATTAGGATCTAATTTGCCCGCTGGAATTTCGATACAAGCCTTGGCAATCGGGTATCGATATTGACGCTCCAAGAGTACCCTACCATCATCTAATAAAGCCACAATCGCGACAGCTCCAGGGTGTGTCAAATACTCTCGTACCGCTTGCTGACCATCAGGCAATGAAACCGTATCGCGTTTCATCTTCAAGAAAATACCGCCATAGATATCTTCCCCAGAAATGCGTTCCTCCCGCAAATGCTGATCACCGCTGGGTAAATCTTTAAATGATTTTTCGGTCATCTCTGCCTAAGAATTTAGGAACCCAATAAGGTGCGGCGCATAGCGTCTAGACAAAGACTCATTAAGCCAGCAGGAACAATGCCCAGTGCTAATACCAAAATACTATTTAAGCCCAGAATGCCTTTGGCAAATCCAGAGCCGCTGATTGAGGTCTCCTGTACTGGCTCATCAAAATACATCACCTTCACTACGCGTAGGTAGTAGAAAGCACCGACCAAAGAAGCCATCACGGCAGTGATAGCCAAGAAGGTATGCTCTCCATCGACCAAGGCCTCTAGTACGCCTAATTTGGCTGCAAAGCCCACTGTTGGCGGAATGCCAGCTAAAGAGAACATCATCACCAATCCGATAAAAGCAAACCAAGGATGCTTTTTATTCAAACCCTTGAGGTCATCTAAAGTTTCACAGTCATGACCTTTGCGAGAAAGAATCATCAGTAAGCCAAAGGTGCCCAATGTGGTTAATACATAGGTAATGACATAAAACATAGAGGCGCTAAAGGCATGATCATCAAACACAGATAACATACCTAAAAGCACGAAGCCCATTTGCGCAATTGCAGAATAGGCCAACATGCGCTTCAAGTTTGTTTGTGCGATTGCAGTAACGTTACCCAGAATTAATGACAGCACTGCCAGTACAACCAGCATCGGCTGCCAATCTCCCAAGAGCGGCAACAGAGTGTTCACCAATAAGCGGAATAGCAAGGCAAATGCAGCAAGCTTAGGGGCAGCAGCAATCATCAGAGTCACCGCTGTTGGTGCCCCTTGATAGACATCCGGTACCCACATATGAAAAGGCACTACGCCCAACTTAAATGCCAAACCAGAAACAATGAATACCAATCCAAAGGCCATCACCAAATGATTGATGCGTGGATCAGCAACGATTTTGAAGATCTCGATTAAATCTAATGAGCCAGTTACGCCATAGAGCATAGACATGCCATACAACAAGAAGCCTGAAGCCAATGCCCCTAAGATGAAATACTTGATGGCAGCTTCAACACTCTTCTCACTGCTATGTCGCATTGCTACTAGTGCGTAAGTTGGCAAAGCCATTAGCTCCAAGCCAAGGTACAAGGTTAAAAGGTTTGCACCGGAGATCAAGACAAACTGGCCAAGCAAGGCAAGTAAGGCTAAAACAATAAAGTCTGGACGGAATAAAGCGCGATCGATGAGGTATTGCTTGGAGTAAATAAAACTCACCAAGACAGCACCACATGAACAGGCTTTCAGTAAGTTAGATAAAGGATCAGATTGAAATAAATCATTCATCGCCATCAGTGCTGGGTCTCCCATGCGGCCGATGAATGCAAAAATTAGATAAACAAGCAAAACGATTGTGAAGAAATACACGAATCCAACGCCCCGCGGAGTATGAAAAATATCCTGTTCTACGCCCGGAGTAGATACCACTCTTTCAGGAACATAAACGCTGGCAACCAATAGCAAACAAGTTGCTATGAGTAAAACAAGTTCTGGCAGGATGGCGTAGAGGTCGAATGCTTGCATTTACTTATACTCAGAGTTTGCTTACAGCAACGTGCTGTAGCAGATTAATAACAGCAGGATGAATGATGTCTGTAAATGGCTTTGGATAAACACCCATACCAATCACGCAAATGGTTAATACAGCCATCATGAAGTATTCACGTGCGTTGAGGTCTTTGAGCTCCTCTACATGGGCATTGGTAATCGCCCCGAAAAATACGCGCTTGACCATCCACAATGAATAAGCAGCGCCCAGTATCAAAGCTGTTGAAGCTAGGATGCCAATCACAAAGTCATAGTCCACTGCTGCGAGAATCACCATGAACTCACCAACAAATCCAGAAGTTGCCGGTAGACCACAGTTCGCCATGGCCATCAATACAGCAAAAGCGGTAAATGCCGGCATCCGATGTACTACTCCACCATAATCAGCAATCTGACGAGTATGCATACGGTCATAGAGCACACCTATAGAAAGGAACATGGCACCGGCTACAAAGCCGTGAGAAATCATCTGCACAATACCGCCCTCAATACCCAGGGGGCTAAAGAGGAAGAAGCCCAGGGTTACAAAACCCATATGCGCAACCGATGAATACGCCACCAGTTTTTTCATATCCTTTTGAACCAAGGCCACTGCACCAACATAGATAACAGCAACTAAAGATAAGAAGATGATAAATGGGCCAAGATACTGGCTAGCGTCCGGTGCAATCGGCAATGAGAAGCGTAAGAAACCATAGGCACCAAGTTTCAACATAATGGCTGCCAAGACGACAGAGCCACCGGTAGGCGCTTCCACGTGTACATCTGGTAGCCAAGTGTGCAATGGCCACATTGGCACCTTCACAGCAAACGCCATGAAGAAGGCAAAGAACAGCAAAATTTGCTCAACGATATCTAGGCGTGCATTTTGCCAAACTAAGATATCAAAGCTATTGGTCACGTTATACAAATACAGCATGGCAACTAAAGTTAATAGGGAACCAAGCAAGGTGTACAAGAAAAACTTGAATGCTGCATAGATGCGGTTGTGCCCACCCCATACACCAATGATGATGTACATCGGAATTAAAGTTGCTTCAAAGAAAACGTAAAACAATAAAGCGTCCAGCGCACAAAACACGCCAATCATCAATCCTGAAAGGAACATGAAGGAGGCCATGTATTGCGATACTTTAGTGTCAATGACTTCCCATGCTGCAATCACTACAAAAATATTGATGAAGGCAGTTAGAACAATGAACCAAACGGAGATACCGTCAATGCCGAGATAATAGTTAATATCGTAACGTGGAATCCAACTGAACTTCTCTACAAACTGCATTCCTGGGTTAGCAATGTCGAAATTGATTATCAGAGGAAGGGTTGCAATAAAACCGAGAATGGCGCCAATCAGAGCTAGCCAGCGAACACCAGCAGATGGTTTATCAGACCCAAAAATTAAAATAATGAGTCCAAAAACAATAGGGGTCCAAATGGCGTAAGAAAGAGTCATGATGGCGGCCTAGCGAACAAAAGGCTGGTAAGCGTATAAAACCCAAGCTAGCAAAGCCGCTAAGCCTGCAATCATTGCAAAGGCATAGTGGTAAAGATAACCGGATTGTAAATGGCGTATGACGCCAGCAAAGCGCCCTACTGTATGCGCACTACCATTGACAAAAAAACCATCAATGATTTTCTGATCACCGCGGTGCCACAAGAAACTGCCAATCCAAATGAGGCCTTTCGCAAAGACCGCTTGATTTAAATCATCCAGATAGTATTTGTTATCGAGTAATTTCTTAATGGGTGTCAATGCTTCTGCAACCTTAGCGGGTAATTTAGGAGCCCAAAGATAGCCAATCGCAGCTGTTAGTACGCCTAGTACCACTAACAATAGTATTGGCGATGTAAATGCATGCATTGCCATTGCTATCGGACCATTGAACTCATCTTCGAGTTCTTTCATGACCGGATGACGTAACACATCAATAAAGATAGAGTCACCAAAGTAGGTGCCAAACAAGAGTGGCGTAATCGTGTAGAAACCAATGATGACCGAAGGAATTGCCAACAGAATCAATGGCAAGGTCACTACCAACGGAGATTCATGAGGCTTCTCGCCTGGCGCTAAACCATGATGGGCATGGACATCGCCCTGCTCTTCATGATGATCGTGCGCATCAGAATCAGCATGACCCCAGCGTGCTTTGCCGTGAAATACTAGGAAGTAAAGGCGGAATGAATACAACGCAGTTACGAAGACGCTAGCCATTACCGCAAAGTAAGCAAATCCAGAGCCAGCAATATGACTAGCAGCAACCGCTTCAATAATAGAATCTTTGGAATAGAAGCCAGAGAAGAATGGGGTGCCAATTAAAGCAAGATTGCCAAGCAACATCATGAGACAAGTGATTGGCATGTACTTCCAGAGACCACCCATCTTGCGCATATCTTGCTCGTGGTGCATACCTAAAATCACACTACCGGCCGCAAGGAACAATAAGGCTTTAAAGAATGCATGGGTCATCAAGTGAAAGATCGCTACTGGATAAGCAGAAACACCCAGCGCTACGGTCATATAACCCAATTGAGATAAGGTCGAATAAGCCACTACCCGCTTGATATCGTTTTGCACAATACCCAAAAAGCCCATAAAGAGTGTAGTAATTGCGCCAATGATGACGATAAAGCTCAAAGCCACATCTGAAAGCTCAAACAATGGTGACATCCGAGACACCATAAAGATACCTGCGGTCACCATGGTCGCAGCATGAATCAATGCAGAAATCGGCGTTGGGCCTTCCATGGAGTCGGGCAACCAAACATGTAATGGGAATTGTGCTGATTTACCCATTGCACCGATAAATAAGCAAATACAAATTACTGTCAATAAATTCCAGCTAGTGCCAGGTAAGGTCTGCGCTGCTAAAGCAGTGTTCTGCGCAAAAATGACGTCATATTGCATTGAGCCAGTGCTTGCTAGCAATAAGCCAATACCCAGAATGAAGCCGAAGTCTCCAATACGATTGACCAAGAAGGCTTTCATATTGGCAAACACGGCAGACTGACGTTCAAAATAGAAGCCAATCAGAAGATAGGAAACTACACCCACCGCTTCCCAGCCAAAGAAGAGCTGCAAGAGGTTATTACTCATCACCAGCATCAACATGGCAAAAGTGAATAAAGAGATATAGGAGAAGAAACGGTTATAGCCCTCTTCGCCCCTCATATAACCAATGGTGTAAATGTGCACCATGAGTGATACAAAGGTCACTACACACATCATGGTGGCTGTTAATGGATCAATTAAGAAGCCAATATCCAAATTGAGTTCACCCAATTCCATCCAACGATAGACGGTGCCATTGAAGTAGAAACCATCCATTACTTGCACCAAGACATTACAAGACAGTACGAATGCAATCGTGACGCCTAAGATAGTCACAAACTGGGATGCGCCTTGGCCAATGCGATTACCACCCAATTTAGTACCAAAGAAACCAGCAATCATCGAGCCAATCAATGGCGCGAGAGGAATCGCACAGAGAACAGGAATATTTAAGGTCAATTGCATGACTAGCCTTTTAGGTGGTCAAGATCATCGGCATTAATAGTGTCGACCTTACGGAAGAGCACTACCAAAATTGCCAAGCCGATAGCTGCTTCCGCAGCTGCCACAGTCAAAATAAAGAATACAAATACTTGACCTGCCATATCACTCAAATAATGAGAGAAAGCGATGAAGTTCATGTTTACCGCCAGCAGCATTAATTCAATTGCCATTAAGAGCACGATCACATTCTTGCGATTGAGAAAAATACCAATTACGCTGGTGGCAAACAAAATTGCACCAAGCACTAAGTAGTGAGCGAGAGTGATATTCATTTCTTCTCCCCTCTAGTATCTTGCTTTGCACCCATATCTGAATCCATTTTGACCACCCGCATACGGTCTGCTGCAACCACATTCACTTGCTCGTGAATATTCTGGGACTTGGAGTCTTTCCGATTACGTAAGGTCAAGGCAACAGCTGCAATGATGGCAACTAAAAGAATTACACCAGCCACTTCAAAGGCGTAAACATAGTCTACGAAAATCAATCTACCGAGGGCTAAAGTATTGTTTGCAGCAATTTCTTCTGGCATGACTTGTACAGGAGCACTCGTACCGATAAAGCTGCGAATGATCACAATTGACAACTCTAGAACAATCACAGTACCCATCAAGAAGGCAACGGGTAAGTATTTTCTGAAGTCACGACGCAAATGCTCTAAGTCCAGATCTAACATCATCACCACGAAGAGGAAAAGAACCATCACAGCGCCAACATAAACCAAGATCAGTGCCAAACTCAGGAACTCAGCCTTGAGCAACATCCACAGGCCCGAGGCACAGAAGAAAGCTAACACCAAAAAGAGCGCAGCATGCACTGGATTACGTGCTGTAATCACCCGTACCGCAGAAATCACCAGCAAGCCTGCAAATCCGTAGAAGAAGGCTGCAAATAAGGTGGATGGATCAAATGTCATAGTGATGTGTGTTCTATCCGATTAGCGATAAGGTGCATCAGCCGCACGGTTGCTGGCAATATCTTTTTCATATTTATCGCCTACTGCCAATAACATGTCTTTAGTGAAGTACAAATCGCCCCGCTTATCACCAAAGTATTCAAAAATATTGGTTTCGACAATAGCGTCAACTGGACAAGCTTCTTCACAGAAACCACAGAAGATGCATTTGGTTAAATCAATGTCATAACGGCTAGTACGGCGCGTACCGTCTTCACGCTCAGCAGTTTCAATGGTGATCGCGTATGCAGGACAGACAGCTTCACATAATTTACAGCCGATACAACGCTCTTCTCCGTTTTCATAACGGCGCAAAGCATGTAGGCCACGGAAACGGGGTGACAAGGGGGTCTTCTCTTCTGGGTATTGAATAGTAATTTTTGGCTTAAAGAGATAGCGACCGGTAATAGACATGCCAGTCAAGATGTCTTTAAGCATCAAGCTATCGAGGAATTGGGAAATTTTCTTAAACATAATGAATTAACCTATTTCCAAATATTCCATGGGGATACGACCCATGCGCCGACAACAACCACCCAAAATACCGAGATGGGAATGAAGATCTTCCAGCCCAAGCGCATGATCTGGTCATAGCGATAGCGTGGCAAAGTAGCACGCAACCAAATCACACAAGACAAGAGGAAGAAGGTTTTACCAAACAACCAGAAGAAACCGGGAATATCACGCAGGATTGGCAAGTCAACAATTGGTAACCAGCCGCCCAAGAATATGATGGAAGAAACTGCCGCAATCAGGATCATATTGGCGTACTCAGCCAAGAAGAACATTGCAAATGACATTCCTGAGTACTCAACCATATGCCCCGCAACAATCTCTGACTCGCCTTCAACGACGTCAAACGGGTGACGGTTTGTCTCTGCAACACCAGAAATAAAGTAGATTAAGAACATTGGGAGTAATGGCAACCAATTCCAAGATAGAAAGTTCAATCCCAGATCAGCAAAAAAGCCTTGCTGCTGAGAGACAACAATGGCGCTCAAGTTCAATGAGCCTGATGTCAAGAGCACAGTCACCAAAGCAAAGCCCATCGCAATCTCATAAGAGATCATTTGTGCTGATGCACGCATGGCACCTAAGAATGGGTACTTAGAATTAGAGGACCAGCCAGCCAGAATGACACCGTATACGCCAATCGATGAAATCGCCATGATATAGAGCAGGCCAGCATTGACATCCGCCAGAACCATTTTGGCTTGGAATGGAATCACCGCCCATGCCGCAAAGGCAGGCATGATGACCATGATCGGTGCAATAAAGAACAGTACCTTGGAAGAGCGCGCAGGAGAAATGATCTCCTTCATCAACAGTTTTAATGCATCAGCAATCGGCTGCAATAAGCCTAATGGCCCAACACGATTTGGTCCGAGACGAATATGCATCCAACCAATTAATTTTCTTTCCCAGAGAGTTAAATACGCTACGCAAGCAAACATCGGCAATACGATGATGATAATCCGCAGCAATGCCCAAACCAGTGGCCATAGAGAGCCAAAGATAGCCTCGCCTTGCGTAGTAATGAGGTTCAAGAAATGATCCATTTCCTACCTTATGCCTTACTAACGGTAATAGGACCATACATCGATCCTAATTTCGCACTAGCCATGGTGCCTGCAGAAATTCTGACGGCACCTAGCGCTAAATTAACTTCTAATGTTGCAGGCAGATCAACCGACTCGCTGCCTTGAGAAACACGCACTGCATCGCCCTCTTTTAGGCCGAGTTCTGAGAACAGTTGTTGATTTAAACCAGCCTGATTGCCATGCTTTGCATCACGGGTTAATTGCAATGCAGAAGAACGCCGCACGATTTGGTCGCCGGCATAGATATTGACGTCGGCAATTCGCTCAAGACCAGGTGTTGGAGTTTGACTTCCACTAGCAATAGAGTTACTTGTAGCTTTGTTGCTTAAGCGAGTGCAGTAGTTTTCATCTAGGGCTTCACCTAAAACTTCTTCTGGCAAATTGAATAAGAAACCATCAATATCTAAGAGGCCCCCAAGTACCCGTAACACTTTCCATGCTGGCCGAGAATCACTTAATGGTTTGACTGAAGGTTGAACAGTCTGCGCACTACCTTCTGCATTTACAAATGTGCCAACTGTTTCAGTAAAGGTGGAGATCGGCAAAATAACATCAGCCATCTCTAGTAAATCAGCGCTCTTATATGCACTCAATGCAATCACGGTATTGGCTTTTGCCAGTGCCGCACGCGCTTGCGCAGGATTTGGCAAGTCTGCATCTGGCTCGATATTCATCAGCAATACTGCTTTGCGATCGCCTGAGAGCACTGAGTCAACACCTGCGCCATTGGCATTTACCAATGCAGCACCAACAGCATTGCCGCCAACCGGCAAGAAACCTAAGGTAGCACCAGTTTGGTCTGCAATAAACTGGGCCTGCACATGTAAGTCGGATGCCTGGGGATGTGCAATGGCTGCAGAACCGAGAAGCACTGCTTTTGTAGAGCCAGAAAGTAAGCTGTCAGCAATCTTCTGTGCTGCTGGAGAGACGGATACATTGGCTGTTCCTGCAGGAGTAGAGACAGATTTTGCTTTAGCTACTGCTAGCGCAACTTGACTCAAGCTACTAAGCCATGCGCTAGGCACCACTGAGATCTGATTACTTGGAATAAGCCAATCGTCACCGCCAGCATCAATCCGCATCACTTGCAAGTTGCGCTTAGCAGCAGTCCGAATACGTGCCGCCATAATCGGTTGATCCTTGCGCAAGAAGCTGCCGATGATCAGAGCCCGATCAAGCTCGCTCAATTTAGCAATTGGCATACCTAGCCATGGTGCACTTGCAGCAGCTGTAATATCAGTCTGACGTAAGCGCGTATCAATTTGGCTTGAATCCAAGCCACGAATCATCTTTTGTAAGAGATACAGTTCTTCAGTACTCGAGATGGGATGGGCCAATGCACCAATAGACTCTGGACCACTTTCAGTAGAAATAGTCTTTAATGAGTGCGCCACATAATCTAATGCTGACTGCCAATCGGTTTCAAGCCATTGGCCGCCCTGCTTCACCATTGGCGTAGTAAGACGGTCTGGGCTATTTAAACCCTCATAGGCAAAGCGATCACGGTCACTAATCCAGCACTCATTGATTGCTTCATTCTCTAAAGCTACGACACGCATAACCTTGTTATCTTTAGTCTGTACGGTAGTGTTTGCACCCAAGCTATCGTGTGGGCTGACGGAGCGCTTACGACCCAATTCCCAAGTACGCGCTGCATACCGGAAGGGTTTGCTAGTCAATGCGCCAACGGGGCATATATCAATCATGTTTCCAGAAAGCTCTGAATCCACTGTTTGACCTACAAAGGTAGTAATTTCTGAATGCTCACCACGATTGACCATGCCTAATTCCATGACGCCGGCAACTTCTTGGCCAAAACGAACGCAACGGGTGCAATGAATACAACGGGTCATCTCTTGCATCGAGATTAAAGGGCCTACATTCTTATGAAATACCACCCGCTTCTCTTCGTCATAGCGTGAATTCGACTTACCGTAACCCACTGCCAAATCTTGTAACTGGCACTCACCACCTTGATCACAAATTGGGCAATCCAATGGGTGGTTAATCAGCAAGAACTCCATGACGGAGCGTTGTGCCTCAACTGCTTTAGCTGAATGGGTAAATACCTTCATGCCTTGAGTCACTGGAGTAGCGCAAGCAGGCAGTGGCTTGGGTGCCTTCTCTACTTCAACTAAGCACATACGACAGTTAGCAGCAATAGATAATTTCTTGTGATAGCAGAAATGAGGGACGTAGGTGCCAAGCTTATTCGCGGCGTGCATCACCATCGAACCTTGCGGAACCTCTACTGTCTTACCATCTAATTCGATTTCTACCATGCTCACTTGAAGATATCCCGGCTCAATAACTTATAAAGGTTGTACAGAATCTAAGCAGCGCTTATGTTCTACGTGATAGACAAATTCATTCATGTAATGCTTCAACATGCCACGGACTGGCATTGCAGCAGCATCACCCAAAGCGCAAATCGTGCGTCCTTGAATGTTGGCTGCTACATCATTGAGTAAATCTAAATCTTCAGGACGCCCTTGACCATGTTCAATGCGATGAACAATACGCCACAGCCAGCCAGTACCTTCACGACAGGGGGTGCACTGACCACAAGATTCTTCGTGATAGAAATAAGACAAACGCTCTAAGGCGCGAACCATACAACGGGTTTCATTCATCACGATCACGGCACCAGATCCCAGCATGGAACCAGCTTTAGCAATGCTGTCGTAATCCATCGTCAAATCCATCATTTGCGCGCCAGGAATTACCGGGGCAGAAGAGCCGCCAGGAATCACTGCTTTTAATGCTTTGCCATCACGCATGCCACCAGCAAGCTTGAGTAAGTCAGCAAATGGGGTACCTAATGGAACCTCGTAATTTCCAGCATGTACTACGTCGCCAGATACAGAGAAAATTTTGGTGCCGCCGTTATTCGGTTTACCCAGATCTAAATAAGCTTGACCACCAATTGCCAAAACAAAGGGAACGGCTGCAAATGTTTCAGTGTTATTGATAGTAGTTGGCTTGCCATACAAACCAAAGCTGGCTGGGAATGGTGGTTTAAAGCGTGGTTGGCCTTTTTTACCCTCTAATGATTCCAGCAAAGCAGTTTCTTCGCCACAGATATAGGCGCCCCAACCTGGAGTGGCATGCAACTGGAAGGAGAAATCACTTCCCAGAATCTTGTCGCCTAAGTAACCTGCAGCACGCGCTTCTTCTAAAGCCTCTTCAAAGCGTGAATACACTTCCCAGATCTCACCGTGGATATAGTTATAGCCAACGCTAATACCCATGGTGTAAGCGCCAATAATCATGCCCTCAATCAAAGCATGTGGGTTATAGCGCATGATGTCGCGGTCTTTAAAAGTACCAGGCTCACCTTCGTCACTATTACAAACTAAATATTTTTGTCCAGGAAACTGGCGTGGCATAAAACTCCACTTCAATCCCGTTGGGAAGCCTGCGCCGCCGCGACCACGTAGTGATGAAGCCTTTAATTCTGCAATAATGGCATCAGGAGTAACCTTGTCATTTAACAAACGACGTAATTGTTGATAGCCACCACGACTTTCATAATCTTTTAAGCGCCAGTTGTCGCCATTCAATCCAGCAAGAATCAAAGGCTTGATATGACGGTCGTGCAAGCTAATCATGGCGCTTTCCCTTCTGCACGAAGTTCACTTAAGAGTGAATTAATTTTTTCTTTACTCATAAAGCTGCACATACGCTTATCATTCACTAACATCACTGGTGAGTCGCCACAGGCGCCCATACACTCTCCCTCTTTTAGAGTGAAGGTGCCACAAGAGGTGGTTTCATTAAAGCCGATGCCTAAAGTATCTTTAAGATAGTTTGCAGCTGTTGCACCATGGGTCAATTGGCAAGGCAAGTTGGTACAGATCACCAGCTTGTATTTACCAATCGGCTTGGTGTTATACATATTGTAGAAAGTAGCCACTTCATCTACTGCAATAGTTGGCATCTCTAAAATCTGGGCAACGGTTGCAATCACTTCAGGCGATACCCAACCTACTTCACCTTGGGCCGCAATCAAAGCAGCCATCACTGCAGACTGTTTTTGCTCTGGCGGATATTTCGCAACATTGCGAGCAATCTCTGCCAACGTTTTATCGGAGAATTGAAGAGTCATTGTCATTAGCGGTCAATCTCTCCAAACACAATGTCTTGCGTGCCAATAATCGTTACGGCATCAGCCAACATATGGCCACGGGACATTTCATCCATGGCTGAAAGATGCACGAATCCTGGTGCACGAATCTTCAGGCGATACGGCTTATTAGCGCCATCAGAAATCAAGTAAATACCGAATTCACCTTTTGGATGCTCAACCGCTGAGTAGGCTTCGCCATTCGGAACATGCATGCCTTCGGTAAAGAGTTTGAAATGGTGAATCAACTCTTCCATATTAGTTTTCATATCCACACGCTTTGGTGGCGCTACTTTATGGTTATCGCTCATCACAGGGCCTGGATTTGCCTTGAGCCAGGCTATGCACTGTTTAATAATGCGATTAGATTGATACATCTCTTCCATGCGGACTAGATAACGATCATATGAGTCGCCGTTGACACCAACTGGAATATCAAAGTCGAGGCGGTCGTAGACTTCATATGGCTGCTTCTTGCGTAGATCCCACTCAATACCAGAACCTCGCAACATGGGGCCAGTAAAGCCAAGTTGCAATGCACGCTCAGGCGTGACGACACCGATATTGACTAGACGTTGTTTCCAGATACGGTTATCCGTTAAGAGATTGCAGTACTCATCTACGTTAGCATCAAAGCCATTGCTAAACTGCTCTATGAAGTCGAGTAATGAACCGCTGCGGCTCTCATTCAAACGTTTCACGGCTGACGGGCTGCGAACTTTCGATTTACTGTACTGCGCCATTTGATCTGGCAAGTCGCGGTAGACGCCTCCAGGACGATAGTAAGCAGCATGCATACGAGCGCCAGAAACGGCTTCGTACATATCAAAAATATCTTCACGATCACGGAAGGCATATAAGAACACTGCCATCGCACCCACGTCTAAGCCGTGACAACCAATCCAAAGTAAGTGATTGAGTAAGCGAGTCAACTCGTCATACATCACACGAATATATTGTGCGCGTAGCGGAACTTCCACTTGTAACAACTTCTCAATGGCCATGACATAAGCATGTTCATTGGCCATCATAGAAACGTAATCCAAGCGATCCATATAAGGAACGTTCTGAATCCACGTACGTGTCTCTGCTAATTTTTCTGTCGCGCGATGCAATAAACCAATATGGGGGTCTGCACGCTGAATCACTTCACCATCAAGCTCAAGTACTAGGCGTAATACACCGTGGGCCGCAGGATGCTGAGGCCCAAAGTTGAGAGTGTAGTTCTTAATCTTGGCCATAACTTAAACCGGGCCTCCGTACTGCTCTTCGCGCACGATGCGGGGAGTAATCTCACGTGCCTCAATCGTGACTGGCTGATAGACAACCCGTTTTAACTCTGGGTCATAGCGCATTTCTACAGTGCCACTGATTGGAAAATCTTTTCTAAATGGATGACCAATAAAGCCATAATCAGTCAAGATGCGGCGTAAGTCATCATGACCATCAAACAAGATGCCATAGAGATCAAATGCTTCACGCTCAAACCAGTTAGCAGAGTTCCATACTGGCGTGATTGAAGCCACCAATGGATAACTATCATCTGGCGCAAATACTCTGACACGCAAACGCCAGTTATGCTGCAGTGATAGTAAATGACTGACAACAGCGAAACGTTGGCCACTCCAAGTGCCATCACCAAAGTCTTGATAATCAACGCCACATAAATCAATCAATTGCTCAAATGCGAGCGATGGATCATCACGTAATAGCATGGCTGATTCAAAATAGGTATCGGCGTTCACCACGACAGTAACCTCATCCAATGCAGTCTCAATCGAGCGCGCACGCTTACCTAGAACTTTTTCTAGATTGGCAGCTAATTGAACTAAACGATCTGACATGACTTAGGCCTTCCGTGCAATCGTGCTAGTGCGCGCGATCTTCGATTGCAGCTGAATAATTCCGTAAATTAAGGCCTCAGCTGTTGGAGGGCAACCAGGAACATAAATATCTACTGGCACAATCCGGTCACAACCGCGCACTACTGAATAGGAGTTATGGTAATAACCACCACCATTTGCGCAAGAACCCATGGAAATGACCCAGCGTGGTTCTGGCATTTGGTCATAAACCTTACGTAAGGCTGGAGCCATCTTGTTGCACAAAGTGCCTGCAACAATCATCAAATCCGATTGGCGTGGCGATGGACGAAATACGACGCCAAAACGGTCTAAGTCATAACGCGATGCGCCGGCATGCATCATCTCTACCGCGCAGCAAGCCAGACCAAAAGTCATTGGCCATAAAGAGCCGTTACGCGTCCAGTTGATCAACTGATCCGCAGTGGTGGTAACAAATCCTTCTTTGAGAACGCCTTCTAGTGCCATATCGATCACTCCCAGTCGAGAGCGCCCTTTTTCCAGATATACACAAATCCCACAATGAATTCCAAAAGGAAGATCACCATAGAGGCGTAGCCAAACCAACCAATATCACGCAAAGCTACACCCCATGGAAATAGGAATGCAGTTTCAAGATCAAAGAGGATGAAAAGAATGGCAATGAGGTAATAGCGCACATCGAACTTCATACGCGCATCTTCGAAAGCTTCAAAACCGCACTCATATGGAGAGAGTTTTTCAGCATCAGGCTTCGAAGGAGCCAAAATTTTGCCGAGGAACATGGGGACCAATCCCACCCCAATACCTACGAGGATAAAAAGTAGAACAGGAAAGTAATTAGCGAGATTCAAAATGGTCCTGATTCGTTCGTCTGGTAATACTTAAAACAGCTCATGATTCATTAATACACTTAATACAAATTCTTCATTTTGGTGCCGACGGCGAGACTCGAACTCGCACAGCCTAAGCCACTACCCCCTCAAGATAGCGTGTCTACCAATTTCACCACGTCGGCATCTTGCAAAACCTACCAATTCTACTGCATTGCAACACTTCACTACCCTCATTTACGGGCAGGCAAATCTGTAAAAACCTACTGTTTTACTTAGGAACTGCAGGCTTTGTTGGATCCTGGACTGGCGCCACTGGAGCTGCTGGAGCCACTACCGGTGCAACTGTTCCAGAGAGGACTCCAGGAGCAACTTCCTTCTTATTACCAAGCCAAGTAATTCCCAAAGTACTAATAAAGAAAACTGCAGCAAAAATAGCTGTTGTATGCGATAAGAAATTGGCTGAGCCGCTAGCGCCGAACAGGCTACCCGAGGCGCCTGAACCAAAAGCTGCCCCCATGTCCGCGCCTTTACCTTGCTGCAATAGCACTAGCAAAATCACAGCCAATGCTGAAACTACCTGCATTACGATCAATAAAGTCTTAAGCCATTCCACAATTTATCTCCAAATAAAAATCTATGCCTTACAGATAGCCAGAAACTCTTGGGGATTTAATGAAGCTCCCCCAACCAATCCGCCATCAATATCAGGCATTGCAAACAACTCAACGGCATTGTCAGGTTTGATACTGCCGCCATACAAAATTCCAACATGAGAAGCAACGTCCTCGTCAAATTCAGCTAATTGCAAACGAATAGCGCGATGCATATCCTGCGCAACCTGAGCGCTAGCAACCTTACCAGTACCAATCGCCCAAATAGGCTCATAAGCAATCAAGCAATCTGCTAAACGGTCTTGGAGCACAGATAACTGCTTTGCTACTTGTCCACGGACAACCTCTACCGCTCTGCCCGAGTTTCTTTCATCCGCAGTTTCGCCCACGCAAATCACTGGAGTCATACCGCTATCTAACACCTGTAAGGCCTTCGCTGCTACAAGCTCGTCAGCCTCATGATGCGTTTGACGACGCTCAGAGTGGCCAACAATCACGTAACTGCAACCCATTTCTTTTAAGGTAGAAGCTGCTGCTTCACCGGTATAGGGGCCAGACACATAAGCTGAAGCATCTTGTGCGCCAAGACTTAAAAAAGCTAAAGAAAATTCTTTAATCAATGCTGCACATTGCGCCAAATAGGGAAATGGCGGACAAACAGCAAACTTACGACCAGACGGCATACCGCTTTCCATGCCACGGGCAACGGTCTTGATCCAATCTTGATTACTAGCAAGATTGCCATTCATTTTCCAATTGCCGATGATGATGAGTGGTCGCATTTTTAAGTAACAGTTTCTAGACCGTTAAAACAATCTTGCCAACATGCTCTGATGATTCCATCAAACTATGGGCATCTGCCGCTTGATCTAGCGTGAAGGTTTTGTAAATCACTGGCTTTAATTGCCCTGCATTGAGCAAAGGCCAGATATTGTCATAAAGCTGTTTTGTAATCTGCTTCTTAAAGGAGACTGGGCGAGGACGTAGTGTTGAGCCAGTAATAGTTAAACGGCGGCGCAAAATTTGGTTAGTACTCACCTCCGCCTTTGATCCACCCTGAATCGCAATGATGACAATGCGTCCATCATCAGCCAAACAATCGATCTCGCGCTGAACATAAGCACCAGTCACCATATCGAGAATGACATTGACACCCTTACCATCAGTTGCTTTCTTAATCTCTTCCACAAAATCTTGAGTTTTGTAGTTCACCGCTAAATCAGCACCCAACTTAACGCATGCCGCACATTTTTCATCGGTGCCTGCAGTCACAAATACTTTATGACCCAAAACTTTAGCAATCAGAATGGCAGTAACACCAATACCGCTAGAACCACCCTGTACCAAGAGGGTTTCACCCTCTGCTAATTGACCACGCATGAAGACGTTGCTCCATACGGTGTAGAAAGTTTCAGGTAATGCAGCAGCCTCTTGATCAGTAAAACCTTTTGGGTAGGGCAAGCACTGGGCAACTGGAGCTGTGCAGAGCTCGGCATAGCCACCCCCTTGCACTAAAGCACAAACCTTATCGCCAATCTTGAGACCAAAGAGATTATCTGCATGAGCTAGGTCACCGCCAATAATTTCACCAGCAACCTCAAGACCAGGAATATCAGAAGCTCCGGCTGGCACGGGATAAAAACCCTTGCGCTGGAGCACATCTGGACGGTTGATACCAGCAGCAAGCACCTTAATCAAAATCTCGCCGGTACCAGCAGTCGGAACCACTGGATCCGGACGAGTGGCAGGCACCAACACTTCTGGTGCGCCAAATTCTTTTATTTCCATTACGCGCATAAGAGCTTCTCGCAGTAGTAGACGTGAGTAACTTAAGCTGTTTCGTCGGCGGATGGAGCCACTTCAGCAGCAGCGCCAGCTAAAGGAGCAATCGTACCGCCCTCTTCTGCCATTGCAGCTTTGAGAGATAAACGTAAACGACCACGTTCATCAGCAGCTAATAACTTCACTCGCACAACTTGACCTTCTTGCAAATAATCTTTGACTTCTTTAACGCGCTCGTTAGAGATTTCAGAGATATGCAAGAGACCATCTTTACCTGGAAGAATATTTACCAAAGCACCGAACTCAAGCAACTTCACTACTGGGCCTTCGTAGATCTTACCTACTTCAGCTTCTGCAGTAATGCCTTCGATGCGTGCTTTTGCTTCAGCCATGCCTTCAGCGCTAGTAGAAGCGATAGTGACAGTGCCGTCATCTTTAATATCGATACTGCAACCGGTTTCTTTAGTCAAAGCTTGGATAGTTGCACCACCCTTACCGATTACTTCACGAATCTTGTCTGGATGAATCTTGAATGAGACCATGCGTGGAGCATGTGCTGACAATTCTGTTCGAACTGAACCCATGGCTTCTTGCATTTTGCTCAAGATGTGCAAACGGCCTTCTTTAGCTTGCGCTAAAGCCACTTGCATAATTTCTTTAGTAATACCTTGAACCTTGATGTCCATCTGCAGTGCAGTAATACCATTTGCAGTACCTGCTACTTTGAAATCCATATCGCCTAAGTGATCTTCATCACCCAAGATATCGGTCAACACAGCAAAACGGTTGCCATCCAGAATCAAGCCCATGGCTACACCAGCAACGTGCGCCTTTACTGGAACACCTGCATCCATCATTGCCAAACAGCCGCCACAAACGGAAGCCATTGAAGATGAACCGTTGGACTCAGTGATTTCTGAAACCACACGAATGCTGTATGCAAAGTCTTCAGCGCTTGGTAATACTGGAATCAATGCACGTTTAGCTAAACGACCGTGACCAATTTCACGACGCTTAGGGCTACCTACACGACCAGTTTCACCAGTAGCAAACGGAGGCATGTTGTAGTGGAACATGAAACGATCGCGGTATTCACCTTCGAGCGCATCAATAATTTGCTCATCGCGTGCAGTACCTAAGGTAGCAACTACCAATGCTTGAGTTTCACCACGAGTAAACAATGCAGAACCGTGTGTACGTGGCAATACGCCATTACGAATTTCAATTGGGCGAACAGTGCGAGTATCGCGGCCATCAATGCGTGGCTCACCATTCAAAATCTGGCTACGAACAATCTTCGCTTCGATTTCAAACATGATGTCGCTTACAGCAACAGCGTCAACGTCACCCTCTTGGGCTAACGTAGCTAACACTGTTTTAGAGATTTCTTTCAGCTTGTCTGAACGCGCACCCTTTTGACGAATCTGATAAGCCTCACGCAATGGCGCTTCAGCTAAGGCAGTAACCTTAGCGATAAATGGCTCATCTTTAGGAGCAGCAGTCCAATCCCACTCTGGCTTACCAGCCTCTTTTACTAATTCGTTGATGGCATTGATGGCGGTTTGCATTTGGTCATGACCATACACAACTGCACCTAACATCACTTCTTCAGAAAGTTGGTTTGCTTCTGACTCCACCATCAGTACAGCAGCTTGTGTGCCAGCAACGATCAAATCGAGTTCGCTAGTGGCTTGTTCTGTACGAGTTGGATTTAAAAGGTATTGGCCGTTAGCATAACCAACACGAGCTGCGCCAACAGGACCAGCAAAAGGAATACCAGAAATAGCCAAGGCTGCAGAGGCAGCAATTAATGCAGGGATATCCGAAGGAACATCAGGGTTGATAGACAAGACATGGATCACCACTTGCACTTCGTTCAAGAAACCCTCTGGGAACAGAGGACGCAATGGGCGATCGATCAAGCGGGAGATCAAGGTCTCACCCTCTGATGGACGGCCTTCACGACGGAAGAAGCCACCAGGAATCTTGCCTGCTGCGTAAGTCTTTTCTAAATAATCTACCGTCAATGGGAAAAAGGATTGGCCTGGCTTTGCAGACTTAGAGGCAACTACAGTACCCATTACTACAGTGTCATCCACGTTAACGATGACGGCACCACCAGATTGGCGAGCAATCTCGCCTGTTTCCATGGTTACTTGATGGTTGCCCCATTGAAAACTCTTTACTGCTTTTTTAAACATAGTCATTCTGATCTTCTCCAAATTGTTCACACAAAACTCACATGAGCATTGCGCTTGTCGTGGGATAAAGCAGTGTCACGACAACACTGGAGCGATTCATGATCAAAAGGGATGCCATTCCAATGAGACTCTGTGGGGCATTCAGAAACTCATTGGAATGACACGATCCCCTACACAAATGATCGAAAAGCGCCCAAAAAACATGCCATCTGCTTAAGACTGGTTCTGAGAAGAAACAACCCTAAGAAAGATGGCATTGCATACCGATAAGAATTACTTACGGAGACCTAATTTGTCGATGAGTGCGCGATAGCGATCCAAATCTTTGCCCTTGAGATAATCCAAGAGGCGACGGCGACGTGAAACCATCTTCAACAAGCCACGACGGCTGTGATGATCTTTAGCGTTAGCCTTGAAATGGGGGGTTAATTCATTGATGCGGGCTGTTAGCAATGAAACTTGAACTTCAGGGCTACCCGTATCGTTTGCGCTACGCGCGTTCTCTTTGACGATTTCCGCCGTCTTAATATCAGCAACTGCCATTTTTAATGCTCCTTACTTGCGAACACTTGAGCTTTCACCCAATTTGTGTCGTGCGTTATTAACAAAATAAAACAAAAAAGCTTTACAAATCAAAGCCCTCGAATTGTAGCAGATGGGGCCTTAAAACAGAGAATCAGCCCCGAACTATTGGTATGCTATAGATATCAATTTCATTGAATTATCAAAATAACTATATAAATCAACAACTTATAAATATGTATCCAATATTACGCTCTTTGCTTACCTTATTAATACTGGGAGTAGGCCAAAACCAAGTTGCTGTAGCCCAATTCTCAAATCCATTTGGTCCCGACAAAACAAGCGCCCAAAAAAAGGAAGATATTCTTAAAAAGAATGATGAGATCTTGAAGCATCTTTATAAAGTTGAACCAAAAGCAAAAGAGCTCATTGATAAATCAGTTGGATATGCAAGCTTTAGTAACTTTGGTATGAAAATTTTGATTGCCGGTGGCGGCACAGGAAGTGGTGTTGTCATTAGCAAATCAGGAGCAAAACCCATTTATATGAATATGGCAGAAGTTCAAGCAGGTATTGGCATTGGCATTAAATCATTTCAGAATATTTTTATATTCCAAACTGAAGCTGCCTTAAATGACTTTGTAAATTCTGGGTGGACTTTTGGCGGGCAAGCAACAGCAGCAGCTAAATATGAAAAAAATGGTGGCGCCTATCAAGACGCTACTATCGTAGCTCCCGGAGTCTTAATGTACCAACTGACAGATACAGGCCTTGCCGCTGAAATCACCGGCAAGGGAACTAAATACTACAAAGACTCTGATTTAAATAAGTAGAAGTCTTAGTAGCTTATCAAGGCGTCATTTGCGCATTAAGTTTTGCTTGGCTAGGGTCATGCAGCTTATTTAAGGCTGATAAATAGGCCTTAGCAGAGGCGGCAATGATGTCGGGATCTGTCCCAACACCGTTCACAATTCGGCCACCTTTAGCTAAACGTACCGTAACCTCACCCTGGGATTGAGTACCCGAAGTAATGGCATTGACTGAGTAGAGTAATTGCTCTGCCCCGCTCTTAGCAATTTCCTCAATCGCATTTAAGCTAGCATCCACCGGGCCATTACCTTCAGCCTCTGAGCTCACTTCTTTATCACCCATCCGGAAAGTAACCCGTGATTTAGGCCGCTCACCCGTTTCAGAATGCTGACTCAAAGAGATGAAGTGATAATGTTCACCTTCTTCTGCAGCAGCAGAATCAGACATGATGGCAATGATGTCTTCATCAAAGATATCTGATTTTTGATCAGCCAAGGCCTTAAAACGAGCAAATGCTTCATTGAGCTCTATTTCAGCTTCAACCGTGATACCCAATTCTTGCAAGCGTTGCTTAAAAGCATTACGACCTGATAACTTACCCAAGACGATCTTATTGGTAGACCAGCCCACATCTTCTGCGCGCATGATTTCATAGGTCTCACGATTCTTTAAAACACCGTCCTGGTGAATACCAGATGCATGCGCAAAAGCATTAGCACCAACCACTGCCTTGTTAGGCTGCACCACAAAGCCCGTAATATGAGAAACCAACTTAGAAGCCGGAACAATTTGACTGGCATCAATGCCACACACCATATCAAAGTAATCCTTACGAGTGCGCAAAGACATCACAATTTCTTCTAAGGCTGTGTTGCCTGCACGTTCACCTAAGCCATTGATAGTGCACTCGATCTGACGAGCTCCGCCAATCTTCACTCCCGCTAATGAGTTGGCAACTGCCATACCCAGATCGTTATGGCAGTGTACTGACCAGATTGCTTTATCAGAATTGGGCACACGGGTACGCAAGGTCTTAATAAACTCACCGTATAGCTCTGGAGTCGCATAACCAACGGTATCTGGGATATTGATAGTAGTGGCGCCTTCATTGATAACACCCTCAACAACTCTGCATAAGAAATCTAGCTCTGAGCGATAGCCATCTTCTGCAGAGAACTCAATATCATCAGCCAAATTTCTAGCAAAACGAATCGAACGCTTAGATTGCTCCAAAACCTCTTCTGGGGTCATGCGCAACTTCACGGACATATGCAATGGGCTGGTCGCTAAGAATGCATGAATACGTTTGGCTTTAGCCGCCCTTAATGCATCTGCTGCACGCGTAATATCTTTGTCGTTCGCCCTAGCTAAGGAACAGACGATGGAGTCTTTAATAGCCGCAGATACCGCAGAGATCGCCTGGAAGTCACCTTCGGAGCTGGCAGCAAACCCTGCTTCGATCACATCGACCTTGAGTCGCTCCAATTGACGAGCAATGCGAACTTTTTCATCCTTGGTCATGGAAGCGCCAGGGGATTGCTCGCCATCACGCAAGGTGGTATCAAAAATGATTACTCTATCGCTCATCACTACTCTCCGGTTTTGAATACTTTAACAATTACTGAATCTGAATCTTAAAAACAAAAACCCCAGCAATTAGCTGGGGCTGGTATGTGGTGGTTGATGAATTACTTTGATCTCATCAACTCAGGCCTTACCCGCCCCAAGCTTAATGCTTAGTGCCAGTAGAAGGAGGCCTGTTAAAGGTGAGAAATTGATCAACATGGAATTAATATACCCGAAAATTCAAAAATTAGCTAAAACGCTTCCCGCTGAGGCGCTCCCAGGCCCAAATCACATAGCCAGAGATGGAATACACTACAAAAACTCCGAATAAGGTTAAAGGCGGATTGGAAGAAATCAATACAAAGGTCAGAATCATTAAGACCATCACACCAAATGGCACCCGGTAGCGGACATCTAAAGCTTTGCCACTATAAAAACGGGCATTGGAAACCATGGTCAAGCCGGCATAGACCGCAATAAAGAAGGTAATCCAGGGAATGGCAGTGTCGCGTACTGGAATCTTATTGTCATCAGCAAGCCAAATAAACCCAGCCATTAAGGCGCCAGCCGCTGGGCTTGGCAAACCTTGGAAGAACTTCTTATCAACTACGCCGGTGTTCACATTGAAGCGCGCTAAGCGCAAAGCAGCGCCCGCGCAATAAGTAAAAGCGGCTAACCAACCCCACTTACCTAAATCTTTTAAGGCCCACTCATAAGCGACCAGAGCTGGCGCCACACCAAATGACACCATATCGGCTAGTGAATCATATTGCTCACCAAAAGCACTCTGAGTATTCGTCATCCGCGCAATACGACCATCCATGCCATCTAACACTAGGGAAGCAAAAATAGCGATTGCTGCAATTTCAAACTGGTGGTTCATCGCATTCACAATGGCGAAGAAGCCACTGAACAAGGCTGCTGTTGTAAATGCATTTGGCAGCAAATAGATACCTTTGCCCCGGGGGCGAGGTTTATGCTGCAACTCCTCTACTTCGTAATCAACCCCATCACCCAAGTCTGCTGCCCATTGATCATCCTCGGATCCTGGACGTCTATCTGGAAGACGACTACGATCGATGCGGCCACGACGGCGAAATGTACCCAAGATATGTCCTAGTAATTCGTGCTGATTAGTCTAGACCTGGCAAGCGAGCCAAGGCTGTATTGGTTGCAAACACGGTATCGCCAACGCTAACCATTGGCACAGCGGTCAGTGGTAAATAAACATCCACTCGTGAACCAAAACGGATGAAGCCATAGCGCTCACCTGCTTTCAAGCGGTCACCTACATGGATATAGCAAAGAATCCGGCGCGCAATTAAACCAGCAACTTGAACTAAGGTCACTAACTGGCCATTAACATCGATTACAACGGCATTGCGCTCATTCTCAGTAGATGCTTTATCTAAATCTGCGTTCACAAACTTGCCCGGGAAATACTGAATATCTTTCACCAAACCATTCACGGCGCTACGATTGGAATGGACATTAAAGACATTCATGAAAACACTAATTTTGAGAGCTTCACGACCAGCATAAAGGTCATTGGCTTTTTCCACTACGACAATCCGGCCATCAGCGGGAGATAGCACTAAATCACGACCAATTGCAGGAATGCGTTGCGGATCCCGGAAAAACTGTAGAACAAAAATAAAGATAATCCAGAGTGGCCATGACCATGCAATACCACCTAAAAAGTGGACTAGTAAAGCCAAAGCCCCCACTAGTGCCAAATACGGCCAGCCTTCTTTCGCAATAATAGGGTGTGGATACATCATCTTTGTTCTAAGCCTCTTATGAAACTACGATTATTTAAATGCTTAGTTCTTGGTTTGGTCTACCAGCTTGTTCTTAGCAATCCAAGGCATCATCGCGCGCAACTTGGTGCCAACGATTTCAATTTCATGCTCAGCGTTCAAGCGACGGCGAGACATCAAGGTTGGAGCACCTGCTTTGTTTTCTAGAATAAAGCTCTTTGCATATTCACCAGTCTGAATATCTTTTAAGCACTGACGCATTGCGTTCTTAGTTTCTGCAGTCACGATACGTGGGCCTGTTACATACTCACCATATTCAGCATTATTAGAGATCGAGTAGTTCATATTCGCAATACCACCCTCATAGATCAAGTCAACAATCAACTTGAGCTCATGTAAGCACTCGAAGTAAGCCATTTCTGGAGCGTATCCAGCTTCAACCAATACTTCGAAACCAGTTTTGATAAGGTCAACTGCACCACCACAAAGAACAGCTTGCTCACCGAATAAATCAGTTTCAGTTTCTTCACGGAAGTTTGTTTCGATGATGCCAGCACGGCCACCGCCATTAGCAGTTGCATAGGACAAAGCAACATCGCGAGCAGAGCCAGATTTATCTTGATATACAGCGATCAAATGCGGAACACCGCCACCCTGTGAGTAAGTACCGCGAACTGTGTGTCCAGGAGCCTTAGGAGCAATCATGATGACGTCCAAATCAGCGCGTGGCTGAACTTGACCATAGTGAATGTTAAAGCCATGGGCAAATGCCAAAGCAGCACCCTGCTTAATATTGCCATGCACTTCTTTAGCGTACACCTCACCAATTTGTTCATCAGGCAACAACATCATGACAATATCAGCATCTTTAACTGCATCAGCAACTTCTTTTACTGTCAAGCCAGCATTAGCAGCCTTAGTCCAAGATGCACCACCTTTGCGCAAACCAACAGTGACGTTAACGCCAGAGTCTTTCAGGTTCAATGCGTGTGCGTGGCCTTGTGAACCGTAACCAATGATGGTGACTTTTTTGCCCTTAACGAGGGACAAATCAGCGTCTTTATCGTAAAAAACTTTCATGCTATTTCCTTGTATTGATAAATATATATTTATTGCTTAGTAAATCAGTTGAAAAAATTAAACCTTGAGAATGCGCTCACCGCGTCCGATACCAGAACCGCCTGAACGCACCGTTTCCAGAATCGATGCGCGATCGATCGATTCAATAAATGCATCTAACTTAGCGCTATCACCGGTTAGTTCGATGGTGTAACTCTTGTCCGTCACATCAATAATACGGCCGCGGAAAATATCGGTTGTTCGCATAAGCTCTTCACGCTCTTTGCCGACAGCGCGCACCTTGATCATCATGAGCTCGCGCTCAATATGAGGACCTTCGGTCAGATCAAACACCTTCACCACCTCTACCAAGCGGTTTAAATGCTTGGTAATCTGCTCAATCACGTCATCTGAACCAATGGTGACAATCGTCATTCGGGATAAAGAAGAGTCTTCGGTAGGTGCCACACTTAAAGATTCAATGTTGTAGCCCCGAGCCGAAAATAGACCGACTACTCGCGACAATGCGCCCGGTTCATTCTCAATCAGAATGGAAATAATGTGTCGCATTAAAGGTCCTCGCTCCCCAACAGCATTTCAGTAATGCCCTTGCCCGCTTGAACCATAGGCCAAACGTTTTCTTCTGGGTCGGTTTGGAAATCCATAAACACAGTACGATCTTTCAGACGGATGGCTTCCTTGAGCGCGCCCTCAACATCAGACTTCTTCTCAATCAACATACCAACGTGACCATAGGCTTCAGCCAACTTCACAAAGTCTGGCAAAGAATCCATATATGAGCTGGAATAACGCTTATTATAGGTGAGCTCCTGCCACTGACGAACCATCCCTAAGTAACGGTTGTTCAATGAAACAATCTTGACTGGTGTGTTGTATTGCTTACAAGTCGAGAGTTCTTGAATACACATCTGAATTGAACCCTCGCCAGTGATAGCGAAAACATCCTTATCTGGGAATGCCTTTTTAATACCCATGGCATAAGGCAAACCAACGCCCATAGTGCCAAGGCCACCGGAGTTAATCCAGCGACGGGGCTTATCAAACTTGTAGAACTGAGCAGCCCACATTTGATGTTGACCAACATCAGATGTAATAAAAGCGTCGCCACCAGTCAATTCATATAACTTTTGTACAACATATTGTGGCTTCACGATTTGAGAAGCTTCGTCGTACTTTAAGCAATCTTTTTTACGCCACTCATTAATCTGCTCCCACCACGCGGCAACTTTCTCACCGTTTTTACGTGGGCCAGCAGCCTTGAGTTGCGCAGTCATTTCCTGCAACACTTCTTTTAGGTTACCAACAATGGGAACATCAACCTTCACACGCTTAGAAATCACAGAAGGATCGATGTCGATATGAATAATTTTTCTTGGATGGCTTGCAAAGTGAATGGTGTTGCCAATCACGCGGTCATCAAAACGCGCACCAATCGCAATCAACACATCACTGTGTTGCATCGCCATATTCGCTTCATAAGTTCCGTGCATACCAAGCATGCCAACAAATTGCGGGCTACTTCCCGGAAATCCACCAAGGCCCATCAAGGTATTGGTCACTGGATAACCCAGTAAGTCAGCGAATTCTTTCAGTTCTGGCGCTGCGTCAGCCAAAATCACGCCTCCACCAGTATAGATGTAGGGGCGCTGTGCCTCTTGCAATAAGCTTACAGCCTTACGGATCTGACCGCTATGTCCCTTGACTACAGGGTTATAGGAGCGCATCTCCAAGGTTTCTGGATAAACAAATGGGCCCTTAGCGGCAGAGATGTCTTTTGGAATGTCGATCAATACTGGACCTGGACGACCGGTCTGCGCAATATGAAAGGCTTTCTTCAAAACCAAAGGAAGATCTTTTACATCTTTTACTAAGAAGTTGTGCTTCACAATTGGACGAGTAATGCCAACCGTATCGGCTTCTTGGAAAGCATCTTCACCAATGGCATATGTTGGTACGTTACCGCAGAGGATCACCATGGGGATCGAATCGGTATAAGCAGTCGCTATTCCGGTAACCGCATTGGTTACCCCTGGACCAGATGTGACTAATGCAACGCCAACCTTACCGGTTGCACGTGCATAACCATCGGCCGCATGAACTGCTGCTTGCTCATGGCGCACAAGAATGTGCTCAAACTTGTCTTGTTTAAAAATTTCATCGTAGATAAAGAGAACAGAGCCGCCTGGGTAACCCCAAACGTATTCAACCCCTTCTTTGTGCAAAGCCTGCACAATCATCTCCGCACCAATGATTTCTGGAGGTGCGGCTACGATATTTGGATTTGCTGAGTCTTTATTAGCTTTAGTAGCTAAAAATTCGGCGCTGCTTGTATTCATTTTCTTTCGTCCTTTGCAATTTTCGGCAAAAAATTGTTTGGTCTGTTCTATCTCTTGCTTATGGCCCGAGTTCGAACGGCGCTGCTACCGGAAAAACCACTTCGTAAATGAGAATCTTGGTAGTAAGCCTTATATTCTATAGCAATCCCCTAAAATATCCCAATTCTCACCGATTCAGGTCTAATTCAACGCATGGCATCAGCCCAAGAACTATCTGATTTTCTAAGCAGTGTTGAGAAGCGCGCATTTAAGCAAGCGATCTATGCCGTGCGTGATGAGGACGCTGCCTTAGATATTGTTCAAGATGCCATGATCAAGCTGGCAGAAAAATACGGTGATAGGCCAGCAGCTGAACTACCCTTGGTATTCACCAGAATCTTGCAAAACCGGGTTCATGACTGGTTTCGACGTCAAAAGGTCAGAAACGCCTGGGTCACCCTCTTTTCTAATATGGGCAAGAAAACTGATGAAAACGATGATTTTGACCCTTTAGAGTCACTTTCAGCCCCAGATGACAGTGAAATTCACCAAGATGGCGCCCAAAAGCTCGAACAAAGTCAGCTTTTACAGGCTTTGGAGTCAGAAATTGCTAAATTACCTGTACGTCAACGAGAAGCCTTCCTGATGCGTTATTGGGATGAGCTAAGTATTACTGAGACCGCTAAAGCAATGGGTTGTAGTGAAGGAAGTGTCAAAACCCATTGTTCTAGAGCCACACAAACCCTAGCTAAAGCATTGAAATTAAAAGGAATTACGCTGTGAAACACCAAGATAAGCAATTTACCGAGACCCAAGCAGACCAATTTGGCCGTGCTAGTGCCGCCCTTCTGAGCCAGAGCGCTCAGAGCCTGCCTGCTGGCATTAAAGACCGCCTCCATGCTGCCCGTATGAAGGCCCTTTCTGTCAGAAAAGCAGAAAAAGTACTTGCTCAAAAGCCAGTATTCGCTGGTATTACTGGCAACTGGAATGCTGGATCTAATGGAATTTGGGACACAGTAGGTTGGATAGCGCCACTAGTGGTTTTAGTATTTGGACTCATTGGTATTGCCCAATGGCAAGATGATTCACGTATCAACGATATCGCCGAAGTAGATGCAGCGCTATTGTCCGATGATGTCCCACCAGACGCTTATGCAGACAGTGGCTTTTTGGCCTTTCTTAAAAATGGCCCTCTATCTGATTCTGGCGATGATGTTGCAGACTCAGTGCAAAGCAAATAATTTCACACCAATAGATGTTACCTAAACCGAAGTCATTGATTGCTAGCGCTTATGTAGCGTTGGGAATATGTGTGCTTGGTTTTAACGTCTCTTCTGCTGTAGCGCAATCTGGGCCAAGTGCTGCACATGGAAAATCTGCAGCCATTCCAGAAAAGAAACCTGACGGCACATGGGAAAATCTGAAGCCTGCACAACAACAAATTCTGGCTCCACTGGAAAGTGATTGGGATTACATGCTCCCTGATAGCCGCAAGAAATGGATGCAGGTGGCTAATATCTATCCCAAGATGAGCGAGCAAGATCAACAACGTTTGCAATCCCGCATGACTGGCTGGTCAAAGCTTTCTCAAAAAGAACGTCGCCTTGCCCGAGAAAACTATTTAAGCAGTTTGAAGTTTCCTGCTGAGAAAAAAGCAGAAGCTTGGACTGCTTATCAAAAACTGAGTGATGAGCAAAAGAAAAAATTGGCTGATACCCAAGTTAAGAAAAAGCCAAGCGCTATCAGTGCACCTACGCTTCAGCAACATTCAGTGAATCTCACTGGTACCCCTCCACCGCCAGCACCCAATCCTAGAAGCATACCGACTGCAGAAGCCACGCCCGCCCCTGAAGGCAGCTCATCTAATAATTAGATTTTTAACTTATCCTAAAGCGGTGCTATGACGCCCACTGAACTTAGCGTATTACCCTCTCCGCAATTTTGGCGCCGCGTTTCATGCTGCATGTATGAGCAACTCGTACTTCTTGGAGTAATTGCTCTGACCTTTTTAGTCCCCAATCTCGCTCTAGGCGTTTTGTTTGGAGTATCACTGCCCAGTTGGCTCAGCTTCTTATATCTCTATACCGTCTTGGGAATTTACTTTGTTTGGTACTGGACAAAATCGGGTCAAACACTAGCGATGCAAACCTGGCGCATTCGGATGATCGATCAAAGGGGGTACACCCTCAAAAGACGTCAAGCCTTATGGCGCTACATCTATGGCTCTCTCTGGATCATCCCTTGCGTTCTATTGCAGTGGGTGTTTCATTTAGAGGAATGGCAAATCATTGAGATGCTCTTTGCGGTAGCCCTCTTTTTTTGGCCTCTCACGATTTATCTAGATCGCAAAGCGCCATTGCAACGTCAGAGTTGGGCCGATCGTTTTGCAGATACTCGCCTCGTTGAATTACCTAAAAACTTAGTAACTCTCTCTTAAGCATTCAATCGCAGTAGCAGCTTGGATTTTTTTTCCAAAGCGGTAGCCTGCAGCCTGGCAAGCAATGACTCCAAAACAAATTCCCATGAGGAGTGCCTGCCCAAAAGCGTTAAATTCGATTTCCATGACATAGCGTCCTAAAGCCCAGGCAGCCATTCCAGCTGCAAGACCAGCTAAGGTACCGGCAACTAAACCAATCACGAGAAGCTCAAGGCGAGCAATGTTAGCCAATGTTTTACGTGATGCGCCAATGGCTTTTAACAATGCTGCATTTCTAAAGCGTTCATCTTGAGTAGCAGAAATCGCAGCCATGAGGACTAAAACTGCAGCAGCGATGGTAAATGCAAACAACAAGCCCAATGCAGCGGAGAGTTTATTTAAGACATCTTGTATCTGTCTTAATGAGGCAGATACATCAACGACGGTCAGGTTGGGATAGGCCTGACTCATCTGATAATTAAGGACTTCTTGATCTGGAGCTTGATAGTAGGAGGTAATCCAAGATTGTGGTGAACTACTTAATTGAGCGGGCGGCATGATCACAAAGAAATTCACCCGCATTGAGCCCCAATCTAATTTACGAAGTGATGTAATTGGTGCGGTAATTTTTTCACCTGCTACCTCAAAAGTTAGCTGATCACCCAGCTTGAGCTTTAAGGTTTTAGCGATTCCGGTTTCTAGGGAGATTTGTGGGCTATCACCAGAGATCCATTTACCCTCAGTAATCCGGTTACCTGGCGGCAATTGATCGGTATAGGAAAGATTAAATTCTCGATCCACTAAACGCTTAGCGTTATCTTCCACAAAATCATTCGGAGAAATGTCGCGTTCATTCATCGCTACTAAACGGCCTCGCACCATAGGATAAAACTCTGGTTTTGATACGCCAGCATTCACTAAGGACTGGGTAATCTCTGCTTTTTGCTGACCCTGCACATTAATCATGAATCGATTAGGTGCATCTGCTGGGATATTACCTTGCCAAGTACTCAGTAAATCTTGGCGCAATAACAAGATCATCAACAAAGCCATCAATGCAATGCCAAGTGAGGTAATTTGCATTACCGCATAACCAGAACGCCTGCTTTGGGCAGTGATTGCAAAACGAATAGCGAAATTCTGTGTCGTAATTCTGCTCAGGAGCTTGAGAACGAGCCAAGCACATCCTGCAAAAATAACCAATGCACCACCAAAACTCAGGCCAGCCCAAAACGCTAATTTCCAATCGCGTGCTGCAAGTGCGATCAATATGGCTGCCGTACCCAAACCAAAGATCGCCACCCAAATAGAGGAGCTATTAATGCCTTCGAATTCTTTGCGGATGAGTCGTATCGGTGAAACCTTGACCAAGGCAAATAGCGGTGGCCCAGCAAAGCCAATTAATAAGAACCAGGCAAAGAGTGAGCTCCACACAATCGGCCAGATTGAGACACTAGGCAAGTTGGTCAAAATCAAATTACCCAATAAGAAAGTCAGCACTAGTTGAACGAAATAGCCAAGAGCGGACCCTAAGACAGCAGCCAAGATACCTAAACTGAGAATCGTGGTGATTTGTTTTTTTAGAATGATGGCTGCAGTAGCACCAAAACATTTGAGGACAGCACAACCATCAGCTTGTTTCAGCGCATAACGGCGCGCAGATAAAGCAATGGCCACCGCTGCAACCATCGCAGTTAAGACAGCTATTAAAGATAGAAAGCGCTCTGCTCGTTCCAAGGTCTTACGCATGACAGGCTGGGCATTTTCGAGCGTCTCAATCCGCAAACCGCGTAGCCCCTCAGAATCGATATAGCTTTTTGCCCATTTTTCATAAGATTGCACTTGCTCATCGGGGCCAGCTAGAAGCAATCGATAAGTCACCCTGCTGCCAAGACCGATCAAACCGGTTTCTGACAAATCCTCTAATGCCATCATGACGCGCGGGGCAAAGTTCATAAAGCCAGCACCACGGTCAATTTCACGCTCAAGTACACCAGCAATCAGAAATGATTTCTGTCCAAGACTGAGTTGATCTCCAAGCTTTGCTTGCAAACTTGCCAGCATGACTGGATCAATCCAAACGGAACCGGGTGATGGTCCTGAGTTGAATGTAGCGTTACTAGACTGAACCTGTAGCGCGCCTCGTAATGGGTAGAGTGGGCTGACTGCTTTTAAAGAAGCTAACTTACTGTGCGTCCCAACACTTGCCATACTAGGGAACACAATGGTTTGCGCTACCTGCAGCCCTCTACTCCGTGCCTCAAGCAGAAAACGCTCTGCTAATGGTTGATCTGCTGCAATCAGCACATCCGAGGCCAGTAATTGGCGAGCATCAAACTGGAACGCCCTTTGCATGCGATCAGCTAGGAAGCTGACACTCGATAATGCAGTCACTGAAAGTGTAAGCGCTACAAATAGCCAGGCTAACTCATGAGAGCGCAGCTCCTGCTTTAAACCCCTCAAAAAGCTTACGAATGACTGTTTCAAATTGCCTGAATCTGACCGCCATCCACGCGCATGACGGTACCAGTAATAAAGGATGCATTCTGGCTAGCTAAAAAGGCAGCAGCATCGCCATACTCTTTGGGATCGCCGTAACGACCCATCGGAATCTGTCTCAAACTAGCTTTCACCACCTCTTCATAAGCAGTATTTTCGCGCTTTGCTCTTGCCTCATCCAATTGGCGCAAGCGATCAGTTGCAACCCGACCTGGCATGATGACGTTTACGGTAATGCCTTCGTGAGCTACTTCGGCAGCCAATGTTTTAGACCATGCTAATAGCGCCGCACGCAAGGTATTTGAAATCGCTAAATTTTTAATTGGGGCAATGGCGCCTGAGGTGGTGCTGGTAATAATACGGCCCCATTTACGCTGACGCATCCCCGGTAAAACACGATCGGTAATCGCGATGAGCGATAAGACCATATCGTTAAAACTTTTTTGCCAGAGTGCAGGATCTTGTCCGGCAGCTGGGGTTGGAGGTGGTCCACCAGTGTTGTTAATCAAAATATCAATTGGACCAAGCTCTTTTTCTACTTTTGAAATTAAGCTATCAATGACAGATGCATCCGAAAGATCCCAGTTCAAGGCCAAGGCTGTTCCGCCGGCAGCATGTATGAGCTCCACCGATTTTTGCAAACCTTCTGGACTTCGGCCAGTGACGGCAACCTTCACGCCCTCACGTGCTAATGAGACTGCCATTGCTTGACCCAAACCACGGCTAGATGCCATGACCAATGCGACTTTACCTTTGATTCCTAAATCCATTCTATCTCCCAGATCGCTATTTATAGATACAACTTATCATAGTCTTACTGCCCTAAAGGCTTAGGCAGATTAGCAGCATATTTATCTAGTTGAAGCTCGTACTCTTTGAAGATCTCAGCAAGAGCCTGCTGCTGACCTAATACTAATGAGCCCGGTGTATTGTCTTTTAGAGCAATCCGCTTGGTATAGCGATTAGTGCCAATAATGGGGTTAGTCTTACCAGCACTTTCGACCGTCAGAAAAAACTCAATACTGACCACGGCCTCCGGTCTGACACGATAGTCCCCGTAGAATTCATTCACGCTTGCCTGCAAGGTGTAATACGGAAAGAAGCTATTACTCTGCCCTACGGCTGCAGAGAAAATGCCTGACTGATTGATCCATTGGCGCTCTGCATTCGAAATCATTTCAGCGGGAAGTGTGGTGTAGACGTTATAGAAATCCTTTTCAAAACGTTGATCACCTAGGCGGTAAACCAAAGATCTACCGTCGAATGGCGCTGCGACGGAAACAGAACCAATCTTGAGCCAAAAGCTTGTACGCGTCTTTAAGGGCTCGCCACTGCGTTCAGGGTTGACCAGGAAGCTAGTAGGAGTCACGGGGCCACGGGTTGGCAGTGAGCAGGCAACTAGACCTAAAACTACTACAGATAAAATAATGCGCTTGATCATTTTTGAGCTCCAGACTGTCCTTGCGTACCATTTAACGGAGGCACTATTCTTGGCGGCGGCTCACCCCAAATCAAACTCGACGGAGATTGGCTCGCGATACGACTGAACTCATTAAGGTTTTCAGTGGTTTGCTTCAAGTTTTCAACCGTTGTAGCAGTATCGCCCTGAATGCTGGTCACAGTTTGGCGCAATGACACCATGGTGCCAATGAGTTCGCGCACGAGGACATTGAGTTCATCTTTGTCAGTGGCCTTAGCAATGCGAGCAAGAATTAGATTCATCGATTGAACAGAGCCAACCAGACCCTGATTGCCCTTACCATCGCCTGCCATTAAAGAATTCAGATTAACCATGAGTTGATCAATATTGGAATTATTTAATGCAGTAACAAATTTCTGGAGCCCCATAATGATTTCATCTGCCTGATTTGGGAGAGATGGAATGACGGGTTCAGCTGGCTGCCACTTGTACCGCAGTAGCTCATAATCAGAATCCCCGGTATTGAAATCAAACTCAACATAATTAACGCCAGTGATCCCCATAGACTTCACGCGTGCTCGTAGATTATTTTTTACAAAATCCTCAATCTGCTGTTCGGTCAACTTATCACCAAAGATTTGCATCCTGACAACAACATACTGAAGGCGTTTTTCAAATGGAACATCTTTTTCGTAAATATCACCAGAAAGCCCAATCAGGGTCACCTGACCTACCTTCACACCCCTAAAGCGGACTGCAGCGCCAGTATCTAAGCCCGTAACAGACTGTTTGAGATAAGTTTCTACCATGAAAGATTTTTTAAATAGCTGTCCTGATCCAAAGATCAAAACAATCGCTATTAGCACTCCGATTGCGGCAAGTACAAAAACGCCTAAACGAAAATAATTTGGATTTGAGTTGTTGCTCATGCTACTTCCTTGCTCATCATGCGATTAAAGAATTGATGCACCCTTGGGTCGGGACTGCTATCTCTTAACACTTTCGGATCGCCTTGGGCAATGATTCCTTTGGCGCCCTTATCCAACATAATTACCTTATCTGCAATGGCATAAATACTGGCTAATTCATGCGACACAATCACGAAAGTAATGCCTAAATTTTTAGAGAGATCCAGAATCGTGCTATCTAGATCAGCTGAGGTAATCGGGTCTAAACCTGCTGAGGGTTCATCTAAGAACAAAATCAGAGGGTCTAGAGCCATCGCTCTGGCAATTGCAGCACGCTTTTGCATACCACCGCTAATCTCGTTAGGCATATAAGATTCATAAGGCAGAAGGCCTACTAGATCTAACTTACAACGTGCTAACAAGTCCATCTGATCTTGTGTCAGGTTGGTGTACTCCTGCATAAACAACGTGACATTATCTAGTAAGTTCATAGAACCAAATAACGCACCCTGCTGATACATCACTCCAAAGCTAGTCATGATCTTTTGGCGCTCTGTACCAACTGCAGTGGTAATGTTTTGATCCTCGATGAGCACATCACCAGCTAAGGGTTGATGTAAGCCAAAGAGATTTTTGAGTAAGCTAGATTTACCGCATCCAGAACCGCCCAGAATGACAAATATTTCGCCGTAGTTAACTGAGAAGTTAAGATTTTGCAGCAGAATATTTGAGCCATAACCTACGGTCAAATTCTGAACATCAATAGCGAGTCCGTTCTGGTCCATTAAAAGCCCGTCTTATAAGAGATATAAGCAAAAATACCATCAACTAGAACAATCATCACAATACTGCTGACCACTGCACGCGTAGCAGAGATACCCACTGCCGCAGCACCAGTGCCTGTTTGCATACCACGCAGGCAACCCACAGCAGAAACTACCACGCCAAATAAGGTGGCCTTAATTAATCCAGAGCCAATATCCTCAATCGTTACTGTCTGCAACATCCCATTCCAGAAATTAATAAATGGGATGTCATACGCCAGCATCGTTACCATAGAGGCAAAGATACTCACGATGTCAGCATATAAAGTCAGTACCGGCATAACTAAGGTTCCAGCGAGTACCCGAGGTACTACTAAAAAACGAATTGGGCTCAGCCCACCAGTAACTAATGCATCGACCTCACTATTTACGGTCATCGTGCCAATCTCTGCTGCAAAGGCAGCAGATGAGCGACCTGCCAACAAGATAGCAGTAATCAGAGGGCCCATTTCACGGACGACTCCTAATGCAGCCAAGGGGCCAACAAAAGAGACTGCACCAAATTGCTTCATACCAATGGCTGCCTGAAAAGACAAAATAACACCAATCAAAAAGGATACTAAACCCACGATCGGCAATGCAGCAATGCCAGCTTGGACGGCGGTATTCACAAAATCACCCCAGCGCACCTGGTTTGGATGACGCAATGACCAGAAAAGATCAGCTGCTAAATGTCCAGTAAACGTAATCAGGCCCTTGGCATCATCTAAGAGATTTTGTGTTGCCATGCCAGTGCTTACAATAAAACCTCTCTTAGCTTTTACTGCTAGTACTGGGAATAAATTACTAATGGGATCAAATTCTTTTAACAGAGGTTCGTAGCGGGGATCTAATCCCACCAGGGAAAATTGACCGCCTGCTTTTTGTTGTGCTTCCTCAATATCGATTAAAAAAGCAATCCCAGAACCATCTAGTGATGAGATGTTCGTCGCATCAAAAATTAAGGAATGATTACCCGAACTCTGAAGCCAACTATTTTGTTGTGCTCGTATTTGAGTCCAGACATTTGTCAGCGAATAGACATCTACTTTGCCAGTAATTACCACCTTTGCTGTTTGAGGGTCGACCAAGACCCACTTCGCAATGGAAGCATCAACGCTAGGACTATTAATATCAATGGGCATTATCAAAAAATGGGGGTCTAGAAGGCTATCTGTCAGGGTTTGAATGATCTTATCCCAACTATAAGGGATCTTGATGAAGGGCTGGAGAAAGTGAAAAGGGCCCAGTTTTTCAACTAGGCCCTCAATAAGATGGTGCGGCTGGCAGGAATTGAACCCACGACCCCTTGGTTCGTAGCCAAGTACTCTATCCAACTGAGCTACAGCCGCAACAGCCATAATTATGCCATGGAAGAGAAAAACTACATTACACCCCCTGGCCACGAACGCATCAAAGCCGAGCTTCTAAAGCTCTTGAACGTCGATCGGCCTGAAGTTGTCCGGGTCGTTCACTGGGCAGCCTCGAATGGCGATCGCTCCGAAAACGGGGACTATATCTACGGTAAAAAACGGCTGCGGGAGATTGACCGTCGCATTCGGTTTCTGAATCAACGCCTGGAATTTGCTGTCGTTGTCGATAACGTAGCCAGAAAAAATGGAGATGCTGACGCAGACCAAGTCTTCTTCGGGGCCACTGTGACCTACTCACCATTAAAAGGATTGGAGGCTGGAAAAGAAACTGTGATCACCATTGTTGGGGTTGATGAGGTTGATCTGGAGAAAGCGCATGTGAGCTGGGTATCGCCGATTGCCAAGGCATTAATCAAAGCAAAGTTGGGTGATAGTGTTGTGATCCAAACGCCCACAGGACCTTGTGAGATTGAAATACGAGACGTCCAGTATCTCTAGGCAGCTTGCAAAACTTAGACTGCTCGAGTGCGAGTGACCCGCATGACATCGTGATTCGCACGCAAGCTACGCATTACTTTAGATAAATGCAGACGGTCATATACCTGGATGGTGAAACGGATAGTAACTGAGTCTTCTTTATAGCGATCTTCCATGGATACATTCATGATGTTTGAATCAGCAGAGGTCACACTACTAGCGACCCGCGCAAGTACACCCTTGCCTTGATGCGTATCAATCGCTAAATCTACTTCGAACTCGCGATGCACTTCCTTGCCCCACTCTACCTCTACCCACTTATCGCCATCTTTTGACAACATGCGTAGTGCGACTGGACAGTCGTTGGCATGAACTTGCAAACCTTCGCCTTTACCAAGATAGCCAATGATGTTATCACCTGGAATCGGATGGCAACAAGTCTGAAAGCTAATGGAATTCCCTTCACGTCCATCAACCAAAATGGCCTGGCGCTGATGGTGGTGCGCTTCTGAAGTAGCCGCTATCCAATCGGCTGCGCCTAAACGCATTTGCTCACTACCACCTTCATCATCAATCAAGATCTTGAGACGAATCGCTAACTCTTGCGGTGATCTGCGTCCTAAAGCAATATTGACACAGGCCTCTTCGCGGGTTTTATCACCCGTCCAGTGCAACAGTTTTTCCCAGATCTCTGGAGTCAACAAGGCAGCATCAACACCCTGCTGACGCAGACTATTAGCCAAGAGACGTTCACCTAGCTGCAACGATTCTGAATAGTGTTTAGTTTTTAAGGAATGACGTATCGATGCACGGGCTTTACCTGTACGCACAAAGACTAACCAACCAGGGTTTGGTTGTGAACTAGCTGAAGTGATTACCTCAATAATGTCACCATTCTTCAGTTCGCTTCGCAGTGGCAGTTGCACACCATTAATCTTTACGGCAACGCAAGTATTTCCAACATCGCTGTGAATCGAGTATGCAAAGTCGAGTGCAGTAGCGCCTCTCGGTAACGCCCTAATTTGTCCCTTAGGAGTGAATACATAAACTGCATCAGGGAACAGATCAATCTTGACGTGTTCTAAGAACTCTTGCGAGTCACCGCTACTATCCTGAATATCAATCAGCGATTGTAACCACTGGTGAGCACGGTTTTGCACTTCACTCATATCTGGTGAGCCATCTTTGTAGGCCCAATGAGCAGCAACTCCAGCCTCAGCTACTGCATGCATATCGGCCGTACGAATCTGAAACTCTACTGGCACCCCTGATGGACCCAAGAGCGTGGTATGCAGTGATTGATAGCCATTTAACTTTGGAATGGCGATGTAATCCTTGAACTTACCAGGCATAGGCTTGTAAAGAGAATGCAAGATGCCGAGTGCGCGATAGCACTCATCGATACTACCCACTGTTACACGGAAGGCATAAACATCTAAGACTTGAGAAAAACTCACATGCTTGATGCGCATCTTGTTGTAGATGCTATAGAGCGTTTTCTCACGACCACGTAAATCTACTTCGAGATTGGCTTTTAAAAATGCCGTGCGTGAGCTCTGCAAAATCTTTTCAATGATTTCCTTACGATTACCACGTGCCTTTTTTACTGCGCTCTCAATCACCCGAAAGCGCATTGGCATGGAATAACGGAAGCTTAAATCCTGCAAATCACGATAAATAATATTTAAGCCTAGGCGGTGAGCAATCGGCGCATAGATCTCAATAGTTTCTGCGGCAACCCTACGGCGCTTTTCCATGGGAACCGCATCTAAGGTCCGCATATTGTGCGTACGATCGGCTAGCTTAACTAAGATGACGCGGACATCGCGCGCCATTGCCATAAACATTTTACGAAAGCTCTCTGCTTGTGCTTCTGCATTACTCTGGAACTCTAATTTATCAAGCTTAGTCAGACCTTCTACTAACTCAGCAACCTTGGTACCAAACTTTTGAACCAAATCCGCATTGGTAGAGCCAGTGTCTTCAATCACATCATGCAATAAGGCAGCCATGATTGACGGCGCGTCTAATCGCCAGGTAGCGCAGAGCTCTGCTACAGAAACAGGATGGGTAATATAAGGCTCACCGCTATGGCGGTATTGACCTAAGTGAGCAGCATCAGCAAAGTGAAACGCTTTTTTAACTTGTGTAACTTCATCCGGCTTTAAGTAAGTCAGTTTCGAGAGCAAGTTCTCGATGGAAACAACTTGGTGTTTTAAAGGCTTAGCAGGCGCAGAAGTTGGCCCGAATAAATGCCGGATCGATTGCGCTAGCAATGTCGCCAGAATAGATTTTTTACTAGGGTCTTGATTGATTTGTTTGGGCGTATCTGAAGCCGTATTCAACAACTCAGCTTGGATAGCCCCTAGCGAGGACTCGTTAGGCGAGACTTCTCCAGCTAATTCTGCTGTTTTGGCTGCACCTAAAGGGAGCTCCACAACGGAACTCCTAAATTACAAAGGTACTTTGGTCAACATGTCACGGTCGGTCACACCAGCAGCAACTTCACGCAATGCAACTACTGTGGCTTTATCTTTGGACTCAACACGTGGGGAGTGACCTTGAACCAATTGGCGAGCGCGATAAGTCGCAGCCAAAACCAGTTCAAAACGATTTGGGATAGTTTTAAGACAATCTTCTACAGTGATACGGGCCATGCTGAACTCACTTAAATTTAGCTTCAATACCTATAGAATAACTGATTAGACCCCAAGGCGCCTTAAAAGGGCTGGATTTCTGGCCATAGCAGGCCCAGAACGCAGGCGGCTGGAGGCCAAAATCTGCTTCAGATCAACCAGGGCCTGATCAAAAGAGTCATTCACCACAATATAGTCAGCCTCATGGGCATGCAGTAGTTCGACATGTGCAGCAGCCAATCGTCTGGCAATAGTGGCTTCATCGTCCTGCCCGCGCTTACGCAGACGCTCCTCTAAAGCTTCAATTGAAGGCGGAAAAATAAAGATCCACTGTGCTGCTGGAATCAATTTCCGAATTTGCTGCGCGCCTTGCCAATCGATCTCAAGTACTACATCACTACCCGCTTGCATTTGTGATTCGATCCAAGGTTTCGATGTGCCATAAAAATGGCCATGCACTTCTGCCCATTCTAAAAAGTGACCCTGATCTTTTTCACGAGTAAATTCTTCTTTGGATACAAAGCGATAATTTTTACCATCTACCTCACCAGACCGAGGTGCTCGTGTCGTAGTTGATAGAGATAATTTCAAACCCGGATCCGCTTTGAGTAGCGCATCGACCAAAGAAGATTTGCCGGCACCGGATGGCGCAACAATCATCAACATGCTGCCTTGATATGGTGGGGTTTGGTTTGCCTTAGTCATGATTCAATTGTACGGATTACTCTAAGTTTTGTACTTGTTCGCGCATTTGCTCTATCAAGAGCTTGAGCTCTAGGGCTGCCTGGGTGCATTCTTCAGAAACCGACTTTGAGCTGAGGGTATTCGCTTCACGGTTTAGCTCTTGCATCAAAAAGTCTAAACGTTTACCAACAGGGCCTTTGCCAGCTAGTGCAGTGTCAACAGCTTGAAGATGCGTCTTCAAACGAGCAAACTCTTCTGCGATATCAATACGCACTGCATAGAGCACAACCTCTTGACGAATGCGTTCCATGAGTTCAGTGCCAGACCCGCTGACATTTTTTCCATGTTCCTGAGCAGCTAAAGCCTCTGATAAACGTTCCGTCAGTTTTTTTTGATACTGCGCCACATATTCTGGAACCTTAGGCTCAATCGTCTTGACGATGGCACGCATCTTGCCAGTGATGCTAGTAAGAACACTAACTAAGGCTTTGCCTTCTGCATTCCGGCTTTCGCTTAAAACAGCCAATGCTGCTTTGCCAGCTTCGACGGTAGCTGCAATCCAACCTTCTTCCTCACCACGCGGCTCAGCAACAACTCCTGGCCACCGCAGGACATCGGAAATGCTTAACTCTCGTGCATCTGTGAAAATTTCTTGGGCTTGAGCTTGCAGAACCTTCAATGCCTCTAAGCGATCTTGATTTAAGGCACCCAGGGCCTGAGGATTGGCTTTGGCAGCCCCACCACTGTTATTAATGCGCCAAGCCGCCCTAAATTCGACTTTTCCTCGGGAAAGACTCTGGGTCACCAGCTCCCGCAAGGCAGGCTCGGCCCCGCGGCATTCGTCTGGAAGACGAAATCCTAAATCCAGAAAGCGGCTATTCACAGCCCGACATTCCACCTGCAGATCAGCAACTACGCCAGCTCCCAGGGAGACTTGGCGAGAAGCGCTGCCATAACCAGTCATGCTCGATATCATAGGGACATTGTAGATTCTTTATAGACGCATAGACTAATTGCAGATCAACCTTAGGACCAAAAGCTCATGAGTACCCCGAACCCCGCCAATATCACCCGTCCAAGTGGGCGTAAGCCAAAAGACCTGCGCCCCGTCACAATTACTAGGGCATTTACTAAACATGCTGAAGGCTCTGTACTGATTGCTTTTGGGGACACCAAGGTACTGTGCACTGCCAGCATTCTAGATAAGGTACCACCACATAAAAGAGGTTCAGGTGAAGGTTGGGTGACCGCTGAATACGGCATGCTCCCCCGCTCTACTCATACCCGCAGTGATCGAGAAGCAGCTCGCGGAAAACAATCCGGGCGTACTCAAGAAATTCAGCGCCTCATTGGTCGCGCTATGCGTAGTATTTTCAATCTTGAAATTTTGGGTGAGCGCACCATTCACTTAGATTGCGATGTCTTGCAAGCTGATGGTGGCACACGTACTGCTGCAATTACTGGCGCTTATGTTGCTGCGCGTGATGCAGTGAATCACTTACTTCAAAGTGGTGTTCTGACTCAAGACCCCATCATTGATAGCGTAGCTGCTATCTCCGTTGGAATCTATCAAGGCACTCCTGTTCTCGATTTAGATTACCCAGAAGACTCCTCTTGTGACACTGACATGAATGTCGTCATGACTGGTAAGGGCGGCATGATTGAAGTGCAAGGCACTGCAGAAGGTCCAGCATTCTCTAGACCCGAGCTCAATGCCCTGTTAGATCTGGCGGAGCAAGGTATTCGAGAGCTCTCTCACTTACAAATAGAAGCATTGAAGTAATCCGTTTGATTAGCTCTACTTCCTGAGTTGAATAGTTAATGCAAAAGCTCGTTCTCGCTTCTAATAATGCTGGCAAGCTGAAAGAATTTCAGGCACTCTTGGCGCCCTTTCACTTTGAGGTCATACCGCAAGGAGTGCTCGGCATTACGCCTGCCGAAGAACCATATAACAGCTTTATTGAGAATGCCCTTGCTAAAGCACGTCATGCCAGTAGCGCTAGTGGTTTACCTGCTTTAGCCGATGATTCTGGCATTTGTGCCCACGCACTCCATAACAGACCTGGTGTTCACTCTGCTCGCTATGCTGGCGAGCAAGCAAATGATGCTGCTAATAATCAAAAGCTCATTTCTGAATTAAGTAATCAATCTGATCGCAGCGCACATTATGTTTGCGCCTTAGTCCTGGTCAATAGTGCTGATGATCCTAGCCCTCTCATTGTGGAAACCAGCTGGCATGGCTTGATCGTGGATGAAGCGACAGGCAACAATGGCTTTGGTTATGACCCTTATTTTTTCTTGCCTGAGCTTAATAAAACCGTTGCAGAACTTGATCCTGTGCAAAAGAATTTAATCAGTCACCGTGGTCAAGCCTTACGTGAACTGATTAGTCAATTACAGTTGCGCACTTAATCGCTGTGATCAATCCCATTGCGCTAACAGCCCTGCCGCCTCTGGCTTTGTATATTCATTTTCCGTGGTGTGAAAAGAAGTGTCCCTACTGCGACTTTAATTCGCATCAAATTAAAGATGCCGCAAATCTTGCAGGTGGTTTTGATGAGCAGCGCTATATCAATGCCCTAATTGCCGATCTTGAAACTGAGCTACCGAATATTTGGGGGCGCCACGTTCACAGTATTTTTATTGGTGGTGGTACGCCAAGCTTGTTATCGGCTGCTGGCATGGATCAGTTACTGTGCGCGGTTCGCGCCCGCATCAATTTAGAGCCAGATGCAGAGATCACCATGGAGGCCAATCCTGGCTCAGTGGAGGCAGAGAAATTGGCTGGCTTTGCTAAAGCTGGCATCAATCGGGTGTCTTTAGGCATCCAGAGCTTTCAAGATGAACAGCTCAAGGCGCTGGGGCGCATTCATAATGGTGTAGAAGCAAAATGTGCAGTAGAGATTGCACTGGCTAACTTTAAGTCTGTTAATTTAGACCTGATGTATGGCTTACCCAATCAAAGCCTTGAAGCTGCAAGGTCAGATATCGAAACGGCACTCTCTTTTCAGACGCCTCACCTCTCGCTTTACAACCTCACGCTTGAGCCCAATACTTATTTTGCGAATTTTCCTCCCAAGTTACCAAGTGATGATGAGATCGATGCGATCTTCGAACAAAACTTAGCACTACTCACTGGGGCAGGCTATCAGCGTTATGAAGTTTCTGCTTATGCCAAGAAAGATCAGGAATGTAAACACAATCTGAACTACTGGCGCTTTGGTGATTACATTGGTATTGGCGCTGGCGCCCACGGTAAGATTTCTTATCCAGCAAAAATTACTCGTCAAGTACGAGAGCGGCATCCTGAAACTTATATGCAGGCAATGGAGACCAAAGGCAATGCCTTAATTGAGTCACGAGAAATCTCTGTCAAAGATCTTCCCTTTGAATTTATGCTCAATACCTTAAGACTGACGGATGGCGTTGATACTAATACCTTCAGTGAGCGCACTGGCTTGCCTTTGAACGTCATTAGTAAAGGCCTAGATGCAGCGAGTAAAAAAGGTTTGCTAGATGAGAACCCAAGTAAGCTCAAAGCAACGAGTTTGGGTCTACGCTACTTGAACAATCTTCAAGAAATGTTTTTGGACTAAGGTTAGTTTACTTACCAGTCCAAACGGGCGGCTCACCTTTTAAGAAGGAAGCGACGCCGTTTTTAAAATCGTTACTGCCATATGTCTCACGAATGAGATCTTCGCAATCTGGTAGTTGATTGGCAATAATTCTGGCCATGATGAGTTTGCTAGCTTTTTGAGTAATGGGAGCCAGTTTAGATAAGCGCTCCGCTAAAGCATCTGCTTCTTTACCCAGTTGATCGGGATCGTAAGTAGCTAATAAATAAGCTTGGCTTTTAAGTTCGCTTGCTGGAATCATTTCCGCCAAGAGGAGCATGCGCCGAACGATATTCATCCCCATGTGAGCAACTAACCAGGCAATATTGCCGGGATAGAGGCAGTTACCCAGAGTTCTAGCAATGGGCACACCAAACTTAGCATCAGGTGTGGAGATCCTAAAGTCGCAGCAAGTAGCAATGGCAAGACCACCGCCCACTGCCATACCATCAATCACAGCGATCGTTGGTATTGACAATGTTGCCAAGGGATTTAAATAATCATGAATGGCTGCTTCATAGCGAACGCCATCTTCTCCATCTTTAAAACTCGTAAATTGCGCAATATCACTACCAGAGACAAAAGACTTTCCACCAGCACCCCGAAAGATGGCTACCCGAATGTTAGGATTCTTGGCAATGTCCTGACAAATCGATTGAAGACTTTCATACATGGCGACTGTCATGGCATTGAGTGCAGCCACGTGATCAAAAGTAATGTATGCAATCTTACCGCGCACTTCAAAGTTTACTTGCGCAACCTTAACGCCTTGATCTGCTTGCGTCATAAAGAAATCTTATTCCGCTTTAATATTTAAGCTCTTTACCAAGCGCTGGTATTTAGCAAGCTCACCAGTCAAGAACAGACTAAATGCGGCAGGTGTTGCAGGCCCTTCAGGCTGTAAGCCCTGTGAATCCAATGTCTTCTTGATTTGTGGATCTGCCATCGCTGCTTTTACTGCCTGATCGATCTTGTTTACTACCGCTGGATCCATGCCTTTAGGCCCCATGATGGAATACCAGTTCGTCACATCAAATCCAGTAATGCCGACCTCATTGAAGGTAGGTACGTTTGGCAGAATCGACAAACGTTTTGGAGTAGAAATCGCTAGCGCTTTTAAGCTGCCCTCTTTGATCTGCTGCAAGTTTGGTGGCAAGGTATCAAAGTTCATCGTAATCTGACCACCCAGCAAATCAATAATGGCTTGGCCACTACCTTTATATGGAACGTGATTTAACTCAATACCTGCAATCTTGGCAAACAAGGCGCCTGCTAAGTGTTGTGTACTACCAATCCCTGATGAGCCATAGGTCATCTGTCCTGGATTCGCCTTAGCAAGAGAAATTAATTGCGCAACTGTGTTCACCGGCAATGATGCTTTTACGACTAATACGTTTGGCACATAACCTAAATACGTAATGGGGGTGAAATCGGTTGCGGGATTGTATGGAACATTGGTTAGAACGAAGGGTGCAATAGCATTGGAATTAGAGTGGCCAACAAGTAAGGTATAGCCATCTGGATTGGATTTAGCGATCTGATCCGCAGCAATCGTACCCGCAGCTCCAGACTTATTTTCAACAATCACGCTCTGACCTAAGATTTCGCTCATCTTCGGCGCGATGGCACGAGCCACAATATCCGTGCCGCCACCGGGAGCAAAGCCTACGATCAGACGAATTGGCTTTGTTGGAAAGGCTTGCTGAGCGAACGCGAAAAATGATGCACAACTCAGTGCTGTAGCAATCAAACTACGTAGCACCCATTTTGGTAATTGAACCAACATACAGTCTCCAAATCTTGTTTTAGTTGTCTTTGATACTATTAGACAATCATTCTAATCATATAAAAACAAGCAAACAATGAGTAAAACACCTATCCACCATGATTTAAAGGGGTCGCTCAGACCTTTGCCTCTCGCTGGGGTAAGAGTATTAGACGTTAGCCAAGTGATGGCTGGCCCCTACTGCTGCATGCTCCTAGCTGACTTAGGCGCTGATGTCATCAAAATAGAGCCTCCGGGTACCGGCGATCAAACCCGAGGAGCGATGGGATTCAAGATGAAGGGTTCAGACAGCATGGGCTTTTTGAACATGAACCGCAATAAGCGTAGCCTCACTCTCAATCTCAAAACAGAGGCGGGCAAAAAAGTCTTTTTTGAATTAGTGAAGACAGCAGATATTTTGGTAGAAAACTATCGTCCTGGTGTGATGAAAAAATTGGGAATTGACTACCCTTCTCTTCAGCCCATCAATCCTGGTTTGGTTTATGCCAGCATCTCTGGTTTTGGACAAACGGGGCCCTGGGCAGATCGTCCTGGTTTTGATTTGATGGCGCAAGCCATGTCAGGTGTGATGAGTGTGACTGGCTATCCTGATGGTCCACCAGTCAAAGCCGGTGTTCCAGTAGCCGATATTGGTTGCGCGCTCTTTGCTATTTACGGCATTTTATCGGCTTACATTGGTAAAACCAAAAGTGGTGAAGGTCAATTTATTGACGCCTCTTTATTTGACTCCGCTTTAGCATTTTCTATCTGGGATAGTGCGCAATATTGGGGTACTGGGGTTGAGCCCTACAAGCTAGGTACTGCCAACCATATGAGTGCACCCTATCAAGCGATGCAAGCTTCTGATGGCTACTTCGTGATGGGCGCTACGAATCAAAAGTTGTGGAAATTACTCTGTGACAAAATTGCTCGCCCTGAATTATGTGAAGATGCGCGCTTTAAAACCAATCCCCTGCGCCTAGCAAATCGCTTAGAACTTGCCACCGAATTAGAAAAGACTTTCGTCACTAGAGCGAGTCATGAATGGGTAGATGATCTCCTGGCTGCTGGCATTCCGGCAGGTCCAATTAATACCTATCCAGAAGCATTTGATAGTGATCATGGTCGTCATCGCAAAATGCGGATGGACATTGATCATCCTGTGGAAGGTAGGGTTCCTAATATTGGTTTTGCAGTCAAGCTAATGGGCACACCACAGCAAGTGCGCAAGCATCCTCCACTGTTGGGTGAACATACGAGTGAAGTATTAGCTGAACTGGGAATTTCAGGAGATGAACTCAAGGCCCTCGAGGCTGGTGGCGCATTTGCTCCCTAAGCTGTGTAACACCTCTGAAATAGGCAGCTATTACAATTAAAAGAATTCATTCATTCAGGGTATCTATGCGTTTATCGTCACTTACAGCCTGCGTAGTAGTGTCTCTCAGCCTTTTGGGATGCTCTGCTTTAGAGCGTAAATCTGCCGTGCCAGCCCAATCACTCAGTAAAGCGCAAATCGCCGGCTTACCCAGTGTGCGCTATCTCATCTCCACTCAGGCCAGCGTAGATGCACTAGTAGCCGATCTGATTCAAATTGAAGCTGCTCGTGGCAAAAAGGCTTTTGCTGGAGATGCTAACTTCTTGGCCCTTTCTGGTGGCGGTGATGATGGCGCCTTCGGTGCCGGGCTTTTAGTAGGCTGGTCTAAACAAGGATCTAGACCTGCTTTTAATTTAGTGACTGGTATCAGCACCGGCGCTTTAATTGCCCCGTTCGCTTATCTGGGCAAAGAATATGATCCAGTGCTACAAGAGGTCTATACCAATATCAATCCGAAAGATGTTTATATCGAGCGTGGCATTCTGTCTGGAATCTTTAGCGATGGCTTGGCCGACTCCACCCCGCTCTATCAATTAATCTCAAAATATGTTGATGCCAATTTCCTCAAGAAAATTGCTTTTGAATACAACGCCAATGGTCGTTGGCTATTGATTGGTACTACTAATATCGATGCTGGTATACCAGTAGCCTGGAATATGGGCAAAATTGCTACCATCGGCACGCCCGAAGCACTTGAACTCTTTCGTCGCATCATGCTCGCCTCCGCATCTATTCCTGGAGCGTTCTCACCAGTAATGTTTGATTTCTTAGTAGATGGTCAAGCCTTCCAAGAAATGCATGTAGATGGTGGTGCGAGCACCCAAGTATTTTTATATCCATCGGCAGCAGCACAAAAGGCGAATGACTTAGGCCTTAAGCGTCGCCTTAATCGTCAGGCATACATCATTCGTAATTCACGTTTAGACCCTCGCTGGAGTGAAACTGAGCGCCGCACCATTAGTGTTGCGGGGCGAGCCATCGCACAATTGATTCAGACGCAAGGTATCGGGGATCTGTATCGCATCTATGCCATGACCAAGATGGATCAAGTTGGCTTTAACCTTGCCTACATTGGATCAGACTTTAATGAGCCTCATAAGGAAGAGTTTGATACCAAGTATATGAACGCCCTGTTTCAGTACGGCTATGAGCATGCGGTTAAGGGTTATGCTTGGAGTAAATATCCACCGGGATATAAGACCGCCATGGATAGTGATAGTGAGAAGATGACTCTGAAGAAAAAGAGTCAGTAATAGCTCAAGAACTGAAGAGATAAAGAAAAACCCCAGCCAATGAGCTGGGGTTTGTGGCGATAGTAGTAACTGCCGCCTTAATGAGTGCAATGCGAACTACTAACTCAGCGCTACTTAGGCAAATACCACACTAGTATGTCCATCCGCTTGAGAACGGGATCGCTTACGAATCACAATTTGCACGTCTCTACCCAATCGGTTGAGACATTCAAGCATTTTGGTTTCGCTCACACCTCTAAATTGACCACGCAGTAAGCCAGAAAGCTTGGGTTGGGAAAGTCCCAAAAGATCAGCGGCCGCTACTTGAGTTAAATGGCGCTGCTTGATGATTTCACCAATCTTGAAAGCCAAGCGGGCCTTGACTAGCATTTCTTCCGCTTGGTTATCACCTAGATCAGCATAGACATTGCCACTGCTGATTTCAATTTTGTTCATTTTGTATTTCCTTTTGCATGTGCTTGAGCGAGTTTTAAACGTTCATGAATTAAATCCATATCTGGTTTTGGGGTTTGAATGCCGCTGGTTGATTTCTTTTGAAAGCAATGCAGCACATACACCCTATCTGCCAACTTCACTGTATAGACCGCTCTGTAAGTATTGCCAAGATGGTCTTCAACCACCTCTAAAACTCCTGCGCCCCCAAACCCTTTTAAGGGCTTGGCTTGAGCATGTTTTTTGCCATCCTGAGATAAATGCAAGGCATACCCAAAAACATCTCTAACCAGCCCTGATAAAGACATTAAGTCTTTCTTAGAAGAGCCCACCCAATACAATGGTTTTAAAGGATTTAACATGCTTATATTATACCCATATAGGTATAAAGTAAACTAATGATCTACCTTCAATTCCCACAATCAATCTAGGTTTTATACCAGCTGGAACCCCTCTAAGCACACCAATACCTGGTAGCAGACTATGGGGTCAAAGAAAAAGCCACCCAGCGGATGGCTTTAATAAAAAGGCTGTGTAGTGTCATGAAGCCTTGTAATGCCTATTTACTTGGCGGAAGAGGTGTCGTAGCCTGAGTATGTATGGCTTTAGACTGCTTCGCACCAAAATATAACCTGCTAGTTGCCACATCCCCTTTTATTTAATTGAATAAAAGAACATCTCTTTAGAGA